>Ga0315281_10008094_pt1 | contig 14705 bp, 11 predicted proteins | sample YL17G07_0_MG_FD_204540 | JGI IMG/M metagenome (GOLD analysis project Ga0315281, IMG submission 204540) | Sediment microbial communities from Yellowstone Lake, YNP, Wyoming, USA - YL17G07_0 | ecosystem: Environmental > Aquatic > Freshwater > Lake > Sediment | place: USA: Wyoming | collected...
AAGTTTGTAGCGGGGCAGCCTGCCGGCCGGGGTCATGATGTTGTTCATGTGTCACCTCCTGTCCGGAACCGCATGTTGAAGGAATTATAGCACGCCGGAAGCCAAATCTCTGCAGGAGAGCCGAATCTCTTGCCTTTCAAAGGGGCGGGCACGTACAATAAGCATCATCGATATTGAACCTTCAATACTCGCCCACAAGGATGAGGGCCGCTGATCTTTTGAGCGTCCGGACGCCAAGGGAGGCCGAATCATGCGGCGAACACTCAATTTCGCTCTTGCGGTCGCGATCGTTCTTGTCGGCGTCTTTCTTCTCTGGCTGAACCAGGACCAGGAAAGGCCGGCCTCCGTCTCGGCCCCTCCTGCGGCCCCTGTCCGCTACGCGAACGAGATCACGATCCGCAACCTGACCAAGGAGACGCTCACCTACACGGTCACCCCCATAGGCGCCCTCAACGTTCGTTCCCTGAAGATCATCAGGGCGGGCGGCCTGGACAAGATCGCCGAGCCCGCCGGCCTCATCATCTTTTACTGGCAGGGGACCAACGAAAAAACCCAGGTCCTGAATTCCGGGATGCCCTACTGTTTTAGGTGCGATGAGAACGATAAGGTCCAGCTGTACCCAGGGTCCCATATGCGCCAGGACGTGCAGGACCTGGCCCCCTACGTTCCCACGCCGGCGGTCGTGGCCGGCAAGATGCTGGACATGGCCGGGGTCGGCCGCTCGGACGTGGTTTACGACCTCGGCTGCGGCGACGGCCGGATCGTGATCCTCGCCGCTCAAAAATACGGGGCCAGGGGCGTCGGCGTGGACATCGACCCGGAGAGGATCGAGGAGGCGGAGGTTGCCGCCCGGACGGCCGGCGTCGAGAAGTCCGTCAGCTTCAAAGTCCAGGACGCCATGAGCGTCGACCTCAGGAAGGCCACGGTGGTGACCCTTTATCTTCTGCCTGAATCCAACGCCCTTCTCAGGCCTTTGCTCGAGAGCCAGTTGAAACCCGGGTCGCGCGTCGTTACGCACAATTATCCCATCCCCGGCTGGGAGGACAAGCGCGTCGATTCGGCCACGGTCAAGGACCAGGCCTCGGAGGAGCACACCATCTTTCTTTATCGCCGCTGAGCGGAGGGCCGCACGTGCAGTACGGATGCGTTTCATGCAGTCCCGCCTTATTCCAAAGGAGGGAAGGGAGGATAAGAAATCGATAAAAATCCGAAAACGCAACCGGGGAAAGTCTCCCCACTGGGGTTGGGGGATTAAGAGAAAGAGCCCGGAGCGACCCACTCCCTTTTCACTGGAAACGTGATCCCGTTCCATCCGCCCCTGTCCCCGGCCGCCGTCTTGACATCGTTCCGGCCGCTGTTCTACGATGGCCGCGGTTCAAAGACGACACGAAGCGTGCCGGCCGGGGGTCTTGCGGGCACCGTCCGGCCGTAAGCTGAGATCAAGCGGGAGGATGAGGATGCCGACAAGCGACGAACAAGTCATGACTTTGTTCAAAGAAGGCCAGGCCCTTCTCCAGGGACATTTTCTCCTGACCTCGGGCAAGCACTCCGAGTGGTACTTCGAAAAGATCCGGCTCATCGAAAAACCCCGGGTCCTCGACAAGATCGTCGACCTTCTCGTCGAGAAGATCAAGGCCGCGGGCCAGGATTTTGATTACATCGTTTCTCCCGCCTACGGGGCCATCGCCATCGGGTTCCTGGCCGCCTGCAAGCTCGGCAAGAATTTCGCCTTCACCCAGCGCGTCGAGGAAAAGATGGCTTTTCGCTCGGGCTGGTCGGGGATCGACGGCTCGCGGGCCATCATCGTCGAGGACATCCTGACCACGGGAGGCTCCATCCAGGAAGTCGTCGCCTGTCTCAAGGAAAGATCGGTCTCGATCCAGGGCATCTACGTCCTGGTTGACCGCGCGGCCGGGGGCGTGCCGATCGAAGGCCGGCCCGTCGGCAGTCTTCTGTCGCTTAAAGTCGAGGCCTTTGAGCCGGGCGTCTGCCCGCTGTGCAAGGCCGGCGTTCCTCTGGTCAAGCTCGGGGCCTCCGACAAAAAGAAGTCCTAGCCGTTTTCCCGGGTGCTCTTTTCAAGCCCGACGGCCGCGGGTTCGCAGGCGGGCTCTTCCCTCGAACGGTTTCCGGCATCATTTACTTTTCCCGTTTATTTCGTATAATTGGGCAGCTGTCTGCAATTCTTTTTCCCAAGGAAGGCACGCTCCGGAGATTTATGATGTCCGCCGATTCCAGGATAAAACCGAACGACCCGTTGTTCCCGCCCGAGCTCGATTCACTCCTGGAAGGGTTCAGCCGGTGGGCGCGACATGACCCGGAGGCTACGGCCGTGATCTTCCTGTCCGAGGATGGGACTCGAACGCGGCTTAGCCGCGGCCGGGTTCTCGGTCAGGCGGCTTCATTTTCGTTGGCCTTGCAGCGGGCCGGGGTCAATTCCGGAGACCCGGTCCTGATCGTATTGCCTCATTGCCCGGAGCTCGTCGGTTCGTTCTGGGGCGTTCTCTATCGCGGCGCTACCCCGATCATCCTGCCTTATCTGAATGATAAGCTCGACCCGGATTCCTATCGAAATCGGGTGCTGAACCTGATCGCGGCCGCCGGCGTTCGGGGCCTGGTCGCACCGCCCGAATTCGCCTCAAGCCTGTCCGGCAAGCTCGAGGCCGCCGGTTGCCGGCTGATCGACGCGACCCAAGCCATCGAGGGGCAGGACGGCCTTAACGCCCCGCCTCAGCCGGCGCAACGTTCGGGCGGGGATACCGCCCTTGTCCAATTCAGCAGCGGGACGACCGGCCCGGCCAAAGGAGTGGTCCATTCCCATTCGTCTCTCCTCAAGGGGATCTCCGGCCTGGCTTCCGCGACCTCGCTCACAGCGGACGATGTCCTGGTTACTTGGCTGCCTCTCTTCCACGACATGGGCCTGATCGCCGGGTTCCTCTTGCCGTTGACCTGCGGGGTCCCGACCGTGCTGATGTCGCCCTTCGCCTGGCTTCGCCGCCCCGCGCTGTTGCTGAGGGCCGTGCATGAATACCATGGGACGATGTGCTGGATGCCCAACTTCGCCTTCAATCACACCGTCCGGAGCGTGCAGGAGCATGAGTTGAAGGGTCTCGACCTGAGCGGCTGGCGTGTCCTGATGAACGGCTCGGAGCCGGTCCGGCAGGACAGCCTGGAGCAATTCGTTTGCCGGTTGAGCCCGGCGGGCTTTTCGGCCGCCGCCCTGTCCGTCGGCTACGGGATGACCGAAAGCAACGGCCCGGCCACGACCACGCCGCTCGGCGCTCTTCCGCGCGTCGATTGGGTCGAGCGCCTGGCCCTCCAGGAAAGCGGCATCGCCCGCCCGTGTGCACCCGGAGAGGCCGGGGCCATGTCCATCGTCAGCTGCGGCCGTCCTTTCCCGAATATCCGGCTGAGGATTGCCGGCCCCGGCGGAGAGCCTTTGCCGGATCGCCGCGTCGGAGAGGTTCGGCTCGGCGGCGGTCAGATGTTCTCGGAATACTTCCGGGCGCCCGACCTCACGGCGAAGAATTTTGAGGACGGCTGGTTCCTCAGCGGCGATTGGGGCTACCTGGCCGACGGCCAGCTCTACATCTGCGGCCGCAAGAAGGACGTCATCATCAGCAGCGGGCGGAACATCCACCCCGAGGACCTGGAGGACGTGGCCAACCGCGTTCCGGGCATTTACCCGGGACGGGCCGTGGCTTTCGGCGTCATGGACCCGGCGCTCGGCACGGAGGGCGTGGTGATGGTCTGCGAACTGCGCAACCCGGCGGCCTCGCCCGAGGAGCGTCTCGCCGTGGAGCGGGAACTGCGCCGGCGTTTGGTCCAGGAGATGGACGTCGTCCTGGCCGACCTGCGGCTCGTCGCGGAGAAGGGTTGGGTCATCAAGACCACGAACGGCAAGATCGCCCGGACGGCCAACCGGCAGAAGTACTGGGCGACCCTGGCGGCCGGAGGCCGTCCCTCCGACCCGGGACCGTTGGGTCCGGGAACTTTTTCAAAGGAGTGACGCGATGCTGAACCTGGGATCGCTCTTGGAAACAACGGCCCGTGACCATCCGGAGAAGACGGCCGTGATCTTCGGCGCGGAACGGCAGAATTACCGCCAATTGAACGAGGCGGCCAACCGCGTGGCCGGCGGGCTGAAAGGACTGGGCGTTCTCCCCGGTCAGACCGTGGCCCTGATGTGCCCGAATGTCCCCGAGTTCCCGGCCGCCTATTACGGGACCCTGAAGGCCGGAGCGGTCGTCGTCCCGTTCAGCCCCCTGTCCAAGGCCAGGGAAGTGGCCTACCACCTGGAGGACAGCGGCGCCGTGGCGCTTCTGGCCTATGAAGCCTTCGCCGGCGAAGCCTGGGCGGGGTTTCAGCAAGTGGAGTCGTGCTGGCAGATGGTGGTCATCGCCGCCCGTCCCTCGGCTTCTGCGGCCGAAACTTATCCGGGGTCGATGACCCTGGCACAACTGACTCTCGACCGGCCCGGCGAATTCGATTGCGTCCAAACCGCGTCGGGTGATACGGCCGTCATCCTGTACACGAGCGGAACTACGGGCAAGGCTAAGGGGGCGGAGCTCAGCCACAGCAACCTGGTCCTGAACGCCCTGGTCAGCCGGGATATGATGGGCGTGTCGAGCGAGGACGTCATCCTCTTCGCGGCCCCGGCCTTCCATAGCACGGGGCAGTCCCTGGTCATGAATAACGCCGTCCTGAACGGGGCGGCGGCCAGCATGATCATGCGCTGGGACCCGCGGGCGGCCCTGGACCTCATCGTCCGGGACCGGGTGAGCTTGCTCGTCGGCGCCCCGACCCTGTACTGGTCTCTGCTCAACGGATTGGCCCAGAGCGGGCTCGACCCGAAAACCGTGCGGGCGAGCCTGAGACTGGCCGTCTGCGGCGGCGCCTCGATGCCGGCCGATGTGTTGCGCGGTGTCGAAGAAAAACTCGGCATCCCCACCCTGGAAGGCTACGGCTTGTCCGAAGCGACGGCCGCGGTCTGCATCAACCATCGCCACCGCCCCCGGAAGCTGGGCTCGATAGGGACCCCGGTCTGGGGTATCGAGATGCGCTGTGTGGACGCCAACGACCGGCCGGTTCCCGCCGGAGTCCCCGGGGAGATCCTCATCCGCGGGCACAACGTGATGAACGGCTACCACCGCCGGCCGGAGGATACGTCGCGTGTCCTGCGCGGGGGATGGCTCCATACCGGCGACGTGGGCCGGACGGACGACGAGGGATATTTCTACGTGGTAGACCGCCTGACCGATGTGATCAACCGCGCGGGCTACAACGTCTATCCCCGCGAGGTCGAGGACGTCCTGATGAGCCATCCGGCGGTCGGCCTCGCGGCCGTGATCGGCGTTCCGGCCGAGGGGATCGGCGAAGATGTCATGGCTGTCGTTCAGCTCAAGTCCGGGACCCATGTCACCGAGGACGAATTGATGGCCTTCGGCAAGGCCAACCTGGCCGCCTATAAATATCCGCGGCTGGTCAAGTTAGTTCCCGCGTTGCCGCTCACGGCCTCGGGCAAGGTTCATAAAACGGTCCTGCGCGCCGAGGTTCGGCAAGGCCTGGTCCCGCCCAAACGAGACCGGTCCTGATCGCCCCACTTCCTGTGGCTCCGCTAACGCGGCAGGGAGAAAGAGTGTTATCCTAGTCACACCCGATAAGCTTTCCGGCAGTTAGCGTGAATTTGGAGGTTGGGGTGCTTCAGGTGGAATCAGGCGGCATGATCTTCACCCGGGCATTTTCAGCGGAGTGCCTGGGCGGACCCCGTGCGCGGCGCCGGCCCCGTGCCGCGCGGAGAGGCCGATGACGGTTGTCCTGGCCGCTTTCGCCGCGGCGGGCGCTTTCCTCTGGCTCTCGTCCTTCGGCTATCTGATCGCGCTCCGGGTCTTCGTTCGGAAGGGGGAGCGCTCGTCCTTGACTGATTCCGCTCTGCCTCCGGTCGCCGTGGTCGTCCCGACCCTTAACGAAGAGCGGTTCATTGAAGCCAAGATCCGCGACCTGGCGGAGACCGATTATCCGCATGATCGCCTATCCATCGTCGTTGTGGACGGGGGGTCCGCGGACAACACGGTCTCCTTGGCGCAGAAGGGAGCACAGGGGAGCCATCCCCTCCGGGTCGTGCGTCTTGACCGCGTGCCCTCCAAGACGGACCAGGTCAGGCAGGCGCTCGAATCGGTGAGCGAGGAGTTCGTGGTGTTCACCGATGCCGATTCCCGTCTCGAGCCCCTCTGCATCCGAAATCTCGTCTGCGGTCTCCTGGCCGACCCCCGGACGGCCCTGCTCGGCGCCGCCGTTAAGCCGGCCACCGAGCTCCTCGAGGAGCGGGTCCACTGGTGGTTCCTCAACTACCTCTGGTGGCTGGAAGGTGAAGCCCTGGCGGCGGGCATGTTCTCGGCGGTTTGTTACGGAGTCAGGCGCAGCGCTCTCCGGCCTCTGCTTCCGCGGCTTCGCGAGGAGAACGCCGATGACGTTCGCCTGGCGCACCTTCTGGCCGGCCAGGGGATGCGGGTGCGGCTCAGCCGGACGGCGCACGCCATCGAGGTGCGGGTGCCCCGCACGCCCGGCGAGCTCCTCGAGTTCCGGGAACGGCGCGGGGTCAAGTACGTGCGGGCGCTCAAGTCGGGCCTGCCGGGCGCCGGCGCTCCGCGCGGGGTCAGAGTGGCCCGCTTCATGCGATTGTGGCATTTCCTGGTGAGCCCGATCATCGCCGCGGCCCTGGCGGTCGCCTCGATCGGCCTCCTGCTCACCGGGCATTGGACCTACCCGGCCGCCCTCGCCGGCGCCTTCGGGATCCCGGCGCTGGCCGTGATTGCCGCTTCATCCAACCTGGGAGGGCACGGCTGGGAACGATTCCGGCTGGCCGCGGCCGGGGTCCGCCTCGTGCTCTTGACCTGGCTCTCGCTCATGCAAATAGGGCGGCATCTCCATATGCCGGCCGCTCCCAAGGAGACACCATGATCGGAACCCGATCGATCCCCATGGCCGCTCATTTCCTGAAGTTCCGCTTTCGGAGGGTTCACCCCTTCGAGGTGCAGGCCCTGGTGACCGATGCTTGCGACCTCAAGTGCGTATACTGCGCCTGCCCGAAACGGGGTACCCCCGCGATGGGCACCGAGGAGTGGCTGACGACGATCCGCGGCCTGGCCGCCCGGGGCATGATGCGCATCAAATTCCAGGGCGGCGAGCCGACGGTCCGCCGGGATTTCCGTGCGCTGAGTGAGGAAGCCAAGAGGCTGGGGATCATCACGGCGGTCATCACCAACGGGCAGGGCATTGCCGCAAACCCGAGTCTTCTCGACCATCTCGATGAGATGGTGGTCAGCATCGATTCCCCGACGCCGCAAGTTCACGACAAGCTGCGGGGGGCCGGCACGCACGAACGGGCGGTGGCGGCTCTCGACCTGGCTCTCTCCCGGGGCGTTCGACCTTACGTCGTGCTCGTGGCCAGCCGAGCCAACCTGGCGCTCGTTGAGCCGATGCTCGCTTTCTGCGAGTCGCGAGGCGTACGGCTTCACGTCCAGCCGGCGATCTTCGGCCGGGACGCGTTTGATGACGGCGCGCGGCCTCTCGGGCTGGATGCGGACCAGATGCGGGACCTGCACCGCGCGCTGGGAGCGTGGAAGCGCCGGGGCCGCGGGCTGATGTTCTCCGCGCGCACGTACGAGGGGGTTGCCCGCTGGCCGGATTACATGACTCTGACCAAAGCCAGCGCCGGGCGGTCCGGCTGTATGGGCGGGAGGTTTTATTTTCATATCGAAGCCAACGGCGACGTGTGGCCGTGCGCCCAGCACGGGGCGCGCTTCACTCCGAAAAACGTGATCCAGGACGGCCTGGACGAGGCCCTGCGAAACTCCGGCCGCCACAACTGCGGGGACTGCTTCACGACCTACCTCAACGAGCGCAAGTCGGTGTTCTCGCTCAAGCCGCGCGCCCTTCTCGAGATCGTCCGGCGCGGGTAAGGGAAGTCACCGGGCGAAAGCCATGCCGCTAATCGAAAATACATCCAATGTTCATGCCGACGAGGCCGGCCTGGGGAGGGAGGCCTGATGCGGTTGCGCGATGCGGCTCTGCGCGGGAGCCGGCTCGCTTTTGCGCACCTGACGGGCCGGGCCGTGCCGTTCCACGCCACGCTATCCGTGACCCAGCGCTGTAACCATCACTGCGTCTATTGCTCACGGCCGGAACAGGCGGGAGATGAACTGACAACCCTGGAGTGGTGCCGCGTCCTGGACGAATTGCGCGGGCTGGGAACCGAACGCGTCGCCTTTTCCGGGGGCGAGCCTTTGCTCCGCGGCGACCTCGGCTCGATCGTCGCCCATGCCCGGGGCCTTGGCCTGCGCTGTGCCATGAATACGAACGGTGCCCTCGTCCCGAGGGGGCGCGCCGTGATTTCCAGGCTCCAGACTCTCATTATCAGCCTGGACGGCGATGCCGCGTCTCATGACCGCAACCGGGGCCGGGGAAGTCATGCCGGGGCGGTTCGGGCCATCGAATCGGCGCGGAGTTGGGGCGTCCCGGTGAAGGTCAACGCCGTCCTCAATGCCAACAACGTCCGGAGCCTGAACTGGCTCCTTGATTTTTGCGGACAACGCGACCTGCCGCTGACCCTGAACGTCATGCGGGCGGAGAAATCGGCGTTGTGGAAAGGCGCCGCCCGGCACCGGCTGGCCGACGCCGATGTCCGGGCCCTCATCGACCGGATCATTGCCGCCAAGGATGATCACGGGTGCATTCTTTTTTCTAAAAGCGCGTTTCGGCTATCGCGGCATTGGCCTGATTTTGGGCGCGACCACCTCACGAGGGCGGAAGACGCGAATCATCCGGCCGGCCCGCCCTGCTCGGCCGGACGCTTCCACTGCATCATCGAACCCGACGGCCGGTTGTTCCCGTGCATCGTCACCATCGGCCGCGTGCCGGCCCTGGACGTGCGAAAAGCGGGTGTGGCCAAAGCCCTTGACCTGGCGAAGCGGCACGATTGCGCCGCCTGCTACAGTCCGTGCTTGATCGAAATCAATTCCTTGTTCGCCCTGCGGCCCCGGGTGCTTGCCGGTCTCGCCCGCACTTACCTCCGCAGCCGCATCGAGTAAGCGTCCGCAAAGGGGATAGCATGATAGCCTTAACCCGTTTGAGTTAGGGTTGGCCCGGTTCGAGCCAAAAATGAATGAAGATTCCTGCAGGAGGTTGCTGTGAAACGGAAGAACCAATTCTATCCGGCATTGGTCGTATTGATGAGCGCTCTTTGCGGATTCGCCTGGAGCCAGGCCGGGCCGACGGAAATCGCCAAATGGCACGACGGCAAGACGGCCGCGATCTCGTTGACCTTCGATGACGGCAGCCTCAACCAATTTCGCGTGGCCGTGCCCCTGATGGATAGCCTGGGCTTTTCCGCGACCTTCCATATCATCACCGGCGCTATTTCCGGGTCGCGCTATCACGGCGCATTCATCGGCCGCCCCGCGGGGGACATCATCCGCGATACGGAACGGGTGCCGACCGATAAGGACAATTTTTTCGAACGCGCTTCCGCCATCGGCCGACTGGGCCTCCAAGGAACTCTCGAGTACCATGACCGCGCCGGCGAGCTGTTCGAAGACGGCCAAGTCAATAAGGCCTACCGGCTTATCGACGAGGCCTACGCCGAAGTGCGTCAAGGCGTCTTCAAACCGATTGTGGCATCAATAAAATCGTCGGAGGGACGGGACGTTCTCACCTGGGACGAGTTGCGTGCCCTGGCCGAGAAAGGATACGAATTCTCGAGCCATACAGTAACCCATCCCCGCCTGGCCGTTCTGGATGAAGCCAACCTTGTTTACGAGCTGGACAAGAGCCGAGAGGAAATCCTCGACCACCTCGGTCCCAAGCATACCTTCACTGTTGAGTGCCCTTACGGCACCGAAGACGAGCGCGTCATGAAGTACGCCCTGGCGCGGTATCCGGCCTCGCGCAACCGACTGCCCGAGCCGTTCTTGGAGGAGATCAACCGGGGGAGCGATAGGGACCCGGCCGCTTCCACTCAGGAGTATGTCCAATGGCAGCGCGGGGTTTTGACCAAGACCCCGATGACTCAGATGAAATCCTGGATCGAGACCGTCGCCGCGCACGACAACATGTGGCTGGTGCTCGTCTTCCACGGAGTGGACGGCATCGGCTGGGAACCGAAGACCGGCGCCGAGCTCAGCGAGTATTTCCAGTTCATCAAGTCCAAGGGAGACCGGGTTTGGGTGGCGACGTTTCAGGACGTGGTGAAATACATGAGGGAGCGGAAGCATGCCGCGGTTCAAACGTTACGGGGCTGGGACGTGATCGAAGTCACGCTCCGGCATGACCTGAAGAACGAACTCTATGACCTGCCGCTCACCCTGAAGACGTACGTGCCGACCGCGTGGCTTTCCGTGGAAATCCGGCAGGGAAATCGATCTCGTCAGGTGCCGACGGCTCGGGACGAGAAAGGGACCTTCGCCTTGTACCAAGCCGTGCCCAACGCCGAGCCCATAAGGCTGGCCAGGGTAGGCAAATAAATCACCGGAAAAAGATCGGGGTCACGTCGACACTTTCTACTTTTTGCGCTTTGGACTGCATTGACATCGCCGCGGGGCCGGCGTGTCCGCCCTTATCAAAAATCCAGGGGGTCGAGTCAGGGGAGACGGCTTTTCCACTTCATGATCGCCCAGGATTCGAGAAGGCTGAGCTCCGAGGCGGCCGTCTGATCGATTTGAAGGGGAGTGATCGAAATGTAGCCGTTTTTCAGGGCCCAGATATCCGTCCTCTCCTTGTCCGGCTCGAGGTGTTTGTAGCTGGGCCAATAAGAAACCGCCCCCGCGGGGTCGACCTTCTTTTCATAGAATTGCAGTGTGCTTCGAGGGTCCTGCTGGGTGATCATCACTCCCCGTATCCGATCTCTGGGGAGCGCCGGGATGTTGATGTTGAGAAAGACGCCCGGCGGCAACTTCTTGTCTTTGATCTCTTGAACGAGGGCGAGGATGAAGGCCGCGGCCCCTTCGTAATCCATGGCTTCGCCTTTTTCCAGATGTACGGCGATGGCCGGAAGCCCCGTGATGGCGGCTTCCCGGGCACAGGCGACCGTGGCGGAATAAAAGGAAACGACCCCGGTGGTATCCCCCTTATTGATGCCGGCGACGACGATGTCGGGTTTCGCGGGAAGCAAAGATTCGATCGCCAGGCGGACACAGGTCGCCGGAAGCGCATCGATCGCATACCATTTGACCCCGTTCTTCTCCGACTCTTCGACCTTGATCGGAGCGTTCGAAGTGACGCCGTGGCTGGCGCCGCTCCGATTTTCCTTGGAGGCCGCGACGGTCACTGATCCCAGGGTGGAGAGTTTTTCCACGAGCGCCGCCAGGCCGGGGAAATCGATCCCATCATCGTTGGACAGCAAGAGGCGATAGGCCGGTTGGTCCGGCCGGGCCGGAGGGGCGAAGATCGTCAGGGTGACCATGATCCCAAGCATGAGAACGGCGGTTCGAATCAGCTTCATCGCTATCTCCTTCACCGAGGGATACGCTCAGGGAGACCTCCGGGCGCTTCAGCGGGCAGAAATCTCAAACACGAGGGCCTTGAAAAGATCTTTCCCTGCGGACTCCCTCATTCCACAAAAAATAATATACATGAATCAGCTTTCCAGCGCCAACCAAAGTCCGCCTCTGATCTTTATGATCTCTGGGGAACATCGATATTATTAGAGGGGGGAGCGGCTCCCACTTTGCAGCCATCGATTTCGGTCATTTGACATCGATCACCGGGCGGTGATATAGCTTCCCTATAATTACTATAAGGTAATTATACTCAAAGGGGCCATAACTGGTATCAAAACGAAATCCCGCTAGCGTGTCGGGCCTGCCGGAGGATGGAAATTCTCGCGGTCCGGCCGGATGATCAAATGACAACCCGCAGGGGTTGGGGACTTGATAGATTTCACTCGCCATTTCTCGTGAGCGAAACCTATTCGACCGATGATTCAACGGAAAGGAGTGAGTCACCATGATAGGTCAGACTCTCGGCCATTATCGCGTCATCGAAAGAATCGGCGCCGGCGGCATGGGTGTCGTCTATCGGGCCAGGGATGAACGCCTGGAAAGAGACGTCGCCCTGAAAGTCCTGCCCGCCGGGGCTCTCGCCGATGAAGAGATGAGAAAGCGCTTCCGCCGGGAAGCCATGGCTCTCTCCAAGCTCAACCATCCCAATATCGCTACGGTTCACGATTTCAACACGGAAAGCGGCGTGGACTTTCTGGCCATGGAATACATATCCGGAGTCACGCTGATGGAGAAGAGCCTCTCCGGAGCGTTGGCGGAGGCGGAAGTCGTCTCGCTGGGAAAACAGGCGGCGGAAGCGTTGGAAGCGGCCCATGAGCAGGGCATCATCCACCGGGATCTCAAGCCCGGGAACATCATGGTCACGCCCAAGGGCCTGCTCAAGGTGCTGGACTTCGGCCTGGCCAAGCTCTTTCAGCCCCCGGGAACGATCGACATGACTTTGACTCGCACCGGCTCACTGGGCTTGACGGGGACCCTTCCCTACATGGCCCCCGAGCAGCTGGATGGCCGCGAAGTTGACGCGCGCACCGACATCCATGCCCTGGGGGCCATTCTCCATGAACTGGTCACGGGGAAAAAGCCGTTTCCTCAAGAGACCCCTTCTGAGATCATGCATGCGATCCTCGACAAGCCGCCGGAACTGGTGCGGTCCCTGGGAGCCCATATCTCCGAGGGGCTGGAGCGAGTTATCTTCAAGTGCCTGGAGAAAGAGCCGGCCGACCGTTACGCGTCGGCCAAGGAGCTGCTCGCCGACCTGAACCGGCTCGAGGCCGATGACCTGTCAGCGCTTGTCGCCGGAAGGCCCCGACGCCGGGCCAAGCGAAGCCTGTGGCAAAGACCGCTGCCGGTCGGTCTTTTGGCTCTCGGCCTGGCGGGCCTTTCGTTCGCTCTCAATATCGGTGGCCTGAGAGGATTTTTGACAGGCCGGCCGAGAACTCCCCAGGTGCAGTCGCTGGCGGTCCTGCCCCTGGAGAACCTTTCCCATGATCCTGAGCAAGAATATTTTGCCGGGGGAATAACGGACACTCTCATCACGGAACTGGGACAGATCAACACCCTGCGGGTAAGATCGCGGACGTCCGTCATGCGGTTCAAGAAAACGGAAAAATCTCTGCCGCAGATCGCCAAAGAGCTGAAGGTCGACATGGTGGTCGAAGGTTCGGTCTTGAGGTCGGGGGAAAAAGTGCGGATCACGGCCAGGCTGATCAATCCGGCCGAAGACCGGCAGCTCTGGGTCAAAAGCTATGAACGCGACATCGGCGGCTTTCTGGTTCTCCAAAGCGAAATCGCCCAGGATATCACGAGGCAGATCGGGATCAGGCTCGGCGAGGAGGCGAGGTTCCAGCTGACCAAAAGGAAGGCCGTGAATCCCAAAGCGTTTGATCTCTATCTCAAGGGAGTTTATTCGGGCGATAACGAATATTTCCATCAAGCGATCAAGCTCGACCCGGATTTCGCCCTGGCGTACACGAAGATGGCCAACGGCTACTTTTTCAACGGCCTCTTCGGCGATCTTCCGCCCCGGGAGGCCTTTTTAAGAATGAAACAGGCGGCCCTGACGAGCCTGGAGAAGGATGAGACTCTCGGAGAGGCCCACAGCTATCTGGCTTTGGCCTGGCTCCATTACGATTTGGATTGGGTCAAAGCCGAGAAAGAATTCAAACGGGCCCTCGAGCTCAACCCCAGCCTTGCCTATACTCACCATCTCTATGCGCATTACCTGATGGCCATGGACAGAATGGAAGAGTCCATGGCCGAGGTCAAACTCGCCTCGGAACTTGATCCCTTTGCCAACGATATGAGTTTGTGCTTCGGCTGGCACTGTCTCAGCACGGCCGAGTATGATGATGCGATCGAGCATGCCCGCAAAGGCCTCCAGATGGACCCCGCCAATGCGTGGGCCGGGGTCATTCTGGGCTGGGCCTATGAACAGAAATCCATGATGAAAGAGGCGACTGTCGCGTTCCAAAGCGCCCTCGACCATTGGAAGGATAACTCTCTTCCCCTGGGCGCGCTTGGTCACGCCTACGGGATTTCCGGCAAAAAAAAGGAAGCCCGGGAGATTTTGGAGAAACTTCTTGCGATGTCGAAGCGGAAGTACGTTCCCGCTTACGATATCGCCGCCGTCTATGTCGGCCTTGGAGAAAAGGACCGGACCTTTGAGTGGCTGGCTAAAGCCTTCGAGGAGCGGTCCGGCTTTCTGATCTACATCAAGTGCGACCGGCGGTTTGACGGGCTGCGGTCCGACCCCCGCTCTGAGGCCTTGCTCAAACGCATCGGGCTGCCGCTCGGTGCGATGAAGGACTCGGTCAACATCGGTCGCGTTAAAGGCGGCATTCCCCCCTTATGAACGTCCCCCCCACGAAGTGAATGTTTCATAAGGTCTTTGGCAACAACACGTGGGATAGCGCAAGTTCTCAAAGAATACTGATACGCTCCCAAGAATTGATCTAAAAAATATTCACCGTCCATGTCCCCCTAGCGTCTAATCAAGGAGGACCCAATATGGACGTCCTTGTGCTAAAGACGGCTCCCTTTCTGTTGTATTTCGTAACGCCCCGTCGCCACCTCGGAGAGGAAGACCCCTTCCGACGGACGCTCACCTTCGGCTAGGGACGTCCTGCCTCCCCCGGACCTGAGGCGGCAACTAGA
>Ga0315281_10008095_pt1 | contig 14703 bp, 16 predicted proteins | sample YL17G07_0_MG_FD_204540 | JGI IMG/M metagenome (GOLD analysis project Ga0315281, IMG submission 204540) | Sediment microbial communities from Yellowstone Lake, YNP, Wyoming, USA - YL17G07_0 | ecosystem: Environmental > Aquatic > Freshwater > Lake > Sediment | place: USA: Wyoming | collected...
TTGAAATGGCACCCGGAGACAATGAAGTTTATTCTGGATATGCCGGAAGAAGTTCTCAAGAATGCTCCGGGTATGCACAAAGATAAGTGGCTAGAAGAGATTGACAAGTGGCAGGAAGAGAAAGACCTGGAGTTGCTTGACCGCTATTACACCAGCCATGGGTTTGAGTCATACATGGGAATAGTTCAACAGGCCATAACAACAAGAGGAAGGCGTAAGGTGGATGCCAAGTTTGAGTTAAACAAGGATAAAGCGGGGGAATTCAGGTTTAAGCTGGTTGCTGTAAACGGAGAGATCATCTCGGTATCTGAGGGTTATACAACCAGAGAAAGTGCGCTGAAAGGTATTGAATCCGTCAAGCGGAACGCGTATATGGCTGTGATAGAAGATAAGACAGTTTAGTGCTCTGGATTTAAAGCCAAGTGAAAACCACAGTAGGGTTCTTGCAGGCAGGAGCCCTTCCCTACTGTGGTTTAAAGGTAATGAAAAGGAGTGGTTTGTAATGAACACAAAAAACATATCAGTTAGTGGGATGGCAATGGGGATTCTTGCTATAGTCGCCGGGCTCTTAGTTTTGATATGGCCTGAGCTTGTGCGATGGATTATTGGTATTTTCTTCATTGTTTGGGGAATACTGACTGTCCTAAACAGAAGTAAGTAGTTAAATGATGGGGCTACATAAAATTAGAATATACACAATTCAGAATTTTTCTTATGCACAGGTCCAATAATCGAGAAATTTTAAGCAGAACCTGGTGAAATAATAAATCAAAAGGAGTGCAAAATGACAAATAAAGTAATAAAAATTATCGCTCACTTACCGGCTATCCCGGATTGGTTGAAAATCAATAATTCCATCACTGTTCCACTACCGTTAAAGAGTGCGAAGGAACTGGCGCAAAAACTCATGGAAGTTCAGGAAGATGTAGAAATCAAACTTAATTTTGCAAGCGGAAAGAAGACTACAGTGGAAATCAGTTGGGAGTCCGAGAAGAAGGAGTAATTCAAAATTAGAGATATACACGGTTTCCTCTTAATAGAGCATCATCGCTTTTGGAGGATATGAAAGATGGTTTTACAAAAGAAAGTTGAACATCGAAATAAAATGGTGCAGATTGATGATAATAATGCAATAATCAAAGCCCCATTACCTAAGGATAATGCTTCAATAGAAGCGCGTCTTGAGGAACTGGAATCACGGCCGCGCCGTAATGCTGTTTTACACTGGATTGGATTTGCGCTTTCCTTAGTCGCATTAATATTGCTTGCCGTCTGGGTTTTTAGCTCTCGCGGACAGGTTCCCACCGGCTGGGTATGGTTTGATATCGGGCTTGGTATATTCACCCTTGTGGAATTCTTTACCCGCAGTGGATTCCACTGGAACCGGGGTGTCTATCTTCGTAGCCGGTTTTTTGATTTTATCGCCATCATCCCTGCATTAGCGCTGGTAAATCACGGGTTTGCAATCGAGAATGTTATGGTGTGGCTAATCCTGACTGCTCGTTTTGTTCGTGTAATCGATCGTCTGCTCGGAGACGGGTTTGTACAACGCAATATCTGGGCATTAGTGGGAGGTTTTGAAGAAGAGTTAACAAATAGGGTTCTCCAGCGCATCATTTTACGCGTTCAGGCGGATATGAACCGGGCTCACTTCAATCACGAGGTATCAGCGGCTTTTGTGAGGAATAAATCTTCCGTATTGCAGCGCGTCCGGGAAGCCACCCCCAAGGATGGTTTAATGCCGAGTCTTGCACATATCGTTGGGCTGGATAAGGCACTGGAACGTGCCGAAGAACGGACATATGATGCTATTGTGGAGATAATTGACAGTGAGGAAATTGATAAAGCTGTCAGGGATGTGGTCAATTCTATTTTTTCCCGCTTGCACAGTGAGTTGGGGCAAAAAAGCTGGAAGAAAAACATCGGGATTCGGCATAACCCGGTTAAGTGAAAGAATCCAAGCCTGTACGGATAAAATCAGGGAGCACGAGATTGTTTAACGATAAGACAAGACAAAAACAAAAGGTCCCCAGCCATTTCGCCAGATACCGTCAGATTGCCATGGTCCTGGCTAAATACAGACTTGAGGAAGTCCTCAAATACGTCGGCTTGAAGAATTATTTACTTATTGGATGGGTACTCCGCGGCAATCCCTGGCGGAAAATGTCATATACCAAACCGGAACGGATGCGCATGGCGATAGAGGAGTTGGGAACAACTTTCGTAAAACTCGGACAAATCCTTTCAACCCGCGCTGACCTACTGCCGCCGGCTTATACTAAAGAGCTTTCGAAACTCCAAAGTTCTTTGAAACCGCTTCCCGTAGAAGTTATGAAAAAGGTAATTAGTGACGATTTAAGTCGTTCGACCGATGAGGTATTCAGCCAATTTGTTCCGGATCCTATTGGCGTTGCGTCTATTGGTCAAGTTTATGCTTGTACTGTAACTGACGGCCCAGAGGTAGTGGTAAAAGTGCAAAAGCCTGGCGTGCCGGAAATGGTAGAGGAAGACATGCTCATTCTGGGACGTGCGGCAGTATCCGTAACCAAACATTGGGAAGGGGCGCAACAATACGATCTGGTAGGGATTGTCCAGGAGATAGCTGATACTATTCAGACTGAAACAGATTACATTCAGGAAGGCCACAATGCTGAGTACTTCGCCTGGTTCTTTAAAGGAGATCAAACCATTCACATTCCCACCATTCTCTGGGAGTCTACCACGGCACGGGTAATTACAATGGAACGGATTCATGGGATAGGTATTCTGGATATTCAGGCACTGGATAAAGCTGGCTTTGACCGTAAAGAATTGGCCAAGCGCAGCGTAAATATATGGTTGAAAATGGTTTTTGAGGGTGAGGCATTTCACGCAGACCCCCATCCGGGAAATCTATTTGTAGAGCCTGATGGGCGATTGGGTCTGGTAGATTTTGGGATGGTTTGCACGGTAGATAACGAGGTACGATGGCACCTAGCCAACGCTCTTAAAGCCATTCTAGACCGAAATGCGGATATGCTCATCGACGCACTCATAGAATTAGGGGCGATAAGCTTGCGTATTGAAGGGTCTCGCGCCCGCCTGCGAAAAGACATGAAATATGTTATGGGTCATTTCTCGACTACCCACTTACTAAAACGCTCAGAAAGCGTTAGTTACAACCTGGAGCAGCTCTTTACCATGCTGCGTCGCAATCGTATCCAGCTTCCCTCTAATACTTTCCTACTATTAAAAACGATAGTCATGGCACAAAGCCTGGGTAGAGGATTAGACCCGGAATTTGATATTGCCCCAATGTTACAATCCAGTGTCATACGGGCAATTAAAAAGAGGTATTCTATTATTACTGCCCTTCGCCGTATGCCTACGGCAGCAGCGGAATTGGCTAGTCTGGTTGGGGGACTACCCCAGCGGTTGGATAGGATGATGAAGACAGCCGAGAGGGGTGAGATGCAAGTACGTGCCGATGTTTCGGGTATCGAAACACATGTCCATCGCCTGGAGCGGTTGGTCAACAGGACTGTGATTTGTGTTTTAGGGGCAGCGATTGTTATCGGATTGGCGCTCTTCTTTGTTGGTTCAAGGTTGGGGCATTAGTAATTTAACTCAGTACCAATCAGGAGAGGTAAAAATGAAAGATTTCCTTAGAAAACAGTCTACTTTTATTCTTTACGGTTTTGTTTTCTGGCTTCCTGTGATACTGGTAGTCTATGTCGCGATTCTTCTTTTCAGCAATGGGGAAAAGGTCGGTAGAAGTATTCTTGGCGTTGTTGTGCCGGATAAGTTTTTGTATGCCGGTTTGGGTTTTATCCTTTGCATCCTGATTATATATTTAACAGGGATGCTTTTAAAACTTACAAAAGTAGGGAAAATATTATCAAAGATTCCGTTTATTGGAATCTTTTTTGGACAGGGCGAAATAATGACTATTGGCAGACTCAGTCACATGCAAGCTTGCATGTTTTTATATTCATCGACCTGTATTTCTTATGGCTGGATACTCTCGGAAGAAAAGGTCAAAATAAGCGAAGTAGCTGCTGGTTTCCCTATAATTAATGTCTATTTTCCAAACGTTCCAACTCTCGTTACCGGACAGGTATTCGCCGCCAGGAAAGACACCGTCATAAAGATCGCTAATCCTTCCACTGAGGTAATAAATCTGCTTCTTTATGCCTTCCGCAGCCCTGCGGCTCTCAGATATCTTCCGTGGGATGACGAATCTCCGGAAGAATTTAAGGAAAGGTCAAAAATATTCGGACTTAAGTAGAATTCAGAGTTTTAAACTCAATTAATAAGTAATTAAACCATAGACGATCTCAAGGAGAGATGAAATGTCCAAGGAAAAAACTAAAACTAAATCACAAGAATACTCAGAGAGCATCGTCAATACAGTGCGTGAACCATTAATTGTTCTGGACCATGATTTACGGGTAGTCACGGCCAGCCGTTATTTTTATGAAGTTTTCAAGGTAAAACCTGAAGAGACTATAGGGCAGCTTATTTATGAACTGGGTAATAAACAGTGGGATATCCCCAGGTTGCGGGAACTGCTGGAAACCATTCTTCCCCAACAAGCAACTTTTGACGATTATGAGGTGGAACACGATTTTCCCGGCATTGGGAAACGCACCATGCTTTTAAATGCGAGGAGAATTCCTAATCCTCCGGAAAAGCTAAAAGTTATTCTCCTCGCTGTCGAAGACATTACTAAGCGCAAAAAAATGGAGGATGCTGACCAGAGTTTAGCAGCGATTGTGAATACGTCTGTTGAAGGCGTCATAGGGAAAACTTTGCAGGGAGATATTGTTAGTTGGAATAAAGGCGCAGAAAGAATCTACGGTTATACTGAAAAAGAGATGCAGGGCCAAAATATTTCGATTTTAGCTCCTCTCGGTTATAGAGAGGAAATGTTTAGCCAACTTAAAAAACTACAAACTGGCGAACTGATTAAAAACTATGAAACAAAACGTATACGAAAAGATGGGCTAATAATCGATATCTCGTTAAGTCTTTCGTCAATCAAGGACAAGCTAGGAAATATTTATGGCGTATCGGCTATTATGCATGATATAACGGAACAAAAAAGGGCAGACCATGCGCTGACGGTTAGTGAATACTCTGAGAGCATCATTAACACTGTGCGTGAACCATTAATCGTTCTAGACCAGGATTTAAGAGTTGTCGCTGTCAGTCGCTCCTTCTATGAATTCTTTAAGGTAAAGCCTGAAGAGACAGTGGGAAACCTTATTTATGACCTGGGCAATAAACAATGGGATATCCCTAAGCTACGAGAACTACTGGAAACCATACTCCCCCAAAAAACAACCTTCGACAACTATGAAGTTGAACACGATTTTGCAACCATTGGCAGGCGCATAATGCTGCTCAATGCTCGGCAAATTCAAAGAGTATTGGGTAAAGAACGAATTATCCTCCTCGCCATTGAGGATATCACCGAACGCAGGGAAATAGAAAATGGTTTGGAAAAGACGCGGAAAGAACTAGAAATTGTTAAACAATCCGCCGATGAAGCCAGTGAATTCGCTGAGAGCGTTATCAACACTGTACGTGAGCCATTAATTTCTTTAGACCAAGATTTAAGAGTGGTCACAGTCAGTCGTTCTTTTTACGAATTCTTTAAGGTTAAGCCCGAAGAGACTGTGGGTAAGCTTATTTATGACCTTGGCAATAAACAGTGGAATATTCCTAAGCTGCGGGAACTATTGGAAACAATTCTTCCTCAAAAAGCGACTTTTGATAACTACGAGGTTGAACACGATTTTGCTACTATCGGTAGACACGTAATGCTTCTGAATGCCCGGCAAATTGAACGAGGGATGGGTAAGGAACGGATCATCCTTCTGGCTATAGAAGATATTACCGAGCGCAAGGAGATAGAATCCGGCTTGGAAAAGACCCGAAAAGAACTGGAACTAATCAAACAATCCGAAGATGAAGCCCGCGAATACGCCGAGAGTATCATCAACACCGTGCGTGAACCCTTAATCGCTCTGGACCAAGATTTAAGGGTGGTCTCAGTCAGCCGCTCCTTTTATGAAGTCTTTAAGGTAAACCCCAAAGAGACCGTGGGGCAGCTTATCTATGACCTGGGCAATAAACAGTGGGATATCCCCAAACTGCGGGAATTGCTGGAAACCATCCTTCCCCAAAAAACAACCTTTGATAACTATGAGGTGGAACACAATTTTGCCACCATTGGCAGGCGCACCATGCTTTTAAATGCCCGGCAAATTCACAGAGTGTTGGGCAAAGAACGAGTCATCCTGCTGGCTATCGAGGACATCACCGACCGTAGGGAGATAGAAAATGGTTTAGAAAAAGCCCATGAAGAGCTAAAGGAGTTGGCCGCTGAGTTAAAACGCACCGCTCGGGTAAAATCTGAATTTTTAGCCAACATGTCGCATGAGCTCAGGACCCCTCTAAACTCCATTAACGGTTTCTCTGAGGTGTTATATGACGAGACTTTCGGACCGCTGAATGATAAGCAGAAGCAATACGTTAATAATGTTTTAACCAGTGGAAAGCACCTCCTCTTACTTATAAATCAGATTCTTGATATGGCAAAAGTTGAAGCCGGAAAGATGAAGCTGGCATTATCCAGTTTACCCATGAAAACCTTATTAAATGATATTTCATTGCTGGTAGCGGATATGGTCAGCAAAAAGAAGATTGAAATGTTGCTTGAAATAGCCGATGACCTGCCGAATATTGAGGGGGATGAGCTTAAGGTAAAAGAGATAATTTACAACCTGCTTTCAAACGCAGTTAAATTTACCCCGGAAGGTGGTAAAATTGGCATGCGGGCGAAGAAAGTTAATTCCGAGATAGAAGTAGTGGTTTGGGATACCGGAGTCGGAATCGCACCTGAAAACATGGAGAAAATATTTGAAGGTTTTTTCCGTGTCGATACACCATATTCTCGGGTAACTGAGGGGACCGGACTCGGTTTGCCGCTCTCTAAAAAGCTGGTTGAGCTACATGGCGGGAAGTTATCTATAGAATCGAAGGGGCTAAATAAAGGCACCTCGGTCCACTTTACTCTGCCGATTGTATCCAAGAGGGTGGTGTGAGATGAGGAAGAAAGTATTAGTTGTCGACGACAATGGAAGCAATCTTATGCTGGAAAAAGACCTTTTGGAGGTCGCTGGCTTTGAAGTATTTGTAGCTGAAAATGCTGCCGGCGGAATTGACATTGCCAGGAGAGAAAAACCGGATATCATAATTATGGACGTGCGGCTTCCAGATATGCGTGGTTCCGAAGCCGCCAGGATATTACGTCAAGACAAAGAGACACGTGATATTCCCATTGTTTTTGTAACTGCTTCTGTAATGGCAGAAGGCATGGAGGAGATAATGAGCATAACTAACAGCGGATTTATAGGTAAGCCGATAAATACACGCACCTTTGCGAAAGAAATTGGTCAATTTATTAAGTGAGTTTCGTATATGTTGAACGCCATAATTCATAGGAGAAGAGTATGAAAGCCAAACCAGTAATTTTAGTTGTTGATGATATATCCCAGAACAACGACCTTCTCGAAGCATATCTTGTGCCGCAGGGTTATGAAATAATCAAAGCAGTAAGCGGAGAAGAGGCACTGGAGAAACTTGCCAGTAATCAAATTGATCTGATTCTGCTGGATGTAATGATGCCCGGCATGGATGGTTTCGAGGTTACCCGAAGGATCAGGCAAGATAAGAACACCAAACTGATGCCGATAATTTTAGTTACCGCACTAAAGGAAACAGAAGACCGAATAAAAGGAATTCAAGCCGGATGTGATGACTATATTTCAAAGCCTTTTAATAAAATGGAACTCTTAGCCAGGGTACAGTCTCTTCTAAAGGTAAAAGCCTACAACGACTTGATGAGTAATTACCGGAATGAACTGGAATCCGAGGTAATCAATATGACCGAGTCATTAAAGCAAAGTAATATAACTTTAGATGAGCAAAATGCACGGCTGAGCGCTATCATTAACAATCCCGAAGATATCCTGATATTTTCATTGAACCGGGAATACCGCTATACCAGTTTTAATGAAAACCACCGGAAAGCGATGAAAAAGCTGTGGCAAATCGATATTCAAATCGGTATGAGCTACCCGGAATGTATATCCAATCCGGAATTAAAAACTGCCGCTGTCAGCAGCATGAACCGGGCACTTGCCGGTGAACATTTCATTGAAGCTCAATATCAACCGGGGTTAGGTGTTTGGTGGGAGTTTAACTGGAACCCGATAAGAAACAAAGATACGGTTATTGGTTTATCTGTATTTGTTAAAGACATCACCGAACGCAGGCGTTCTCAGGAATTGTTACGTGGCATTAGAAGAGAATTTTAGTGATTCTCTTTGATAATTCTCCTATGGGAATCCAGGTTATCTTGGATGGTAACTTTATTTATACCAACCAGGTGGAGAAATGAAACCTATAATTTCACAGGAACGAATTCCCGTGATCAAGAGAGGGAAAATACCCCGGAGAAATACAGTATCGGTGACGGTTAGCCACATGCAACGTGTGAAGGCAGGGTTACGAAATACCAAAGACCGTCTGCTGGGAATCCCTGTAGTTCAATTGATAGCCCGCACTGCGGAGGGAGCAGGCAATCACGATGTAGGACAAAGGGCTGCCGGTGTTGCATACTACTCAATTTTATCCATATTCCCGTTGTTATTGGGATTGATTGCGGTATTTGGATTTTTCTTGCCTTCAGTAAATCTGCAAGATGAACTACTAAAATTTGTCGGCAATAACATCCCCGGTGCGACTAACATCGTGAAAGAAAATATTGCTGGTATTATCAAATTACGGGGTGTTATGAGTATTCTGAGCATTGTAATCCTTTTTTGGGGAGCAAGCGCCTTGTTCGGCGCAATAAGTTTAGCGATTAATCGCGCTTGGGATATTAACAAACACCGCCATTTCTTCATTAGGAAGGCTAGCGAACTGGGCATGGTGTTTGGGACCGGCATCCTCTTTCTCTTATCCCTGGGAGCTAGTGCCATCGTAACACTTATGCGGGGAGTATTTAACCTGCCCAAAACAGACGACCTGGTAACAGTCTACGTGATTGGCAAACTTATAGCATTCCTGTTAATGTTTACCGTTTTCCTGCTCCTCTATAAACTCATTCCGAATACTAAAACAAACTGGCGCCATATTTGGCCGGGAGCACTGCTAGCCGCCGTCCTGTTTGAACTCGCCAGAACTCTATTCATTTTCTACATGGAAAACTTCGCTAACTACCAACTTATCTTTGGTTCTATCACCTCAATTATTGCACTCCTCATCTGGATATATTATTCGGCATTTATAATGATTCTGGGTGCAGAATTCACTTTCCAATATAGTCGCATGCGCGATTCGGTGACTACGGCGAGCAGCCGCGATAAATAAAAAGGAGGCAACAACATGGGTTTCTTATTAATACTTGGCATTGTTCTCTTAATCTTGTGGCTACTGGGATTCTTCGTCTGGAGTCTAGGCGCTCTAATCCATATAGCACTTGTCATCGCAGTCATTTTAATAATTATCTGGCTGCTGAAACAAGTTTTCAAACTCTTTTAGCCGTTCCAGACTATAATAGAGCCTTGTCCCGTAGGGGAAAGCTTCAATTCGTCGGCAAAAATCTTCCAGGTGCCACCTATATCTTGAAGCAAAATATTGATATATGTAAATCTTCGGTTGAAGCAGGTGTGCTGATCAAGGTTGTTCTTTTTTGAGGTGCAAGTGCGATGTTCAGTGTTGTATGAAAGATCTGGAGGATATTAGCTATTGTGCACACGCCCTCTTAAGTAATTTTCCCCTTCTCCAGTGGAGTTGGAGTAGGGGACCAGGGGTTGCGTACAGAAAGTTCACATTATATCCATTAACGGACGAGGTAAATCGAGATGGATTACCCACGCAATGGTAAAAACCGATCTTCAAGATCGGCGTTATATAAAAATTGTTTCCCTAAGGTTAATTAGCGTGGTTGGTAAATCGGAGCACTCGATGTTATAATGCGCTCCAATGAAAAGCGCTGAGAATTCTACCCAAATTCCGAAGAATCGACTAAAAAGTATTCTGTCAGGCTTGCGGCCTTATTTTACCGGTTTATTACCGCTTTTCTTAATTGCGCATTTCGGCCATCACGTGGTCGGCGCAATGCTCAATCCTTTCATGCCGATGATACGTGACGAGCTAAATCTGAACTATACTCAAGCAGGCGTCATTATATCTGCCTTTTCTATCACCGGAGGCATAGCTCAGTTACCGGCTGGTTGGCTTGCTGATCGCTTTGGAGCACGGTTGATGGTCACCATCAGCGTTTCCGGTGTTGCTTTAGCCGGTTTACTCGTTGGGCTATCTCATTCTTATCTTGCACTCATAGCTTTCCTGGTGATCGCAGCTCTTTTTGGCGGTGGTTATCATCCATCTTCTGCAAACGCGATTTCAACTTTTGTTGCCCCGGAAAGGCGCGGCAGGGCATTGGGTCTACATCTCATCGGGGGCAGCTCTGCATTTTGGATAGTGCCTTTAATCGCGGCGCCTATTGCCGCAGTCTGGGACTGGCATGGTCCGTTTATTGTACTGACCGTACCGGTCATTATTCTGGGCGTGGCATTGTATTTTCTTCTCGGAAGGCAGCAGAGGATTACACAGCAGGAATTGACACCATCTACCGCAGGTGGGCAGTCGGCGGTGACAAAAATAGAATGGCGAATACTTGTTCCCTTCCTCGTGATGAGCATTGCCACAGGCACTTTAACCAATTCGGTCGCGGCATACTATTCCCTCTATTTGGTCGACCATTTCGGTCTGGAAGCGCCGGCAGCGGCGGCATTGATGGCGGTCACACCCGCAGTGGGAGTTTTTGCAGCTCCATTAGGCGGTTATCTCGCCGATCGATTCGGGGGCACTTCGGTAATGATTATTGCCAGCCTTATCGCAGGACCTCTCCTATTGCTGGTGAAGATTGTTCCCAGCGTAGCTTTTTTTATTATCGTCTTGCTTCTGATCGGTGGAATGAATATGACGCGTATGCCGACCTCCGAGTCATTTTTGGTAAGTAATATTCCCGCGAACCGCCGCTCTACGATGCTCGGTGTTTATTTCTTCGCCGGCGCTGAGATGTCCGGAGTACTCACGCCGTTTGTCGGCAAGCTCATCGATACGCGTGGTTTTGAGACTGTTTTTAACATCTCCAGCGCACTGTTGTTCACCGTCGCAGTCATTTGTTCGATTCTCCTTTTGAGAGCGCGCCGATCAATCCAGCAAGCCGTGTAAGTAAAACTTGGCCGACTTTCTTATAACATCAGTGATCTCAATGATATAATTGGGTGTATGAAGAACAAAACTCTCATTCAATGCGATTTCGACGGCACGGTTACGTATAAAGATGTCAGTTTTCTTTTACTGGACGCGTTTGTGGGATATGAATGGCGCGATTACCTTGACCAGTACCAGGAAGGTAAAATTAGCGTTGGAGAGTTCAGCCGCAAGTCTTTCGACATGGTAAAAGCGTCTCGTCAACAAATGCTGGACTATATAAAAAACAGGGTAAGAATCAGGCCGGGATTTAAACAGTTTGTCCAGTTTTGCAGAAGTAAAAATCTCAGCTTGGTTGTCGTCAGTAATGGGCTTGATTTCTATATCGACGATATATTAAAAAATCTTGGTCTGGTAGACATAGAGTATCATGCCGCCGAAACTATCTTTAATCCAGGAGGCCTTCAGGTCAGGTATGCCAGCCCTGAAGGTAAGACAATTGACACAGATTTCAAACTTGGTTACATGGACAAATTCCTCAATGAAGGCTACGAGGTTGTATATATTGGCGATGGGAATTCCGATTTTGTTCCAGCTCAAAAATGTCATCATATATTTGCAACGAATAGCCTTTTACGGAGGTGCAAATACTATGACCTCGCTTGCACCCCGTTTTCCGACTTTTTTGACATAATTAAAGTCATGGAAACGTGGTGACCGAATTATGAAAGTCATGATGCATATTTGTTGCGGCATCTGTACGGGAAGCGTTGCGGAGAGGCTGCTTACGGAGGGACACGAGGTAACCGGCTACTTTTTCAACCCAAACATTCACCCGCTTGAGGAATATGAAAGGCGGTTGGATGTTGCGAGGGTTATTGCTAAGTCGGTTGGATTTTCACTGGAAGCAGGCAAATATGATCCGGAAAGCTGGTTCCAGGCGACGATTGGACTAGATAAAGAACCTGAAGGCGGCAGACGGTGCGAAGTTTGCTATAGACTGAGGCTGCAAGAGACATTCCGTGTAATGTCTGAGCGCGGTCTCGATGCTTTTACAACGACGCTGACCGTGAGCCCGCATAAGCCGGCTTATGTGGTTAACCCCATCGGAGAGGAAATCGCCGGAGATAAATTCATAGCAAGAGATTTCAAGAAAAAGGATGGTTTTAACCGCGCTAACGAGATTGCGAAGAAACTGGGTGTCTACAGGCAGCATTATTGCGGCTGTGTTTACAGCATGGGTCAAGAACATGAAGATTAATTCCCTTCACTCTGGCTCTCTTCCAGAATTTGTCTATGAGGCAGATCCCACGAGGGGGAAAGAGAAATAACTAAATTGTCATTCTGAGGTTACGGAGTACCCGAAGAATCTAGTCTCCAGCTCTTTGGTAACTGGATACTTCGCTCCTTTTCCTGAGAACAAGGTGGACCATGCGGATCAGTATGACACATATATATTGCATTTAGTTACGGTAATCACGTACAAATCCATAGAAGAAGGAGATACAATGCTTAAAGGAAAATTGGTTACTTTACGTCCGGTAAAAAGGTCAGATATAGCTTATTTTCTCAAATGGTTCAATGACCCGGAAGTTATTCAATATTTAGGTATGTATCTGCCAATGACAGAAATGTCCGAGGAAAAATTTATTGAAGACCTGGGAGGTTCTCGAGCACAGACTAATGCGATGTTTGTTATTGAAGCAACTGAGAGGAACGAGAGCAAGCCCATCGGCAGCACCAGTCTAAATTCCATCAATGCCAAAGACCACAATGCTACCTTCGGTATCGCCATTGGAGAGAAGGATTACTGGAGTAAAGGTTATGGCACAGAGGCTGCGAGGTTAATTATTCGGTATGGTTTTGAGCAGTTGAATCTCCATCGAATTAATTCTGGCGCGATCGGTTTTAATGAACGTAGTATTAGAATGCATAAGAAAGTTGGTTTTACTGAAGAAGGTCGCCAGCGCCAGGCAATGTTCAAAAATGGAGCTTTTTACGATCACGTGTTGTTTGGTCTCTTACGAGACGAATGGTTAAAAATAAAAGACAAAAACTGACTGATTTAACCTGATGGGATTTCAAGTTATTATTCATATCTTCAAGATGGAGTGAGAGTGCATATGCAGCAGGTCAGCGAACATGTTTATGTAGAAACAAAATACCTCGGGTGCAACATAGGAGTAGTGCTGACAGATCAGGGTCCTATCGTGATCGACACGCCTGCACTCCCGGATGATACCCGCGATTTAAAAGACCAGATCAGACAGCTTGCGAAAAAGCGTATTGCCTATGTCATTTACACCCACGAACATTTCGATCACGTTATCGGCGGCCATGGGTTATCGAAGAAAGTGATCGCGCAGCACTCAGCGGTGAAAGACATCGAATACCTTAGAGAAAATTTACCAACCGAGATCAACCATTTCTTCCCAGACCTCTACCGCCAGTACAAAGATATCTTTGATAATTTGAACATCATCCCGCCGCAAATTACATTCGTGACAGAAATGACGCTCTATTCTGGCAACATAGAATTGCATTTAAGCCGAGTTGGCGGGCATTCGCCAGCTTCGAGTCTGATATATATACCACAAGAAAAAGTCCTGTTCTGCGGGGATAATGTCGATGTTGGTATGCCGTTTGTCGCACCGTATTCTTTGTTCGGGGAATGGATCGAGGCACTGAAAACAATCGAAGGAATGGATGTCGATAAAATTATCCCAGGACATGAAGAAATGTGCAGTAAAAAACATGTACGCAAAACAAGAGTACTCTTTGAAACTGCCCGCGACCGTGTCCAGAAAATGATAAAAACCAACGCGTCAAAGGAAGATGCGATTAAGAAAATTGATCTCTCCGACGTTATTCCCGTGCCCCCTTCACCAATCGTGAAACAACAGGTCCAGACAATGGTGGGGATGATGTGGGAAGAACTGAACGAATAACCATTTGTAAGATTCTACAACTCAAAAGGTTAAATTAGCATAAATAGAGGTGGAAAAATGAACGAGCAACCACAAAAACAGGAAATAAAAATTGAGTTTCCTTCTAATGTCAGAGGCGGTGTATATTGCAACAATATGATCGTCACGCATACAAAAGAAGAGTTTATCATGGACTTCATGATGCTGGTGCCGCCCGTTGGAACTGTAACTGCGCGTGTAATCATGAGCCCGGGTCACATGAAAAGGACCATCCTTGCTCTTCAACAAAACCTAAAAAAGTACGAAGAAAATTTTGGTGATATAAAACAAGCTGACGAACCTGCAAAGGGCAAGATGGGATTCCAGACTATTTAATCTATATTTTTAATGAATAGACAAGAACTCCCTGCGGTCTCTGCCGCAGGGATGAATTGACCAAAGCGGCGTAAGTAATATAATGGCTGTATGCCGAATAAGGTAGAGGGTGATATATGGTATT
>Ga0315281_10008096_pt1 | contig 14702 bp, 15 predicted proteins | sample YL17G07_0_MG_FD_204540 | JGI IMG/M metagenome (GOLD analysis project Ga0315281, IMG submission 204540) | Sediment microbial communities from Yellowstone Lake, YNP, Wyoming, USA - YL17G07_0 | ecosystem: Environmental > Aquatic > Freshwater > Lake > Sediment | place: USA: Wyoming | collected...
ATATCCGCTTCGCGCGCACCATCGAGCCGGACAATAAGGCGCTCACCGCGCGGGCGGCGGCGGCCGAGCGGCAGATCGCGCAACAGCGGCCGACGATTCCGGTCACCCTCGGCGAGGAAAAAAAGACCAACCCGTTCCTGCGCGCCGACCGGCCGGAGGTCACCGCCGGCATCGGCATGGCGGGACAACCGGCGGCGGCGGTGTTTGCGGAAATCCGCGCGCGCAAGAACAAATTCTGAGCGTCATGACGGGTAACCGGGCCGCAATTTTCGCCGATCGCGAATATCTCGTAGCTGCGGTTCTGCTTGCCGCCGTGCTGGTGCTCGGGCTCGCCACCGCAGCGGACTACGGCATTACCACCGACGAATTCATTTTCAACGGCTACGGGCCGCGGGCCCTGGCCTGGTACACCAGCGGCTTTTCCGATCGGTCGCTGTACGATCATTTCGACGTGATGCTGTACGGCCCGTGGTTTCAGATCCTGGTTGCCATCGCCCAGTCGCTCGGTCTGGCGCATCCGTTCGAGACCCGGCACGCGGTCACTTTTGTCATCGGCCTTTCCGGCATCGCCGCGCTGTTGCCGATCGGCCGCATCGCCGTTGGGCGCTGGGCCGGCTTCATTGCCATCGTTCTCTGCCTGACGACCGGGCAACTTTACGGCCATCTGTTCTTCAATCCGAACGATGTGCCGTTCCTGGCGGCGATGACCTGGGCGACGCTCGCCGTCATAGTCATGGCCAGGGCCGAGGTGCCGCCTTGGGGCGCGACGATCATGGCCGGCGTGCTGACGGGACTGGCCATCGCCACCCGGTTCGGCGGCATCCTGTCGCAGGCCTATCTGGCCGGCGCCATGGCGCTTTGCGTGCTCGACCTCGCGCTGCGAACCGGCGGCGGCGCAAAAGCCGCAATCTTCGCCATTGCCGGCCGAACCGCGGCCGCGCTCGCGATCGGGTGGGCAACCACCATCGCGCTCTGGCCGTTGCTGCAAACCGCCAACCCGATCGAGCAGTTCAAATCCGTTTACGACCAGCAGTCGTTCCTCTATGTCGATTTTGAATTTCCTCACTGGGGCCAGATTGTTTCGTCGCATGCGCTGCCGTGGCACTACCTCCCCGGCCAGCTGCTCGCCCGACTGCCGGAAGCGTTCATCGCCCTGTTGGCAATCGCCTTGCTGTTCGGCGCCGCGCGGCTCGCTATCCTGATCGCCCGCCGCGTCACGCGCTGGCGTCGTCTTGGGCCTGCCGGCCTGCTGGCGCCGATGCGGCTGCTCGCCCGTTCGCGCGGACTCATGGTCGTGATCGTCGCCGCGCTCGGGCCGCCTATTTTTATTGTCATCAAACAGGCCGTGATCTTCGACGGCCTGCGCCACGTGTTGTTCATTCTGCCACCGCTGGCGCTGCTCGCCGCCTGGGGCCTGCTGCGGTTAACACCGTTGATCATCCGGTTTCCCGTGGTCGCCACCGCCGTCGCCGCTGCGCATCTCATAACGACCGTACCGGTCATGGTCGCGCTCCACCCCTACGAATACATCGCCATGAACAGCTTTACCGGCGGTGTCTCCGGCGCCTATGGCCGCTTCGATCTCGATTACTGGTCGGCGGCCGCAACCGAGGCGCTGCGCCGGCTGGAGGCCCGCTTGCAAGCCGACGGCTCCGAACGTTTTGCCACGCGCACACCACGCATCCTGATCTGCATTCCCTGGCGCGAACACATGGTGGCGCCGATGTTCCGCCGTCCCTGGCGCATCGAGCACGATCCGCGCGCGGCCGATTTCATTATCGCGACCGAGCGCTATCCGTGCGGCAAAGACGCCGGCGGCGCGCTGATTGACGAAGTCGTGCGCTTTGGCCAGCCGTTGGCCTGGACGTTGCAGATTCCGCACCCGGGGAACCCCCATGACTGAGCCAACCGCCGCCGACATCATCCGGTTGCTCGATCTCAAACCGCATCCGGAAGGCGGGCATTTCCGCGAAACTTTCCGCGATCCTCGCCTGATCGATGGCCGCGCGGCTTCGACCGCGATTTTTTTCCTGCTGGCGCGCGGCCAGCGCTCGCATTGGCACCGGATCGATGCGGTGGAGGTCTGGCACTATTACGCCGGCAGCCCGCTGGCGCTGTCGATCGCCGACGGCGCCAAGGAGCGCATTATTCGTCTCGGCCCGGACATCGCGGCGGGTGAAGTCCCGCAGGCGGTGGTGCCGGCGCAGGCATGGCAGGCGGCGGAAACGCTCGGCGATTGGACGCTCGTCGGCTGCACGGTGGCGCCGGGTTTCGAATTCAGCGGCTTCGAACTGGCGCCGCAAGGCTGGTCGCCGCGCTGACGGTCAGGCCACTCTGACCTTGTCGAGAAATTCGTCCACCAGATGGTTGAACTTGCCGGATGCCGATGCCGAGGCGGCCGAAGCCGCGTGGACCTGTTCCGCCGCCGTCTTGGTGCGGCCGACCGCGGCGGCCAGTTCCTCGACGATGCCGGATAGCCCCGAAGTCCAGCCGGCCGCATCGCGAATGTTTTGTGAAATCGACTCTGTCACCATACCCTGCTCGCTCACCGCATTGGTAATGGTGGCGGCGTGCTTGGTCGCATCGCCGCTGGTCTGGCTGATGACACGGATCGCATCGATCACCTCCTGCGTGCGCTGCCGCACCGCGGCGAGGCCGGTCGCGATATCGCCGGTCGCCGTGGCGGTTTGCCCGGCCAGCGACTTCACTTCGGCCGCTACCACGGCAAAGCCGCGGCCGGCTTGGCCGGCGCGCGCGGCCTCGATTGTCGCGTTGAGCGCCAGCAGGTTGGTCTGCCGCGCGATGGCGTCGATCAGCAGCGCCACCTCCTCGATGGTGTCGGCGGTGTGCGCCAGGGTGTCGATGGTCGCGCTCGCGCTGTTGGCCCGCTCGGCGGCCTGATCGATCGCCACGCCGGCCTGCGCGACCGAATGCGTCATGCCGGCAATCGAATTGGATAGCTGCTGCGTTGACGTCGCGACATCGGCCACATTGGCCGATACCTCGCGCGAGGCGTCGGTGGCGCGCAAGGCTCCCGCCTGCATGTCGGTGGCGGCGGAGGTCAGCACCTCCGTCGCCTTGCGCATCGCGCCGACGGCCTGGTCGCCCTCGCCGAGCGCGGCAACGACGGCGGCACGAAATTCCGTAATGGTGGCTTCCAGTTGTTCGCGGCGCTTATCGCGTTCGATCATATCGCGTGCGCGATCCTCCGCCAGCCGTCGGCGTGCCTGCTCGTTTTCACGGAAGACCGCCAGTGCGGACAGAATGGCGCCAATCTCGTCTGAACTGACGGCCTTTGGCACCGGACTGGCGAGATCGCCGTCCGCCAGCCGCGACACGGCGGCGATGGCCTCGCCGAGCGGCCGCTTCACCCCGAAATGCAGAAAAAGCTCCCCGACGCCCAATAGCAGAAAGATTCCAAGCACCAGGTAAACCAAGACCGTTTGTTTCGCCGCCTCGGCGCGGCGCTCCAGCGCGGCTTTAGCAGCCAACGCGCTAGCCTGGAAAAATTCGTCGACTTTCAGGATCAAGCGACAGACGATGTCGGTATGTTTCCTGACCGACAACAAGTGGAACGCGAGCTCTTCCTGGGTGCTGTTTTCCAGGTCGTCGATAATCTCCCGCCACGAACGCCGGATTTCGGCCGTTGAACGAGCAAATGTTTCTTGTTCGTGCGGAAGCAACCCCTTGTGCAGAAACGGGCGGACCGGAGTTTGCAACGCCTCGAAACGCGAGAGCGCTTTTTCTCCCTCGGCGATCGCCAGACGTTTTTCGTCCGCGGTTAGATCAAGGCCAAGGGCAGAGAAAGCGTTCGCCGACTGCAGCAAGACGAGAGCGGATTCATGGATCGCCTCCTGCAGCCGCTCGGTTGCGTGGTCCTTGGCGTTTTGGCTTAACAGCTCCGACTGCTCGTGGAGGCTTATGCCGACGATGAATGCTGTTCCTAGGGCCCCCGCAACGAGGATAGCCATGATGCGCTGGCGAAAACCCAGCCGGCGCAACACGAAGGCTCCACCGGACCGCCACATCGAATCGGTAGCCGGGGACATCAACTCTTGTGCTCTTCCACGACCGCGCCGGTCACCGGATGAAAATACATCTCGATTCGTTTCCCGGCTTTATCCTGGCCGTAAATCTCATAACAGTTTCCGGCCGTCATCTTGAGCGTCTTGTACTTGAGGCCGAGCGCCGTGAGCTTCGCCTTCATGTCGCTCTCGCTCAGCCATTTATCCTTCGGCTCATTGGTGCAGGCGGGGCCGGCGAACGCCGAACCAGCCAACAGCGAAAACGCCAACCCAAGCATCCATCGTCGCATGGCGACGCCTCCTTGCGGCAGGAACTATTTTCTTCCACAACCATGCCGATTGGCGCCTAATCTTCGGTTAAGCATGCGGCGCGAACCGCGCCGCGCGCTCTCAGCTTGCAATTATTGGAAATCGCAGCAAAATAGATTCATAATCTAAATTATGACGACTAGGCCTTGGCGCGCGTCAGGCCAAATATTGCCCGCCATTGGCGGTGAGCGTCGAGCCGGTGATCAGCCCGGCGTCGTCGGAGGCCAGGAACACCACGCAGCGCGCAATTTCCTCCGGTTCACCAAGCCGGCCGATCGGAATCAGCGGCAGGATCGATTTCTCCAGCACGTCCTTCGGCACCGCCTGCACCATCTCGGTGTTGATGTAGCCGGGGCAGATCGCGTTGACGGTAATGCCGCTGCGCGCAGCCTCCTGCGCCAGCGCCTTGGTGAAGCCGAGCTCGCCGGCCTTGGCGGCGGAATAATTGGTCTGGCCCATCTGGCCCTTCTGGCCGTTGATCGAGGAGATGTTGACGATGCGGCCGAACTTGCGCGTCCGCATGCCTTCGACCAGCGGGCGGCACATGTTAAACAGCGAGCCGAGATTGGTGTTGATCACCGCGCTCCACTGTTCGGGCGTCATGCGGTGGAACATGGCGTCGCGGGTGATGCCGGCATTGTTGACCAGCACCTCGATCGGCCCGACCTCGGCCTCGACTTGCTTGATGCCTGCTTCGCAAGCCTCGTAGGACGACACGTCCCATTTGAATACCGGAATGCCGGTCGCCGCCTTGAATTTCTCCGCCGCCGCGTCGTTGCCGCCGTAATTGGCCGCGACCTTGTAGCCGGCCGCCTTCAGCGCTTGGCAAATCGCGGCGCCGATGCCGCGGGTGCCGCCGGTAACCAGTGCCACGCGTGCCATGATGTTGTTCCCTCCCAGAGAGTTTTCTTCTTCTGTTATGTCCCACACCCGCCTGCGCGGGTGCAGGCTCCAGCGGGACATCCAGTATCCGCCGGCACTTATTTCCCAATTGGGGCGCCGGCGACTACTGGATCATCCGCTTTCGCGGATGATGACGCCGAATATGTTGCAATGCGTTCGCCTACCTTTCCACGCACATGGCGATGCCCATGCCGCCGCCGATACAGAGGGTGGCGAGACCTTTCTTGGCATTGCGCCGCCCCATCTCGTGCAGCAGCGTCACCAGCACGCGCGCGCCGGAGGCGCCGATCGGATGGCCGAGGGCGATGGCGCCGCCATTGACGTTGACCTTGGAAGTATCCCAGCCGAGATCCTTGTTGACCGCGCAGGCCTGCGCCGCGAACGCCTCGTTGGCTTCCATCAGATCAAGATCGTCATGTTTCCAGCCGGCCTTCTTCAGCGCGGCGCGCGAGGCCGGAATCGGCCCGGTGCCCATGATGGAAGGGTCGACCCCGGCATGCGCCCAGGACACGATGCGCGCCAGCGGTGTTTTTCCGAGTCTGGCCGCCTCGCTCGCCTTCATCAGCACGACCGCCGCGGCGCCGTCGTTGATGCCGGATGCGTTCGCCGCCGTCACCGTGCCTTCCTTGTCGAAGGCCGGGCGGAGTTTGCCGACCGAATCCATCGTGGTGCCGTGCTTGGGATATTCGTCGGTGTCCACCACCACGTCGCCCTTGCGCGACTTGATGATGACCGCAACGATCTCGGCCTTGAACTTGCCGGCCTTCTGCGCGGCTTCGGCTTTGTTTTGCGAGGCGACGGCGAATTCGTCCTGCTGCTGGCGGGTGATCTGCCACTGCTTGGCGACGTTCTCCGCCGTGTTGCCCATGTGATAGCCGTTGAAGGCGTCCCACAATCCATCCTTGATCATGGTGTCGATCATTTCGAGCGAACCCATCTTCACGCCGTTGCGCAGATGCGCGCAATGCGGCGCCTGGCTCATCGATTCCTGGCCGCCGGCGACCACGATGTCGCTGTCGCCGTTGAGGATGGCCTGATAGCCGAGCGCGACCGCCCGCAAGCCGGAACCGCAGAGCTGGTTCACGCCCCAGGCCGGGCTCTCCACCGGAATGCCGGCGCCGATCGAGGCTTGGCGCGCCGGATTCTGGCCCTGACCGGCGGTCAGGATCTGGCCCATAATCACCTCGGAGACCCGCGCCCCTTCGACCCCGGCACGCTCCAGCGCCGCCTTAATCGCCGTTTTTCCCAGTTCATGGGCCGGCAGGTTGGCCAGCGCCCCGTTGAAGGCCCCCACCGGGGTGCGAGCGGCGCTGACAATGACGATGTCATCCTTCATCGGAAACTCCTGTTGGTGTCGGTTGAGCGGGCGGAACGGTTATTGCGGCACTGCCACATCCTCGATACCCGAGGCGGGCATGTCAATAACGCCAGGCTGGTAAGAAACCGCCAGAATCGAAGGTTTTTCGGCATTTTCAGCGACTGGCCGGGCGGCCCCCGCGGCTCTACCGCGCCGCCACAAAACGGTGGCCCGCCGGAGCGGAAAACGGTTATGCTCCCGGTCAGGGCAAGAGGAAACCAGCGGTCCAGATGGCAGAAAAGCAAGAACCGGTCACAATCAAAAAATACGCCAACAGGCGACTCTACAACACCGGAACCAGCAGCTACGTCACGCTCGAAGACCTCGCCACCATGCTCAAAAATGGCGAGGATTTCGTCGTCTATGACGCCAAGAGCGGCGATGACATTACCCGCTCGGTGCTGGCGCAGATTATTTTCGAGCAAGAAAACAAGGAAGGCCAAAGCCTGTTACCGATCGCCTTCCTGCGGCAATTGATCCGTTTCTACGGCGACAGCATGCAAATGATGGTGCCGCGGTTTCTGGAAGCTTCGATCGATTCGCTCACCCGCGAGCAGGGCAAGATCCGCGACCAGATGACGCAGGCCTTCGGCGTCGGCGGCTTCGGCCCGATGGAAGACCAGGTGCGGCGGAACATGGAAATGTTCGAGAAAACCTTCGCCATGTTCGCGCCGTTCGCGCGCGGCGAGACCAAGGGATCGCCAGACAAATCATCGCGCTCAAGCGACGACATCGACGAGCTCAAGCGACAGCTCGACGAGATGCAAAGGCGCATCGACAAGCTGGGTAGCAAGGAATAATCCGATCGGCGTTACGCCGACGCCGCCGTGCGCGTGCCGTCTTCCGACAGCCATGGCCGATGCGGCGAGGCCAGCCCGATCAGCGCTCCCTGCAGATAATCGCAACCCCAACCGCCGAGCATCGCGGCGGTTTTTTCATCCTGCACCCACTCCGCCACGGTCTTGAGTCCGAGCCGGCGCGCGAGATCGATAAGCGTTTGCACGAACGCCATATCGTCATCCGATTTCAACATGTTTTGCACGAAGGCACCGTCGATCTTGACGATATCGACGCCGAGCTTACGCAGATGACGGAACGAGGTGTGGCCGGCGCCAAAATCGTCGATCGCGATCCGGCAGCCGAGATCCTTGACACGGGTGACGAAGCCGCGGGCGTCGTCGATATCCCGGATCGCCGTCGTCTCGGTGATTTCGACCGTGAGCCGTTCGGCGGTCCCGGCATGAGCGCGCAGCATGGCGGCGAGCCCGGCCCACCAGCCGGGATCGGCGGTGGAAGCGGGCGAGACATTAACGCTGGCCTTCAGCGCAGGGGCCGCCACCAACTCGTTCACCACCAGTTCGAGCACGCGGTGGTCGAGCAGGCGCACCAGACCGACCCGTTCGGCCAGCGGAATAATCGCATTGGCGTGCGCCAGGATACCGTCGGTTCGCCTGACCCGCATCAGGCACTCGTAAAACGCCAGCTGGCGCGTTGCCGCCTCGACCACCGGTTCATAGGCGAGAGCAATCCGGCGCTCGTTGAGCGCGGTGACGATTTCATCGGTCGCCCGCACGTTTTCCTGGCGCACGCCCTCGCGTTCGACGTTCGGCCGGTAGGCGCTGAAGGAGCCGTGGCGTCGGGAGCGGGCAAGCTCAAGCGCTTCCTGGGCGCGGCTGAGAATGTCCGCGACGGTGCGGGCGTGGCGCGGCGCCGTTATGCCGCCAATGGTAATGGTGACCGCCACCGGTCCTGCCGCCGTCGGCACCGGTTCGTCGCGCGCGCTGGTCAGCAGCCGCTCGGCGGCAACGGTCGATTCTTCCGGCGAGCAGTTTTTCAGGACGATGCCGAATTTGTTGCCGGCGAACAGGCCGAGACAATCGCCGGCGCGCAGCTGCGAACGGATGCGCTTGGCGACCTGGGCGATGGCTTCATCGGCGACGACAAAACCATAGGCTTCATTCAGGCTGCCTAGATTGTCGATCGCCACCAGCAGAAAGCCGCAAGAGCTGCGAAAACGCACGGCCTCGTCAAACGTCGCAGCGAGCGTCTCAACCAAACGAGTACGATTCATCTCGCCGGTGAGCGCGTCGTAATACGCCAGATGGGTGAGCGTCCGCTCGCGTTCATGCCGCTCGGTGATCACCCGCACCACGCCATGGGCGCGCGACGGCAACCCATCGGCGCCGGCGAACCAGCGGCCAAGATCTTCCACCCAGATCGTTTCGCCGCTGGCGGCCGGACGCAGCGCGTATTCCGTTCGATAGGGGACGCCCTCGCCGTCGTCGCGCTGGCTCGATCGCGTCACCACGTCAAAACGGCTGTGGCCGGCTTCCGCGTCGACCCGCTGCGCCCAGGCGCGGCCGGTCGCGATCGCCTCGCACTCGGCAACACCAAGGACGGCGCCGGCATTGTCACTCCAGGCGATCGCGTCGGTGTCGATCTGCCTTTGGTAGGCGACGTCGCCGATCGAGCGAAGAATTTGCGACGTATCAAAGCCGTCCGCGCCGCACTCGGGTCGATCGTTTCGGGTCACGGTCGCCCCTTTTTGGGAACGCCACGGCACTGCGGGCGTCGATCAGAGTCGTGGGTTCGAAGCCTAAGTTACGGACAATCTTTAAATAATTAGGAAAAATGGACCCTGGCGCGGCGTCAGCGCCGACCCACCCCCGACGGCCGCCAACCGGCACAGGCTTTGCAATCTCGATGATAGACACAAGGATCGTGTCCCATATTGGCACAGTGAGCGTGATGAAACTCATTGCAACCAGGACCGTCTCGTCAAGCCCGTCGGGTGTTCGCCCGCACCCGGGCAAACCGTCGGCCGTCGAAGAGATCGCGGCGAGCCGCGCGCCGGTCGCAGTGCCCCCGGTAGCAGCCGCGCAAACCAATCGAGGGCCCGCGCACCGGCCGGCGGCATTCCTCGCACATCTGATTGCCGTCAAGGCCCAGCATCCGCAAACCCGCGAACGCCGGCGGGCGGAACCGGGCGAAGCCGTGCGGGCCTATCAGGCGGCGATCCTCGCCAAGCCGGCGATCAGCGGGAAAATTCTTTCGCGGGCGACTTAAGATCGGCTTAGTAACCGATCGCGCAACCGTCCTTGCGCGGTTCCGAGCCGGCGATCAGCACGCCGCGATCCCAGTCGATCTTGATGGTCTGGCCGCCGCCCCAGGGTTGATCCGCCGTCACCACCGTGTGACCGCGCGCCTTCAGGCCTGCGATGGTGGCAGCCGGAGTGCCATGCTCGACCACAGTCTGCTCGCCCTCGAAGAAAAAGCGCGGCGCGTCGATCGCCTGCTGCACGTCCATGCCGTAGTCGAGCATGTTGAGCACGATCTGCACGTGGCCCATCGGCTGATAATGCGCGCCCATGACGCCGAAGCTCATGTCGCAGCGGCCCTGGCGCATGGCGAGTGCCGGAATGATGGTGTGCATCGGCCGCTTGTTGGGCCCGAAGGTGTTGGGATGATCGGGAGCGAGCGTGAAGCAGGCGCCGCGATTGGTCAGCATGATGCCGGACTTCTCGGTGCAGATACCGGCGCCGAAGCTCGAATAGAGCGAATTGATGAACGACACCGCCATGCGGTCGCGATCGACCACGGTGAGATAGACCGTGTTGCTGCCGGGTGCCGGCGCCGGCGGAAGCTTGGCGCGCTTGCTCATGTCGATGAGTGAGGCGAGCTTCTTTCCCCAGCTCTTGTCGAGCAACTTGGCGACCGGCGTGCGCATATGCGCTGCGTCGGCGATATGCGTGTCGCGCACGGCGAAGCCCAGGCGCGCGGCTTCCAGCACCAGATGAAATCGCTCGGGCCCCAGCGGATCGAGCGCCTTGAGGTCGAAATTCTCCAGGATGTTGAGCATCACCAGCGCGGTGAGGCCCTGCCCGTTCGGTGGAATCTCGACCAGATCGAGCCCGCGGTAATTGGTCGAGATCGGCACGACCGCATCGCCGCGATGGCGCGCGAAATCCTCCGCCGTCAGGAACGAGCCGCGCGCGGCCACGGTCTGCGCCATGTCGTCGGCGAGTTCGCCTTCGTAGAAAGCGCGCGCTCCCTTGGCAGCCAGGCTCTTCAGGGTCGCGGCCAGCGCGGGCAACCGGATCACATCGCCCTGCTTGGGCGCGGCGCCGTTGAACAGAAAATGCTTCGAGGCGCCCGGATCGGCCTTGAGCTTGTCGACCTGCCGGCTCCAGTCCCAGGCCACGCGCGCGGCCACCGGAAAGCCGTTCTCGGCATAGTTAATCGCGCGCGTCAGCGCGCGGTCGAGGCCGAAGCGGCCATGGCTCTCGAGGATCGCCCCCCAGGCGTCAATCGCGCCCGGCACGGTGACGGCGTGGATCGAATTGCCGATCTCGCTCAGCCCCTGCGCGCGCAGCGCCTGGTAGGACGCCTTGATGCCGGCGCGGCCGGAGCCGTTATAGCCCCAGACCGGCTGGCCTGGCCGCGACACCAGGCAATAACAATCGCCGCCGATGCCGGTCATGTGCGGCTCGACCACGCACAGCGTAGCCACCGCCGCCACCGCGGCGTCCGCCGCGCTGCCGCCGGCGCGCAGCGTATCGACGGCGGCCAGCGTCGCCAGCGGATGCGAGGTGGCCGCCATGCCTTCGCAGGCGATCACGGGCGAGCGGCCTGGCGTTTGGAAGTCGCGGGTCATAAGAGGATGGATTTTGCGGTTGAGGGAAGCAGCTAAGACGAAATGTGGTTGGCGCCTTCAATCGTGAGATCGCGCTGGGCCGACCGCAGCGTCACCGCAAATCCGCCGATCACGTCGACGAAGCTGATGACCAGCAGAAGAAAGAACGTCGACATCGAGGCTTGCGGCACCAGAATGAACTCGACGCCCATCGCCAGAAACAACAGCAGCGACAGCGAATGATCGACCACGGTGCGGATTCCGATGCGGGTCGATTTCAGCATTTCGACGAACAGCAGCAGAACGGCGAACGCGATCAACAAGTCGCCGGCCGCCATGGTCCACTCGACGCCGGAGGCCATATGCACCTGCGTGAGCGGCGCATTCCAGCTCACCCCCGGCATCAGAAAGGCGATGATGTTGAAAATCGCGAACGGGATCAGCAGCAGGGGAAAGCCGATGAGGGCCATGGGTTATGTCCTGCTGCGTGAGGCGAATCAGGCCTCTTTTTTCGCCTTCAGAACCTGGCGGCCCCGGTACATCCCGGTCTTCAGGTCGATGTGGTGCGGGCGGCGCAATTCGCCGGAATCCTTGTCCTCGGCATAGGTCGGCCGCTTGAGCGCATCGGCGGAGCGGCGCATGCCGCGCCGGGATGGGGAGGTTTTTCGTTTCGGAACGGCCATAACAACTCCTGACGGCGGAAAATCGCGCGGAAATTTCGTTGAGGCCGCGCTTATAGAGGAAGACCCCGGCCGAGGCTAGGGGGTGCGGCGGACGCAGGCATCGGCGCGCGGCGCCGCGGCGGCGCGGCTGACATAAAGCCCGGCCAGCCGCCGCAGACCCGGGCCCGGGGCGCGCGCATTGCGCCGCAGCGGGTTCGGCAACACCGCCGCCAGCAGCGCCGCCTCATGCGGGCTGAGGTTTTGCGCCGATTTGCCGAAGGCGCGGCGGCTGCCGGCCTCGACGCCGAATTCACCATGCGGCCCCCATTCGGCGATATTGAGATAAATCTCCATGATCCGCCGCTTCGACAGCACCAGGTCGAGCCACAGCGCCAGCGGAAATTCCAGCGCCTTGCGAACGAAGCTGCGGCCCGGCCACAAAAACAGGTTCTTCGCCAGCTGCTGGGTAATGGTCGAGCCGCCGCGCAGATCGTCGAGATCCTCGGCATCGGCGAGGGCGTCGCGGATTTCCTGCAGGTCGACGCCGGGATGGCCGCAAAAGCGTCCGTCCTCGGCAATCACCACCGCCAATGTCAGCGGCGGCGCGATGCGCACCAGCGGCAGGTAAATGCGCTCGACCCGCGCACCCGTCGCCCAGCGCCACAGCATCACGGTCGAGACCGGCCGGCCGAAGCTGTAGAACGGCGCGATCAGGTAAGGCAGCAGCAGGATGGCGACGACCGCGATCGCCGCCAGCCGCAGCCATCGCGGCAACAGCGCCAGCTTGCGCCGGCTGCGCCGCGACCCGGGCTTGTTTCTGAACCAATCCATGCCGGCGCAGACTATCCTATCCAGCCCATCGCCGCGCTTGACGCCGAGCGCCGGCTTCGGGCAAGCCGGATCGGACAATGCCCACGCCTTGGCCGCCGCCGTGATGGATGCGCACGTGTCCGATTCAAAAGTGTCCGATATGAAAATGCCGAACGAATTTGCCGCCCGGCTCGACGCCGTCGCCGCCGCGACCGATGACCTGCTCGATTCTCTGCTGGCCGGCGAGGCCGCAGACGGCGAGATCGCGCGGCCGCCGCGGCTGCTCGAAGCCATGCGCTATGCCACGCTCGGCGGCGGCAAACGGCTGCGGCCGTTCCTGCTGGTGGAAACCGCGGCATTGTTCGGCGTGACGCGCGAGCGCGCCCTGATCGCCGGCGCGGCGCTGGAATGCGTGCACTGCTATTCGCTGGTGCATGACGATCTGCCGGCCATGGATAACGATGACCTGCGGCGCGGGCGACCGAGCGCCCACAAGGCGTTCGATCAGGCGACCGCGATTCTGGCCGGCGACGCCTTGCTCACTTTCGCGTTCGACCTGCTGGCGCGCGCCGAGCTCGACCCCGACGCCGGCGTGCGGGTGGCGCTGATCGCGGAACTGGCGCGCGCCGCCGGGCTCGGCGGCATGGCCGGTGGGCAGATGCTCGATCTCGCCGCCGAGGGCCGTTTCGATAAAAAGCGCAAGCTCAACGAAGCCGAGGTCACCACCTTGCAGGCGATGAAGACCGGCGCGCTGATCCGGTTTGCCTGCCGCGCCGGCGCCATCCTCGGCCATGCCGATCAAGCGGCGCAAGCGGCGGTCGACCGCTACGGCGCGGCGATCGGCCAGGCGTTCCAGATTGCCGACGATCTGCTCGACCTCGAGGGCGACGCCAAGGTCATGGGCAAAAACACCGGCAAGGATGCCGCCGCCGGCAAAGCGACGCTGGCGACGCTGCTTGGCCGCGAAGGCGCAACCGCCCGGCTCAAGACGCTGGTCAATGAAGCCGACACCGCGCTTGCTCCATTTGCGGAAAAAGCGTCGGTCTTGCGCGCCGCCGCCCGTTTCATCGCCGAACGCCGGGCCTGACCGGCACCCACAAGGACCAGACCATGCCAGCCAAAAAACCGCTTGCTGTCCGCCGCCTGCCGCGCCCGGTGCGAATTATTATGGCGCGGCCGCGGCTGTTTGTTGCGGCGCTGGTCGGCCTGAGCGTGATCGCGATGACGCCGGACAGCTGGTTGCTGGCGACCCGGCTGCTGGTCGGCTGGGATGTCGGCATCGGGCTTTATCTGCTCGCCGACTACCAGCTCATCGCCAGTTGTGATGCCGATCATATCCGCCGGCGCGCCGCCATCGCCGACGAAGGCCGGGTCACGATTCTGGTGCTCACCGTCGCCGCCGCGCTCGCCAGTCTGGGCGCCATCATCGCTCTTCTCGGCAGCACCCGCGCCGGCGGCCGCGACGCCCTGCAGCTGGCGCTGGCGACGCTGACCATTCTGCTATCGTGGGCTTTCATCCACACCATCTTCGCGCTGCATTACGCGCACGAATATTATGGCGAGTTCGGCGCCAAACGGCGCGGCGCCAGCGGGCTGGCGTTCCCGAACGAAGCCAAGCCGGACTACTGGGATTTCGTCTATTTCTCGTTTGTGATCGGCATGACCTCGCAGGTGTCGGACGTGGCGGTGGCTTCAAAGCCGATCCGCCGCACCGTCGCCGCCCACGGCATCGTCTCGTTCCTGTTCAATGCCGCGCTGCTGGCCTTGACGGTGAATATCGCGGCCAGCGCGATGTAGCGCTTTTCCCCTCTCCCCTTGTGGGAGAGGGAAGCGAGTTTGCGGCTCGCTCCGCGCATTCGCCGATCCAAATGCCAAACAGCCAAGCCTCATCGCCCGTATTGTTGGCGGCGCCGGGTACGCCGTTGTCCCTTTTTCCTCTCCCTCCAAAGAGGGAATGGAGCGCACCCGATCTCGGGTTTACCCGAGATCGGGCATGTTTACTG
>Ga0315281_10008097_pt1 | contig 14700 bp, 15 predicted proteins | sample YL17G07_0_MG_FD_204540 | JGI IMG/M metagenome (GOLD analysis project Ga0315281, IMG submission 204540) | Sediment microbial communities from Yellowstone Lake, YNP, Wyoming, USA - YL17G07_0 | ecosystem: Environmental > Aquatic > Freshwater > Lake > Sediment | place: USA: Wyoming | collected...
CTGAAACATTTTTTCACGGGGAAATAGGGGGCAATCTCCGGGTCGCTCCAATAGCGATCTGGGGCGGGGTTACGAGGGGCCGGAGGAATCCGCCTGGTTGGAATTCGCTACTGTCTGAATCGCAGATTTAGGGTGTGAAGTTTAGGGGACTTAGGGGTTTGGATAACACCATCCTTGCGGAAACATCTTGTTTGGTATTCTCTGTGTTCACACTACCCTTTTTCTTTGAGGACGCAGAAGGTTTCGCCAGGGAAATCCGAACCTAACTTTTTTAGGGATGGCATTTCATTTACTATTTTTCCCCGGGGGGGAGGTAACGCACTCGATGCCGTGATTCCTCCACGACTACCACCGCACCCTGTCCCAAGGCTTCAGCGGAGTCTTCAAGCACAGTGGATAAACGATTGATCAGGTGGGACGTTCGAGTATTGTGCAAGCGGAATAATATAATACTGACTTTTTCCCTTTTTGAAAGGGCTACGATTTCGCCAAAATCGAGGTCAAAAGTGATAATGATTCGATTTTCAGAAATGGCTTTTGTAAAAATCTCACCATTGGGAATCCGATGTAATCCTTCGTCACGTAAATGTTTCGCATCGTGCCCATTTTGACGCAGCCAATTTACAACTCCTATAGCCACGCCCATATCGGCAAGAAAACGCATCTTCCCCCCTCACAGATTAAATACCTGTTCCTGGGCCAGCCAAGCTGCATATTCAATTGCCTGCTGAATGTCCTCTTTTTCCAAATCAGGGAACCCTTCCAATATCTCGCCAAAGGTGGCTCCATGTGCGATTTGCCCCACGATAACTGAAACGGGAATGCGTATCCCTCGTATACAGGCTCGACCCCCCATAATCTGTGGATTAAAAGTAATTCGTTCAAACATCTACGTAACCTCCTAATGTCTCTATATATATTTTATCCAAATGCGCCAAAGTAATCAAAGGAATTCTTTACACTCTATGCCCTTGGCGCTTTGCTTCAGGGCAGGGCCAACTTTTTTATGGATGACACCTTCGGCGATTCTGCACCAAAGTGTATTGTTTAGTCTTTCCCCCGAGATTGTTCTTTCGCCATTTGGGCCAATGTGGCGATAATCTCTTCCGGGTCCAAGCGCTTTGCGTAATCAGGCTCGACGAACGCCATGCAGATTTTTCGGTCCGCGTCGATGACATACGTCGCAGGGATGGGCAGCTCAAACATATCGTCACCGTTGGCAGCAGATAGGTTGATCCCAAACTCCGTGTAGATCGGCCTTAAATCCTCTGGAAGCTGAAACACGATCCCAAATTGATGCGCAACACGGTTTCCCACATCGCTAAGAACTTCAAAGGTCAGGCTGTTTTTCTCTGCTGTGGACAACGAATTATCCGGCGTCTTTGGTGAAACCGCGACAAGCGTGGCACCGAGTTCCCTCATGCGGGGCAGTGCGAGCTGCAAAGACCGCAGCTCCAGATTACAGTATGGTCACCAACCACCCCTGTAGAAGCTGAGCACCACCGGGCCATGACGCACAAGTTCCTCCAGAGCGACCGGCTTCCCCAACACGTTTGGGAGCACGAAGGCAGGCGCGGCATCGCCAACCTTGAGGCATGAATCCAGTATGCCCGATTGCCTAAGATCCCGTGTTGCTCGATCCATGATCGCGAGTTTGTCTGGAGGAATCCATTTTCTTGACGCCTCGCGTCTCTCTTCCAGCTCTTGGGTAAGTGACATCCTAGTCTCCTTTCTTCCTGATTTCGCGACAAATATCTGCTAAAGCCACCATGAAAAGGCTGCGCTCCCGCTCAACCCAGAACATTAAAAATTTCGAAGTGTCCATAATTTCTTTCCCCTTGACTGAAAAATAGAAGCACCTCAAATTGTGCTTCCCGGAGAGGCTCACCCCGTTAGAAATTCCAGTTGTTGCGACTCGAAACCGAGCGGGGCATTACCCCCCGGAATTATTATAAAACCTGACTCCGCTGCAAAGGAGCGAGGCATTATTTCTAACGGGGTAAATATCATCTCATATTATGCGCTCGGCAGCGCACCTTGCCGGCCAGTCAGAGGGTTTGGAGTTCTTGACTTCAAAATGAAGTCAGAAGTGTCTGTCCTGTATTGAAATCTCAGCTTTGAGCTATCATGTTTCAGCTGTTAGCTTTCAGCTTTGACCTTTGATCTTTACAAGACGCTACGCTCCATGCTGTTTTTAGTTTTGAATTCCCCATTCCGCAATCCGCATTTGGATGGGTCAACTTTTTTATGGATGACACGATGCTTCACAACAAGGGGGAAGGGGTTTTTTGCTCCTCCTGCTGCAGGGAAGACTAAGAGGATGAGGATGTAATTCCTTAATTTCTATTGTATAGCCACATACTCAGCGAAGGAAGTTGATTCAGGAACAGAAAGCCCATCCTCATGCAATCCCTTGATATGCATTTCAATGGCCTGGTACATATTCTGCTCTGCCTCCTCCCTGGTAGCCCCTGTCGCCACACAGCCGGGTAAATCGGGAGAGTAGGCCGAATAGTTACCATCTGCCTTTTCAATCACAATAAGAAAACGATACATATTTACTTGACCTCCTTCAGCTTTGCCTGTAACCTCTTTCGCACCGTCTTCCGAAGAACCGTAAACCCTCCTTTCTTCGTCTCACTACAGATATGAGTGAAACCCAGAAAGTTGAATGTCTCCGGCTTCCCTTCTCCTCGCCTGGCTCGATTTGATCTTGCATAGCGACCAAACTCGATCAAACGGGTCTTATCCGGATGCAACTCCAAACCAAACTTCCTCAATCGCTCCCGAAGTTCGGAAAGGAATCGTTCTCCTTCCGATCGCTGCTCGAATCCCACGATGAAATCATCCGCCCAGCGCACTACGATCACATCGCCCTGCGCCTGCTTCTTCCTCCATCGCTGAATCCACAGGTCAAATACATAGTGAAGATAGATGTTTGCCAAAAGGGGGCTGATACTCCCCCCTTGTACCGTACCCACCTCACTCTGTATCTGCTCCCCCTCTTCCAACGCTCCCGCCTTCAACCATTTCTGGATGAGGCGTACGATGCGTCGATCCCCTACGCGGTGCTTGATAAACTTTACCAGCCACTCATGGTCGAGGGTATCAAAGAAACCACGAATGTCCGCATCCAGCACCCAGTTCACCTTCTTCGTCACAATTCCAACCGAAAGCGCATCTATCGCTTGATGAGCATCGCGCTTCGGCCTGAATCCGTACGAGAACCCAAGAAAATCCAGTTCATAGATCACCCCAAACACCTCCGCCACCGCTCGCTGAACGATCTTATCTTCCAACGTCGGTATTCCGATCGACCGTTGTCCTCCGTCTCGCTTCGGTATGTAGGCTCTTAGAACTGGATTGGCCCGGTACGCCCCTCTCTTCAGCCGATGAAAAAGATCCTGAAGTCTTTCCTCCACTCCTTCCCCATACTGCCGCCATGTCTCTCCGTCGATCCCAGGGGCCGCATCCCGTTTCAATGCTAAATAGGCCCGCCTCAATTGATCCACATCATAAACATGGTGAAAGAGCGCTGTGAACCGTTGTTTCCTATCCCTGTCCGCTGCTTGTCGTATCCGCTCAAGCCCTCTTGACACGCTCTCCCGGCCCTGCGTCCGGCACGTGCTGGACTTTAACGGCTTCCCCTTGGCCAGCCTCCTTCCCTCCACCTCCTCCGTAGCTCCCGCCTTGTTCGAAGGCTTCTCCGGTAATATGAGGCTGTCCGACTTCCCATATCCGTTCATCATCGTCTCGTGTCCTCAGACTTCCCGATGCAGCCTCCGGTCTCCTCTCAACCGTAGGCAGATATGGGACCTCCCGGCTCCCGTGTAGAGTGTCTCCGTAGGTGCTCGGGGTCTCTGACCGCGCAGGGTCAGTGCGACTCTCGCATTATCGATTCGCACCGTGTTGCCTTTCACTCGTAGTACAGCGTCGGCACCCTGAACTCTGGGGTCTTCACGGCTCCATACCCGGCCCGCACGTTCCCCTGTCAACGCTTCACCCTTGTTCTTACGAACAAAGGCGCATGACTCGGGGCCGATGTGGCTCGCTATTCCTTCATCGTGTGACAATTTCATTCACTACACTCCACCGGTTTTAACCGGCGCTTTCACTACGTCCCTGGATCTTCCAGTATGGCTGCATCGGCTGAATCGCGCGCAATGTTGAGAAGTTGGTGCTGACGTAAACTGAGGAATCCAGCAATAAAAACGCTCGCGGTGAGAACAAGTTGAATGCTCACAAGCAGCATCTGGTCACTCATTGTAGCCTCCTATTCGGAAAACCAAAATATAAGAATCGGTTCCAATTAATTTAATAACCTGTAAAGGGACCTGCTATGAATCCTCTTTCCTCTCTTCTTCGCCTTCTTCAATTGGGGAGAGAAGGGGTTCTTCCTCATCAAGTAATAATGGTAATCCACGTTGTGTTCTTAGGTCTTCAATTCGATTCAAAGGTTTTTCGAGTTGCCGTCGTCGTGTCGTCGTGAGAGTCTCGTATTCCCTCTGTGCATCCCCAATCCTCTTGCCCAAGAGATCTAATTTTTTCACGAACTCATTCCACTGTTTTTTAAATCCGCCTAACAACGACAATATTTCATTCGAAGCCTGCTCAAGAGTAAAATTGTCAACAGCCTGCCTTATAACCGCCAAAATGGCAAAGAGAGTTATTGGGGAACAAAAGACCACTTTATTTTTGATACTTTCATCTAAAATTGATCTATCCTGTTCGTGGATGAATGCATAAATTTGCTCATTAGGAATAAATAAAAGGACATAGTCAACGGTATTTTGCTCAGGATTAATATACTCACGAGTGGTAACTTCCTTGATTTTAGTTCTAACATCTCTCAAGAAGTCGTTACGAAATTTTGCCCTTACTGGATCTGAGTCAGCTTCGAGGAACTTAACATAATTGTCTAAGGGGAATTTGACATCCATATTTAGTTTGAGATTTTGCGGCAGTAGGAAAGTAAAATCTGGCCGAGATCCAACCCCCTCAATTGCTTTCTGTTTCAAATAATTGACATTCTCGATGAACCCAGCAAGTCGCAACACATCTTCAGCCATCCGCTCTCCCCATTGTCCCCTTACCTTTGTACTTGCAAGAGCTTCGCGAAGTGCATTGGTCGTCTGCATAAGGGCAGTTGTCTGCTCATTTGCCGTCTTCAATTGAGTCGTAAGCTCGCCAAACTTCTGTCCCCTATCCACCTCTAGATCTTTCATCAATTTTGAAACTTCCTCTAACTTAGAGGTCATTTGCTGCAATTGTTGATCTATAAGCCCTTTCTTTGCATCCAATTCCTTACCACTGATTTCCCTTTCTGACTCTAGCTTTGCTTTAGCTAATTTTAGAAACTCGTTAGTAGATCGTGATAGTGCTTCAAGAGACAAATTTCCAAAGCTTGCTTTCACATTTTCGATGACAGCATCTATATTTGCCTTACGCTGAGCTTCACTCTCAATAAACAACTCATTTGCGAGTTCCTTAGCGCCCTTTGCCTGGACTATTCTTAGGATAAAAGCAACCCCTAATCCTAATGCGAACCCGGCCAACAGTGCTATAACAATCGGGACCCAATCCATGGTATTCTCCTCATGAATTCATTCTTACCAATCTGAATCGTGGCTTCCATCAAAATAACAACCATTTTCTCCCTGACTGTCTGCGACAACGCCTTAGCAGTCATGCGTTTTAAGTTTGAAGAAATAAATCCCGTCCCCGCCATTCTGTATTAAGATATGGCCAACTTTTTTATGGATGCCACTCATCAGAAAGAAACTTATAAATTTATGTCCCTTTCGTCTTCTGCTCAGTCGCTTCACAACTTAAGCAATCGTTGATTTGGGCGCCATTCGTCAAATTCCGAAGGGAGAAGAGCTACCACTTCTTCGCCGGTCATGCTGTATAGGTCGTGTGTCAAATCCAATTGTTGTACCACATCGATGAAGCGGATGAGTGCTCCAGGCTTCCGTGTAGTTACCGCAGGCCCCCGTTTCGGTTTCCCGTTCTCAGAATCGAAATATAAAAGGTTGGCTGCCTCAATAATACCTCTATTGGTAATAAATCCTTGCCGGGCCGAGAGTTCAAGGTAGTATCTACTGGTCTCATACAATGGACCAGACATTAACAAAGGCACTTTCTCACCGTGGAGCCTATAAACATTGTAGGGACCGACCAAGAGGTGGTAATAGTACCGCCGATAATCTAAATCAAGAATATGACGACACTCTCGGCCTGGTATCCTTCTCCCAGATTTGCTTGCTGGACATACCTGATTGAAGTAATAAAGGGAGAGCCAACTCCAAAGACCGAAGTTTTGATCAATCTGTGATTGGGGGAATATTTGTAACGTCTCGTACAGATATTTGGCCATCTCCAGTTTGTTGTTGAATAGCCGATCTTCAACCTCTGACTTGTCCGCTATCTTCGAAGAATATGAAGGATCAGTCAAAAGCTCCATCGGAGTCTGCCGGGTTGACCCTTCACGGAGCTCTGTCAAAAATTCACTAAATTTTTGAATACCCTTTTCGTTCAGTGCGCCAACGGGATCTCCCATTACGGCTCCCCAACCTTTTGTTCTTTGACAAATCTTTCCAGGACCAAGTTATCTGAACAAAAGGCGTTTACTACATCATCAATCCACTTGAGTTTCTCCTGCTTAATCGGTTCAGATTGCCCCAGCGGTGGTAGATGTTTTCTCCCCAGCATTTGGATTGCGAACTTAAGCCAACCACTCATCCATTCGTCTTCGCCGTCGGCGTCTGCATCGGTAAAATCTTCCTCCACAACAATCTTATAAAGGATCTGACGAACCACTTCTGGATAAACAAGAGTCAAGAAAAAAGTATCAGACCGGGCGATCTCCCGAATATTCTCTATACATTTATTTAATTGAAGGATTGGTAAATCACCTTCCAGATCCAAGCGCCAAATTGACTGCCCCAAGTCTACGAAGTCAACAGGAAGAAGAGACTGTCTATCCGCTTGCTCTTCCTCTGTCCGGCGCGGGACAATTCTATCTGCGACAGCCAAAATGCGACCCTTTTTGTCCACAACTTTAACCCGGAAAAGCACCAACGCATCAGGATCGAGACCTTCGAGTACACGATTTCTAGGAAACTTGGGCTCTGATATGGTTCCACATGGAAATCGCCTGAAATATGCCCTGCGATAAGCCTCCACGTATATTGTTGCACTCGCAGGCAGCAGTAGCTCATCAAGGTCGACGACCGCATCAAAGGCCAGTGCCTTACCAGGAGCCACGTTCAAAGATAACGACAATTTTGACCGGGGAATCCTTTTCCTTCCTGTGTAGTTAAATCTTCTGATCATAGATTGGCATCCAGGGATGTTGTGGTTCTGATTTTCAGATCGCGGTTCGGATCAAAGCCTGTAACCAACAATTGAAATCCTCGCTCCTCAAGAACGATGTGGATCATGTTAGACTTGGAGATTGATGCTTTAAGACCCTTTGCACTGACTCTTATTGGGGGCTTGTTGAGTTCAAAATCAAAATGACTATATCGATTGAAAGGATTGCCCTGCCGGACGTCATAAGCAACTTCTATGTCGATTTCTTTAGGCAGGGGAGTGGCGTCGGGCCGGGCTGATAAACGAAATCCTTGTTTTGTTCGTTGTAACTGCAGAAATCTATCCGCAGTGACAGCTCCGGGTTCCAGCGTCCCGGGTCCGTCAGTTCCTGGTTTATCCGTCGGTATATCAGAAGATCCCGGAGCTTCAATGCCTTTTGGAACATCAATATAGAAAAGATCCCGGAGAAGCTTGATATCTCTGCCCTCTGCTGGACGAGAAAGGATTTTGACTATTTCCCTCGGGCTGTTCTTCACGTAGCGTAAGCACGAAGCTCCTCGAACATACCGACCTCTGAATTTTTGAGATCGCTCTTGCCATTCGGTATGGGCCGGGTTTTCCGAATCACCGAGCAGTTTCGAAAGAGGTCTATCTGAAACAGAGACGATAACCCGTACACTCTTCTGCCTAAGTGAGGATATACCCATAATCGTAACACCGTCCCGAATGAAAAAATCCTCACCTCGTTCCACACTATCATCCCTCTCTAAAAAAACCTTGAAGGAGGAATGTTGAACATCCTCGCCCTCTTTCCTAACCCATAGAGGGGCCAGCAATGCAATACGTTCTCCCTCATCAAGTTTCTTTCGCAAGTGATCAAGTTGCTCCGATCCAAATAAGTCCTCGTCCCATTTAGGTGCTTGATCTACTTTAGGTTCTTTTAAAAACCCATAACTCTCATTAGGTAAATCAATGCACCATTTTGCGAGTTGTAGCCTCCGAACCACGGTATCTTTGTCGGGCAAATCACTCCCGGATACGAATTTAAAAACACTCCCAGCATCAAGGACATGTTCACGATGCCCAACCACCACAGTCACAACAAGGTCACCAGATAATATGGGGAAAAAGTACTGGCTAACCACCGCTCGCATAATCTCCGAAGGTGAAATGTCTTTGTCTGGAAAAGGAACAACGACAGATAATCCGGATTCTCCATTGCGTCGGAGGTCAAAATCTCTACTGAACTGTTCAACAAATTGTTTCTCCTCGAAAGGCAGTGCAAAATCTCCCTCAAAAATTCCGTAGTAGCCATAAGGTCCGTGTTTCGATCCGTCACACCAGTGGATTTTCAGAACAGATTGCCCCATCAGTAGCTTGCCAGGATTACCCCTCCGGATGGTCAGTCCGAAGAACGAGTTGATCCGCGAAGCGGCTTGGAAAACAGTCTTCCCCAGACCCCACCTTCCCCGAGCAGTCGCCCCCTCTACTGCACGACCTATATTACGCCAGAAGTAGAAAAAATCGTTCTTCTCCCCTTCCGCTCTCTTGTCCTCATCCTCTCTGACTTCCCCTTCAAGACCGCGTGTACCAAAGTCTTCTATGACCTGGAAGTCCATTGGGCCAGTCAATGCCACCCGTTCAATAAGGCCGCTTTCCCTGGCTTCCAAATGACTCCTCAAACCCTTCAGGTAGTATTCGATCTTAGACGCCGGCAGGTTTTGATCTGAGGAGGAGAAAGTGATTACGACTTTGACCTGTTCTCTGGGTAGAGCTGCATCAAGAGAATTCTGGATAGCTTCTCTAATCAGGGCATCCGAAAAACTTCCGAGCGCCTCCGTCGAGAAGAATTCTCCCTCAATGGGGTCGATATTCATCTCCCCCTTGCTCATCTTTCTAAATTGCCATGCCGGATAATTCACAGAAACTCCCCCTGAAAACTTCAAGCAATGGGACTGTGTCGTTGAGTTAAGCCTTGGGCCACCGAGTCTCTCACCCTAACCGGAGTCTTTCTCCTCCCCAGAAGCGATGAGGGCGAAGGTTTGTCCAGGAAATTGAGCAACGAAGTGATCCAGGTTTATTGGCCTAACTCCAACTTTCGCGATGCTGCTTTCTCGCTCCGATTCAAAGGTGTAAACCTGCTTTCCTGCACTAAGCAAATCCTGGCAGAGTTGTTCTGTCTTGCTTCCAGGAGCAGCATAAGGGACAAAAAACTGATCCGCCAAAAGCGATACGAATCTGTTTCTTTTTTCAGCAAGCAGAGCCGAAATTCTTCCATGTTTTGGAGCGAACGGCGACAGAATGAGAAGCCTTCCTTCAACACAAGCTTTTCGCCATGCCGAAGGCATACGCATGTTGGTGATGCTTCGGGCGGGACACACGACAACGGGTTGTTTGCCGCGCAGAAGGAAATCTAGACATTCTTTCTCCATGGGAGAGTGAAAACCACCGATTACAGGTACTCCCGCGTCTCGAAGTGCACGAGCTAAATCGTAAGTCTGCACAATTACCCGGCCAGGACAACGGATCGAGCAGAGTAGTCCCAGAAGGGGAGTATCCATGATCTTTACGTCACCGATTGCCCAGAAACGGGAGAATCCTTCAACTTCGATCACTCTGCGGAGGACCCCAGTGAGATCAGGGCTGCGAGAGTTAAGTAGGGTTACGATCTCTATCATCTTTCTCTTCCAGGTAATCGGAGTTCATATTGATTTTGGTCCAAAAACATTCTCTTGACATTTAATTCCTAACCTGACACATTATTTTCAAGTGTAAAGGTCCCGCCCTGATAATAAGAGCCCAAGGGGCTCTCCCGAAAGGGTAGTCAGGGCGGTCGCATTTTTAGGATTGGTCGTCGAATTCCCTTTTTAAAAGTCTGAGTTCACGTCGAAGCTCTGCCTGAAGTTCTGCCTCCGTTGGCAGGTGTAGTTTATATCGACTGGCGAAGATTTTCTTTGCCTGGTTCGGGCCGAGGGTGTAGTGGACAACGGCGTCGTTCTTGTCCGTGCACAGGATGAGACCTAACGTTGGGTTATCCCCCTGGGTCCGGCGCTCGCGGTCGTAGTAATTGACGTACAATTGGAGTTGCCCCAAATCCTGGTGGGTAAGTTTGCCGACCTTGAGATCGATGAGCACGAAGCACTTGAGGATCGTGTGGTAGAATACCAAATCAATGTAGAAGTGGTCACCGTCAAGCGTGATCCGTTTTTGCCTGGATACGAACGCAAACCCCTTACCCAACTCCAGTAGGAACGCCTGAAGGTTATTGATCAGGGCTTGTTCCAGATCGGATTCCACGAGCCTTGGCGATTCGGGCAAGCCGAGGAACTCCATGACGACGGGATCCTTGAAGACATCGACGGGCCGTTGTACCGCTTGCCCCTTTGTGGCCAGCCGCATCAGACCTTTCTTGTCCTTGCTCAAAGCAAGACGCTCGTACAGGAGACTGTTGATCTGCCGTTCCAGATCCCGGGTGGACCAGCTATTCCGGAGGGCCTCGATCTCGTAGAACGCCCGGGCTTCCGCTTTTTCTACGCGCAGCAAGGTGCGATAGTGAGTCCAGGACAGATTCGGGTGGAGGTGGCCAGGTTGCCAGGATTCGCTACTCAGTGAGTAGCCTTTTTCTCTTGCAAGGCCTTCCCACGGCGCACTTTTAGATTCCGAACGCAGTGCGTTCGGAATGTGGCCATTTCCCGTTCGGGGAATTATAAAAATCGAACGCACTGCGTTCGATTTCTGAATATCTATTAATAGGGGATATTCCACATAAAAGTTCCTGCAGTATTCGAGATTTCTTACTGACCATCCTTTTTCGCGGTCCTTTGTTAGACGATCAGATAGATCTTTGAGGAGTTCCTCCCCATACCCGGCTCGTCGCTTTCCCCTCTGCTCCTCTTCAACGATCTCCCGTCCGATTAACCAGTTGGCCACAATCTGGGTCGTGTTAACCGACCTGGCCACACTGGTTCTGGCCGATTCCAGTATCTGTCGGATCCGCTCATACAGCGGTGTCTTTTTCGTTCCCGACACGTATGTCGGCTTTTTCCTCATGGCCCTATCTCCTCGCTAAACAGTCTAATGCCAACGCCAAAGGCCTTTAAATGTGAATTAGTATTCTAATCACCTTCACCTTTCAATTTTTCTGGAGCCACTTACCAACATCCCGCATCCTCCTACGTCACGCCCTGCGGGACTACGGAGGACAAGTAGCGCCCACCTACGCCAAGGCTTCGAGCAGGCAGGCAAGTCGTCAGGGGTAACTGCCAAAAACATAGAGCGATAATCTCTTGGGGCCACCTTCAAATCTTCAAGAGATGCAATGGCTGGCATGGTTACCTCAAATTATCGCATCCTCCTACGTCCCGTCTTGCGGGACTACGGAGGACAGGTAGCGCCCGCCTGCGGTATAACTCAACCTTCGGCGGGTAAACATGGCGCATAGGGTAAAAATCTTTATCGTTAAACGTAATGCAAAAAAACGTGTCCCTGCCTACCGGCAGGCAGGCGTGATTCGTGTCCGTCTTAAATAGATAACCCTGTCGAACCAAAAATATTATTACCCTCTTTCTTACCCTCTTTTAGAGGTAATACCCTTTTCCCTTACCATCCATTATTATCATGCTCATTGTCACGTTTAACAGTTGTTATCACTTTTTAATAGGATCATTAATCTATTTCGTGATCCTATTAATCGCTCCATGATCCTATTCGCTCCCGCTCTCGTCTCATTCACTCCCTCTCCCCTTCCCTCTCCCCCGTCAGTGGAATGGGGTGGGTTGAGATTATTGCGGGTTTATTGCGGGTTTATTGCGGGTTTGCCCAATTAGAATGTATTCTGTCGCTCTCCCCGTTTTTCCGACCCGGGTCAATATCCGTTTGTCACAAAGATCGGAAAGCTCAATAAGCGCCATCCTATTTTTGATGTTGAACATTTCTCTGTATTCTCTATTGGCAATCTTTCCTTTCTGCTTGACATATATAACCGCTTTAATTTGCCGTTCATTCAGACCAAGTGTTTGCAAATATTCCTCTGTGTATATATCCTTTCTGAAGATTACTCTGAATCCATTATCTTCTTCAAACTTTGGTTTAGGAATTCCGGCTCTTAAACAGGCATTCCGCATTTTATCTATTCCACTCCCCCACTGCTCAATCAAACCCATGTCATAGAAGACCCCGCCGATCCCTTTATTTCTGAGGATGGAAGGATGGGGTTTATAAAGGTCCTCCAAAGTTAAACCCAAAGGTAATCCACCCGGATTCCAAACCGATAATCGGTCGTCGTATATTCTCACCTCTGTATTAGAGGATGCCGTGTAGTCACGATGACATACTGCATTAATAATAGCCTCCCTCAATGCTTCGAGCGGATAGTCCCAAACTTCTTCCCTTGCCGGTTTACCGGTCATAACAAATTTTAAATTGATATTCTTACGTATGAAATCCATAGCCTCTTCTATCTGTTCGATGATGGTTCCTTCAATCATCCTGTCATCGATGATGACGGCTTCCTCTTTAAATTTCCCGCAATGTATTACTCCCTGTGAGAGAAAATGCTGAGGATAATTGTGGAAGAGAAGAATTGCTGCCCATGTAGGATTTCCATTCTTTATTAACTCCAGCTTCTTCAGAACTTGCAGCGGTTTTTCAGCGCTGCCGATTTTCCTTCTTCCTCCATCTCTTGTGATCTCAATGTATTTCTTGATTTTCTCTATATCTATGTCGTTCGGAGAAGCATTCGTTACAGAGAGCTTATCCCAGCTCATACCTGTAGATTGGAAATGCATCTCTCCAATTTCATGCGGCTGCATAATCCGATTACTATTTTTAATCCTCCTGAAGCATCTTCCTTTCAAAGAAACAGGTTTAATAGGAAATTCCTTTATCTGGACAACAGCAATTATTTTTCGATCTATTTCTTCAATTTCAATTTCCGGGATGATTCGAGGCTCAGCGCTTTGAGAGATTTGGTTAACCCAATCTTTCAATGTTTCTTTCCCAATCTGAATTCCATTCATCCTCCCTTTGTCAGAAACACCAATTAAAATAATCCCACCCTTCGTATTGGCAAAAGCTACCGCCGTCTCAATGGTCTCCTTATCAAAAGATGCTTTAAATTCAACAGTCTCAGTTTCGCCGCCTTTAATCAATTTTCTTAAATCTGCCTGTCTCAACTAGACCCTCATCCTTTCCCTGAAAAAGAAGGGAAAAGATCATTATTGTTTTTCATCTCCGTAAAGGATTTCTCCCTCACACACCTGCATGGGCTGGGGTACTGCATCTATTCCCCGTTAATCAGGAAGTTTGCCTTGAGTTTTCAGCCACCCATTATCTGCCCATTGCTTCAAGCTCACGCTCGGATCCTATAATGAAGATTTTGGGAGTCTCCATAACGCTGGAGACAAAATGCTCCTTCGCTCGAATACGCTTTCGAAACTCCTCCTCACGCAAAACGTGTGGATTAACCTCGCGCCCAATCTTTTCTTCGATACCGGACAATAACCGAGAGAGGTCTCGCAATCCGAGTTGGCCAATCACCATCAAATCCACATCGCTGCCGGCTTTTTCCTCCCCACGGGGGATGGACCCGAACACAAAAGCCACACGGATCCTCTTGTCCGTGAGCGCAGACTTCAGCACATCAGACAGGCCTGAGGTCTTCAGCACCAGATTACGAATCTCAGGATAAAGAGGACTTTCGGTTTTTGCACGGTAGTACACACGATTGCTATCCCTTCGGCTCTGGACAAGATCCAGTCGGACCAGTTTACGCAGTTCCTGCCGAAGGGTGCTGTCGTTCAGACCTGACCGGCGCTCAATTTCCCGAACATGCAGCTCTTCTCCAGTCCCACTGAAAAGGAGCCGGAATATCTCTGCACGCGCTCGCGATGAAAGAAGCTCAGCCAATCGATTCATATTGCGTGTTTATACCACGCAATTGCGTGGTTTGTCCACTCATTTATTCTACGGTTTCAGCCCAACTTCACTCTTCTTTGCTGGGAGCTTTCGGGTTATATTATTCACCCTCACCTTTCAATTGTTCTGGGGTCCTCTCTTCCAGCCAAAGCATGAAAACTAATGACCGTTACACTCAAGGAGCACTTCGTTTGAGGAGCGCTCCCGCCTGCGCGAACCCGCTTCGGCGGGCAGGTCGCTTGGGGGTTTTTTGCACCAATTGATCCCGAGAATTCCATTTCTGACGCGGGTCCCGAGAAAGGCTCATTGCCTTTTTCGCTTTTTAAATCCCTTTAAGGATTTGTAGGGCACATGCGGTTCTTCCACCAGGAACCCTATTCGTTTCTTTGGAGGTTCGGGCTCCCCCGTTAGAGATAAGAACCGCCTCAATCTATTTTTTAAATATCGCTTACCCATTCCTGACTTCAAGTA
>Ga0315281_10008098_pt1 | contig 14700 bp, 10 predicted proteins | sample YL17G07_0_MG_FD_204540 | JGI IMG/M metagenome (GOLD analysis project Ga0315281, IMG submission 204540) | Sediment microbial communities from Yellowstone Lake, YNP, Wyoming, USA - YL17G07_0 | ecosystem: Environmental > Aquatic > Freshwater > Lake > Sediment | place: USA: Wyoming | collected...
CCCGGCGTGAAGATCGAAGCGGGCATCCCGCACGTTCTCTGGTCCACGAATAACAACTCTGATGCGACGCGCCATTTGTGGGCCGTCTCCCGGGACGGACAGCGCATTCTCATTCGGACACTGACAGGCACGACCGCTCGAGGCGTGACGCCGACCGCCACGGTGAACTTTCTGCCGGCGACAGGCGGGCCCGGTCAGCAGGGCCGCGGCGCCGGCGGCGGCCGAGGCCCGGCTCCGGGTGCCCCCGCGGCCAATGGTCTCACCGTGGTCCGTCACTGGACCGCGGCGTTCCGGAAAGCGCCGAAATGACAGGCGTATGCCGCTAACCACTGGAACGCGTCTCGGTCCGTACGAGATCGTCGCCGCGATCGGCGCCGGCGGTATGGGCGAGGTCTACAAAGCGACGGACACGCGACTGTCCCGAACCGTGGCCATCAAAGTGCTGCCACCGCACTGGGCGGACAGCGCGGAGATGAAACAGCGGTTCGAGCGCGAGGCGCGAACCGTTGCGTCGTTGAGCCACCCGCACATCTGCGCCCTCCACGACATCGGCCATCAGGACCCTTCGACAGGCTCAGGGCAGGCGATTGATTTCCTGGTGATGGAATTTCTGGAAGGCGAGACGCTGGCCGCGCGGATCGCCCGAGGGCCGCTCGCGCTCGGCGAGGCGTTGACCGTCGCGATCGCGATTGCGGATGCGCTCGACCAGGCGCACCGGCGAGGCGTCGTGCACCGCGACCTCAAGCCGGCCAACGTCATGCTGACGGAAAGCGGCGCGAAGCTCCTCGATTTCGGGCTCGCGAAAGTGACTCAGGGACGGACGACGAACTCCAGTGGCACGGCCGTGCCCGTCGCCGCGGATGTGACGACGCCGGGGATGGTGGTCGGCACGCTGCAGTACATGGCGCCGGAACAGTTGGATGGCGCTGACGCCGATGCGCGCACGGATATCTTTGCGCTGGGCGTGCTGGTGCACGAGATGGTGACGGGCCGCAAGGCGTTCGAAGCCAAGAGCCGCGTGCTCCTGATTTCCGCGATCGCCACGTCCACGCCGCCGCCGCTCTCGAACGCGGAGCCGGCGACACCGCCCGAACTGGAGCACGTCGTCGCGACATGCATGGCGAAGGACGCGGCGGATCGCTGGCAAACAGCGCGCGACGTGCTCGCCGAACTTCAGGCCATTGCCGAAGGCGCCACCGACGCCGTCGCTGCCGCCCCAGTGTCCGTCGCCGGCCGAAAGCATGCGCGGCTCTATCGGATGCTGGCCGCCGGCGCGTTGCTGGCGGCGATCGTCGTCTCGGCGCCGGCGCTTCTCTATCTCCGAGGCGCAGAGCCCTCCAAGGCGCTGCGCTTCCGCATCCCGATTCAGCTGACCGCCGAACCCGGTGCGCTGGGTCTCAACGCTGTTTCCACGGGGGGCGCGTTCAACCTTTCGAGCTTCTCGGTTTCACCCGACGGCAAAGCGATCGCCTTCGTGGCGCGGAACCTGCCGACGGATCCCTTTTCACTCTTCGTGCGTCCGATCGGCGCGGTGGCCCCGCGGCTGATGTCCGGCACGGAAGACGCGGCTCAGCCGTTCTGGTCCGCAGACGGGCGATCGATCGCGTTCGTCGCGGGGGGGCGATTGAAGAAGATCGCCGTGGCAGGCGGGCCGCCGCAGAACCTCGGCGAGGTCACGGATTTTTCCGGCGGCACCTGGAACCGCGATGGCGTGATCGTCTTCGGCTCCGCCCAGGGTTTGTACCGCGTGCCGGCCGAGGGCGGAAAGCCGGAAGCCATCACGTCCCTCCAGCCGAACGAGAGCGGACACTTCTGGCCCCACTTTCTGCCTGACGGCCAGCACTTCCTGTTCACCGCCTGGTCGGCACAGGCCCCGTCTCGCGCGATCTATGCGGGCGCGCTCGGCACGAAGGACAAGACACGCGTCCTCGCCGCCGAATCCGATGCGGTCTATGCAGGGTCCGGCCACCTTCTCTTCCATCGCGGGAGCACGGTGTACGCCCAGCCCTTTGACGCGAAGACGCGGTCGCTCTCCGGAGAACCGGCGACGGTGGCCGATCAAGTCAGCTTCGATGATGCGAACGGGCGCGGGGCCTTCGCCGTGTCGGAGAGCGGTGCGCTGGCGTACTTCCAGGACAGCGGCGCCGGCCGCGCGGCCGGGCTCGATTCCGCGGAGTGGCATCTGGCGTGGGCCAGCCGATCGGGCCAGCAGATCAGTACACCGGGTCCGTCGGCCGTCTACCGTGGCGTGGAGGTCTCGCCGGACACGAAGCGGATCGCGGTCCACCGCCACGAGGCCAGCGGAGGAGATATCTGGATCGTCGAGCCCACCGGATCGGAAACGCGCCTGACGTGGGACGCCTCGCAGCACAACGCGAGCCCGGTGTGGTCGCCCGACGGACGCGACATCGTCTACAGCTCGCTGCGGAATGCGAAATCGGGGCTGTACCGGAAGCGCTCGGATGGGTCGAGCGCGGAAGAGCTGCTCTTCGAGTCGGAGCTCCCGAAAGCGCCGCTGTCGTGGTCGCCGGATGGCAAGTCCATCGTGTTCTCGGTGCGGGATCCGAAGACGGCGAGCGACCTCTGGGTGTTGTCGGTCGCGGACAAGAAGGCCGTGCCGTTCGTGGCGTCGCCGTTCAACGAAACGCACGCGCAGATTTCCCCCGACGGCAAATGGATCGCCTACGCGTCCAACTCCGTGGGCGGGCGCAACGAAATTCACGTCCAGCCGTTTCCGTCGGGTGCGGGCCGCTGGCAGGTGTCCGACGGCGGCGGCGACTGGCCGCGGTGGAGAGCCGACGGCAAGGAACTGATCTATCACTCCATCGGCACGGCGGCGAGCCCCGGCGTCGCGGGGGCGCTGTCGTTCGTCGGACCGCTATTCGCGGTGGCAGTCAATGCCGCGGGCGGCACGTTCGAACACAGCGCGCCGGTAGCCGTGCTGAACACGATGGCCCTCAATATCCCCCACGGCGGGGACTACCACACCTTCGCGATCTCTCCAGACGCCCAGCGCTTCCTCTACTTCCAGTTCGTCGTGCCCACGGGCGCCGCGGCGTCCCAGTCCGGGCCCGATCATCCCAGCGGGCTCATGGTGGCGGTCGACTTTGCGTCGGCGCTGAAGAAGAAGTGAGCGTCGCTCGCGCAGTATCATGGAGCCCATGAGCCCACACGTTTCAATCGATCGTGACGCGGTGTCGGCGTTCTGCCGACGGCACCACATCGCGCGGCTGGCTCTGTTTGGCTCCGTCCTTCGGGACGATTTTGGCCCAGACAGCGACATCGACGTGCTGGTGGAGTTTCAAGCCGGACATGTGCCGGGCTTCAGCTTCCTCGGCATCGAGCGCGAGTTCTCTGAACTCCTACACGGCCGACGCGTCGACATGGTGACACCGAAGTTTCTCAACGCCCGCATTCGCGACCAGGTGCTGAGCAGCGCCGAACCGCTGTATGTCGCCGCGTGATCTCGTCTACGTCGGGCACATGCTCGACATGGCGAAGAAGTCCGCCGGCATAGGCGAGGCCGGTGGCGACGCTCGAGCCACTCGTTCCGCCGGCGCCTCCAGTCACGGACCAGCGCTGATCGGCCGCCGTCAGTCGAGACGACGGACGATAGCGATTGGAAACACGTCGGACTGCCGTCCCTGTCACGGAATGTCTCGAAAGCGTTAGAATTGCGGCCACGCCATTCAGCTTCACCCTAACGGAGGATTCATGGCTGTTTCACGCCGCAATTTCGTCGGAGGTATCGCCGCCGCCCTTGGGTACATCGGGCTTGGTACCGATGCCGATCTTCTGGCACAGGCCCGAGGCGCCGCCGTGCCTGGACAGGCGCCTCGCGGTCCGCGCCCGCCGCTGGACCTCAGCAAGGTCGCCAAGATCAACAACAACGAGAACCCGTACGGAGTGCCCGACTCTGTCATGGCGGCGATGGACGCGCCATCGACCTGGCAGTGGGCCAACCGCTACGGCACGCCGGACGGCGGACTCATGCAGGCGCTCCAGGAACTGCACGGCGTCAAGCAGGAGAACATCATCCTCGGATGCGGATCGGGCGAGCTCCTGAGCTCGATCACGATTGCGATGCTGATCGCCGATCCGAAGAAGAAGGTGCTCGGCTCCAACCCGACCTACAACGATCCGTACTCGAAAGCCGCGCAGATCGGCCGGGACACGATCAGGGTGCCGCTGAACAAGGACTACACCCAGAACATTCCGGCCATCATCGACATCGCGAACAAGCGCGCCGCGGAGATCGGGTTCGTCTACATCGTCAACCCGAACAACCCAACGGGTGTGATTGTCCCGAAAGAGCAGATCACGCAGCTGCTCGACGGCATTCCGAAGGACATGCCGGTGCTGATCGACGAGGCGTATCACCACTTCGTCGATACGCCGGCCTACGAGTCGTCGATCAAGTACGTGCTCGAGGGACGGCCGGTCATCGTGTGCCGCACGTTCTCGAAAATCGCCGCGCTTGCCGCCATGCGACTCGGGTACGGTATCGCCACACCGGAGCTCATCAAGAAGATCCGTCCGTTCACGACCGGCAGCCAGTCGGTGGTGGTGAAGTTCGGCGGCGCCGCGTCCATCAAGGACACAGCCGGTCAGGCGAAGACCAAGGCGCTGAACAAGCAGGTCCGCGACAAGACCATGGCGGACCTGAAGGCGCTCGGGTACGAATGCCTCCCCTCGGAAGCCAACTTCTTCATGGTCGGCCTCCGTCGCGACTCGGCTGAAGTGGCGGCCGAGTTCCAGAAGCACGACGTACTGGTCGGCCGGCCGTTCCCGCCGATGACGCAGCACCTGCGCGTCTCCGTCGGCAACCAGTCCGAAATGGACAGGTTCCTCGCGGCGTTCAAGGTGATCATGGCCACGCCGCCCAAGGCGACGGCTGGGGTCGGCTAGGCACACGTCGCAGGTCGTCAGTCGCACGTGCGGGCGGCGATCGAGAGGTCGCCGCCCCACGCTCCCCTGCGAGCCTTTGCACGGTAGATCTTGAAGGGCATGATTTTCCCTCCAGGTCGCGTGCTAGACTCCCGCCGATCGCGTCAGCTTAACGCCAGTCGATAGCAACGCTCGACGCGCCAATCGCCGTCAGTCGAATGGGCTGAACCTTGATAGGGCACGGCTGTTCCCCGCGGTTGTTTTCGGTCCTTAGACTAGAGGACTGTGAAGTGAACGGTACTCCAATCTCACAGCCGTAGACTCCATCCCTATGTGGCTGCACATCGTTCACGCCGTGCGCCAGCTCCGGAGGCGGCCTGCTCTCGCCGCTGTCGGCATCATCAGCCTGGCTCTGGGCATCGGTTGCACACTCGCATGTGCGAGCGTCGTGAACGCCGTCCTCTTTCGCGCCTTTCCGTACCGTGAGCCGGGCCGGCTGGTGTTCGTCTGGGAGGACAACACGAAGCGAGGCGTCGGCCTCACCCCCACATCCGTTCTCAATTACCAGGATTTCAGGACGGCCGCAACGGCGTTCGAGGAGCTGGGTGCGTTCGCGAGCAATGCGTTCACGATCACCGGACGCGACCAATCGACGCGCGCGATGGCATACCAGATGACGGCCGGCCTGCTCGACTCGACCGGTGTGTCGCCCCAGATCGGCCGGCTGTTCACTCGCGCCGAAGACAGGCCGGGCGGCCCGAACGTCGTCGTGTTGAGCTACGGGCTGTGGACGCGGCAATTCGGAGCCGACCCTGCGATCGTCGGCCAGGAGATCCGGTTGACCGGTGTGCCGCACACCATCATCGGCGTCATGCCGTCCGGATTCCTGCTGCCGCCGATCTTCAGTGCGCGCCTCGTGGGCACGGATGTCTTGATGAAAGAGGCTGACCTGTGGATGCCTCTGAGGATCGACGGCCGGCCGCAGGCCCGTGCCCAGCGATCGCTGTTCATGCTCGGGCGGCTCAAGGCCGGACACTCCCTTGAAGTCAGCCAGGCCGAGGCATCCACCATTGCGCGACGGCTTGCGGCAGATCATTCAGCCGAGAACGTGGGAATGGACATCGCGCTCGTACCGCTCGATCGGCAGGTACTGGCGAGCGTCCAGATGCTCCTGGGGCTCCTCCTCGCGGCGAGCGTGTTGGTGCTGGTGATCGCGTCGGTCAACGCCGCGCACCTCCTGCTGGTGGATTCGCTGAAGAGTGGTGAAGAGCGGGCGGTGCGCTGGGCGCTCGGGGCCTCGAACTGGCGACTGGCGTCCGGACCGATCGTGCAGAGCCTGTTGTGGTGCGCACTGGCGACTCTTGGCGCGTTGCTCGTTGCCGAGGCGATCGCCGTGCCCGTCGCCGCGTACACGAAAGCCAATGTGCCGAGACTCTACGAAGCGCGGCTCGATGCGGCCGTCGGCGCCGTTGCGGTCGTGATCGGCGCTGCGCTTGCGCTGACGATGAGCCTGCTGCCGATTCAGCATGCCCGGCAAGCCGGCTCGACCCGATCGTACGGCGCGACGTCGGCTCCCGTTGGCATGTCGCGCTGGCGGCGGCTGTTCGTGATCGTTCAACTCGCGACCGCGGTCATTGTGCTGTCGACCGCGATGTTCCTGTTTCGCAGCGCCGGCAAGCTTGCCGACGTCAATCCCGGGTTCGCGCCCGATGGCGTCAGCGTGTTCGAGCTGATGTTGCCGGACGCGCGCTACGGCGCGCCTCCACAGCGGATCGACTTCCAGCGTCGCTTGCTCGAAGAAGTCGGCGACAGTCCAGGCCGTCCAGCAGCCGTCGTCGACCAGCTGCCGTTCGGCGGCGAAACGGCCATCTCGAACCTGACGATCGAATCCCACGTACTCGCGGACGAGACCATCGCTCCGCGCGCGCCCGTGCGCGCGGTCAGCGCGTCGTATTTCCGCGTGCTCTCGATCCCGGCGGTTGCGGGGCGCCTGTTCGAGCCACAGGACGGGGCCGAGACCGCGAGCACGGCAATCGTGAATGAGGCCTTCGCCCGGCGCTTTCTGCCCGGTGAGAACATCGTCGGCCGCCGCATCAAGCGGGGTCCGATCAATTCGCCGGCGCCGTCGCTGACCGTCATCGGCGTTGTCGGGTCTTCGCGGAGCGCGGGGCTTGCCATCGAACCGCAGCCCGAGGTCTTCGTGCCCTACATGAAGAGCGGAACGGCACCTTCGGTGCGCCTCATCGTGAAGAGCGCGGCGCCGTTGCGCGAGATTGCAGCGACCATACGTCAATGCATCCGTCGCGTGGACGCCGACCTCTCGCCCGCGACCGTGACCGATATGTCAGAGCTCGTCGCGCTCGCCGTGGGCCAGCCGTATTTTTTTGCGCGGCTCTTCGGTGTGCTCGCGGCCATGGCGCTCTTTCTGAGTCTCGGCGGGCTCTACAGCATTGTCGCGCTTGCCGTGTCGGCGCGGTCCAGAGAGATGGCGATCCGTTGCTGCCTTGGCGCTCAACGTGGTGACATCGTGCGGCTCGTGCTTGGGGAGGCGGCCATCAGTGTCGGTATCGGGATCGCTCTCGGCGGGTTGGGCGCGGTGGCCGTTCAGCGACGCATGGGGGCGCTCGTCTATGGCGTCGAATCGACGGACTCGGTCGTGACGATTGCCGGCAGCGCCGTGTTGCTTTCGACCCTCGCGTTAGTTGCAGTCTACGTGGCTGTCAGGCGCGTGCCGGATGTGCGGCCGATGGACCTTCTGAGGAACGGCGCCGGGGCACTCGCGTGAGTGAATGGCGTGAAGCCCTACCCGTGTATCGGACCGACACTCTCACCCTGCGGGAGGTGGAGGGCGCGGATGCGGCGTCGCTCGCGCACCACCTGCAGTCCGAAGAGGTGAGCCGTTCTATCTCATCACCGCCGCCGCCCACTGTGGCGGCGCTCGAAGCCTGGATTGGCCGCGCGCGAGCGAAACGCGCCGAGGGAGCCAGAGCGTGCTTTGGCATCGTACCGGCCGGTGGCGCGCACGCGGTTGGCGTCATTCAACTCTGGCGCCTGGAGCGGACGGGCGATTCGTCCGTGTGGGAAATGGGTTTCGCGATCGGCAGCGAGTTCTGGGGCACCGGCATTTTTCACGAAGCGGCCCGGGCGGCGCTGGCCATCGCCTTCGATAGGTTGCAGGCGACTCGCATAGAGGCCAATTGTCTCGTCGAGAACGGCCGCGGCAACCGAGCACTCGAGAAGCTGGGTGCTGTGCACACCGGCATTGCCTTGCAAGCGCCTGATCCCGACGGCAATCTCGGTGACTTCAAGACATGGGAATTCCGCAAGGAGACGTTCAACCTTTCGCCGGTGGCGCGAAATGAGAACGCGAACGGAATTCGACGACCGTCCGAGAAAGGAGGTGGATTGACTGATTAGCGTGGCTGCGTAGGGCGCCGCAAGGCCGACAAACGTAGAGACGATCAATCGCAAGGAGGAACGGAATGGAAAAGAACAATGTGAGAATCGATGACCAGGCGACTAGCAAGGAGACGCCCGCTCCGATGCAGAGCGGTATGAAGACGAAGGGCGGCATGAAGACAAAGTCGGTCCGTTACTCGGGCGAATGCATCATCTGGGGCACCTAGCCAGGAGCGCCGCGAGCTAGCGCGCGCTAGCTCGCGGCGCGGTGGACACACGCATTCGTCGACCTCACAGGGGGAGACCTGTCTTTGATCCTGGATACGCACGCCGCCGAACTGAACGACGTCGCCTACGGCGCCGGAATCCGGCGCACCCGTCGACCTGAAGACACGCTTGCTGATTTCGGTCGCTTCGCGAAGCACTTCGGAATTACCCGGCTGGCCAATATCACAGGACTCGACCGTATCGGCATTCCGACCTACCTGGCAGTCCGGCCGAATGCCCGGACGCTGGCGGTGTCACAGGGCAAAGGCGCAACACCCGCGGCGGCGAAGGCGTCGGCGTTCATGGAAGCCTCGGAATTGTGGCACGCCGAGGAACCGAGGCTGCCGCTTCTCTTGGACTCGTACGCATCGATGCGTCGGCGGTTCGACGTCATCGACCTCGATTTGTTGTCGAAGCGAAACCCTGCACCCGTCCGGCGTGACGACCTGCGACTCTGGGTTGAAGGCTACGACCTGATCGCCGAGCGGCCGTGCTGGGTGCCGGCGGCGGTCGTCTATGTGAGCGATACCGAGCCCCGGCCCGCGGACTTGCACATGTCTTCGAATGGCCTGGCTTCCGGCAACACCTTCGCCGAGGCGATGGCGCATGCCGCGTGCGAGCTGATCGAGCGCGACGCGAACGTGATGTGGCTCGACGATCCGTCGGATCCCGATGGCAAGGCGGCGCAGCTCGATCTGTCCACGGTTGACGATCCGACGTGCCGCGGCCTGATTGGACGGCTCGATGCGGCGGGCCTCCATCGTGCGGCATACGACATCACGTCCGATATCGGCGTGCCGGCCTTCGCGGCGGTGATCGCGGACGCGGCGATGGACGTACGCGGCGTCGGCTATGCCTGGGGCTACGGGTGTCACCTGGCGCCGGAGGTCGCGCTGACGCGCGCGCTGACGGAAGCGGCCCAGGTGCGGCTGACGATCATCGCGGGCAGCCGCGACGATCTGCCCCACAGCGACGCGCGCCAGGGCGACAGCGACATCAGCGAGATCGCACAACTCATTCAGGAGCCCGCGCCCACTCGGCGCTTCGAACGGCATTCGCTGGCGGGAGCGAGCCCGCGCGCCGACGTGCGGACGATTGTCGGGCGGCTGCGCGCCGCGGGGATTCAGAGCCTGGTCGCCGTGGACCTGAGCCACTCGGACGTAGGAATTCCAGTCATCAAACTGCTGGCGACGCAGCTGGAACTCGCACTTGGCGACTGCGCGCGCAATGTGCGCGCGCGGGAACGATACGGAATGGCGGTGTCCGCATGACCTGCGTCGTCTTTGTCGGGCCCAGCCTCGCGACGGCGGAAGCCCGCGCGATCCTCGACGCCGACTACCGCCCGCCCGCATCCGCGAACGATGTCCTTGACGCGGTCTGCGACGCGCCGCGCGCCATCGTCGTGATCGACGGCCTGTTCGAGCAGGTGCTCTCCGTTCGGCACAAGGAGATCCTGTACGCCCTCTCCCGCGGCATCCGCGTGTACGGCGCGGCGAGCATGGGCGCGCTGCGGGCGGCCGAGCTCGACGTGTTCGGTATGCGGGGCGTGGGGAGGATCTACGAGGCCTACGCGTCCGGCGAATACGAAGACGATGACGAGGTGGCGGTCGCGCACGGCGAAACTGACTATGGGTTTCGGCCCGTCTCAGAAGCCATGGTCAATCTGCGCTGGGGCCTCGAGCTGGCCGAAGCGCAGCACGTGATCTCAGCGACCACGCGCACCCGCCTGACGGCCGTCGGCAAAACCCTGTTTTATCGCGAAAGGAGCTGGGCCGCTCTCCTCGCGCTCGGCGCTGACGAGGGGGTGCCTGCTCACGAGTTGCAGGCATTGCGGGCGTTCGTCAAGCACACGCAGCCCAATCGCAAGCGTGAGGATGCCGTCATGGTGCTGGAAGAAGTGCGCGAGGACCTGCGCCGACAGGACCCGGCGCCGCTGCCGGAGTTCGAGTTCCGCCTCACGCGCACGCTGACCGAGCAATGGCTGGGCGCCGTACGGTCGCGGCGCGTATCGCGGGTCCCGGTAGACGGCGTGGCGGGGGGCGGCAGCGCCCCGGAGACTGACCGATGAAGCCTGCCCATCCTCTGGATGTTGCGCTGGTCGCATTGCCGTGGACCTGCGCCGATCTCCCGTCGGCGGCGCTCTCCGCCCTGTCGGCGTATGTTCGCCGCGAACGGCCCCAGTACACCCTCGACTGCCACTCCGAGTTCGTGGACGTGAGCGTCATGGTCGGCGAGCGGCTCTACGCCGCGATCGCAAAGGAGGCGAACGAGATCGGCATGCTGATGTACATGCCGCTCACCTACCCGGAGCGGCTCGGCAGCGTTCGCGAGGGTTTCCGCGAATGGGTCGCGAAACGAGCGCCCTTCGAACCTGCGTTCCGCGACACCGGCTTCGATGTGGAGCGGACCTTCTCGACGACCGTCGATAGGCTGCGCTCGCATGTGGCCGATCTGGCCCGACGGCTGTCGCACGTGCGCGTGGTCGGCATGACCTGCACCCATGGGCAGCTCTTCGCGAACGTGGCGCTGGCCAGGGAGCTCAAGCGCCTCAACCCGCGCGTCACCATCGTGATTGGCGGTGCGCGCAGTATCGGCTCGCGGAGCGGACACACCGTCATGAGCGAGTACGAGTGCTTCGACTACCTCGTCGAGGGCGAGGGTGAGCGCGCGCTCGTGGCGCTCCTGGACGCGATCGCCAACGGCGCCAACGAGTCGGGCCTGGCGGCTGAGGTTCCAGTGGGCGGCGGCATATTTTCGACCTCATCGGCCGAGCTCAGGATGGACGAGCTGCCCATGCCGGACTACGACGAGTACGCGGCGCGTGCCGATCGGCTCGGCGTCTCGTGGTCCATCCCGGTCGAAGGGTCGCGCGGCTGCTGGTGGGACCGCACCAAGCGGACGGGCGACGCCAAGGACACGTGTTTCTTTTGCAGTCTGAACGTGGAGTGGGGTGGCTACCGTGAGAAGCCGAGCGCGCGCGTCGTGCACGAGATGGTCGCGCTCAGCGATCGCTACCGCAACCTGAACTTCACGTTTCTCGACAACATTCTGCGCCTGAACGGCGTCGAGTCGCTGGCCGAGTCGATGAAGCGGACGCACCGGGAGTATTCGTTCTTCCACGAACTACGCGCGAACGCCACCCCGTACGAGATGCTCGTGTTGTCCGAGGCAGGGCTCTCCTCGGTGCAAATCGGGGTCGAGGGACTGTCGGCGTCGCTCTTGCGGCGCCTCAACAAAGGCACGTCCCCGATCCAGAACCTCGCCGCGATGAAGACCTGCGCCGAGCTGGGCATCCGGTCCCAATCCAATCTCATCGCCGACTTTCCGGGATCGACGACCCAGGAGGTCTCGGAAACGTGCCACGTTATCCAGGAGTATGCCCTGGCTTTGCCACCACTCAACGTGACGGGGTTCAGGCTGACGGTTGCCTCGACGGTGGACATTCTGCGCAGCGAATTCGGGGTTACGAACGTCCGTAATCTGGAGATGTACAGACACGGGCTTCCCGAGGACGTCTTTGACCGTCTCGAGCTGTTCGATAAAGATTTCGACCAGGTCGCGCCGACGGCCGACTGGACCCCCGTGCGCCGGGCGATCGAGCGCTGGGCACAGCTCCACAGCGCGCGCCGCGGGCACTTGCTCATTTACCGCGACGGGCAGACCTATATCACCATCGACGACTCGCGGTTCGGCAATTTCAGCACCGCGACGTTCGAGGGCCTCGAGCGCGACCTGTACGTCTACTGCATGGAGATCCGCACGTTCGATCAGATCGCGAAGCGGTTCCGCGCGACGAACTCGGCGCAGGCCATACGAGACGCCCTGCAGCTCTTCGTAGACAGCCGGATCATGTATTCGGAGCAGGACCGCTACTTGTCACTCGCGTTGGCGCCGACACCTCGAATCGCAAGCCAGAGGATTCGTGCCGCCCGCACGACGGAGCCAGCGTCGGAGCCGCTAACGATTCTGCTTCACGTGGTCCAGTGAGATTCGACGATAGAAGGACACATTAGCGGGCTGCCGTGGGTAACAGAAGGCACATTCCGACGACGAATTCGATTCTGTGCGAAGCCGTCGATAGTGCCGTGGTTCTCGGTTCTTGATCGATCGTCGAGACTCGCGCGTAGATCGCCGCCCTCATCGTCGCGCGTCGGACGATAGCAATCCGCCTGCGAGGATCCATCCAGCGTTGGAGGTGCGCGGGTTTCGTGAAGGCGTCGAACCCGAACGCCCGGCGGCGTTAGAATGTCCGGTCAAGGAGCTGCCGATGCATCGTTCGAGACTGACCCTGGGATTCGCGCTGTCGCTCGTCCTCGCAGTGGGTGGCGCCTTCGGCACACGCGCGCAGTCAGCCGGCCCGCTCCGATTCGCTATTTCCTTCTCCGCCGCCCGCAGCGCGCAGCCGCTCGACGGCCGCGTCCTCCTGTTCATCTCCGATGACGGGAAGACGGAGCCACGGACGCAGACGGATCAATACCGCGCCAACAGCACGCGGCCCATCTTCGGCATCGACGTGGACGGACTCGAGCCCGGCCAGGATGCGGTCATCGATGACAAGGTCGTGGGATGGCCGGCGCGGAGCCTGAAAGACATCCCGCCAGGCGACTACTTCGTGCAGGCCCTGATCAACCGCTACGAGGCGTTCCATCGCGCCGACGGCCACACGATCAAGATGCCGATGGACCAGGGCGAGGGTCAGCACTGGGACACGAAGCCGGGCAACTTCTACAGCAAGCCCGTGAAGATGCACGTCGACGCGGCAACCGGCGGCGAGATCAAGATCTCGATGGACCAGGAGATTCCGCCGATTGCGCTGCCGAAGGACACGGCACAGGTGAAGTACCTCCGCGTGCAGAACGATCGCCTCACGACATTCTGGGGCCGCCCGATGTTCCTCGGCGCGATCGTGTTCCTGCCGCAGGGCTGGGACTCCCACCCCAACGCGCGCTACCCCGTGCTGGTCCATCACGGCCACTTCCCGAGAGACGCCGCAAGCGACACCTGGCGCGAGACCCCGCCCGACGCGAACGCCTCCGGCACCGCGCGCGACAGCCAGGTGGCCGCGTATCAGTTCTACAAGGACTGGAACGGACCGAAGTTCCCGCGCATGATTCACGTGCTGGTCCAGCATCCCACGCCGTACTTCGACGACTCGTACGCCGTGAACTCGGCGAACAACGGACCGTACGGCGACGCGATTACGCTCGACTTGATCCCGCAGATCGAGAAGCAGTTCCGCGGCATCGGCGCCGGGTGGGCGCGAGTGCTCACCGGCGGCTCCACCGGCGGATGGGAAGCGTTCGGCGTCCAGGTGATGTACCCCGACGCGTACAACGGCGCGTGGGCACTCTGTCCGGATCCGATCGACTTCCGCTCCTATCGATCGGTGAACATCTACGACGAGCACAACGCGTACTACTACGAGGACAACCCGTTCAAGCGCACGCCCAAGCCGGGCTACCGCGACTATCGCGATCATCTGTTCTCGACGTTCGAGGATCGCAATCTCGTGGAGCTCGCGCTCGGCACGCACGGCCGCTCGGCCGGCCAGCACGACGCATGGGCATCGGTGTTCGGCCCGGCCGGCGCGGACGGCTACTACAAGCCGCTGTACGACAAGGCGACCGGCGCGATCGACTCCGAGGTCGCCACCTACTGGCGCGACCACTACGACCTCCGCTATATCCTGCAGCGCGACTGGGCGACGCTCGGGCCGAAGCTGCGCGGGAAGATCCACATCACGAGCGGCACGATGGATAACGGCTACCTGAACAACGCTGTCTATCAGATGGAAGAGTTCCTGGCGCACGCGGTGCCGTCGCCAGAGTATGAGATCACGTACGGCGAACGCCGCGAGCACTGTTTCACCGGCGACACCGAGCACCCGAACAACGTCGGCAGCCGCACGATGCACCAGCGCTACATGCCCGCGATGGCGCAGTGGATGATGAAGACGGCGCCGGCCGGGGCGGACACGAAGAGCTGGGTGTACTGATAAGATCGCGGCACATCAGGAGAGTGCCGTGTTAATCAGCAAAGATCTCGCCGCCGCGTTCAACGCTCAGATCGGGAACGAATACGGCGCCAGCCTGCAGTACGTCGCCATCGCCGCCCACTTCAAACAGCATCAGCTCACGCTGCTCGCCA
>Ga0315281_10008099_pt1 | contig 14700 bp, 13 predicted proteins | sample YL17G07_0_MG_FD_204540 | JGI IMG/M metagenome (GOLD analysis project Ga0315281, IMG submission 204540) | Sediment microbial communities from Yellowstone Lake, YNP, Wyoming, USA - YL17G07_0 | ecosystem: Environmental > Aquatic > Freshwater > Lake > Sediment | place: USA: Wyoming | collected...
TCCGTTGCGAGATATGGATTTAGTTTGCCGTTTATTAAATTAAGCAGGGATGAGAGATATGAAGATAATAAAAGACCTTAAATTAGACTTAGATAAAGAAGAAATATTACGCTATCAGGGCTATAGTAGAAATAAGGTTAAAGAACCCAACCAAAATATTTTACGGATTACCGAAGAGGAAATTAATCGAGGCTACAGTCTTTTTAAGCCTCAGGGGATTTATTCCTTAATTAGAATCAAAGGCTCTGCCTTAGAGGGGAGAATTAATTTAGAAAGTGGGCTTATTTTTAGATTTGCTAAATCTATAATTAAACAATTAAAAGGAGCAAGTCATTTACTTGTGGGAGTAGTTACTATAGGAGATTTATTAGAAAAGAAAGTCTCTGAGTTATTTTCTCAAGGAGAATATCCTCAGGCATTAGCTTTGGATGCAGTGGGAACAGTGGCAGTTGAAGATTTTAGTCGGAAAGTTAGAAAATTGGCTCGTCAAGAAGTAATAGAACAGGGCTTTAAAACCAGTAGGCATTTTTCTCCCGGTTATAGTGGCTGGGAGGTGTCTCAACAAGAAATTATCTTTAAAAGTATTCCTTCGGATAATATCGGAGTAATACTAAGCAAAAGTTTTATGATGTTACCCCAAAAATCATTATCTTGGGTAATCGGGGCAGGTAAAGAAATAATTGTCTCTTCGGAAGAAGAAAATGAGTGTAAAGACTGCCAGTTTAAATACTGTAATTATAAATTATAAATTTTATTAGACAAGGAGAAAATAATGGGAAAAACCATGGTGGAAAAAATACTTTCCACTCATACTGAGACAGATAATTTTAAAATAGGAGATATAATTAATGTTCGAGTCGATTTTGCTTTTGCTAATGATATTACTGCCCCTCTAGCCATAAAGTATTTTAAAGAAAGTGGGGCAAAAGAGGTATTTGATAGGAAAAAGATAGGACTAATTCCTGATCATTTTGCCCCTAATAAAGATATCAAATCTGCTGAACAGTGTAAATTATTAAGAGAATTTGCTCAAGAATATAAGATTGAAAATTATTTTGAAGTAGGAAAGATGGGAGTAGAACATGCTCTTTTACCAGAAAAGGGCTTGGTCCTTCCGGGAGATGTGGTGGTAGGTGCTGATTCTCATACTGATACTTCTGGGGCCTTAGGTGCTTTTGCTATTGGTGTAGGTAGTACCGATTTAGCAGCTATTATGGCTCTGGGAGAAGTATGGCTTAAAGTACCTCCTACTATCAAGCTTATATATTCTGGAAAATTAAATAAATGGGTAAGCGGAAAAGACTTAATTTTATACACCATTTCTAAGATTGGGGTGGATGGTGCAAGTTACCAAGTGATGGAGTTTAGTGGAGAAATGATTAAAAGACTTTCTATGGACAATAGATTTACTATGTGTAATATGGCAGTTGAAGCCGGGGCAAAAACAGCAATTATTGAGCCTGACCAGATTACTTTAGAATATTTGCAGGGAAGAGCTACTCGACCTTATCAATTATATAAAAGTGATCCTGAGGCATTTTATGAAAAAGTTATTGAATTTGAGGTTAGTAAAATTGAACCACAAGTTGCCTTTCCTCACTTACCTGAGAATGCTAAACCAATCAGTGAGGTTGGCTATATTAAAATTGATCAATCTATTATTGGATCCTGTACCAATGGAAGGATAGAAGATTTACGTATAGCCGCTGAAGTCTTAAAAGGACAACAAGTTCACCCCGAGGTTAGATTAATTATCATTCCAGCTACTCAAGATATTTATCTACAAGCTCTTCGGGAAGGATTAATCGACCTATTTGTTTCTGCCGGGGCAGCAGTAAGCACCCCCACTTGTGGTCCTTGTTTGGGTGGTTATATGGGTATTTTAGCTAAGGGAGAAAGAGCTATCTCTACCACTAATAGAAATTTTGTAGGCAGAATGGGACATCCTGAAAGTGAAGTGTATCTTGCCAGTCCTGCTGTTGCTGCCGCCTCTGCTGTGGCAGGGAGAATAGTTAGTCCAGAGGAGGTAAAATAAGATGATGATCAAAGGAAAAGTTTGGAAATTTAGAGATAATATTGATACTGATGTAATTATTCCAGCCCGCTATTTGAATACTTCTGATCCTATCGAACTTGCTCTCCATTGTATGGAGGATTATGACCCCCAGTTTACTAAAAAAATAAGTAGAGGAGATATTATTGTGGCAGGTAAGAATTTTGGTTGTGGAAGTTCCCGGGAGCATGCTCCTATTGCCCTTAAAGCGGCAGGGCTATCCTGTATCATTGCTAAATCTTTTGCCCGAATATTTTTTAGAAATGCGATAAATATTGGTCTTCCAATCTTTGAATCTGAAGAAATTGTAAACCAATGCTCCGAAGGTGACCTCTTAGAAGTAGATACTGTAAGAGGAACGATAAAAAATTTAAACAAAGACAAGGTCTATAAAACTAATATTTTGCCTGAATTTATTCAGAAAGTAATATCTGTTGGTGGATTAAAAGAATATGTCAAAGAAGAATTAAAAAGGAGAGAAATAGATGTATAACATAGCTTTGATTCCCGGTGATGGAATAGGACCGGAGATAATCAGAGAAGGTAAAAAAGTAATTGAGGCAGCCTCCAACCAGCACGGATTAAAAATTAACTGGACCGAATATCCCTTTGGGACCGAACATTACCTGAAGACCGGGGAATTATTACCTGATAGTGCCTTAAAAGAGATAGAAGATATGGATGCCATATACTTTGGGGCAGTTGGTGACCCCCGAGTAAAGCCGGGTATTCTAGAAAAGGAGATATTATTAAAAGCCAGATTTTACTTTGATCAGTATATTAATCTCCGTCCCATCAGATTATACAAAGGAGTCCCCTGTCCTTTAAAAGATAAAAACCCGGAAGATATTAATTTTTACGTAGTTAGAGAGAATACCGAGGACTTCTATGTAGGAATTGGGGGAAGGTTTAAAGCCAGAACAAACCAAGACCATTTAGAAGTATTAAGAAAACTCTACAAGGCTAAAATTCAGGTAGATTTCAACTTAGAACCAGAAGAAGAGATGGCCTATCAGATCGGTTTAGTTAGCAGACCCGGGACCCAAAGGGTAATTAAATATGCCTTTGAATTGGCTCAGAAGAAGAACTTAAAAAGAGTAACCTCAGTAGATAAAGCCAATGTATTGACTGATATTTACGGACTTTGGAGAGATATCTTTGAGGAGGTATCAACTCAATATCCAGATATAAAAACTGAATTTAACTTTGTCGATGCTATTACTATGTATTTTATTCAGAAACCCGAGTGGTTCAAGATAGTAGTTACCCCTAATATGTTTGGAGATATTATTACCGATTTGGCGGCGATGATTCAAGGTGGTTTAGGAATAGCCGCCGGGGGAAATATAAACCCTGAAGGTGTTTCCATGTTTGAACCTATTCATGGTTCTGCCCCCGATATAGCTGGTAAAAACATTTCCAACCCTACTGCTACCATACTGGCTGGGGCGATGATGTTGGAGTTTCTGGGGGAAATAAAAGTAGCGAAAGATATAGAGGACGCAGTAGAGAAAGTTTTGAGCGAAGGAAAAGTAAGAACTCAAGATCTAAGTGGAGAATCTTCTACTGAACAAGTAGGAGATGAAATTGTAAAAAAGTTACCGAAGGCTTAGCAGCAATATGGGATCAGGTCTTGCAATATAACAAAGGCTATGCTATATTGGTCAACATGACCAGACCATTACGGATAGAATTTGCAAGGAGCTGTTTATCACCTCTACCTCTAAAGAGGAAATGCCCAGTGAGTTAATTGGTTATAATTTTTAAATAAAGAGGTTAATATTATGAAAAAACAAAATAATTCAAGAGGTTTAAACAGATATTTACTTTTCCACAATTTGAACTGTCAAAAGAACCGTCAGACTGTGTGAAAAGTCACCTTTTGTGTAAAGCATACTGTTAATGTGGAGGATAAAATAATATTTTACCCTTTTTCTGTATGCTAAATTTCAATAATAAAATAAATACTTAGTATAAGTGGAGGTAAATAATTTTCAGAATTAGTTTTCACACGGTCTGCCGTCCCCTTGACATCTGACATAACAGTCCTGACAAAAATTAATACGCAATTAAAAATAATTAAGATAAAATAATATTAAGTAGATCTTATCTCCTGCCTCATAAAGATTATATAGGAAATTGCAAAGCAGATAAGCATTAAAGCTATTAATCCTACAAATTGGGGCCAGATTACTAGAATACTTTGACTTAAAGAAAGAGGAGTAGGAAGTAAGCTTTGAGCTTTTATTAAAGAGGTAATACTAAATGCTTTGGTTGAAGGATTAAGAATAGCAGTAGTTATTTCTTGAAAAAGTACTGTTGGAGAGATATGCATAATTAAACTCTTAATACTCTCATTTTTGGTTAGCATCTCTATAGTAGAGTTTTGATCGAGAGGAACTATTTGATCTGCAATAACATTTCCGATCATATAAATAAAAAATGTAAAGAAAATCCAGACCATTATAGAAATTAAGGCTGAAGTAGAGATCTGTTTAAATATAATAGAAAAAAGAAGAGCTAAACTCATCCAAAAACCTATATAAACAATACTGGCTATAAAGAAAATAGCTATTCTCCAAAGTTCTTCTAAATTAGGGGCGATTCCAAATACACTAAGTTCTAAACCTAAAATGACTATGATAATACTTATTAACATTATAGCTATAGTAGCTAAACCAGCTAAAAATTTACCATTAATTAAGGAATCTCTATAGATAGGTTGAGATATGACTAAACTCATACTTCCTTGAGAACGTTCACTGTTTATAGCATCAAATCCAAAGATAATGCCAATAAGCGGACCAAAGAAACTTACAAAAAAGATAAATGAAGGTAAAGAACCAGCAGAAAAACTAAAAAGATTAAGAAACATATAATCTGTGGAAAGTTTATCTAAATATTCACCAATATTTTGACTCAGCATATATACAATAGAAATTGCAGTAAAACATATAATAATAAAGATTATTAGAAATTTACGACTTCCTAAATGATCAGCAAGTTCTTTCCAAAAAATAACTTTTAATCCGGACATTTGAATTATTCCTCTCGAAAATATTTTGTATAAATCTCTTGTAATGAATAATCAGTTGATTTCTTTTTAACTTCAACTACTCCTTCAATTTTCTTTATCAATTCAATAAAAGACGGCGTTAGTTCATTAGAAACCTTAACTTCCAATAGATCTTCTTTTTTTTCTTTCAAAAGCTCTTGACCTATCTTGTTGATAGAACCTTGTGCAATTAGCCGTCCTTTAGAAATAATCCCTATTTGTGTGCAAATCTTTTGGATTTGATAAAGAAGGTGTGAAGATAATAATACAGTAATATTTTGTTCTTTACTCATTTTTACTATAAGTTCTAAGATTTCTTCTACTCCCTTAGGATCTATCCCGGATGTAGGTTCATCAAAAATAGCTAACTTAGGCTCTTTAATCAAAACCACACCCATTCCTAAACGTTGTTTCATTCCTTTAGAAAATTTACCAACCTCTAAGTTTACTACTTCTGAAAGACCCACTAACCCTAACACTTCTTCTATTTTTATATTTGCTTTTTTATCGGGAATATTATTTAACCGAGCAATATATTTTAGATTTTCTAAGGCAGTTAAATCTTCATAAAAACCAACGTTTTCAGGAAGATAACTAGTTACTCTTTTTACTTTTAGGGCTTCTCTGGTTGAATTATAACCAAATACTTTTGCTTCTCCTGAGGTAGGTTCGGTTAATCCTAAAATCATTAAGATAGTAGTAGTCTTACCAGACCCATTAGGGCCAAGAAAACCAAATATTTCTCCTTCTTTTATCTGAAGATTTATATTATCTACTACTTTTGTCTGGTCATAGATTTTAGTAAGTTGATTAGTTTCTAAAATGATATTATCCATTTATCTCCTCTTTAATTTTATAAAGATTCCGATGAGAATGACAAAAATTATTGCAATAATACCGACACCTATCCAACCCCATTTAGTAGAAGTCTTTACAGTAGTACGTATTTCTATATTTTTTTGATCTTGGGTCCCAGCAAAACTCAAAGTAGTCATATAATCGCCTGGCAAAGTCTGCTGAGGTGTTTTTATAGTTATTTCTATCTTTTCAGGTATTTGAGTTTCTACCACGGGAGGTAAGACAGAAATATTTTCCGGTTTAAAAGTCACTTCCCAATTTTCTGGTGCTTTAGAAAAGAAACTTATATTATCAATCGGTGCTGAACCCTCATTCCATAGATAGACAATAAAGTTCTTTTCTTCACCAGCAATAGTATCTATATTTAATTGTCCAGTTTCAGTTTTTAAATTAAGTTTATAAGTGCCAGTCACTATAGCTTTAAGATCAATATTTTGTTTATTTTCTCCTGAGCTTACTATGAATTTTATAGGATATTCTCCTTTTTCTATGAACGTAGGAGGAGTTATAGTGAGAGACAAATTTTCCGTACTTCCAGCATCTACTTTTACAGAAGAAATTCGATTGTCTTTCCACTGAGGAGTACAGTAAACATCCCAACCTTGGGGTAGATCAATCCCCAAATCTAAAGCTTGGTTTTCTTTAGTTTTATTTTCGACGTCAATATCAAATTTAAATTCTTTACCTGCTGGATTTTCTATAGCCGGATATTTTGCAGTAAGTTTTATCTCTCCAGGAACCTTTTGGTTGAGTTCTTCCTTTTTTTCGATAACGCCAATTGTAATGTCAAGCATTTTTTCAATTTCCTGATCTTTGGTAATTCCTTTTAAAGTAAATTCATAATTTCCTATTTTAGCATCTTCTGGTATTTCAATATGAAATTTTATAGTTTTTGAATTGTCTGGTTCTTTAGTAAGCAATCCTACACTGCGGATTTTAAAACCATTATAATCGCTTGTTTGTAGATAAATTTCCCAATTTTTAGCTTGTTGATCAGGAATAACCGAAAGGAGTATTTCTTCTGACTTTTGTCCTGTATTAATAATTTTGGTATCTAAATCAAAAGATTTACCCTTTTCAACCATGATATTAGTGAACTCACTATAAAGAGAAAAATCTCGATTGTGTTCTGCATCTTGAGCTGAACCTATAAATGTAAAGATTATAAATAGTAATAATAATGTAAATATGAAAAAAAGGATAGTTTTAATTTTACTAATCATGTTTTTGCCTCCTCAATTTATTATATGAAAAATTTACAAAAATTATCAATACGTTTTTTAATTTGTAATGATTTTAATTAATTTGATAACAATTGTTATATTAATTAAATTTTTTATAATTTTCTAGATTATTTTTGCTATATAGAATTATTATATATTATATATAATAAATGATATATGTCAATAGCTTTCGAAAATATTTTTTTGTGATGCATTAGGCCGAATTGTCTTTTTCAACCTATTAATATTAAAATCATTTTTTTATTTTTTTAAGGGAAAAAATAAATGCAAAAAGAAGGATTTTTTAAAATCTTGATCGAATTAATATTAAGTTATGAAAATAAATAAAACTTATTTTTTATTCCTAGAGGTGCTTCAATATAGTAAATATGTATTCTTTGACACACTTTTAAAGGTTAAAGGTTTTGAATCTTGACTCCTGATTCCGACCCAATAGGTGGTGACTAATATCACGATTTCTGCTTACTTAAGTTATTTATGTGATCAACCAAGCATCAAACCGATTTTTAGAGAAAGGAAGATGTGTTGGTGGAAAATGTAAAATAAAATCTGTTTAAGGGGTTGATTTGCTAAGTATTCATGTTAAAATGAATAAAAGTCACGCATTGGTGATGAGTTAATTAATTATTATTTTTAGATAAAGAGGTTCATATTATGAAAAAACAAAATAATTCAAGAGGTTTAAATACCTATTTACTTTTGCCCAATTTGTATCCAGTTAGGTTAATATTCTTTTTTATTATAATATTCTTATTGGGTATTACTATCCCGGTATCCAGTGCCGTTTTAGATGTCAGGGAAGCAATTGTTAAAGTGTATGTGGTCAGTAATTCACCAGATTATTATAATCCCTGGAGTATGCAGGGACCCCAGGGTAGTTCAGGATCAGGATGTATTATTGAGAATAATCTTATTCTGACCAATGCCCATGTGGTGAGTAATCATACTTTCTTACAGGTCCGGAAATATGGGGAAACCGAACGTTACCAGGCGCAAGTAGTTGCCGTTTCACATTTAACCGATCTGGCTCTATTGAAAGTAGAAGACCCCGCTTTTTTTGAAGGGGAACCTGCTTTATTATTTGGTGAATTACCTGAAACCCAGCAGGAAGTCTTGGTCTATGGATTTCCCATGGGCGGTGATATGTTGAGTATTACCAAAGGTATTATTTCCCGAATTGAACATCAACCTTATGTCCATAGTTCTTCGTCATTTTTAGCCGGTCAAATCGATGCGGCAATCAATCCGGGTAATAGCGGTGGTCCCGTTTTGGTTAATGATAAGATTGTAGGTGTGGTCATGGAGGGTATTCCTTCTTCTCAGAATATCGGGTATATGGTGCCGGTTCCGGTTATTCGTCACTTTTTTGATGATTTGAAGGATGGTACTTATGATGGCTACCCCAGTCTGGGAGTGAGTGTGCAGGATATGGAAAATCAGGATTTAAGAAAATATTATCATATGGAGGACGGACTAAGTGGTGTTCTGATCAATCAGATCATCCCCGGGTCCCCGGCAGATGGAAAATTACAGGCTGGCGATATTTTACTTTCCATCGGAGATTATGCGGTTGGTAATGATGGAACCATAGAGTTCCGTACCAATGAACGGACCCAGTTGACTTATGTCATTCAGCAAAAGCAGATTGGAGAAAAGGTTCAGATAGAAATTTTAAGAAAGGGTAAAAAAATATCCCTCGATTTAAACCTCTCCCGTTCTTTAGAAAAGGATCGACTTGTTCCCATGGAAGAGTATGAAACATTACCTTCTTATTATATTTATGGCGGCCTGATTTTTTGTCCCTTGAGTAAAAATTTACTGGATATCTGGGGTCCACAGTGGTATCAGTCTGCACCCAAGGAATTAATTTTTCCTTTGCTTAATAGTAATATTCCCGAAAAGGAAGGACAACAAGTGGTGGTTTTATTAAAAACTCTGGCTGCGAATGTGAACGAAGGCTATCAAGATGTGAATAGCTGGGTGGTAGATAAAGTTAATGGCGAAAAAATATGGAATTTAAGTGATCTGGTAAAAAAAGTGGAAAACAACCTGGATCCTTATATTATATTTGAAGATAAATGGGGTCAACAAATCGTGATTGACCGGGAAAAGGCAGAAAATACGCATCAGGAAATTCTGGAAACCTATCGGATTCCTTTTGATCGTTCGGAAGATTTAAGAAAATAAAAGAAGTCAGTCTGATTTTACCTAATCAGCTTTTTATTGATCATTCTTTAGGTGATAGGGGAGGTTCGTACTAGCTCAATAATTCGGTAACTTTTTCTAACTTTTCATACTTGAAAACAAAAAGGGGTCAGCCTGTCAACATTGGACCTAACTTCTTTTTAATTTCATCACTCATAAAAAAAGTTCTAACTCGTTCTATTGAGTGACAAAATATTACGCAAAGTAATCATACTTAATTCTCAATTCTTCTTTACTGGTTGCCTTAAAATGGTTTTCCTTCTAATTTTGGAACAGCAAAGTCTTTCCCTTGTTTTTTATAAATATTCTTGACACCATAAGCAAGAGAATACAGGGCTTCAACTTTGCTGGTAAATTCTTCCCCTCCAGGTTCCCCTTTCCCTGCTATGGTCAAAAATGGAATCTCATTGAATTCAACTAATTCCGGATTAGTTTTTGTAGTATAATAATTTTACCACAAAAACGGTGGAATGGTTTTGGAAATACCGCAAGGGTTTTAAAGTTTTGGAATAAGAAACAAAGGGAAAGGGTGGTTTCGCCCGGCGGATAGATTGCCTTTTTTGTGAAAACGGAATTTATTGGTAAGCAGTAGCTTTAAGAATATTTATCTATTTAAGGAGTCTATAACTTTTTATTATTTCTTTTTTAGCTCCAAAATTAATCGATGTATTTGAACCTGCTGATCTTAAAATATTCAAAAGATGGATTGAAAAATACATTAACAACTGGGCCAAGTGTAATGGATTTTGTAATCACACCAAAGAGCTTCTGCAGTTTCTTTTATAGTTCCAGCTAAAAATGGTAAATTATTGAAAGATGTTTTCGAAATAGCCGATAAACTATTGTTAGATGAAGACGATATGGTACAAAAGGGCTATGGCTGGCTTCTGAAAGAATCAAGCAGATTGCATCAAAAAGAAGTTTTTGATTATGTAATTAAAAATAAAAGCAAAATGCCAAGAACTGCTTTAAGATATGCTATTGAGCTAATGCCCATTGAACTTAAGGCAGCAGCGATGAAAAAAGGTTAGAAGGATAAGATAAAATGAAAAGTAATTATAGTTTCATAGCCAGGGTCTATGACCCTATTTTTTATTTAGCTCTTCAACCAATAAGAATTGCGGTAATGAATGAGCTTTTAAAATACCAAGAGAAAGTAATTTTAGATTTATGTTGTGGCACCGGGAATCAGCTTAAATTACTTTCCAAACACGGGTTTAAAAACCTTTATGGTCTCGATAGATCTGATTCAATGTTAGAAATGGTCAGGAGAAGTGATCCTCTTATAAAGATTTATAATGAGGATGCCACAAAAACAAGTTTTAACTATGCATCCTTTGATGTAGTAATTATAAGTTTTGCACTGCACGAAAAAGATAGGGACACTCAACAAGCTCTCGTAAATGAAGCGCATAGAATTATAAAAACAGATGGGGTTATGCTGGTTGTTGATTATGTTTTTGATAATCAAACGACGAAGTTGGGCAGAATATTAATAAGTATAATTGAAAGAATAGCCGGAGGAGAGCATTATAGAAATTTTAAAAGCTACCTACAGAATAATGGGCTATTGAGTTTGATAAAAAAAGACCAATTTAAACTTATAAAGTATAGTAGAATGTCATTCGGGGCGGTAACTATATCCATATATCAATCGGATAAGGGGTCTGGTACTTTATCAAAAGAAAATGCGACCGGCCGCAAACCAATGTTAAGGTTGAGGACTTCTTAAAAGATGGTTACCAATGATTTTTTTATCCTAATTTATTTGACTCTGTCAAAGATCTAATCTATGATATGAGGGCATATCTTTTGATTAGGAGTAGGTATGAACAGATATTTTACCATCATCCTCAACCCAATAGCGGATAATGGAAATGCGAAGAAAAAAAAATCTTTAATAGAAGAGTTCTTTTCAAAAAATGCAGCAGATTTCAAAATTATTCTTACCGAAGGAGTCGGTCATGCCACCTCCATAGCAGCATCATGTACTCAAATTCCTGATCACGTAATTGTAGCAGCTGGCGGGGACGGCACTTCTAACGAGGTAATAAACGGACTTATGTTAAATTCCAACCCATCCGCACCATCATCAACTCAACAAAACCGTTTACAGTTTGGTGTCTTGCCCATTGGTCGTGGGAATGATTTTGCCTTTGGGGCAGGAATTCCCAGCGATCTTACCGAGAGTATGCGTCTTCTTCTGGAGGGGACTCTTTATCCTATAGATGTTGGGCTTATTATCGGAGGTGACTTCCCTAAGGGTCGGTACTTCGGAAACGGTGTTGGTATCGGTTTTGATGCCATTGTCGGGCTAGAGGCGGCAAAAATGAAATATCTTCATGGAGCGGCATCATATATCCTTGCAGCGATCAAAACATTGGTAGTACGCCCTAAAGCTCCAACCATCGAAATATTCTACCAAGGCAGACAGCAGATAATAACTCCGGCTCTTATTTCTATCATGAACGGGAAACGGATGGGAGGAGCCTTCTTTATGGCGCCCGATGGAGATATGAGTGATGGACTGCTTAATCTCACCATAACCCATCAGGGGACGAGAATTTCTTTACTCAGGGCTATGATACTCTACATGAAAGGGAAACCAAGCAGGCACCAGGGTACCATTACTGGCTCTGCTGAAAAAATCTCCCTGAAAGTACTTTCAGGAAGTATGACCGCTCATGCTGATGGAGAGACTATCTGTGTGGCAGGTACAACTCTGGAGATTCAGATCATTCCATTGGCACTTCAACTAATCACCATCAGAAGTTTAGCATGAACTTAACCGGCAGATTTATCACTTTTATAATCAAACGGATATTAAAAATACTTTGTAAGGTTGAAGGAGCCAAACTAGAATCTGTACCTCGGCAAGGACCTTTGCTTCTGGTGTTTAACCACATTAATTTTCTCGATATTCCACTCATCTATACGCTTCTACTTCCCCGCAATATCTGCGGAATTGCCAAAAAGGAAACTTGGAATAATTGGTTCCTAAGGATACTGGCAAAAGTATGGGGAGCTATCCCTATTGATAGAGAAACCCCAAGCATCTCCACATTCAGAGAAGCGGGAAAAGCTCTGAAAGAGAAAAAAATACTCTGCATTGCTCCAGAAGGGACCAGAAGTGGCACCGGGGTGCTGGCCAAAGGCTACCAGGGAGTAGTTTTTCTTGCCCTACAAAATCGTGCCCCAATACTGATTGTTGCGCATTGCGGAGTCGAAAACTTTTGGCACAATATAAAGAGGTTGAAACGAACGCGTGTCACCTTTGTGGTTGGGAAGCCCTTCATGCTGGTGAATGAAACGAAGATAACCAAGAACGTTCGTCAGGAGATAACCGATCAGATTATGGCTCGATTAGCATCCATGTTACCTGAAGATTACCGTGGTGCATATGCAGATCTGGAGATTATTTCAGATAAGTATATCCAGTACGAAAATAAATAGGGAAAAATCCTATTTTCTTCCAGAAAGCAGCGCTATCTAACCAGGCCAGCCTTAAAGGTTTTTCCTTTTTATTTTTTTCCTCTTTCTTTTTTGGCTTTGGTAATATAAAGTCCTGATCCTTTATTTGTTTTTTTGAAGTAAGACAAAACTATTTCTGCTTCGTGAAAAGGAAGGGTGATAAAAGAAAATTTATCTAAAATCAGAATATCCTTTATATTCGCCCCTTTAATCCTACATTTATCACTAATAATATTGGCCAGTTTTTTGGGAGTTAGCCCGTCTTTTTTGCCTTTCTGAACAAAGAGTCTGGCTTTACCTTTTTTATCAACCCCAGCATCTTCAATTTGAGCGTAGCTTTTTTCATCCAGTTCGTCTCCAAAAGAATGCTGTAGAAGAGCCGCAATAATATCTTCCGGGCGGTTATTATCCAAAAGTTCTTGAGACATTTTTAGGCATTCTTTTTGAAGCCCTATTTTTATATAATCCTCAAGCGAAGTTTCAATTCTTCGTTTTTTGGTTTTTATAATCTCTTCAATTTTGGGCAATTTTGCTTTACGTATTTCGGTTTTTGCTTTTTCCCTCATATATTTAAATCTACTGTATTCTCGCGGAGTAATAAAGGTAACCGCATTACCTTCCTTACCTGCGCGACCAGTGCGTCCAATTCTATGTACATAGGACAGTGGATCCTGGGGAAGAGAATAATTTATAACATGGGTAAGGTCTTGAACGTCAAGTCCTCTGGCAGCAACATCAGTGGCAACCAGCACATCAATCAAATGTTTTTTAAAAGTATTCAATATTTTTTCTCTGATATTTTGAGACATATCTCCGTGTAGAGCAGCTGCATTATAGCCACGTTTAATTAAATGATTGGCAATCGTATCAACATCAACCCTGGTTCTACAAAAAATAAGGGCATAAAAATCTTCTTCAATATCAATAATTCGGCAAAGAGCTTCAAACTTATCTGCTTCCACAACTTCAAAATAAATCTGAGCGGTCTCACTAACGGTAAGCCCTTCTTCGTTTACCTTCATTACCTCATATTCGCCCATATGTTTTTGGGCGATTTTTATTATTTCCTGTGGCAAGGTAGCTGAAAACAACATGGTACGTTTTATAGGAGCTGTCTTTTCCATAATAGATTCTACATCCTCAATAAAACCCATATTCAGCATTTCATCAGCCTCATCAAGAACCAGAAAAGATATTTGGTCTAATTTTAAGGTGTGCCGCTTAAGATGATCAAGTATTCTACCAGGGGTACCCACCACAATATCGACTCCTTTTTTTAAACTTCTCAACTGTACCGTGATGTCCTGCCCGCCGTAAATCGGAACAATATTTAATTGTTTTTTCCCTTTTAAGGAATGGATTTCTTCGGCTACCTGAATAGCTAACTCCCTGGTGGGAGTAAGTACTAAAGCTTGCACCGTTCTGGAATTTTCCAATAATAGTTCAATTATTGGAAGACCAAAGGCAGCAGTTTTTCCTGTTCCGGTATGAGCCTGTCCCACAATATCTTTATTTCCTTTAAGAATAGCAGGTATGGTTTTTTCTTGAATTAGTGTGGGAGATTCAAAACCTCTTAATTTAATTGCTTCTAAAGTTTCTTTCGATAATCCTAAATTTTTAAAAGATTTCACAATTTTTTCCTTCTTTTTTCATTTTCAAATTAATAAACAATTTCCTGTAAAAAAATTAGTATATGATTGTCCCCCAAAAAGTAAACAAACCTGTCCTCGACCTGATCGGGGAATGGTAAGGTAGATACTGTGTTAAAAGTCAATCCGCAAACTCTCCCTTAAACACTGTATTTTATTGTAAAT
>Ga0315281_10008100_pt1 | contig 14699 bp, 9 predicted proteins | sample YL17G07_0_MG_FD_204540 | JGI IMG/M metagenome (GOLD analysis project Ga0315281, IMG submission 204540) | Sediment microbial communities from Yellowstone Lake, YNP, Wyoming, USA - YL17G07_0 | ecosystem: Environmental > Aquatic > Freshwater > Lake > Sediment | place: USA: Wyoming | collected...
CCATCTCCTCGCGGGCGAGCGTTTCCATTTCCGGGTCGTGCGCTTCTTCCAGGAGGGCGCGGGCGTCGGCGATGCCCTGCTCCGTCTCGCGGTACCGGCGGTACAGCGACACGATGTCTTCCAGCGATGCCCGCTCCTTCGCGAGCGCCTGTAGCCTCTCGTAGTCGGAGGTGAGCTCGGGCCGCGCCATCTCGGCGGTCAGCTCTTCGTAGCGGTCGACCAGCGCCTGTAGTCTATTCAGCATCTTCTTCTTCCATCCACAGAGAAACCCCGATCGCGTCGGGGCCTCCGGACGGCTTGATCATACCACAAGCGCTCTGCGCCGTCAGCGAGCGATGCCTGCCAGGAAGTCAATGGCCTCCGGCCGAAGCAGCTCTCGCTGGCCGGCGTCCGCCATGTTGCGTAGCTGGACGGTGCCCGCCGCAAGCTCGCGTTCGCCCAGGATCGCTGCCCACGCTGCTCCCAGCGCGTTCGCCTGTCGCATCTGCGACTTCAGGCTGCGCTCGCCGGTCGCTACGACTGTCGATACGCCCTCCCGACGCAGCAGGCTCGCCAGCTTGAACGCCTCGACGCGCGTCTCGGTGCCCTGGTGCGCGACGTAGACCAGCGGCGTGGCGGCCGGCGGGACGGACGCCTTTTGCTGCTTCATGTTGAGGACGATGCGCTCGATCCCGGTCGCGAAGCCCGTCGCCGGCGTCGGTTTGCCGCCCAGCTCCTCGATGAGGGCGTCGTAGCGGCCGCCGGCGCCGATCGTGCTCTGGGCGCCGCCGCCGCGCGGCTGGACCTCGAAGACGGTGCGCGTGTAGTAATCGAGGCCGCGCACGAGGTGGGGCGTCAGGTCGTAGGGGATGTCGAGGGCGTCGAGGTAGCGACGCAGGTCGTCGAAGTGGCGGCGGCAGTCGTCGCAGAGGTAGTCGATGATCGACGGCGCGCTGGCGATGACCGGCTGACAACTCGCTTGCTTGCAGTCGAGGAGGCGCAGCGGGTTGTGGGCGTAGCGGTCGCGGCAGTCGCGGCAGACGGCGCGCAGGTGCGGCTGGTAGTGGGCGCGCAACGCCTCCAGGTAGCGCGGCCGGCACGTCCGGTCGCCGATGCTGTTCAGCAGGAGGACGAGGTCGCTCAGTCCGAGATCGGCGTAGAGACGCCACAGCAGCTCGATGACCTCGGCGTCGACGGCGGCGTCGGCGTCGCCGATGGCTTCGCAGCCGAACTGCGTGTGCTGGCGGCGACGGCCCGCCTGCGGCCGTTCGTAGCGGAAGGTCGGCGAGAGGTAGTAGAGGCGTACCGGCTGGGGCAGGTTGCCCATGCCGTGCTGAAGGTAGGCGCGACAGATGCTGGCCGTGCCCTCAGGCTTGAGGGCGAGGCGTTCGCCGCTGCGGTCTTCGAAGACGTACATCTCCTTGCGCACCACGTCCGATCCCCCGCCGGCGCCGCGCTCGAAGAGGTCGGCCTGCTCGAAGACCGGCGTGTCGATGCGCGCGTAGCCGAAGAGGCGGCAGAGGCGTTCGGACGCGTCGATGGCCTGTCGCCAGTACGGCTGCTCGGCGGGAAAAACGTCGCTGGTGCCGCGGGGTACGGAGAACAAGGGCAGCTCCCTCTGCTGAGGCTTGAAGTCCGCTCAAGCATAGCGAAGCGGCCCAAGCGTTGTAAAGCCGTCGTGCGCGCATGGGCCGGCACTGCCCGATAGCGGCCGCTGCCGCTTCTGTGAACATGTACGATCGTCTTCCCACCCACCCACCCCAGAGGCGTCTTGGGATTTCTGGGGGACGCCCCCAGACCCCCGTCAGAGGGAATTCCCTCTGCACTCCCTTTGGGGGCGCACGGCGACGTGCCCTACTCGATCACATCCCCTTCTGTCGATATGCTACAGTAGATGCGGAGGTTCGACGCACTCCTATGGTCGCCACTGTCGACGAGCTCATAGAGAAGACCCAGACATATCTGCCGGCCGACCGAACCCACTTGATCGAGGAGGCCTATCGCTTCGCTGAGGAGTGTCACCGCGACCAGGTGCGGAAGACGGGCGACCCCTATATCACGCACCCTCTCGACACGGCGGCAACCGTCGCCGATCTCCAGCTCGACGCCTCAGCCGTCGCCGCGGCGCTCATCCACGACGTCCAGGAGGACTGCGGCGTCTCCAACGCGGAGCTGACGAAGCGCTTCGGCCGCGAGGTCGCGCACCTCGTCGATGGCGCGACGAAGCTCGACAGGATTGCCTGGAAAGCGCCGGAGGAGGCTGTCCGCGACAGAGCGGCGCAGTCGGAGAACCTGCGCAAGATGTTCCTGGCGATGGCGCGGGACGTCCGCGTGGTCATCATCAAGCTGGCGGACCGGCTCCACAACATGCGCACGCTCTACGCCCTCTCGCCGGAGAAGCAGCAGCTCGTCGCGCAGGAGACGATGGAGATCTACGCCCCGCTGGCCAGCCGGCTCGGCATCTGGCAGATTGGCCGTGAGCTGGAGGACCTTTCTTTCCGCTACCTGAACCCCGAGCGCTACCGGCAGATCGCGAATCTGTTAGCGTCGAGCCGCGCCGCGCGGGAGAAGTACATCGCGCAGGTGGAGAGCATTCTGCGCAAGGAGCTGGACAAGAACGGCATCCACGCCGAAGTGCAGGGCCGCGCCAAACACCTCTACAGCATCCACCAGAAGATGGAGAAGTATGCCGCCCAGGGCAAGACGTTCAACGATCTTTACGACCTGCTGGCCCTCCGAGTGCTCGTCGAGACGGAGGCCGATTGCTACCGCGCCCTCGGCGTCGTCCACAACCTCTGGCGGCCGATCCCGGGCCAGTTCGACGACTACATCGCCAACCCGCGAGAAGGCGTCTATCGCTCGCTGCACACAACGGTCCTCTGTCTGGGTGCGCGCGCCCTCGAGGTGCAGATCCGCACCCATGAGATGCACCACCTGGCCGAGTACGGTGTCGCGGCCCACTGGCGGTACAAGGAGGGCGGCAAGCGCGACCACCGCTTCGAGGAGCGCGTGTCCTGGCTGCGACAACTGCTGGAGTGGCAGCGCGACATGGCCGCCGCCGACGACTTCGTGGAGCTGGTGAAGACTGACCTCTTCCAGGACCAGGTCTTCGTCTACACACCGAAGGGCGAGGTGAAGGACCTGCCGGTCCATTCGACGCCCATCGACTTCGCTTATCGCATCCACACCGATATCGGCCACCGCTGCATCGGCGCGCGGGTAAACGGCCGTCTCGTCCCGCTAAACTACCAGCTCCAGAACGGCGACATGGTCGAGGTCCTGACGAGCAAGGCGCCGCGTGGGCCTTCGCGCGACTGGCTGAACGCCGACCTCGGCTACGTTATGACGAGCCATGCCCGCGAGAAGATCCGCGCCTGGTTCAAGCTACAGGAGCGCGCCGCCAACGTCGAGCGCGGTCGCGACCTGCTGCACAAGGAGTTGCGACGGCTCGGCCTCAGCCTCGCCGACTGCCAGGACCTGCTGCTTCGCTCCTTCAAATTCGAGGAGATGGACGAGTTCCTGGCGGCGCTCGGCTACGGTGGTATCAGCCTGCACCACATCGCGACGAGGCTGGCGCCCCTCGTTCAGCCGCAGCCGGAGGTAGAGGAGCTGGCAGTCACGGCGCCTCAGAAGGCTGTCTACACCACGAACGTCGAGGTTCTCGGCAGCGGCGATCTCCTGACCCAGCTCGCCCGCTGCTGCAACCCCGTGCCGGGCGACCTCATCGTCGGCTACGTAACGCGCAGCCGCGGCGTGACGGTGCACCGGAGCGACTGCGGCAACGTGCTGCGCGAGGACGAGAAGGAGCGGCTCGTCGAAGTCGAATGGGGGCAGCGCGGGCAGCTATACCCGGTGGCCGTGCGCATCGAGGCATGGGACCGCGTTGGGCTGCTGCGCGACATCGGCAGCATCGTCGCCGAGGAGAAGGTGAACATGGCGGCGGTGCGCACTCAGGAGCACAGCGACCACACCGTCAGCGTCTTCCTGACGCTGCTCACCGCCGGCGTCGACCAGCTTACGCGGCTCCTGAGCAAGCTGGAAGCCGCTCGCGGCGTCTTCTCCGTCGACCGTCACATCGAAGGCGGAGACCGCCAGGCGAAAGCGTAGCAGTCCGGGCGCGATACGCGAAGGGAGGTGCGTATGCAGAACATATTCCTGGTGACGCTGACGATTCTCGTCGGTCTTCTCTGGGCCGGCACCATCGAAGCCGAGATGAAGTGGACTGCGACGATGTTCGGACTGGCGCTCATGGCACTCACCTTCAACACCGGCATGCAGGCGCGCCCGCACAAACACCGCTGACGACTGCACTAAGAGGAGCGCGATCCAGTTAGCGACGTCAGCGGAGCGACGAAGTTGCGCGATTCGCGCGAGATAACCGATGTCACTAGCGCGCTTCCCGTTGCTAGGTGCAACGCCTCTGACACGCGCTCGCGCTGATCGGCGGATTCGACCGTGACCTAATGAGCAACGTTCAACGGATCGACGGGAGCTATGTCATCTGCGGCAAGACGACCGACGCTGCTAACGCGCTCCCCGTCGGTACGTGCAACGCCTCTGACACGCGCTCGCCGCAGTGTGCATCGGTCTCGCGTTCGTGCCGGAGACAGGGAAGCCCCGGCCTTCAGGCCGGGACCCTTGAGCCAACCTCTGCGGAGCCGTTCTAGCTACGCAACTGTGCCCCTATCTCGTGCTTCAGCCGCTCCACGATGCCGCGCTGCGCGCGCGCCACCTCTTCATCGGTAAGCGTGTGCTCTGAGGACTGGTACGTTATCTCGAAGGCCAGCGACTTCTTCCCCGCGCCGACCTGCTCGCCCGTGTAGTAGTCGAAGAGGCGCGCCTCACGCACCAGCGGCGCCTTCTCAATGATCGACTTGATGCGCCCCGCCGGCACGCTTTCGTCGACGATAAGCGCTATGTCCTGCACCACGGGCGGGAATCGCGACACCGGCTCGTAGCGGCGCGGGCCGCGAACGAACGGCAGCAGGCGGTCGAGGACAACTTCGAAGACGTACGCGTCGCCCGCGAAGTCGAATGCGGCGGCGACAAGCGGGTGCGCCTGCCCGACGATAGCGACGATCTCCCCCTGAACACGCACCTCCGCCGACCGGCCGGCCACCATGCCGAAGACGTCCGCCGCCACGAACTCCGCCTCAACGCCCAGGCCCGCAAACAGCGCTTCCAGGTAGCCCTTCGCGTCGTAGAGGTCGATGAGCTCCTCGGTTGGATGTCCCCAGCGGTCCTCGCGCCGGCCGCCGACGACTCCCGTCACGTGCTCTTCCTCCAGCGGCAGGTCGGAGCCGCGCGGCAGGTAGGCGCGCGCCGCTTCGAAGAGTGAGACTTCGCCCCCGCTGTAGCGCTGGTTCGCCGCCAGGCTCTGGAGAACGCTGGCACGCAGAGTGGTGCGCAGGTACTCGTGCTGGCTGCTGAGGCTGTTGATGACGCGCAGCGGCGGCTGCTCGGCGAGTAGCTCCGGCGGCACCACCTGCTGCAGCGCCTCGAGCGTTGTCAGGGAGTAGGTGATGATCTCCTGCATGCCCGCCGCCGCCAGCAGGTCGCGGGCACGCTCGCGGAGGTCGCGCAGCGGCTGCGGAATAATCGGCGGAATCTCGCCGCGGAGGTTCGTGACCGGCAGCTCGTCGTAGCCGACCATGCGTCCCACTTCTTCCGCCACGTCATCGGCTATGCGCACGTCCATCCGCCAGTACGGCACGGTTACCAGGTAATCGGGCTCATGCCACCCACAGCCGAACTCCAGCCCTTCGAGGACGGTTCGTACCTTTGACGTCGGCAGATCGAGGCCGAGAATCGTTTGCAGGCGGCGGCGCGGCACCTGGACGACGACCGGGTGCGCCTTCCGCGGATAGACGTCGACGACGCCGGTGGCGGCGCGACCGCCCGCCAGCTCTACCATCAGCTTTGTGGCGCGCCTCGCCGCGACAATCGATAGCTCCGGGCTCAGTCCCTTCTCGAAGCGACTCGACGCCTCGCTGCGTGCCCTGAGGCGGACGCTGGTGCGCCGGATGCTCACAGGGCTGAAGTTTGCCGACTCCAGCAGAACCGTCCGCGTGTCCTCGCGCACCTCGCTGTTGGCGCCGCCCATCACGCCGGCCAGGGCGACCCCCTGTGACGCGTCGGCGATGACGAGCGTGTCCCGCGACAGTTCGTGGTCGACGCCGTCGAGCGTGGTCATCTTCTCGCCCGGCAGCGCCCGTCGCACGACTATCTTGCCGCCGCTGAGCAGGGTGAAGTCGAAAGCGTGCAGCGGCTGCCCCAGCTCAAGCATCACGTAGTTCGTGATGTCGACGATGTTGTTGATCGGGCGCATGCCGGCGGCAATCAGCCGCTCCTGCATCCACGGCGGTGACTCGCCCAGCCTGATGTCGTCGATAAGGGTGGCGACGTAGCGCGAGCAGAGGTCGTCGTCGGCGATCTCGACGCTAACGCGTTCCGCGATAGGCCCGCAGGCCTCGTCGTACCTGCCGTCCGGGTAGCGGACCTTCTTGCCGGTGAGCGCGGCGACCTCGCGGGCAATGCCGACCATCGACAGGCAGTCGCCGCGGTTGGGCGTCACCGCTATGTCGAAGATGCTGTCGCCCATGTACTCCTGGAGCGGCACGCCCACCGGTGCGTCGGCGTCCAGCACCAGGATGCCGACATGCTCGTCGGAGATGCCCAGCTCCCTCTCGGAGAGGACCATGCCCGCCGACTCCACGCCGCGGATCTTCGCCGGCGTCAGCTCAACGGGCTCGCGCGTGTTTGGGTTGATGATGTGAGCGCCGACGCGTCCGAAGGCTATCTTCTGGCCCTCCGCTACGTTGGGCGCGCCGCAGACGACGGTCATCTGCTCGCCGCTCACGTCGACGGTTGCCAGCTTGAGGCGGTCGGCGTTCGGGTGTGGCTCGACCTTCGTGACGAGGCCGACGTATATGCCTTCCCAGTCGCCGCCCATGCGCTCGATGCTGTCGACGCCGAGGCCGGCCATGGTGAGCTTATGGGCAAGCTCCTTCGGCGGGAGGTCAATATCGACGTAGTCAGACAGCCAGCGCAGAGAGACTCTCATGTCCTCTCCGAGTCCATTTCCTTCGTGATGCCCCAGCCTTCAGGCTGGGGTGTTGAAGGGCAAGCTCCTTCAGCGGGAGGTCGATGTCGACGTACTCGGCCAGCCAGCGAAGCGATACTCTCATTGAGCTCTCAGAACTGCTTCAGAAAGCGGAGGTCGTTGGCGTAGAAGAGACGGATGTCTTCGATGCCATAGCGCAGCATGCAGATGCGTTCGATCCCCAGACCCGCGGCAAAGCCCGTGTAACGATCGGCGTCGTAGCCCATGTTGGACAGGATCTCCGGGTGCACCATGCCGGCGCCCAGGATCTCGATCCATCCCTCCCCATCGCAGGTGCGACAGCCGGCGCCGCCGCAGATCATGCAGTCGATGGCCATCTCCGCGCCCGGCTCGACGAAGGGGAAGTAGTCGCAGCGGAAGCGCACCTTCCGTTCCTGGCCGAAGATGCGCTTGGCGAACTCGAACAGCGTGCCCTTGAGATCGGACAGGCTGATCGCCTCGTCGACGGCCAGCAGCTCGATCTGTGTTTGCATCCACTCGTGCGTTGGGTCCGTCGCCTCGTTGCGATAGCAGCGGCCGGGCACGACGACGCGGACCGGCGGCCGCGTCTTCTCCATGACCCGCACCTGGTTCGGCGACGTATGGGTGCGCATGACCACGTCGTATTCGCCATCATGCGTGATGTCGACGTAGAGGGTGTCCATCGTGTCGCGGGCGGGATGGTCCTTGCCGATGCGCAGCGCCTCGAAATTGTAGTAGTCGGACTCGACCTCCGGTCCTTCAACGATGGAGAAGCCCATCGATACGAACGCGGCCAGCACGTCGCGGAGGGTCTGCGTCACGGGGTGCAGCCGGCCGACTCGCTTCGTGCGACCGGGCAGCGTAACGTCGAGCCTGCCGGTCTCTATGGCGGCCAGTCGCTCTCTCTGGACCTGCTCCTGTCGCTCCGCCAGCGCGCTCTCCAGCGCCTGCTTGAGACTGTTGGCGGCAGCGCCCGCGCTTCGACGCTCCTCAATCGGGACGTCGACGAGGCCGCGGAGCACGCTCGTCAGGTGGCCCTTGCGTCCCAGCCAGGCAACGCGCCAGGCCTCCAGCGACGCCTCATCGGCGGCGGCGGCAAGCTCCGCGCGGGCCTGCTCTTCGATTCTCTTCAACTCGTCAATCATGGGTGGTCACGGGCATCCTGCTACCGAACCCCAGGAAGAGGTCACGACGTTGGGGGGTAGAAGCAGCGGGCTATCGAGGTTATTATGGTGTTGCGCACCGACTCGGTCAACTGCGGGCGCACGCGCTCGCTTCGTGCTGGATATGAAGTGGCGCGTAGCGGCAGACGATAGTAAGATCATCACAGGCAAACGGGCCGCTAGCTCAATTTGGCAGAGCAGCTGACTCTTAATCAGCGGGTTCCAGGTTCGAGTCCTGGGCGGCCTACCAGTGAAGGACCGCTGGTCCCGGGGAAGTGTCGGAACTGGCAGACGAGCATGACTTAGGATCATGTGCCGAAAGGCGTAGGGGTTCGAGTCCCCTCTTCCCCACCAGAGCTGGGAATCGGCTACCGGCACGATGGGAGCGGGGCTCGGCAGCGGAGCGATAGGAGATAGAGAGACCTTCCATGGGAACTCTACTAGAGGTGAAGAACCTAAAGACCCACTTCTTCACCGATGACGGCGTCGTTAAGGCGGTGGACGGCATAACCTACGATCTCGAAGAAGGCGAGACGATCGGCCTCGTGGGAGAAAGCGGCTGTGGCAAGAGCGTGTCCGCGCTCTCACTCCTCCGCCTCATTCCGACTCCGCCCGGCCGCATTGTCGATGGCGAAGTCTGGTTCGAGGGCGAGAACCTGCTCAAGGTCGACGAGGACGAGATTCGCCACATTCGCGGCAATCGCATCGCCATGATCTTCCAGGAGCCGATGACCTCCCTCAATCCGGTGCTTACCATCGGCCGGCAACTCACCGAGGCGCTCGAGCTGCACATGCACATGGACCGTCGCGCCGCGACGAAGAGGGCCATCGAGCTGCTGGAGATGGTCGGCATACCGTCGGCAGCTTCGCGGATCAAGGACTACCCGCACCAGTTCTCCGGCGGGATGCGCCAGCGCGTGATGATCGCCATGGGCCTCTCCTGCAACCCGCGCCTCCTGCTCGCCGACGAGCCGACGACTGCGCTCGACGTGACCATCCAGGCTCAGATCCTGGAGATCATGGCCAAACTGAGCAGCGAGTTCGGCACCGCCGTAATCATCATCACTCACAACCTGGGTGTTATCGCCCGCTACGCCAGGCGCGTTAACGTCATGTACGCCGGCAAAATCGTTGAATCATCGACGTCACGCGAGGTCTACGGCAACCCCAAGCACCCCTACACGCTCGGGCTGCTGAAATCGGTGCCTCGATTGGACCAGGTCCGGAAGAGCAAGCTGAACCCCATCGAGGGCTTCCCGCCGGACCTCGTGCACATGCCTCCCGGATGCAGCTTCTTCCCCCGGTGCGAGTATCGCAGCGAGAAGTGTCATCAGGAGGAGCCGCCTCTCATGCTGGTCGGCGAGAAGCACTATTCGGCCTGCTGGCACGCGGAGGAGATTCAAAAGGTTCCAGTGGAATGACTACTGAATACAGTACCGCCATCGATACGGCGACTCAGCCCAGCAACGACAACGTGCTGATTGAGGTCAAGAGCCTCAAGATGTACTTCCCTGTGACATCGGGCATCATCTTTCAGCGGAAGATAGCCGACGTCAAGGCGGTCGATGATATATCGTTCTTCATCCGCCGCGGCGAGACGCTCGGTCTCGTGGGCGAAAGCGGTTGTGGCAAGTCAACGACCGGTCGCGCCATGCTCCAGCTCTACCGGCCCACCGCGGGCCAGGTGCTCTTCGACGGTCGCGACCTTTGCTGCCTGAAGGGGAACCAGTTGCGGCTCTTCCGCCGCAAGATGCAGATGATCTTCCAGGACCCCTATGCGTCGCTCAATCCGCGCATGAGCATTGGCAGCATCATCGGCGAGCCGCTGGTCATCCACAACCTGGCGAAGGGCAAAGCGCGACGCGAGCGCGTGCAGGAGCTGATGCGCATCGTTGGGCTCAACCCATACTACGCCAACCGCTACCCGCACGAGTTCAGCGGCGGCCAGCGACAGCGCATCGGCGTCGCGCGGGCACTTGCTGTCGAGCCAGACTTCATCGTCTGCGATGAGCCGGTGTCCGCCCTCGACGTCTCCATCCAGGCACAGATCATCAACCTGCTGGAGGACCTGCAGGAGAGGTTCGGGCTGACCTACCTGTTCATCGCCCACGACCTCTCCGTCGTGCGTCACATCAGCGACCGCGTCGTCGTGATGTACCTGGGGAAGCTGATGGAGCTGTCCGGCCGGCTGGAGCTCTACGAAAACCCGCTGCACCCCTACACGAAGGCGCTGCTGTCGGCGGTGCCCATTCCGGACCCCGTCGTCGAGGCGAAGCGGGAGCGCATCATCCTCACCGGCGACGTGCCAAGCCCCCTGTTCCCGCCATCGGGGTGCGTGTTCCACACGCGCTGCCCGATTGCGGCGGAGGAGTGCCGCGAGCACATCCCGGAGTGGCGCGAGAAGTCGCCTGATCACTGGGTCGCCTGCTGGCGCGTCTAACCGCCGGTTTTCGACGAAAACGAGAGAGGCTCGCCAAAAGCGGGCCTCTTCTCTTCGCGCCGTTCCATCAGATTGAACGGCCTCCGGCCCTATGCTACCATCGATAGGACATGGAGCAGTCTCGCGTCCGCAACTTCTGTATCATCGCCCACATCGACCACGGTAAATCGACCCTCGCCGACCGCCTGCTGGAACTGACCGGCACCATCCCGCAACGTGCCATGCAGGAGCAGGTGCTGGACACGATGGACCTGGAGCGGGAGAAGGGCGTCACTATCAAGGCGAAGGCCGTCCGCATGCTCTACGATGCCGACGACGGCAACCGCTATGAGCTCAACCTCATCGACACGCCCGGACACGTCGACTTCACGTACGAGGTCTCCCGCGCGCTGGCCGCCTGCGAAGCCGCCCTCCTAGTCGTCGACGCCGCGCAGGGCATACAGGCGCAGACGCTCGCTCACACGTACCTGGCCCTCGACCACAACCTGACGGTCATTCCCGTCGTCAACAAGATCGACCTGCCGAACGCCGACCCGGCGGAGGTGGCGCGCGAGCTGGCGGCGGTAATCGGCTTTTCGGAGGACGAGATGCTGTACACGTCCGCAAAGGAGGGCACCGGCGCCCGCGGCGTGCTGGAGGCAGTCGTGAAGCGCGTCCGGCCGCCGCACGGCCGCGTCGACGCCCCTCTACGGGCGCTAATCTTCGACTCCAAATACGACCCCTATAAGGGCGTCATCGCCTACGTGCGCGTCGTCGACGGCTCGTTGCGCGAGGGCGAACACCTGTGGCTCGCCGCTGTCCAGCGCGCGCTGGAGCCGCTGGAGGTCGGCGTCTTCGGGCCGGAGATGACTCCGACGAAAGAACTCGACACGGGCGAGGTCGGATACGTGGCGACCGGACTCAAGAATGTCAAGGACTGCCACGTCGGCGACACGATTACCGAGGAGGAGCGCCGCGCCGAGCCGCTGCCCGGCTATCAGCCTGCCAAGCCGATGGTCTTCGCCGGCCTCTATCCGGCCGCCGCCAACGACTACGGCCTCCTGCGCGACGCCCTCGACAAGCTCAAGCTCAACGACGCGGCCCTCACCTACGAGCCCGAGTCCAGCGGGGCCCTGGGCTTCGGCTTTCGCTGTGGCTTCCTCGGCCTGCTGCACATGGAGATCGTGCAGGAGCGGCTGGAGCGCGAGTATGGCCTCACGCTGCTCATCACCGCGCCCGGCGTCGAGTACGAGGTGACGACGACCGACGGCCGGGAGATCGTCGTCGACAACCCCTCGGACCTGCCGCCGCCGACGGAGATAGCCGTCATCCGCGAGCCCTGGATGAATATATCGATCATCGCGCCCGACCGCTACATCGGCGCTGTCATGGAGCTGGTGACGAGCCGTCGAGGGGAGTTCCGCCGCATGGAGTACCTGGGCCACCACGAGGAGTCGGCGCAGTCGGTGGCCGGCGAGGCGCGCGTGATGCTGGAGTACCGCTTGCCGCTATCGGAGATGCTGATCGACTTCTACGACCCGCTGAAGTCGCGAACGCAGGGCTACGCCAGCCTTGACTACTCCTTCTCCCACTACGCGCCGTCGAAGCTCGTGAAGCTGGACATTCTGGTCAACAGCCAGCCCGTCGACGCGCTGTCGCTGATCACGCCGGCGGAAAAGGCGCAGCAGCAGGGCCGCGCCCTCGTCGAGCGGCTGCGGCGCCTCATCCCGCGCCAGATGTTCGACGTGCCGGTGCAGGCAGCGGTCGGCGGACACATCATCGCCCGCGAGACGATCCGCGCGATGCGCAAGAACGTGCTCGCCAAATGCTACGGCGGCGACGTGTCGCGAAAACGCAAGCTGCTGGAGAAGCAGAAGGCGGGCAAGAAGCGGATGCGGATGGTGGGCCAGGTTGAAATCCCGCAGGAAGCCTTCATGGCAGTCCTCCAGCTCGAAAAGTAGCCGTTAATCGCCCGACGGATGATGCCGACCACTCTCGCCTCAGCCGATCTCTGCCGATGACAGACCAGCTCGACCGGGCGCACCAAAGCGATTCCCATTCCGAGCCAACCGGCGTCTATGCAGGCGACGCGCCGACCAGAGCGCAAAGCAGGGGAATGCGCGCCTTCTGGTTCGACGGCTTCTTCGCCTGGTTCAGCGAGTGGATCGTCCTCCAGTACCTGACGCTGTACGCCCTGGCCTTCGGCGCCTCCGACGTCCAGATCGGCTATCTCGCGGCGCTGGTAAGCCTCTCGGCCGCTCTCGCTTTCCTGCCCGGCGCCCGCCTGGCCGAGGTCTGGGGCCGTCGCAAGGCCATTGTCCTTCTCACCAGCGGCGGCGCCGCGCGGGTCATCCTGCTGGGACTGGTGGTGTTGCCATTCTTCTCCGAAGGGAAGGGCGTCATCTACGCGGTCATGGCGCTGGGCTCGTTGCGGACCTTCTTCGGCAGCCTGGGCATGCCGGCCTGGACCTCGCTGGCGGCCGACATCGTGCCGCCCTCTATCCGCGGCCGCTTCTTCTCCTCTCGCAACCTTGGGATGAACGCCGCCGCGCTCGTTTCGGCGCCGCTGGCCGGCCTGATGATCGACCAGATGGGCTTTCCGCGAGGCTGGGAGTCGGTATGGCTGCTCGCTCTCTTCACCGGCCTGCTTTCGACTGCCTTTTACTCGCGAATACCCGAGCGGGAGATAACGCACGCGATTCCGACGCCGCCGGCGACCGAGAATGCCAAAGGCGGTATGCTCAACGACCGCAACTTCCTTGGCTTCTGCGCCGTGACTTTCATCTGGAATCTGGCTCTCTACATCGCAGCGCCGTTCTTCAACGTCCACCTGATTCGCAACATGGGTGGCAACGAGGGCTGGGTGGGAATCCTGCTCGCCGTCAATTCCGTGTCTGCGCTTGGAGGCCAGGTCTTCGTGGGGCGTCTCCTTGATCAGCGCGGCGCCAGGTGGCTCATGGCTGTGTCGGGCTTCGCGATTGTCTCCCTGCCGCTGGGCTGGCTGGCCGTCACGAAGCCCTGGCAAGTCCTGTTTATCAACGGCGCTGGGGGCGCCATGTGGGCGGCCTACAACCTGGCGTGGTTCAGCCTGCTGCTATACATATCACCGGCGAACAAGCGCGCCTTCTATTCCGCCGTCAACCAGATGACGGTCTACGCCGCGGCGTTCGTCGGGCCGCTGATAGGGGGAGCGCTGGGAGAGCTGTACGGGCTGCCGTTCCTCTTCCTCGTGTCCGGTCTGGGGCGGCTCGTCGCGGCGGGCCTGTTCGTGCCGCTCGTCAAAGAAATCCCCGGCGATGTCCCCGCTGCCGTCGTGAGCGGCGGGTTAGAAGTGCAGCCTGTCGAAGAAGCGGAGGGCATCTAGAAGCCTTCCACGTCACCGTATTCCCATCTAAACCCGTCGTGGAAGGCTGAAGCCCTCCTCTACATTCTTGGATACGGCGCGCGTGCTTAATGTGCGGATCACGCCGTTATCTCCTCGCCGCCGTCCACGCCGATGACGTTGCCCGTCATCCAGTACAGCCGCTCGTCGGTCAGGGCAGCGATGGCCTTCGCCACGTCCTCCACCGTCGTCGCGCGACCGCTCGGGTTCTGCACCTGCGCCCTCTCGTACAGCTCCACCGCGCCCGCTATCTTGCGCATCGCCGGCGTGTCGGTGATGCCGGCGCGAATGGCGTTGACGGCGATGCCCCGCGACGCCAGCTCGCAGGCAAGCTGTCGCACGTGCGACTCCAGCGCCGCCTTCGCCGCCGACACCGGCCCGTAGTTCTTGATGACGCGTGTCGAGCCGGAGCTTGTCATCGCGAACACGCGGCTCCCCCGACGCATCAGGCCGAGCGCCACCAGGTCCTGCACCCAGTAGACCAGGCTGTTCGCCATCACGTCGAGCGTCATCTCCATCTGGCGCTGGCTCACCGCCTGCTTGGGGTTGTCGGCGATGTAGGATACCAGCGTGCCGAACGCCAGCGAGTGCATGAACACGCGCACATAGGCATCGTCGCCCTGCGCGCGCAGCGTGTCGCGAATCGATTCCAGCGTCGCGGCGCGCTTGGCG
>Ga0315281_10008101_pt1 | contig 14697 bp, 13 predicted proteins | sample YL17G07_0_MG_FD_204540 | JGI IMG/M metagenome (GOLD analysis project Ga0315281, IMG submission 204540) | Sediment microbial communities from Yellowstone Lake, YNP, Wyoming, USA - YL17G07_0 | ecosystem: Environmental > Aquatic > Freshwater > Lake > Sediment | place: USA: Wyoming | collected...
GCGTTGAACATTAGGCGCGAGCTTGCCGAGGCGAACCGTTCCGCGTACCTGCCGGACGTTGCGATGACGCTCAACAATTTGGGTAATCTTTACGCGAACACCCAGCGGAACGGCGATGCGGAGAAGGTGCTTATGGAATCCATCGGTATCCGCCGTGAATTAGTGAAAATGTCCCCTCAAGCGTATACTCATCGCTTGAAAATGGTGTTGAACAGTTTGCAACGGCTTTATCTCTCCCAAAACCGGACTGAAGACGCGCGCAGGATAGAAGAGGAAATTAATTCTTTGTAACATTAAGGAACTGGATTCCCGCCTTCGCGGGAATGACACCTTTTTTCATCCGTGTGTATCTGTGTCCATCCGTGGTTCAAACCCGAATTTGGGTGGATGCATGGAGGGGCGGAATTGGTTAATCAACCCGCCCCGGAAATCCTCCACAAGAGGGAAACCGCCCCTACAAATATGCGCAATCCGACGGCGACCGGGTTTGACATAGTTTTGCACGGTGAGTACAATCAAAACTTCGATTATTAACAACGCAATGGGGGTTTTATTAGCACTATGATTAAACATCACGTTGCCAAACGGTTCGCTGTCGCAATCGCGCTGGGCGTTCTGGTTTTCGGCCAAAACTTCGCCTTTGCAAACTCCGCCGCTCCATCCCTTGAGAACAGGGTGAAGGAATACAAACTTGAAAACGGACTTCGCATCCTCGTCCTTCGCAGGCCCGGCTCCCCCACGTTCGCGGGTTACGTCCGGTTCCTCGTGGGCGGGTCGGACGAGATAACGGGGCAGTCCGGCGTGGCGCACATTCTGGAGCACATGCTATTTAAAGGAAGCGAGCGCATCGGCACCTCCGACTTCGCAAAGGAAAAACCGCTGATGGACGAGGTCGAAAACCTCGGCGCGCAATACGACGCGGAACGACGAAAAGGAAAGCTGGCGGACGAGGCAAAAGTGAAAGAGCTTCGCGAGAAACTCTACAAGGCCATGGAATCGGAACGCCAATACATAAAAGAGGACGAGATAAGCGAGATTTACCAGCGGTTCGGCGCCATGGGGTTTAACGCCTTCACGGCGAAGGACACGACGACATACGTCATAAAACTTCCAGCAAACAAATTCGAGCTGTGGGCTTGGCTGGAATCCGACCGCCTTAGGACGCCCATCCTGCGGGAATATTATTCCGAGCGGGACGTGATAATGGAGGAGCGCAGGCGGAGCGTGGACAGCTCCCCCGAGGGGACGCTTTACGAGCGGATGCTTGCCACCGCCTTTATCGCGCATCCGTACGGAATCCCGGTGATAGGCTGGCCGAGCGACATCACCCTGATGCCCTTGGACTACGTGAAGAGTTTTCTGAAAACTTATTATTCCCCCAACAACATGGTGGTCTGCATCGTTGGCGACCTGGAGCCGGAATACGTCTACCAAACAATCAAAAACTACTTCGGCGACATCCCCCCGCAGGTTATCCCCCCCCGCGTTGCCACCGTGGAGCCGGCACAGATGGGCGAGCGGCGCGTGGAGGTCGAGTTCGACGCGAATTCACAGCTTATGATGGCGTTCCATAAACCCACCCACCCTGACAGGGACGTGCTGGTCATGGACGTCATCCACTCCGTTTTGGCCGAGGGGCGCACATCCCGGCTTTACAAATCGCTTGTGCTCGAAAAAGGGCTGGCGGTGGAGATCGGCGGATTCGAGGCGCCGGGGGAGAGGTACGACAACCTTTACATACTTCAGGCCACCCCGCGCCAGCCGCATTCCGCCAAAGAGGTGGAAGACGTAATCAACGAGGAGATTGAGAAACTAAAGTCCGCCCCGATATCTAAAACGGAATTGCAGAAGGTCGTAAACGGGATGGAGATGGACTACCTGAATAAATTGCAGTCCAACTCCGGTCTGGCACACTACCTTTCGGAATACGAGATTGTGTACGGCGACTGGCGGACGATGACCCGATATATGCCGGAGGTAAGGAAGATAACGCCGGACGACGTCCTGCGGGTCGCAAGAAAATATCTGGTCAAATCCAACCGGACGGTCGCCACGCTCGTCCCGCACAAGGCGGACGCGGGGACGGAGGGCGCGAAATGAAACGCTTTGTCGTGACGTTGCTTGCGGTTTGCGCGTGCGTTGCTTTTCCGGCCGCTTCGTTTGCCGAGGGTCTGCCCGATTTAAAATACCCTCGGTTAAAATTCAACCTTCCGAAACCGCAGAGGGTGGCGCTTAAAAACGGGATGGTGCTTTACATGCAGGAGGATCACGAGCTGGCGGTGGTGGAGATTACCAGCCTTGTGCGGATAGGCTCCGCCTACGCCCCGGCCGACAAGGCGGGGCTTGCGGAGATGACCGGCCACCTGTGGCGCTCCGGCGGCACCAAGACCATAACGCCCGGCGAGATGGACGAAAAGCTGGAGTTCATGGGCGCGGGCATCGAAACGTCCATAGGGATGGATTCCGGCACGATAGGATTGAAAGTAATGTCGAAAGACCTGGACGCCGGGCTGTCGCTTTTTTCCGACATAGTTAAAAACCCGGCCTTTGACGAAAAACGGTTCACCGTTTTTAAACGGCAGATGATAGAGAACATCCTTCGGGAGGAGGACGAGCCGGATGCGCTCGTCGACCGCGAATTCCACAAATTGTTGTACCGCGGCCACCCGTTCGGCGTGGTTCCGACCAAAAAAACCGTTGAAGGGATAACGGTCGAGGACTGCCGAAATTTTTATTCCCGACACGTCGGGCCGGAGAGTTTCATCATCGGAGTGTCCGGCGACTTCAAACCGGCGGAAATGGCGGCGCGTTTTGAAAAACTGTTCGCCTCTTTCGCAAAGGCGAAGGAGAAGTTCCCCGCCATCCCCACGGTGGAGGACAGGAAAGAGACCGGAGTTTACCTGCTGGACAGGAAACTGCCCCAGACCGCCGTGCGGTTCGGGCACCTGGGCATAAACAGAAAAGACCCGGACTACCTATCCGTGCGGCTTATGAACTACATTCTGGGCGGCGGCGGATTTTCCTCGCGTCTCATGAAGGAAGTGCGCTCGGTGCGCGGACTGGCGTACTCGGTATGGTCGTACTTTTCGGGCGGCGAAAGCGGCAAGGGCGCCTTTATGGTGGGCGGCGAGACGAAGGCCGCCTCAACTTACGAGTTCATCTCCGTATCGGCCGATTTGATGCGGCAGATGCAGGAAAAGGGGGGAACCGCGGAGGAGGTGGCGTTCGCCAAGGAGGCCATGATAAACTCCTTCATATTCGCGTTCGACAAGAACACCGACATCCTCGGCAGGTATCTTGGGATTGAATATTACGATATTCAGAAAAACTACCTTGAGACGTTCCGCGACGAGATACAGGCGATAACCCCGGCGAAAGTGACGGAAACCGCGAAAAAGCGGCTTCATCCCGACTCGCTATTGATAGTGGTCGTGGGGGACAAGTCGGTGATAGGCTCGGCGCTTGAAAAATTCGGGACTGTGCGCGTCATAGAGAACGAAAAGTGAGAAAAAGGATCAGAGACGCCTTCCACTCCGCCGTTCACGCCGGGGGAAGCCCCAGGCAAATCGCGTTCGCGTTCGCGCTAGGGGTGTTCATAGCCTTTTTCCCGATACTGGGGACGCACACCGCGCTGGCGTTCGGCCTGGCGTGGGTCTTCCGGGTCAACCCGATGATAGCTTTCGGCGGCTCGTTCGTGAACAACCCGTGGACTATAGCGCCGATATTCTTTGGTAGCTATTACCTCGGCACATTTATAACGGGCGCGGAAAAAAAGGAGATAAACGTGCAGTTTTCCAACCTTAACTGGCACGCGATTATAGAGCTAGTCAAGGTTTTGGGAATACCATACGTTGTCGGGGGCCTGGTGTTGGGAGCCGCGGCCTCGTTGACGACATATTTCATAATGCTTAGGATGGTGACGATTTATCGCGCCCGCGCGGCGGTACCTCCCGCACAATAATGGATCACCTTTTTCGTTTCGCCCTTCTGTTCGCGCTTTTGGGGGTCTCCGCGTTTTTTTCCGCGTCGGAGGTCGCGTTCTTTTCGCTCACCCAGGCGCAGATGAGCATGCTAAGGGAAAGCGGCACAAGGGCCGGCCGCAGGGTCGTACAACTGCTCGAAAATCCGGGAAAGCTTCTCGTGACGATATACATCGGCAACGAGCTGGTCAACGTCTCCATAGCCGCCGTGTCCACCATGCTTGCGTTGCACTTCCTCGACTCCGAACTCGCGGCCGTCGCGATAGGGTTCAGCGCGTTCATGGTCATGGTCTTCGGCGACATCTCGCCAAAGTCGTTCGCCTTTAAATACGCCCGTGAATACGCCCTGTTTTCCTCCGGGCCGCTCGCCCTCTTCGCCAGGGCGGTCTATCCGGCCCAGGCTTTGATAAGCTGGTTCACGGGCCGGGTTCTCAACACTGAATCCCCGGAAGGCATTAGCGCCTCCTCCGGCATAACCGAGGACGAGTTCAGAACCATGCTTCACAGGGGCGAGGACAAGGGTATTCTGGAGTCCGATGAAAAGGAAATGATAATAAACGTGTTCGAGCTGGGGGACACGAAGGCGACGGAGATAATGACCCCACGGACGGAGATTTTCGCGCTGGCGGCGCAGAGCGGAATCTCGGCCATCATCCAGAAGGCCAGAAGCTCCAATTATTCGCGCATACCGGTTTACGGAAAAAACGTCGACGATATCGTCGGAGTCCTTTACACGAAGGATTTGATTTACTCCGATTCCATGGCCTCCGCAAAGCTGGAAAACCTCATGCGAAAGCCGTTTTTCATACCGCACACGAAAAAAGTCGACGAGCTTCTGCGCGAGTTCAGGAAAAACAAAAACCACATGGCCGTCATCTTGGACGAATACGGCGGGGTGGAGGGGCTTGTCACGCTGGACGACATCCTGACCTACGTCGTGGGGGACGAGTCCGGCGCGAAGGGTTTCGACAATTTCGACCGCGTCGGGCCGGATGTCTACAGCGTGTCGGGCCGGATGAGCGTGGAGAGTTTCAACGGCAGGCTCGGTAGCAACCTGTCGCACGAGGACGTGGGTACGATTGGCGGGCTGGTGTTTCACCTCTTCGGTCGAGTGCCGCGCTGGGGGGAAAGCATCGAACACGAGGGGATAAAGTTCACCGTGAAGAAACTGAGGGGAACCATAATCTCCGAACTTTTGGTCGAGGCTCCGGAGGCCGACATGCGCGGTGGCAAAGAGTCCGACGGGGAGAAACCGTAATGACGCTTGTCACCATGGTCGTTCTGGTTTTCGCTTGCATAGTGATGGAGGGGTTCTTTTCCGGCACGGAGATGGCGCTCATATCGCTCAACCGCCACCGTCTGGCCCACAGGGTCGAGAGGGGCGAGCTGGCCGCCAAACTTCTGGAAAGACAGTTCAAGGTCCCCGCGAACCTTTACGCGACCACGTCCATAGGGACTAACATCTTTGTGGTGTCCGGCACCGCCGTGATGACCGCGTACTTAAGCGGGCTGAATTTTGCCGACGCCGACCTTCTGGCGGTGGCGGCCATTTCGCCGCTCACGCTTGTCTTCGGCGAGATATTCCCCAAAATCTTCTACCGGCGCTGGGCCGAAAAAATAGCCTACTTCGCGATATTTCCGCTTATCGCGGCGCAGAAGGTTCTGGCTCCGGTGCGGTGGGTGAGCGCCGGTATCGCACGTTCCATCATGGCCGCCGTCGGGGTGGACGCGGGCTACGACGTGCGCGCGGTATCCCACGAGGAGATAAAGCTAATCTTCGCCTCGGAAAAGAAGAAGATGGACCTGCACCCGGACGAGCAAAAGACGATCCACCGGATATTCGGGCTGAAGCACATAACGGTGGAACAGTGCATGGTGCCGCTTATACACCTCACGGCGGTCGAGAGGAAGGAGCCGATGTCGGCGGTTCGCGCGAAGTTCGAGGAGTCCAGGTTCTCGCGCGTCCCCGTTTTCAGCGAGAGGATATTCAACATCGTCGGAATCATAAACGCGTTCGACGTCCTGCGGTACGGCGACGCGGCAAAAACGGCGTTCGACCTTGCGCGCCCCGCCTTTTACGTTTATAAGAAAAAAAAGGCGGACGACCTCATGCAGGAGATGCAACGGGCCGGCGTGCAGGTCGCCGTGGTCGTCAACGAATACTCCGACGCCATAGGGATAGTGAGCATGGAGGATCTTCTGGAGGAGATTTTCGGCGAGATACAGGACGAGTACGACAGGGAGCAGGAATCGCCGCAGGTTAGGCGGACAGGCTCCGGCAGATGGGAGGTCGACGGGGCGGTGGAGATAGATCTCCTCAACGAAAAATACAACCTCGGCCTTCCGAAAGGGGACTACGAAACGCTCGCAGGATATATACTTACAACGCTGGATCGGATCCCGCGCAAAGGGGAGTCGGTCACAATCGGCGATTTTAATTTTATAATAAAGGACGCGACCGAAAGAGGAGTCAAGTCGGTGGAAGTTGTAAAAAGGAACAGGGGACAAAATGGCCTATAGCAGGGCTGGCGCACAAGAGGCGCTGAAACTTTTCGAGACGCCGGATCTGCTTGGTCTGGGGCAGAGGGCCAACGAGATGCGGGAGTGGCTTCATCCCGACAACGTCGTCACCTACATAATCGACAGGAACATCAACTACACCAACATCTGCACCTCCGGGTGCCTGTTCTGCGCGTTTTACAAAACCTCCAAATCGGGGGAGGGATATGTGCTTTCCCCCGCCGAAATTCGCCAGAAAATCGAGGAAACCATAAAACTGGGCGGAGTGCAGATTCTCATGCAGGGGGGCCTGCACCCGGAATGGAAGATAGGGGAATACGAGAAACTTCTCAAAGATATAAAAAGTTACAGCGACATACACATCCACGCGTTCTCGCCGCCGGAGATTTGCCATGTCGCCGAGTTGAGCGGCCTTTCGATTAAGAACGTTCTTTCGCGCCTTGTCGACGCGGGGCTGGATTCGATACCGGGCGGCGGCGCGGAGATTTTGGCGGACAGGGTGCGCTCCAAACTCAGCCCGAACAAATGTTCCGCCGACGAATGGCTGGACGTGATGCGCACCGCGCACGGACTGGGGCTAAAGACCACCGCGACTATGATGTTTGGACATGTCGAGACTCTGGAGGAAAGGGTTCGGCATATCGAGCGGATACGCGAACTGCAGGACGAGACCGGCGGGTTCACGGCGTTCATACCGTGGCCTTTCCAGCCCGGAGCGACGGCGCTGGGAAAAATGGGGGTCGAGAAAAAGACCGGCGCGCTGGATTATCTTAGGACGGTCGCCGTAAGCCGGATAATGCTGGACAACGTCCCAAGCGTTCAGTCGTCCTGGGTCACGCAGGGGCCCAAGGTTTCGCAGATGGCGCTGTTCTTCGGGGCCAACGACATGGGGAGCACCATGCTGGAGGAAAACGTGGTGAAAGCCGCCGGTGTGTCGTTCCGCCTTTCGGAAAAGGAGATACGCTCGATTATCACCGACGCCGGCTTTACGCCGCGAAGAAGACAGCAGGATTACTCGCTACTACCGGAGCCAGCATGAAGACAGGTTTCTCCACCACCCCCTACATAGCGATAGTGATTTTCGTCATAGTCGTGAACCTCTGGCTGTTAATCCGCTTCCTTCTAAAGGCATCCAAGTGGGGCAACGAAAAGCCGGACGACAAAGAGCAGAAGTAAAAATCCAATCCACATTCTTGTCATCCCAGCGCATGCGGGGCTCCAGTGTTTCGGCAGTCCACAAATTAAAAAAGCGGACGATTCTTTCGAACCGCCCGCTTTCTAAAATTGTCGTTAAATTGTGGACGTTCCGGTTTTGGTGTCCGTGTCGGTTTTAGTGCCGGAGACAGATGAAGAGCCGGAAGCTGAACCGCCCCCATGACCGCGGCAGAAGCCCCCGGTACTTGTGCCCGTGCTTGAGCCGGTGCTTGAGCTAGTGCTTGAGCTAGTGCTTGAGTCAGTGCTCGTGCCCGAATCGGTGCTTGAGACCGTGCCGGCATCAGCCCTGCCATTGCCGTGACCGGCGCCAGCGTTCGTGCCCGTGTTCGTGTTCGTATTGGTGTTCGAGCCTGAGGAGGTATTGCCGCCGCCTTGTCCATGGTGTCCGGGATGTATATTCCCGGCTGAGGCCAATATTGCCGCCTGTCCGTGACTTAGGTGCTCGCTGGGGTTAATGCAATTTTTCAGGTCGTCGTGAACCTGCGCGGCAATCGCGCTAAAATTGTGGTCGCCCTTTATGGCATTAACGGCTTGATCAATGTCATCCTTAGTCATTGTGGAAACTTGCGATGAGAATTTCGTGCCGTTGTCCCCCATCGTGGGAACTCCCAAGTTCTGAGCCAACACCAAAAGCACCGCGGTGGAGCCTGGGTTCACGTCCGCCGTTACGCCCGTTGTCCCAACGGCCGCCACCGCTTTTAGAACCACGCTACCCGATGTGACTCGAATGACGTAGGTGCCGTTTTGCGGAACCGTGAGGGTGTATGAACCGTCGGAGTTTGTCGTGAATGTCGCCGCCGTCGTGCCGTCCGGGTTGACGGCGTCAACGGTGACGCCTCCAAGCGTCGTGGCCGAACGAACGGAAGGTTTGGCGACAGCGGATGTGTCTACAACACCGGTTATCTGGGCCGTGGGGGCGGACGATGAAGTCGCGCTTCCGCACGAGGCCAAAAAGGCTCCGATTGTGAAAGAGATAATTATTTCGGCCAACTTCTTCATAAAACGTCCTCCTAACTTTGTTTTTATCAAGTGAACCGCCTATGTTTCGTAGCCCACTTTTTTAATATAACATACCAACTAGACATACTTAGAGCAATTCCCACGCCAAACAATGCGCCCATTAAAACAGTGCTTTGCGCAGTAGTCATGCTTGGAGCGTATACTTTTATTCGCACACTGGTATCTTTGAGTGATAAATAGCAATCCACGCAAGACCTCGCCTTTCCTTGACGGAAGAGCATCGGATGAAGTCTACTGTGTTCCGGGTAACAAGAAAATAGCGACGCCTTAAACAAGGAGTAGAACATGGGATATGTTGATAGAAACTTGATGAGCAAGGAATCGGTCGTTTTTCAGGGACGGCTTCATTGGAACGTTTATATAGTTCCCGTTTTGATTGCGGCCTTGTCGTTGTCCGTCGTTTATTGGTCGATAACGGAGAAATATTATTATGTCGCGCTCGCCTCTTTCGCCGTGGTCTTGATATCAATTCTTTATCCATATATCAGAACCGGCACGTCCGAATTTGTAGTCACCGACAAAAGAATCATCATAAAGGTCGGGATTCTCGGCGTGAGAACGCTCGAGATGTTTTTAAACAAGGTCGAAAACATCGGGGTGAACCAGACCATCGTCGGCAGGATATTCAACTTCGGGGAGGTCACCATCACCGGTTCGGGCGGGACGAAAGAGATATTCGGCAACATCGCCCGCCCCTACGATTTCAGGAAATCAGCGCAGGAGCAAATCTCTCAAACCGGGTCGTGACCCGCGCCGGTTCCCGCAGAAGCACGCGAAGCTACAATATCGGCGCGATTAGTGGTAATATTTCCCGATAACGCATTGAAAAATGATATGAATATAAAAATCTACCAGCTTTTTCGCGCAACGCCGGTCGTTTTGACGATTATCGCCTGTCTGGTGTCGTTCGCCTCCGGCGCGCCGGCCGCCGCGCCGGTCGCCGCACAGCACGACAACAAGACGGACTACCTTTCAATCTCGACCGGGTCGGACATGGCCGGTTTCAAGGCGCAGTATCCCGGTTTTTCCGAAAAGGAGACCGGCAGTTTTCTGGAGCTTGAAAAACGCGCCGCCTTGGACAAGGCGATGGCTTTTTATTTCCGCCGCCCCAAGGATAAAAAGTTTTTCGACAGGTTTGTCCGGCATATAACCGTAAAAACCTTCGCCGCCAAAGCGAACCAATGCAATTTTCCGACGGACGCGGTTTCTTTATCCACAGGGAGCGGCGACAAAACGGAGGATAAATTGTACTCATACAGTTTTCTAGTTTGCGCCGACGACCCGCAAGTGACCCCGGCGCGCATGCTGGACAAATACGTGGAGAAATACGGTCTCTACGACGTAAAGGACTGGGACAGGGAACAGTACGTTTACTACAAAGTGAAATCAAGGTACAAGGTGATGGTGAAACCCCTTAAGACGGGCGCGACCGCATCCCTTCTTATAACCGTCGTGGACGACGAGTTGTTTGCACAGGCGTACACCGACGCCAGGTTTCGGCTGAGGAAGGCGGAGAACGCCACCACAGGGAAGTTTTAATGCCGTTGCTCAACAACGTAGAAAAAGTCGCCGACATACTCCTGCGGCGCGGTGTCCTCTCCCCCGAACAACGGCAGGAAATAGCCCGCGCCGTCGAACCGGCGCCGACCAGAAGCAAAAGGAAATCCGTCCGCGACCTTGCCCGCAAAAAAGCCCGCAAGGAGGAGTTTTTCGCTCCGACTTTCATCGCCTCGATGAAACTTAGGTCGCCGGGCGGCGACCTCGTGGACGAGGACGCGGTGATGCGCGCCATAGCGGCGGAGTACGACATCCCGTACCTGAAGATAGACCCGCTGGAACTGGAGCATGACGTAGTGACCGGCACGATTCCAAAACCGTTCGCGCTCAAGCACATGATACTGCCGGTTAAAAGGCTGGGTAACGACCTCACCATCGCCATGGCCGACCCGGGGGACGCCGCCACGGTGTCCCAGCAGATAACCGCCGCCACCGGCTACAGGGTGAGGCAGGTCATCAGCTCCCGCTCGGACATGGAAAAAATACTGGCGCAGTTCTTCGGGTTCAAAGCGACCATGACCAGGGCCGAACAGGAACTCACCGGCGCCAAATCGACGCTGGGGGATCTTGAACAGATGTCAAAACTCCACTCGGAGGACGAGATTTCCGCCTCCGACCACCATATCCAAAACGCCGTGAACCTTTTGCTGAACTACGCCCTGGCCAACCGTGCCAGCGACATCCACATCGAGCCAAAGCGCGACGCCACCATAGTGCGGATGCGCATTGACGGCGCGCTGGTGGAAACCCAAAAGATGCCGCGCGTCGTGCACGGAGCCATCGTCTCAAGAATCAAGGTGCTGGCCCGGCTGGACATCTCGGAAAAACGCAAGCCGCAGGACGGGCGGATAAAAGCCCAAAAAGAGGGGCGGGAAACCGAGATGCGCGTTTCGGTGCTTCCGGTGGCCTTCGGCGAAAAGATAGTCATAAGAATATTCGACGGGGACGTTGCGCTAAAGGGGCTCGACAGCCTCGGCTTTTACCCGGACGACCTAGGGCGGTTCAAGCGTTTCCTCTCCATGCACCACGGCATAATACTGGTCACGGGCCAGACGGGGGCTGGAAAAACCAGCACGCTGTACGCGTCGCTAAAACATCTATATTCGCCGGAAATAAACATCGTGACAATCGAGGATCCCATAGAAATGGTCGTCCCGGAGTTGAACCAGGTCGCCGTACAGCCGTCGATAGACTTCACGTTCGCCATAGCTCTGCGCTCCATACTGCGGCAGGATCCGGACATAGTGATGGTGGGGGAGATAAGGGACGCCGAAACCGCCAAAAACGCGGTGCAGGCCGCGCTCACGGGACACCTCGTGCTTTCAACCCTGCACACAAACGACACGGCCTCGTCGCTCACCAGGCTTTACGACATCGGCGTGGAGCCGTATCTGGTGAAAAGCTCGCTTATAGGCGTGGTTTCCCAAAGGCTTGTGCGGGTGATATGCGAACATTGCAAGACGGACGCGGAGTACGCCGACGACGAGCTCAAAGCGCTCGGCATAACCGGCCCCGCAAAGCTCAAAGAGGGGGCGGGATGCGAGAAATGCCGCTCTACCGGATATTTCGGGCGCACCGGAATCCACGAGGTCATGGAAATCACGGACGAGATACGGGAGATGATAGACGGCAAAACTTCCGACACCGCGATAATGCAAAAGGCGCGCGAAGGGGGAATGAGAACCCTGCGTGAGAACGCCGCGCGAAAGGTTCTCGACGGCATAACGACGTTGGAGGAGGCGCTTGCGGTGATAGGGGAAGGCGGCGGCTGAGGCCGAGGCTCATTCTGTCGTATCGAAATAACTTTGCGGCTGGCTGGAAGAATGACTTGTGTTGGCGGCGAAATTTTGGCTCTATCTCGTTATGCCCCGTTTTTTGAGTTTTTCGACGAGAGTGGTGCGGTTTAAGCTCAGCAGGGTGGCGGCCTTGTTCTTCACCCAGTTGCATTTTTCCAACGCCTGGAGGATTAGCGACATCTCGTACTCCTCCACCACCTCTTTTAGATTTATACCGGTGTCGGGGATTTCCGTTATGTGTCCCCTGGGCGAGGAGAGATCCAAATCCTCCTCCAGCGAACCGACCAACAGCATGTCGGCGCTAAGCTCGTCCTCGAACGCCCCGGCGTCAAGGAACTGGGGGGGGAGATCTTCCATCTCCAACCTTCCGTCTCCTTTTATGACCACCATCCGTTCGCAGATGTTCTCCAACTCGCGCACGTTGCCGGGCCAGTCGTAGGTCGTCATGGCCGATAGCACGGACGGCGACACGCCGGTGACGGCGCGGTTTTTCGTCCTGTTGAATTTCCTTATAAAGGCGTCTATCAGCGCGGGGATGTCGTCCTTGCGCTCGCGCAGGGGGGGGATTTTTAGCGGAATGACGTTGAGCCTGTAATATAAATCCTCGCGGAATTTTTTCTCCTTGATGGCCCTTTCAAGGTTCTGGTTCGTCGCGGCCAGAACCCTCACGTCGGTCTTGATAACCTGGTTGCTACCCACACGCTCGAACTCCTGCTGTTGCAGGATGCGCAAAAGTTTCACCTGCAGGGTGGGGCTCATGTCCCCGATTTCGTCGAGGAAAATCGTCCCTTCGTGCGCCATCTCGAACTTCCCCACCCGAGTGCGAATCGCCCCGGTGAAGGAGCCTTTCTCGTGCCCGAAAAGCTCGCTTTCCAAAAGCTCCTCTGGAATCGCGCCGCAGTTCACGGTCACGAAATTTTTGTTTTTGCGCGGCGAGTGGAAGTGGATCGCCCTGGCGAAAAGCTCTTTTCCGACGCCGGACTCCCCAAGCACCAAAACGGTCGAGTCGGTGTCGGCCAGCTTCGAGATGGTGTTGAAAATCTCCTTGAGTTTAAGCGATGCGCCGATGATGGTGGAAAATCGCAATGGCATCTTCCTCGGTTTTTGCTCGGCATACGCCTCGGCCTCCGGCTCTGCCTCTGATTCGGCAGTTTCCCCCGCTAGTAACACCTCGACTCCGTCCATGATTTCTGCCATAGGCGGGGTTTCGGCTTCGTCGCTGATTTCTACGGCGGTTTGTGTCTCTATTTCATCGGTGACTTCTACGGCGGTTTGCGCATCTATTTCATCGGTGACTTCTACGGCGGTTTGTGAATCTATTCCATCAGTGATTTCGACGGATTCCGGCTCAACTGCGAGATTTTCTGGGAGAAAAGACTCATCTATGGCTTCTTGACGTATCTGTTCAAGGGCTTCCCCTTGCGACTCTCCGACAGTTTCTAGGATTGCGGATGTTTCTTCGACGCTTTCAACGGTTTCTGAGACTTCCGTCATTTTTTCCGCCACCTCGACTTCGGCCTTATTATCGTCCATTAATTTGACGCCCCCCGACCTGAGATTACGCCTAATTTAATCCTAATTAGGCCTAACTGGTTTTCAAAACACTTACAATTCAACCAAATAAGTAAACCGGATTTTACACGATTTCTTTTGAAACGTCAATTTTTTATCATGCTAGAAAGTGGAGGTGGAAATTAGACCCCGCCCAGGGTCGGAGGGCTTTTGCACTTTCCTAGGAACTCGGGTTTATGTCTGATGCAATGCTACATGCAAGACACAAACCCTGAAGAGGCGAGACATTCTTCGGTTTCTTTGGAAAAAGAAGTATAATCCGCTTTCAAAATAGATTTTTATTATTAGCGGAGGAACATGAAAAAGACACATAATTGCGGCGAGCTTAGGCCCGCGAACAAAGGGGAAACCGTCGTCCTTAAGGGATGGGCGGACACGAGGCGCGACCACGGCGGTCTCATATTCATCGACCTGCGCGACAGGCGCGGAATAACGCAAATCGCGATAAACCCGGCCGTCAGCGCGGACGCGCTTAACACGGCGCAGGAGGTGCGCCCGGAGTTCGTTTTGGAGATAAAGGGGAGGGTGGAACCGAGGCCGGACGGCACGGTGAATAAAAACCTCGCCACCGGCGGGATAGAAATAATCGCCGAGGAGATAAAAATCCTCAACAGGGCGAAGACCCCGCCGTTTCCACTTCACGGGGCCGAGGAGGCCGCCGAGGCGCTCAGGCTTAAATACCGATACATGGATCTGCGCAGGCCTGAAATGCGCGACAAAATATTGCTTCGCTCCGCCATCGTAAGGAACATACGCGGCTACCTGGACACGCACGAGTTTTTGGACATCGAGACGCCGATACTCACCAAGAGCACGCCGGAGGGGGCGCGCGACTACCTCGTCCCGAGCAGGCTGTATCCAGGCAAGTTTTTCGCGCTTCCGCAGTCGCCGCAACTGTTCAAGCAGATTTTGATGGCCGCCGGGTTCGAGCGGTATTACCAGATAGCGCGTTGTTTCCGCGACGAGGATCTTCGCGCCGACCGCCAGCCGGAGTTCACGCAGGTGGATATAGAGACGTCGTTCATGGATTCCGACGA
>Ga0315281_10008102_pt1 | contig 14697 bp, 16 predicted proteins | sample YL17G07_0_MG_FD_204540 | JGI IMG/M metagenome (GOLD analysis project Ga0315281, IMG submission 204540) | Sediment microbial communities from Yellowstone Lake, YNP, Wyoming, USA - YL17G07_0 | ecosystem: Environmental > Aquatic > Freshwater > Lake > Sediment | place: USA: Wyoming | collected...
CCGCTTCAACCACTCTTACTCGCTGCTCAAAATCCTTTAGGAAAATGAACTCCCACTCTCTAAGATGATTGTGACTTGGCGCTTTCAGTCCAGCTTCAAGAACTCGTTCAAGCTTGTCTGCTTCAACGGGCTTAGACTGGAATTTCCTGACACTCCTCCTCTTAGCCACCACATCTTTGAACTCCAACAGTTGAGCCTCCCTTCAAAACAACATTGAAAAAGCCAGCTTACAAGCGTTACGTAAAAGCAGCCTGCCCTGAATTCAAGCTCTTTCAATAGGCAGATTTCAAAATGGGTTAGTCTCATTGTTATGCAAGGTGCCTGCTCACGGTCAAGTAAAATTTAAGCGCTACAGCAGTTCCTAATCATACAGGTGAAAAGCCTGTGACGAGAGCGTTGTACTTGGAGAACAGTTACCTCAAAGAGTGTGAAGCTGTCGTCGCTTCTGTCAAGGACGATAAGTACGTTGTGTTGGATCAAACAGTGTTCTACCCTAAGGGTGGAGGTCAACCCTGCGACACGGGCAAAATCGTCCGTGGAAACGACGTTTTCAAGGTTATATACGTGGGCAAATTCTCCGGCGAAATCAGTCATGAAGTCGACCAGCCAGGCTTAAGAGCGGGCGACAGGGTTCAGTGCGTGTTTGACTGGGATCGCAGGTACAGGCTTATGAGAAGCCACACTGCTGCACATTTGTTTGCTTCGCTATTGTGCAATGGCACGGGCGCCCTCGTGACGGGCAACCAGCTTGAAACCGACAAAATCCGCTTCGACTTCAGCCTCGAACAGTTTAGCCCTGAAACCCTCGGGGAATACGTCGACAGAACAAACCAGCTTCTCACACAAGACACACCCGTTAAATCCTATGAACTTCCCAGAGAAGAAGCCCTCAAAATCCCCGGTGTCGTAAAAATGGCCGAAGCCTTTCCTCCAGACATCCCCCGCCTCCGCATCGTGGAGCTTGTTAACCTCGACAGACAAGCAGATGGAGGAACACACGTCAAAAACCTCAACGAAGTCGGCCAAATAAGACTCCTTAAGACCGAAAACAAAGGCAAAAACAACCGAAGAATCTACTTCACCCTCACACCATAACCCCCAACAGCCATGCACTTTGAGTCTCAGAAAATTCTCGGATTGAGTACTTAAACACGAGCTCCCCAACACAAAAGCTTTCAAACCCCGAACCTACTACACACGCGTTAGCCTGAGAGTGACGCTCCATGGCAAAAGACGAGCTGAGAATCCAGTATTCTGGCCTCATCATCTTCGGGTCCCAGCTAGTGAGCGTGGCCACAGGCATGGCCTTCATTCTTCTGCTAACGAGAAACATGACGACGCCCGAGTATGGTGTGTGGTCGAACATTTTCGACTTAACGGGCTACTTCCTATTATTCGCAGGGTTCGTGCCCTTCTGGGCGATGCGATTCGTCGCGCGGCGGAACGAGGGCGCGGCTGAAACGGCTGTCCTAGCCAACCTAATCGTGGCCTTGGCGTTGGCTGCCGTGTACATTCCGTTGGTGCCCCTCGTCACGGCGGGTCTCCACATAAGCGGCTCCTACGTACCTGTCTACTTGTTAGCCTCTGCCCAGATGATAACGGTTTACGTCATCAGCGCGTTAGAGTCTTGTCTGCGCGCTGAGAAGCCTCAGGTCATAGGCTACGGGCTGCTATTAGAGGAGGCGTGCAAGCTCGTCCTGGCCGCTGTGCTGATCGTGGGTCTTCATCAGCTGTTCTTGGGCGCGATGCTGAGCCTGATATTGTCCGCGTTGCTGCAAGCGCTGTACTACGTGAGGCTCTTGTCAAGGCGCTTCGGTCGTGGGATTCGCTGGGACTACGTGAGAGAATGGCTGAAGGGTTCCGTTGCAATACTCTACAACTCTGTGGGGAGCCAGTTGGCCGCCTTCGTGTTCATTCTGCTTCTCGTTTACGGAGGGCAAGAAGCGAGGGCTGATTATCAGGCGGCAACCACCTTCGCGGCGGTTATCGGATACTCGTTATCTTTGGCTTTCGCGCTCTACCCGAAGCTGTTGGCCGAGGAAAGCATGAGGGAGGTGACGACATCGTTGAGGACGGTGTTGATGTTCGCGTTTCCTTTGGCCGCCATAGTCATCTCAACCTCGCAGTCGCTGCTCACGGTTTTGAACGTGTCTTACCGTTCAGCCTCAACCGTGCTCATCCTGCTCGTGGTGGACGCGCTGATAGTTCTGTTGTCGCAGTTTTACACGTATGTGCTTTACGGCGTGGAGAGATTGGATAAGGAGGCGAGGATACCGTTGAGGCGGCTGGTGAGGAGCAGGATGTTCAAAGTGCTTTCCCTGCCCTACGTGCAGGCGGCCGTAGCGTTGCCCGCGACGTTCATCGTTCTTTCCGTGTTCGCGATCGGTCACGCGGTGCAAGCCGCTGTTTACGTAGCCATCATCAGCATCATTGCACACGCTGTCACGTTTGGTCTCACGTTTTTGGTCATGCATAGGTCGGTGAGGATTGTTGTTCCCTGGAGGAGCGTTGCGAAGTACCTTGCGGTGTCGGCTGTGGTGGGCATAATCCTCTACGTTCTTCCTCATTCTGCCACGCTGGCTTTGACTTTTGCCGCGGTTGTTGGGGGGGCAGTGCTGTATGCGGTGTTGTTGTTGGTCGCTGACGAGGATGCAAGGACGCTTGTCCGCTTGATACTGAAGGAACTGGGAATGAGTTCCGATGGTTAGTGCAAGATGCGGGTGAGGGCAACGCAGAGTAGCATGTTGCATACAGGTTGTTGCGATACAGCCTTGTTTTGAGTACTTAATCCGTGGTTTTTTAGTACTCGATTTTGTTCGGATAATGTTGGGTTTTGGGGAGTTTGCGGGTAAAGGTTATATGAAATTGGGTTGTTTAGGTTTGCGTGTCGTTTGGAGTGGATGATGTTGGATGTGATTGTATGTGTGAAGCATGTTCCGGAGACGGCGGAGGCGGAGTTGAAGATCGATGTTTCTGGACGGGGTGTGGATAAGTCGGGGTTGGTGTTTGACATCAACGAGTGGGATGATTATGCTTTGGAGGAGGCTGTGCGAGTTAAGGAGAAGCAGGGTGGCTCCGTTACTGCTATTACGCTAGGCGGGGATGATTCGGACACGACGCTGAGGAAATGCTTGGCCCGTGGAGCTGATAAGGCAATTAGGTTGACAGATGCGAAATTCAATGATTCGGATGGTTTTGCGGTTGCGAAGATCCTGCACAGCGTGATTAAAGGGTTGCATTTTGATTTGGTTTTGACCGGGATGCAGGCGGGTGATGACGGTCAGGCTGTGGTGGGGCCGATTCTTGCTGAGTTGCTGAAGGTTCCGCATGCGACGATGGTTAAGAAGATGGAGTTCGGGACCGGCGTGGTGAAGGTTAACCGTGAATTGGAGGGCGGGTTGGAGGAGCAGGTTGAAGTGAAGCTGCCTGCCTTGATTTCGGTTCAAACGGGGATAAACGAGCCCCGGTACGTTTCCATCATGGGCATCAGGAAGGCGATGCAGAAAGAAATAAAGCTGATGACGCTGACTGACACGGGCCTGGCTGAGTCAGACGTGGGCCCAGCGGGTTCATGGGTGAAGATTGAGAAAATGTACGTTCCGCCGGTGGAGAAGCAGGCGGAGTTTATCAAGGGAAGTCCTGATGAAATCGCGGCCAGGATTACTGAAATATTGAAGGCGAAGGGGTTGATTTAGTATGGCCAAGATTTTCGTGTTAGCGGAACATCGGCAGGGACAAATCCGAGACATAACCTACGAGATGCTGACGAAGGCTCGAGAGATAGCCGAAAAGACAGGTTCCGAGTTGACGGCTGTCCTTCTGGGCAAGAGTGTGAAGGAGCAGGCTCGGCTGTTGGCAGAGTACGCGAAGACGGTTGTGGTAGTTGATGATGGTAGGGTTGAGAACTTCAACTCTGAGGCATACAAGAGAATCCTGTCAGGGCTGATTGCTGAGCACAAGCCTATGTTAGTGCTTATGGGTCACACGTCTTACGGCGTGGATTTGGCGCCGAGGCTGGCAACCTTATTGAACCTTCCGCTTGCCACAGACTGCATAGACCTAGGGTTTGATGGTGGCGTGTTCACGGTTACGCGGCAGATGTACGGAGGAAAAGTGAACGTTAAGGCGGTAGCTCGCAAGGCTGAAACCTACGTTGCAACGGTGCGTCAGGCAACCTTCGCGCCGCAGAAGCCTTCACCGCCGGCAAACGGACAAATCGTCGAGGCTCCATCGCAGCTGACTGAGGACATAGCGGAGAAGCGGTTTCTGCAGTATGTTCTGCCGCCTCCTGGTGGCCTGGATATCACGGCTGCAGAGAAGCTTGTGGGCGTCGGGCGGGGGATTAAGGATGTGGCTAACATGCCGGTTGTTGATGAATTGGCGAAGACGTTGGGCGGTGTGCTTGCGTGTTCGCGTCCGATTGTTGATAAGGGTTGGCTTCCGACCGATAGGCAGGTGGGAACGTCGGGGAAGACTGTGAAGCCTAAACTGTACCTTGCGCTGGGAATCAGCGGGGCGTTCCAGCACGTGCTCGGAATGAAGAGTTCGGACCTGATTATAGCGGTGAACAAGGATCCGAAAGCGCCCATCTTCAGCTTCGCTCACTATGCGGTTGTTGAGGATTTGTTCAAGGTTGTTCCAGCGTTGAAAAACAAAGTATATGAGTCGAAAACACAGAAAACCTGCAAGTAACCTAGGAGAGAGAGCATATGGACTTTAAGTTGAATGATGAGCAGAAGGAGATTCAACGTGCAGTCCGCGAATTCTGCACGAAAGAGTTCACTTCGGAGCTCGCTCTGGAACTGGATCAAAAGGAAGAGTTTCCAGCCGCGCTTCACAAGAAGGCTGCGCAGTTGGGGTTCACGAGCATGCGGATTCCACAGGAGTACGACGGGCAAGGGTACGGCGTGCTGGAAGACTGTCTAGTGGTTGAAGAGATGTGTCGGGCGGATCCAGGCTTGGGCGTGGCCATTTCACTCGGAAACCTGATGATCCCGGACGTGCTGCTAAAACACGGCAGCGAGGAGCAGAAGAAAAAGTACATTCCGCCCTTGGCCAGAGGCGACAAGATTGCAGCGGCCGCCTTCACTGAGCCCGAGCACGGGAGTGACATCACACGGATGGATTCCACGGCCGTAAAGAACGGTGGCGAATGGACGATTAACGGCGCGAAGGAGTTTATAACGAACGCCACGACTGCGGACACGTTTATCCTGCTGTGCCAGAGCGACATGAACGCTCAGCCAACGCACAAGGGCCAGAGCCTGTTTCTTGCTGAGAAGGGCATGTGTGGGTTGGAAGCCACGAAACTACATGGAAAGATGGGGATTAGGCCGTGTGTTACGGGCTCGCTGAGCATGGCTGATCTGAAGGTGCCGGAAACTAACATCGTGGGAGAGCTGGGCAAAGGCTTCTACTACACATTAGAGTTGTTCGATGGAACCAGGATTACGGTGGCAGCCCAAGCAGTCGGCATGGCTCAAGGAGCATTTGAACGCGCCTTGGCCTACGCAAAGAGCAGGAAACAGTTTGGACAAGCGATAATGGGCTTCGAGGGAGTGAGCTTCAAGCTTGCGGAGATGCTCATTAAGATAGAGTCCGCCCGATTGATGATGTACAAGGCTGCATGGCTGTACGACAAGGAGAAGCCCAACGCCGTTGCCACATCGATGGCCAAGGCCTACGCAAGCCGGATTGCCATGGAAGTGACTGACGACGCTATACAGATATTCGGAGGATACGGCTACTTAGCGGATTACCATGTTGAAAGGTTCCACCGATGCGCAAAAATAACGGAAATCTACGAAGGCACGAGCGAAATCCAAAAGTTCACGATAGCCAACTACCTAGCCAAGCAGTAGGCGTGCATGTAGATCCGTTAGTCATTCATGCCTTGCGCGCGCTTTGGCTTTCAGTTTGCCTGTGCTAGTGACATCCTCGCTCTTTCTTTGGTTAGTGATCGCAATCATCTTCACCATCATCTTCCCCATATACCGAGCACTCTCAAGGCCTTCCTCGTCGTGTGAGGCTTTTCCCTTTTCCCGCGCGATAGCGAATGCTCTTCCACCGCTTGGGATTATCATCCTGACCGCTGTCATGAATGTTAGCATCTGGTTACACGTGTTGGTTAAGCCTGAGCGACGTGCAACTGCAATAACCCCACCGACTTTTTCTGCGAAATTTTTTCGTCCCCTAGCCAGTGCGAGGAAACCTATTCTGTCTATGAAAATCTTCATTTGAGCCGTTACCCCCTTGGAAATAGGAAGGACTGCCAAGTATCACGCCATCAGCTTTGAGCATTTCTTGGTAGATTTTCTCGCAGTCGTCCTTGATGACGCACTTCTTGCTGGTGAAACAGGCTGAACAAGCGCTGCAAGGCTCCAGCCTGTAGTCGGAAATCCGCATCAACTTCACCTCTGAACCTTCTTTTCTTGGAGCCGTCAAAGCCTCCTGCAGTATAATGTCCGTATTTCCTCCAGCTCTTGGGCTGCCACTGATACCTATGATGCGCATCTTTTCGACTCCAATACGCCATGTCTCTTGTCGGTTGCCTTCGTATAAATAATCTGTTCTCACATTCTTTTTGCCTGAACACTTTAACTCTACTCTCCCCTTTCAGAAGAGGTCGTTTCAGACTCAGCTTTTTAACAGTAAAAATCCCTGTGTTGAGCGTGGGCTTGACGAACCGTGTTGTCTCAAGGCGAGATCGAATTATTCTGTCTAGAAAATTCGATTCGTCTTCCTAGTTTTTGGAATCTTGGTGAAAAGCACGTTCGTTCCCTCATGAAAAAGGCCGGTTCGTCAGGCTCAACAAATTCGCTTGTGCAATGAGAGGTGAGTTGATGATTAGGCAGAGGAACATTCAGGCCTACCTTCAGGGTGAGGGCGTGGACTTTGGGAAAGAGGACATTTTCGTGAACATTACGTTGTACCGTGTTCCGGGTGATTTGGTGCGGGAGTTTGGTCGCAGAGTGGTTGTCAACTATCCGGGCGGGTTGAGCGAAGCTGTTCAGGATTTGATGAGGAGGGCTTTGAAGGAGTGAGCAGGTCTCCAAGATGTGAGGACGGCGGCTGTGAGTTTGTTCCGAGTCTGGACAATCGTGAACTGTTGCTTAAGCGATGTCCGGAAGAAGTGCGTTATGGTAGGCTCTGGGCTGAGGTGGAACTGCCAAAACTCTTGGTTTCCAAAGAACCGAGTTGGGAAGGTAACAAGCGGCCGTGATTTCGCGTTAGCGTAATGCACGATATTGGTGTTGACAGGATTTGCAGTCGATGCTTGAGGATACGCTGTGTTCAAGGGTACGGCTCAGAATCCTGAAGCTGCTAGCAGAATCGCAGACACTCACCACTTCCGAGATTGCGGTCAAGGTAGGAGTGAATTATGTGTTAGCAAGCGGCCACCTGAAAGCTTTGGAATACTGTGGCGTTCTTGTTCATGTCAATTTTGGAAAGAGGATTCGATATTACAGGTTCAAAGAATCTGCAAGGGCAGATGCCGTCCGGAACATTATAGAAGTCTGGCGTTGCCCCGAAAATCATGTCTCGTCGGAATAGACGTGAACCATGCGCATTATCTTGAAGCATCATTGGTGAACGGTGGTTGTTACGCATTGGTTAAATATTGATATCGAAGGATTGTGTGTGGATAAGTTAGGATCGATTTTAGGAAGGGACAGTGTCATGGAAGGAAAATCGTTTGATTTGGATAAAACCGTGACGGAACTTGTCGTCAGCGACGATTTGTCGAAAAAGAAACAGTTCGCTAAGAAGATACGCGAAGTCGCGCACAAGAAGGGAGCCTATCCCTGCAGTATCAATGAGTTTTACATGGCCCGTGGCAAAGGCAGGTTCGGCGGTTTCACGGTTCCTGCGATAAACCTGAGAAGTATGACGTACGACTTGGCCCGCAGCATTTTTAGGGTGGCCAAAAAGAACAATTCCGGCGTGTTTATCTTTGAGATCGCCAAGTCCGAGATGAGTTACACGAACCAGTCGCCGACAGAGTATGCAGGCGTCGTCTTAGCGGCTGCGGTGAAGGAGGGTTATTCTGGGCCCGTCTTTATACAAGGAGATCACTTTCAAGTCAACGCTGCCAAATTCAAGGAGAACCCGGACAAAGAATCAGGGGGTTTGCGAGATCTCATCGCTGATGCGATCGATTCGGGTTTCTACAACATCGACATCGATTCATCAACACTCGTGGATTTGTCCCAGCAGGACGTGAAGAGACAGCAGTTTCCTAATTATGATTTCTGCGCAAAACTTGCACTGTTCATCCGCGGAATTGAGCCGCAGGGAGTTACGATTTCGGTGGGCGGAGAGATCGGTGAGATTGGACATCAGAACTCTACGCCTGAAGACCTGCACGCGTTTATGGTAGGCCTCAAAGAGAGGTTGCCCAAGGAGTCCCTTGGAATCAGCAAGATTTCGGTCCAGACTGGAACAACTCATGGCGGTGTTGTCCTGCCTGACGGCTCGGTTGCGCAGGTGAATCTTGACTTCAACACGTTGAAAACGCTGTCCGAGATTGCACGTAGAGAGTATGGGTTGGCGGGAGCCGTGCAGCATGGAGCATCAACCCTGCCTTCTGAAGCATTCCACAAATTCGTCGAATGCGAGACCGCTGAAGTGCACTTGGCCACGGAATTCCAGAACATGATTTACGAATCAAAACACTTCCCGGCTGAGCTGAAAAAGAAAATGTACGAATGGTTGAAAATCAACGCGGCAAACGAGGCCAAGCAAGGCGAGACCGAGGAACAGTTCTTCTACAAGACCAGAAAGAAGGCATTGGGGCCGTTCAAGAAAGAGATCATGAATCTGCCGCAAAAGACTCGTGATGCAATAGCGGCTGAAATCGAAAACAAGTTCGATTTCCTGTTCAAACAACTCAACGTCGTCAACAAAAGCAGCTTGGTCACCAAATACGTGCACTCAGGCTCTGCATCATAGGCTCTCTCAGTATGAAATCTTGCAGACAATGAAGCCGTTCGACATACACTACGTCAGGATGAAATTGCCCTAGCAATCATGGAAATAACGTGCGCGCTATGTTGGAAAGCATAAAGAAAACTACTGAGAAATCTGCCTGAATTAGTTACGTGTTTTACCAAAATTCTAGTGAGATATCCGAGAAGTCGAATGTCACCGTACGAGCGAAACCTAACTAGGGGGTGGTGTAGTCCCTGCTTTGTTTCGCAGGGTCTTCCTACTCTTTTGTAAGGGTTATTTCTAATGTTGAAACCATTCTCGCTCTGTCTTCGCCTTCTCTCGGTGGCATTTCCTCTGTTCCAATAGCGATTTTGTTCACTTTTAGATCTTTTAGGAAGCGGTTTCTGGTTATTTCAGCTACATCAACAGCTGTTGCGATTGCTCGGCCTCTGGCTTTCAAGGTTACCTCCTTGGCATTGTTCGCGGATAGTCTGGTGATAACTGCCAGAACATAGTCCATTGGTGTTTTGCTTCCAACGAAAACGATTCCCGATTTTTCCGACATTTTTCATCACATCTTTCATTCATTGATTGTAACGTGTAACGTTGCCGTGTTCTTCTCGTCCTTCAGCAACAGAACGCTACTGCCCTATACTACACATACTTCCTTATAAAGCGATTAGACAACAGAGTGCACTTCTTTTTAGACTTTTTGACTGCTTTTTCTCTCCACTTGTTCTTCCAGGTGACCTAGGACAAATGTACACCCAGTTTGCTGTGCGTGCGCTCATCTTACCTCTTCTTTTTCTTCCGGCGCTTCTGCTTCTTCTTTCAATTTGGGAATCAGCTTCCTTGCCCATTCTATTTTAGTAGAGTAAGCTTCACGCAATTGCGGAGAAGTAATGGGTTTCCAGTTTTGAGCCACTGCAAGCATTCGACTTTTGCGCGCACTAATTTTGCCCTTTCGTTTGGGCTTTCCTTTCCTTATCGGTTTATAATGTTCAGGTTTCATATTCAATCTCCGCTAGTTCAAGCTTAGATCCCTAATATATATAGAAGTTTTGTCACCTCTTTAATTTAGCGCACTACTGCCAAAGAGTTGATACAAGCTATTTCCATGAACGAAACAAACCCCTCACGAACACCTCCCAAACACCAAAACAACATCAAAAACAGGCAGTATTCAAGTAGACCAGACACTACAAGTGAACAGGTAAACACATAACCCCAGCTAACCACCTACACAAAACAAGACAATGCCATTAGTGTAACCATAAAATACCATTAGAGCGCGCAACAAAAACAGTTGTAGCAGTCAAACCCAACTATGAAACAGGAAGACCATCAGCGGCCTCCCAGGATATCGTCTGCTTTGATGCAAGGGCGTCCCGAAAATGTGAGAAAAAAAGGGAGAGTAGCCTATCGCTGCTAGCTCTCTATTTAGTTTTCTTTTTACTTCCTTTTTTCTTCTTTCCGGTCGGACTTTTAGACACGATTGCGACCTCAAATCTAGAGTTATTAGCGATTTCTCCATATATAATTTCATATGCGTGCGCTACGTTAAACACTAACGGAGCTCCCGTAGGCTGGAGTTACACTAGCGGACAGCGCTGGAAACAAAAGGTCCCGTTCATCAAAGGCCTATACTGTGCAGGGCCACTGGCTCGGACCATCAGGAATCTATAACGTTACCCTATCCTGCAAAAATGCTGCAACTCTAATACTTAAAGAAAAAAAACAGCAACCAACTTCAAAATATAATTTCAGGACAAGGCAGCGCGCCAAAAAAACGCCAAGGAGAATAAGCCTTGATATATGCCTAGTTCGCTGAAACAATCCCAATATAAGGCTATTTGGTGCCGAGGGCTAGCTTCACAGGAGCGTTTAAACCGTCGTTACGTCTTTTACATGTTTTTGTAAATTCCTCAAAATTGCCGATTTTCCGAAAAGCTTAAAGAAAATATCCGGTGGGTATCCGCATAAGAACTTATCCAACGGAATTTGAAATACTCCATCGGAGCCCCGCTGCAGTTGCTTGGCGGGCCCCGAGGGGATTTGTATAAGTCTCTATGCGAGTACCACAACCTTGCACAAGTCTTTTATCAGCAAGTTGGCTTAGAGTTTGGAGAAGGAAGTTGAATTGCTTGGGAAAACTGCTTCCATAATACTGCCATTTTTGCTCGTAACAAGCGCCTTAGTATTGGCGTTTAACGTTCAACCGGTTCGGGCAATCGGAACCATTTACATTAGGGCTGATGGAAGCATAGATCCGCCGGCAGCTCCTATCTTTTCCGCAGATAATATTACCTACACCTTGACTGGCAACATCACCGCTGATGCCGATGGAATTGTGATTGAGAGAGACAACATTGTTTTGAAGGGGGCAGGCTACACCATGATGGGAAGCGGAAGCGGGAACGGAACGACACTTACGAACAGGAGCAACGTGACAGTAAATAACATGACGATAAAAAACTTCGACACTGGCACTTATCTCTACTCTTCCTCTGGTAACGCTTTGTCTGGCAACAACGTCACAAACAACACGATTGGCATTTGGCTCCACTCTTCTTGTAATAACAATGTTTTGTCTGGCAACAACGCCACGGCAAACAACTACGCTGGCATTGCGCTCGAATCTTCTAACAACAATACTTTGTCTGGCAATAATATAACGAACAACTCTGCGTCATATTATGATGTAGGAATCGACCTTGAATATTCTTCAAATAACAGCGTGTTTGGAAATAACCTGCATTCTAATGAAGGCGGCATAGCCGCATATTATTCCAATGACAATGGCTTAGAGGAGAACAACATTACGGACAATGGCCTTGGCATCGAATTGGCTTTCTTTTCAAGCAACAACGAGATCACGGGAAACGTAATAGTGAATGACTCGATTGGTATAGAGCTCAGTTACTCCTCAAACGACAACGAAATTGCTGACAACAATGTGACAGCAAATCTGAACAGCGGCATAACGGTGGGCTACAGAGTGCCCGAAGTAAGCGGGGGCATATATTATGGAGGGTGTTCAGGCACCAGTATCCTCAAGAACGTCATAATGTCCAACGGAAGAGGCATCGACGTCATTTGTTCAAATCAAACCGAAACCTTCCACAACAACTTTGAGAATAACAGCATCGAAGCCTACGTCGAGCTCTCGCTTGACACTCATTGGGATGATGGTTATCCTTCAGGCGGAAACTACTGGAGCGATTACATCGGCACGGATGCCTCTCGCGGTCCCTATCAAAATGTGACTGGCAGCGACGGCATAGGAGACACTCCGTACGTCATCGACGAAAACAACAAAGACAATTATCCACTTATGCAACCTTGGACAGGCTATGATATTGCGGTGTTCCGAATCGTATCAGCCAAAACTGTGAGTGGAGAAGGATTCTGCGACAACTTGACCGTGTTTGTCGCCAACAACGGGGATTATTCTGAAACCTTCAATGTAACTGCGTATGAAGATGCCACGGCGATAGGAACTCAACAAATCAGCCTCAATGCAACAACCCAGAGCACTCTCACTTTCATATGGAACACCACGGGCTTGCCATGTGGAAATTATGTGCTAAGTGCCTCCGCAGAAGACATCCAAGGCGAAGTCAACACACAAAACAACGCTTTCACCTTGGGCATCGTGCAAGTAAGTGTTCCAGGCGACATCAACGGAGACTTCAATGTCACAAACGCAGACGTGGCTGTGCTCACAAACGCGTATGGATCTAGCTATGCCGACGCAAGATGGAATCCCAATGCTGACATAAATGGCAATGGCGTAGTAGACCTCAGAGACCTTGTGATACTGGCCTTGCACTACGGACAACACTACCCATGAAAACCGCATAAATCTCCCACCTCAATTCAAGCGCACGCACTTTCGAGAGACTTGTGCGCGCGCGTTAGGTAGGTAGCACCATTTCTTAGCCGTATTGGTTAAAATAAGCCAAAATTTGGCTTAAATGTGCCGAGGGCCGGGTTTGAACCGGCGACAACTCGGTCTTCAGCTTCGCCCCCATGCGTGGACGCATTAGGTCGAGCGCTCTCCCAGGCTGAGCTACCTCGGCAACGGTGGCAGTTCAAAAGAAAGGCGAATGTGCATTTAAGTTTTCTGAATTGGATTCTCAGAAGGGAGAGGTGCAAGTATTTGTTTGCTTATCGCACACGAGGGAGAAGGGAAAGAATAACCCTATTAATGTGCCCACTTGCACCTCTGATCAAATCACTGGGGAATACAACGGCTTAAAAGGTTTGTGACACAATGTTTCACAAGCATCGCTAGTCCGTTTTGTCTCATCCAAAGGATAAAAACGTGGAATCATTTGACAGGAATTGACAAAACCTGACGCTTATTTTGAATCAAAAGGTGTGGGGGAGCAGACGACAAAGGCCGTGGAACGTGACTAGAATCGTAGGAAATGGATTATTCCATAGCCGATTACGGCTGACATCAGAAAGCATAAAGTCAGAAGAACCAAGTCGATTCTCTTCTCCTCTTTGAACTTCTCTTCACCCTTAGAAACGTTCATACAGGTCACCCTCTTGTTTAAGCCTCCAAGGAAAGGTTTTATGAAGACGGAATACGTATTTCAAAACCTAATCCAATCAAGCAGGAAAATGGCAGAAAGAGGGGCTCGTAGTCTAGCTGGCTAGGACGTCGCCCTCACGCGGCCTACACGCCGGAGGAAGCGGCGAAGATCCCCGGTTCGAATCCGGGCGGGCCCACCAACTGTCTTTTTGTTGTACGTGTGGACAAAAAGGTTTATTACATATTAACATTTGAGATACTGATTTAGAGGCTACAAAATGCAAAGAGACCAAGACTTATGGAATTCCGACGAAGACGACTGCCCCCCAAAAACTCACGAAAAAGATTTCACCTGTGACGAGTGTGGAAGAACATTCCAAAAACCAATCTTGGCAACCATCTCAACCAGCGGTCAAACACATACATACTACGCATGTCCACGATGCATGACCAAAGTCCCAAGCTTCAAAGAGCCAGTCAGAGAGAAAGAAGAAAAAGGCACTGTTTTGACCAAGGAACCGAGGAAACCAACACAAGAGCCACAGGATGTGAAGTGCGGGCATTTCTTCGGCTATTTGAACAAGCATCAGAAGAACATGCCTTTTCCCGACGAGTGTCTGACGTGCTCAAAAATGGTTGAATGTTTACGCCATTAGACGCAGCTATACGCATTTCAACAAAGCCTATGAAGAACTTGCTCTTCTAAGGAGCATTTGAGCCACGAATGGCGGCTGACACAAAGGTTCTGCCGAGCCTTGAAGCTGACCGTGCACGAGATGCGCACAACTAGAATCATTCCTCTCAGCCAGGATCTATGTAAAATTTAGAGCGAAAAGCGCCAGAATTAGATGGAAGTTTGTGGCTGAATCGTTTTTTGGGGTCTGTCCGTCATAAGTTCTTCATCTCATAAATCAGACTGGGACGGCTACATCATCCCCCAAAACATCGGTGATCCTCTAACAGATAAAGTCTTTGTCAGAGTCCCTGCCATGCAATAAGCGAACCAGTCCATGTCAAGCATTTAGAAAGGCGTCAAACTTGAAGCCTGAATTCAAGTTCTCCGACGTGGAGAATCGCTCATTGGACTGGCTCTTCCTCCAGTCTCCTGTGAAGTGCTTTTATCGTTCCTGAGACCACTAGGACATGCAGAGCCAACTGCTTGTTTCCGATTTGTGTCATTGACGCAAGCGCGGTTCGAACCATTTCAAGGGTCTTGTGCCATG
>Ga0315281_10008103_pt1 | contig 14697 bp, 11 predicted proteins | sample YL17G07_0_MG_FD_204540 | JGI IMG/M metagenome (GOLD analysis project Ga0315281, IMG submission 204540) | Sediment microbial communities from Yellowstone Lake, YNP, Wyoming, USA - YL17G07_0 | ecosystem: Environmental > Aquatic > Freshwater > Lake > Sediment | place: USA: Wyoming | collected...
GGAAAGGAATTTGGATAACCCTTACAGCTTGATTGCTTTTTCAATGGTGGCTCTGGCTTATCCTGAAATTAATTGTCTCCGCCGTGCTCTTGCCAAGCTTGAGCCGCTAAAAGAATCGGCTTTTTACGCGGAAACTTATAATAACGTTGCAAGATATCTACAAGGTAAATCCGGGCATGCATCCGGCTTAACCGAAGGTGCAAAATAGGTTTGTCAAAAGCCATTTTTTGTACTATATTCTCCATGCTTTAATTTTACCTGATGCCCAAAGCGCGTGTTATCGCCAGTCTGGATATTGGTAGTTCCAAAATTAGAACCGTGGTCGGTACGTTACAGGAAAAATCCCAGGTTCCGAACATCATAGGTGTAGGCATAGCGCCTTCCACCGGCCTCCGTAAAGGTGCCGTTATTGATGTTGAAGAAACTATCAGCAGCGTTTCCTCTTCGCTTGAAGATGCCGAACGCATGGCCGGCGAACCCATTAACCACATCTTTTTAGGCATCGGCGGCAACCATATTGAATCCATAAATTCAAAAGGTGTCATTGCTGTTTCACATGCCGGTAACGAAATCACCGAAGACGATGTTGACCGCGTACTGGAAGCGGCCCAGGCCGTAAATATTCCAAGCAACCGCCGCATTTTGCGCATAATCCCAAAAGCTTTTACCGTTGATGAACAGAAAGGCGTTAAATATCCGGTGGGCATGACCGGCATCCGCCTGGAAGTGGACGCGCACATTATTACCGGGCTTATCCCCAGCGTTAAAAACATAGAAAAATGCGTACTCCAGGCCGGCGTGGATATCGACGATATTATCCCTTCCTGCCTTGCTTCCGCAGAAGCAGTACTTAGCAAACGCCAGAAAGAACTGGGCGTGGTTGTTGTTGATATCGGCTGTGGCGGAACATCTGTAAGCGTATTTGAAGAAGGCACAACGCTGCATACAGCCATGATTCCGGTGGGCGGCGAAAACGTTACCAACGACATTGCAATCGGCCTTCGCACATCTGTTGATACCGCTGAAAAAATCAAAATTGAATACGGCACCTGCAACCCAAGTGACGTTAACGACCGTGAAATTATCGACCTTTCGCTGGTCAGCAAAATCGATACGCAAAAAGTTTCCAAAAAACTGATGGCCGAAATTATCCAGGCCCGCTACCACGAAATTTTCATCCTGGTTAAAGACGAACTGGCCAAGATCCACCGCGACGGCATGCTGCCCGCGGGAGTGGTCCTTACCGGCGCCGGCGTTAAGATGCCGGGCACCATCGACCTGGCCCGTGAAACCCTCAATTTACCCGTGCAAATAGGCTTTCCGCAGAATTTTGACGGAGTTGTGGATAAGATCGACGACCCTGCCTACGCCACTGCAATCGGGCTTATTTTATGGGGGGCACGCCTTGAAAACCGCACCTACGGATTCTCTTTAAAGGGCTTGAATCTGCGCAAATCCTTGGGCGGCATGCGCGACTGGGTCAAAAACCTTTTTCCATAAAGCCCAGCGGAACAAATAATTGCAAAATCTTATTGACATATTATCAATTAATAGGTAAGAATTAGTCTCCATTTGCCAAGATTAGTAAAAAAGTCCTAGAGTAGGCTTACACAAGAGACAACACAGCACATCAAGACACCCAAATTACTAATTTTTAATTACTAATTACTAATTGTCACCATGGCTACGAATCCCCAAAAAGACTCTCTTCGCAATTTATTCTCAGGAGCTCCGCAAATGAATAAGCGGGCGCAGGAAATATCGCCGGAAATCACTCCGATTGCTCTTATTAAAGTTATCGGTGTCGGTGGTGGCGGAGGAAACGCTATCAACCGCATGATCAAAGCCAATTTGCGTGGCATTGATTTCATCGCCGTTAATACCGATGCTCAGGCCTTGTATCACAATGAAGCTCCGATCAAGATCAACATTGGCAAAGCAACTACACGCGGTCTTGGCGCAGGATCAAACCCCGACGTTGGCCGCCAGGCGGCTGAAGAAAGCGCCGAGGAAATTCGCCAGTCTTTGGAAGGAGCAGACATGGTTTTCATCACTTATGGCATGGGTGGAGGCACAGGTACTGGCGCAGGCCCTGTGATAGCTGAAATTGCCAAGGAAATGGGCATTTTAACAGTAGGAGTTGTTACCAAGCCTTTCTCTTTTGAAGGACACCGTCGCCGCACCCAGGCCGAAGAAGGTCTGGAAAACCTTAAGAACAAAGTGGACACACTTATTACTATTCCAAACGACAAAATTCTTTCAATTATCGATAAGAAAACTCCAATCACTGAAGCCTTCACGGTTGTTGATGACGTTCTTCGCCAGGGCGTTCAGGGTATTGCCGATTTGATCACCGTTCACGGCATGATCAACGTGGACTTTGCCGATGTTAAGACGGTTATGGAAAACGCCGGTTCAGCTTTGATGGGTATCGGATACGGCACAGGTGAAAACCGCGCGGTTGAAGCTGCCAAAGCTGCCATTGAATCCCCTCTGCTTGAACTTTCAATTGATGGCGCCAAAGGCGTACTGTTCAATGTAACGGGCGGCAATGACCTTTCCATGTTCGAAGTTGATGAAGCGGCCCGCATTATTACCGAAGCGGCTGATGCTGAAGCCAACATTATTTTCGGCGCCGTTATCAACGATGCCTACACCGGTGAAGTAAAAATCACGGTTGTTGCAACAGGTTTCGATGATTCGCAGCGCGAAAGACCATCTATCATCCGCCAGCACGTTAACCTTGGCCAGAATTCATCAGGCAATATTGCGGCTACCCCCAACAACAGTAACGCAAATCCTGGTAAGTTCACCGATAACGAACTGGATATTCCGGCTTTCATCAGAAAGAAGATGAATTAAATATCACGCAGGATATCTTCGGCTTCGTCCGAGTCTGCTTTTTCCATTTTCCGGTTTTCCCTAACCACGGCCATTTCAAAATCGTGCTTTATTCCCGTTAAACTCATTGAATCGGACTGAACCTGTCTTAGCTTCACTTGCGTAATTTGTTTCTGCTCGTCTTCCAGAGCGGAAATCATGGCCATCTGCCCTTCCACCGTCAGGTTGGAAATTTGCGAAACCATTGCCTGCACGTCGTCATCCGCCAGGCTGTGGATACTTTCCGAGGAAATCACCAGCGCCCTTAATTTTTCGTTCTGTATTGGATAGTAGTAGGCCATGTCAGTGTTTGATAGCGATAAGGTAGTAGGCCAGGGCGGCCAGGGCGGCCAGTCCGGCCAGCACGACGATCATTGCAACCCAGCGTGTTTTCGGGTGTTTCTTTTTCGATTCGCTGCCCTCGATTTTTTTCAAAATTTCTTTGCTTGATTCGTTCGATTCAACCTGTTCTTTTTCGCGCTTCTGCAACAGGTAAAGCGAATGCAGCGTGTGGGCTTCGTTTTTGGCCTTCATGCTAAGGTCGTGTACTTTATTTATCTGCGTTGACTGTTTCTGTTTTTCATCTTTCAGCTGTTCAATCATCTGGCGCTGTTGTTTCTCGGTCATGTTGGACATTTTTTCTTTCAATTCGCCGCGCTTCATCGCGTCCAGCGACTGCACGCTGGCGGAAGATTCAAGCAACTGATCCAACTGGTTTTGCAATTCTTTCTGCGCCATTTGAGCGGTGCGTAAAATAATCAGGCGTATTTGCCAAGGTCAATCGGGCCGTTTGTTCCCGCGCCGTAAGCGTACTGCGGCAGATCCGGGGTTTCTTCAGGGTTTTTATATGCAGGATTCTTTTTGGCAGGATCCAGCATGCTCACTTTGCCTCCTTCAACCTTAACGATCAGTCCCAGAATATTGTCTTTGTAAGTTCTTTTGGAAATATTGTATTTGTCGCAGACAGCTTTTATTTCTCTAAGTTTTCCCTGGAAATTGGGGCTGCTTTCGCCGCCAAGGGGCAGGTATGCCACCAGGTCGTGCAGCAGTGAGTCGATTTTTTTGCGCAATTCTTCTTTCTTGTCCATTGCAGTGCCTTCATAACTGTCGATAGGTTTCGCGCTCACAAGATCCGCCACTTTCCCGGCATCGTACTTGTCGCTTTTTACTTCCATTATCGGTGTTACCGCGCCGCTTTCATCAACGAAATATTGCAATGTCACAAGGCGTAATCCGTCAACGCCCTTCTTCACTCCAATTGACTGGTAGCCTTTTTCCGTGGCTCCGCTGTCGGGATTTTTACGGGTTATTTCCGATGCGGAAACAATTACCACCGAACCCAGCGGAGCCTGTTCAGATTCAAGCCATGCCGACTGGCTAACCATGTCTTTTTTATTCGCAGCCAGCTTTTCATCGGTGATTTGCTTGTCCGTCTTGAAACGGAACTTCGGTTCGCCCGCGAACTTTTCATCCAGCAGCATTGTTGTTGAAAACTTTTCAGATTTGATTCCTGACTCAGGGCTTGGGCCAAGATCCCCGTTAACGCGCAGGAATTTTTTGTCGGCGGAAAGTTCCAGGTCGTAGGTTTCCCCTTTCTGGCCGTCCACAAACAGCAGATCCCCCGGCTTTATGCGGGCCTGGATTGCTTTTGCTTCTTCGGCAGTTAAAGCTTTATCGCCGTTTTCAGCCTTGGCGATGATTGCGGCAATTACGCGGTCTATTTTTTCTTCTTTCGATTCAGCCGGCTTTTTTGCTCCGTCTTCGGCACCCGGTGCGGGAGCTTTTTTTGGCGTGGGCATTCTGGTTACCCTGGATTCAAAACGCCTTGGCGAGTATCCGAGCGGAGCCAGAGGGTCACCAATCGACGCCTCCGGGACTTTTGCAAATTCTTCAAGCCTGCCCATGACCGCGTCAAACTGCTGCAGCGTGTCTTCAATCAAATCCTGTTCATGCTTTGATGCCGCGGCCAGTGCGGACACAATTTCTTTGAGTTTATTGTAATGTTCAACAATTTTTGGCGGAGCGCTTTTTGGCAATTCACTTTTTTTGTCGGCAGTGCCGAAATTTTTTTCAATGTTGGCCATTTCAGCGCGCGCGTCTTCCAGCGCGATTTTTGCTTCGGCGCGGCTTTCGTTAACTGATTTGGGTTTTTCTTTGCCGGTAGCGGCTTCGGCCCCGCCTTCTTTTGCCGCCTCGCCCTTGCCCGCATGAAGATAAACCAGTCTTTTTGTTGCGAATAAACTCATTATTTTTTGTGTTAATTTTTACCTTTTGATTTCTTAATATTATAACATAAAATCCATAAATTAACAAATCCAAGCACAGCCCCGGAAATGGCTTTGTGCTAAAGTAATCAAGCCATGAAAGCTATTGAATTAACCCAAAAAGATCAGATCCGCTACGATCAATTCGTAATCGGAAACCCGCTTGGTACAATCCACCAATTGTGGGACTGGGGAGTGTTCCAGGCTGCTGCAGCGCGGCGGGATAGATTCCGCGTTTTTGCGCTTGTTGATGACCGCGAAAATATTCTGGCCTCGGCGTTGATCATCCGCCAGCGGCTGCCTTTTAAAAAATCATGGTTGTACTGCCCGCGCGGTCCTTTACTCGACTACTCAAAACCGGAACAGGCGGAAATTTTATTCACGAAAATTGCCCAGGTCGCCAAAGAAGAAAACGCGCTTTTTTTGCGCATAGATCCAGCAATGGAATTGGGGGACGCGCCCGGACTGTCCGGCGCGCAAAACTTTTTCAAAAAACTTAAATTCCGTCCCGCCCACGCCCACTACCAGCCTGAATCAACGTTGATCGTGGATCTTCAAAAAGATGAAGAGGAAATTTTAAAACAAATGAAACCGAAAGGAAGATACAACATCAAAGTCGCCCAAAAACACGGCGTGACTATTCACCTTTCCGACGGCAACGACGCCGACGTTAAAACATTCTACGAACTTTTTGCAAAAACCACCGCCCGTGATAAATTTTCCGGCCACCCGCTGGATTATTACAAAAACATGCTGCGGGTTTTTGGCTTTAATAAGGCAAAACTTTACATAGCCAAATTCGGGGAAAAAGCCGCCGCCGCGGCAATTATTACATACTATACCGACACCGCCACATACTATTTCGGCGCATCATCAGACGAACACAGGAATGTTATGGCTCCGTATCTTCTGCACTGGAAAATAATGACCGACGCTAAAGCCGAGGGCTTTAAATTTTACGATTTTTTCGGGATCGCGCCGGAAAATAAACCCAACCATCCCTGGGCAAAAGTCACCGACTTCAAATTAAAGTTCGGAGGCAGGCGCGTAAATTACATTCCCGCGCAGGAACTGGTTTATTCTGCCTTCTGGTACGCGCTGGTTAAAATTGCCAAGCGCCTGCGGAAGTTTATTCCTTAGGCAGGTTGGCTTAAAGCAGCGATCCGCAGCGCAGAAACTCTTGCCATCAATGCGGCAAAGTCGGCAACCTTTTCGGGTCCGGCCTTTATGCCTTTTAAGTTATTTACAGTCAGCATCAGATCCCCGTTCGCTTCTACCCAGGTGTTAACCATTACATCTGTACCGTTCCAATCAAGATAAAGCTGCACCACTTCATTCGGCTGAATTTCAAAAGATTTCAAGCGCCCGATCTGCGCTTCGGCCTGGATATTCCTGAAATTATTGCTGTTGGTAATCGTGTTATACATTATCTCTTTTTTGGTTTCTGCGGTTTCAGCGTTGGTGTGGTTCGGGCCTTCCGCCCAGCGTCTTATGTGCCCCATCTGCGCAATGAAATCCGCTACGTTATGGGCATATCCGCTGCGCATTTCTTCGCCGTAGATGCCGGCATTTTTGCGCACAAGCGTATAAGTTATCAATCCATGCGGCAGTGCGCGCACGGTAACCTGGGCATCGGGGTTGGTCCAGTCCAGTTCCATGGCAACGTCGTGCGTACTGCCGACATAGTTTAATTTATCAACCTGACCCATTAATTTTTCAAAAGGCTTAAAGCTGTCTTTTGCCATCAACGTGTATTCGGTAAGCTGCAGGTGAAGCATGCCGCTGTTAATTGATTTTGCCGCTTCCTCAACGCTGCCGTATGTAACTGCTCCTTTCGGCCAGTTCAGCTTGTATTTGCCGATGCTCGGGTCAAAAATAAAACGGAAATCAACCGGCCCGTTGTCAAAATTCAGTTTGAAAGTTGCGCCCTCCGGATTTTGTCCGTTCTTAACCAGTGTTCTCAGCGCATCGGTATATTCAACGTAAACCGGTCCCAAAAATTGCAGTTCCGGATAAGTTGCCGCGTTCAGGGGACCAACTTCCGGCGTTGCACCCGCCACGCCCGTTTCTTTCGGCGGCAATTTGCCGTATTTACCCACGTATTCCCAAAGCGGTGTGAATTTTTTGTCGTATTCATCGGAAAGTTCCTTGGCAGTAGGCGTATGGTCAAATTCCAATGTGGATGCCGCTGCGGCATCAAAAAACAGCTGCCCCAATGTTTTCATTTCTTCAGCAGTCATTTTTTTGTTCACGTATTGCGCCAGGAATTTGCTGTCCACTTCATAATTTCCGGAACTGTTCACCTGTGAACCGGGAGCCAGCGGGTTGTCAGTGGAATCACCAAGTGTGTAAACATATTTGTCCTTGGCGGAATCATAGGTAGCCTTCAGATTTTTAGCTGACATGAATTTTTCCACGTCCGGATCAACCGCTTCTTTTGGCTTGTCTGCACCTTCTTTCGCGCCTCCGCCAATCACAGCCTGCTCAGTGCTTTCCAGTTGTCCTTCATCAACCCACACATTCTTGTCCGCATAAGTCACCAGCACAAAAACAACTTCGCCCACCTGCTTTCCCTTCGCATCCACTCTTGCCACTTCTGCTCCGCCTGGGATTTTCCCCTGGATTTTTCCGCTGTCATCGCGGTAGGGAGTGTCGGCAACACTTGACGCGACTCTTAATTTTGAAGATTTAAACCTTCCGTCAACTTCTTTGCCCTGGCCCCATTGTTCAGCGTAAGTGTCAGTATCTGAAGAAGCGGTTTCACCCGCGTCTGGGGATTTCTCTTCGGCGGCAATCGCTGCGGAAATCACTCCAGTGCCTATTGCGTCTGCCCCGCCTTCAGCCGGCTTAAGGCTTGCAAAAATTTTGTCTATTTTTGGCTTCCTGGCTTCAAGATCGGTGTATACCGCAAACAGCGTATCATTTTTTGCAGCCAGGGTATCAAGAGTATCCGCGTCTTCAAACGCCAGGCCCTTATATTTTTCAGCCATGGCATTCATGCCGTCTCGCATTGCTTTCATTTCTTCATCGGAATATTTTTTTGCGCTCTTGTTGTTTGCTTCGGCCTGCCCGAACATCAATTCATATTTGTCACCGTCGGCGCCTACGGTTGCGTACGCCTCACGCAATTTGGCCAAAGCTTCCACCTGTATTTGTCCGCGCGCGTAGTCAATTTCGGCCTTGTCTTCGGGCTTTACGGCGTCACGTTCTTTGGTCAAAAGTCCGCGCACCCTTACATCTTCATAATTGAATTTCCAGGCACCGCTTATTTTTAGCGCAGCACCTTTTACTTTGTCAAAATCGGCTTGAATTTCTTCCAGTTTCGTTTTCGATTCACCGTATTCTTTCATCCATTCATCGGGACTTTTTATCCCTTCCAACTGGATCATTTCAAAACGGCCGCGTTCCATCGTGGTTAAAAATTGCAGCTGCTCTATTACGCCCGGGGTGCCCCTCATCCCCATAAATAGTTTTCCTCCATCCTTAATATAGTAAATGTTATCGCCTTCCATGGTCACCGGCGCTTTTGGGTCAACCAGCGGGTTATACTCAAATTTTCCGCCTTCCACCAGTTTTTTTACTTCAGCAAAAAGATAGTCGCGGTAAGCCTGTTTTGCCGGTTCATCGGCAGTATCGAGTTCCGTAACTTTTAAAGCTCCCGCCAGGTATCCAACCGCCTCGGCAGACATTTTATTTAAATCTATGCCCTCCCGGCTCAGCATATCGGCATATTTTCTAAGACCCACCTTATCCATTAAATCTTCCTCTTCCAGTGCGTTATCCACGGTGTGTTCGGTGTAAGCCTGTACGGCAACACTGTAGGCAACGTCAGTATTATTTTTCTGGTGGGAGTCGTCGTAAAGTTTCAGCGCCGTTAAATAACCCGTAAATTTCATGCGGGTCGGACTAAGCCTGTTGTTGTCACCAACTCCCGGGTAGTCATCAATCTGCGCCCCATTTTTGTTCGGATCTGTCATGCCAAGTGTCCAGGTTCTGGTTGCCTCAAACTTCTTGTGGCGCGGGCCATTTACTTTTTCCAGGTCCAGCTTCATGTTTTCCATTGATGCTTTTGTCGATTCAAAAACCAGTTTTTTCTGTATTGATAGCCCTTTCCTAATGTCATCAATCGAGTCATATATAATTTTTCTGTCTTCTTCCAGTTTGCTTTTCAAAATAGCCTTCTGATCATCATCATCAGGACTTTTGTCTATCTTTGTTTTCTCCTGAAGGTACCACGATTCCAGCGTGGCTCTCCATTCCGCCTCGGATTTGCCCTTTATGTCGCTTTCGACTTCATCAAGGGTGATCAGTTTTTCACTGCCTGGTTCTGGCATGATTTATATTTAAAATTTAGGCGGGCTGGCTGCCTGTGTCAGTTTTCTTTTTCGCGACTTTTTGTCTTGGCTCTATTTCCTCAGCGTCGGGTAAAGCAAAACGCAATTTTACATTAGTTTCCGCTTGCACAATTTTAGCCCGAGGTTCGCCTTTTTCATCTGTCCCCATTTCAATAACAAAACCATGCGCGCGCATTCTCTTGCCTTCAGGAATTGATCCTTTGGGAAGTTTGGCCAACCCTTCATTTATTTTATCTTCGGCAAACGTAGGGCTATATCCTCCTACCGGCCGTGGGGCGTTATACGTGTCTCGCAAAACGCCGGCTACGACTTTTTTATCGGCTGCGGACATTTCCGCTTCTGCCGTAACTGCTTCCGGAGCGGCGGCACCAGCTACCGGACCTGCTTCGGCTTGTGTAGCAGCCCCAGCCTCGCCTCCGGCAACCGGTACTTCCGGTGCGGGAATTTCCCCTGCTGCCTTTTCCTCTTTTCCCTTTTCCGCAGCAGCTGGTTTATCCCCACCAGCAACTTCTCCTCCGCCGGCAGCACCTTTACCCACTGCTCTTGCAGGAACCGCTTTTGCCAGGATAGCTGGAGGAACTATTTCACCTTTCTGTATGAAAGGCAGCGCTTCTTTTAACGCGCCGTACGCGGCGCTGTCTTTGCCGTACATCAAGTCCGTGCCGGGTTTAAAAGCTTTTTGCAGTTCCGCGCCAAGCTGCGCAAGTTCACTTATGCTTTCCGGTTTTTCTTTCAATTTTCCAAGTCCGGCCGCATCGCTTACGTTATAGGAATCGGAAAGTCTGCGCGCTATGCTTACAAGATTTTTTGGAGCCTTACTGTCCGGGGCAAGATATGCCGCAAAGTTAGTCCTGATTTCGCCGTCCCATTCGCGGTGTTTCTTCAAAATTCCGGAATAGTAACCTGCGCCCATGCCCATCAGTTCATCATGCATGGCCTTATATTTGGCCGCATAGTCTGTGGATTCCGGCAGCTGGTCAGCCACGAATCCTTCAAAACTTTTCAGCGTAAAATTCCCGCTCATGCTTGCCTTAAACTTTTCATAGTCAACCTGCAGATTTTCTAATCTTGCCACGTCGTCCGCTTTCAGCTTTTCCTTGTATTCCGGTTGCTGCGCCAGCCATGCGTCCGGAGTAAGCAATGAATGCACCACGATTGTATGCAGCTGATCAAGGTACGCATCCGGATGCGCTTCATAATAAGACTGCATGAAAGGCTGTTTTTCCTGTAATGTTGCGTCAACGTACTGTCTGTATTTATATACTTGGGACTCCGGCAAGGCATCAAGGGATTCCATAAAAAGAGCGGAAATATATCCGCGGGTTTTGTCGGAATCGAACCATTCCACTTCTTTTTCAGATGCAATTACTTCCATGTTAATAGTAGTCTTGCCCTGTTCCGCATTTCTCATCAGATTTTCATATTCCGTCTTTGCCGCTTCCGGGCCTTTTATAATATAAAGGGCCTGTAGCATTCCGCGGATCGAGTCCTTGATCACGTCGGGGTCTTCGGAACCGGTGGTTTTTGCATATTTTTCGACGCCATCCAGGTTCAGTCCGCCAACCCATTCATTTGCGGCCTTGGTTTTGTCCGCGAACTCTATTGAGGATTGAAGTTCAAGATGCAGTTCTTTGCCCTGGGCATCCTTGGCTTTTTCATCGAACACCGTGGCCATTTCCATAACCGGAACATTTGGGAGTACGGGGCCTTCCCATACAATCGGGCCGGGCGTGGCGGGCGTGATTCCCAATTGGGTTGCGATAACATTTTCAAGTGAAGGCGGGGGGCCTTCTTTTGGTTTCGATTCAGTCGGCGCGACCGAAGCCAGTTGTTCGGTGGCTGCCGGTGGCTCAAAAGAAGCCATTGGTGCTGCTTCGGCAACAGCCGCAAGAGTTGCCTGCGCTTTTTGCACGGCCTCTTCCTCCAGGCGTTTTTTTTCTTCACGTGCCTGTTTTAAGCTGGCCTCAAGCGAAGACTTAAGTCCGTCCAGTTTGGCAACGAAGGCCGTGTAAACATCGCTGCTGCTTTCAGGATTAGCCGGGGGTTTCGGCAGCTCTTCCGCCGCTTTTTTTTTCATGTCTTCATAGCGGGCGTTGATGTCGGCCTGCAGCGCGTCCATGTCCATTTCCATCGGCGAGGACGCGGCCTTGTCGACCTTTTCACCCAATTCAGTCTGGGCTTTGGCGTAGTCGCCTTCAACGTCGTGAATAAGCCTTTTTGCGGCAAAAGTGAATTCCGCCGCTTTTTTACAAATTAACTTCTTCATTTTTTTTGGGTTAAGTTTTTAAAGTTTTTTTAATTTATTCAGTAGGTCCGTTTCGTCGGATTCTTCTTTCATTTCCGCGCGCTTATTTTTTATTTCAACCATATTCCTTTCCAAAGCTTTCAGCGACTGGGAGTAAAGTTTGAAAGCATCGGTTGTTTTTTTCACGAAGTCGCCGTTGATTTTTTCCAAAGTTTTTTTCTCTTCCGACAGCACCGTGAAAAGCTCTTTCATCACACCTTTTTTGTTTTGGGCAATAGCGGTTTCCAGGTTTTTACGCTGTTCCATCGCTAGCAGTTTCATGCTTGCCGACGCGCTCATCAGCTTTCGCAGGTTCTGGGGCGAAAAAGAATTATCAGGGCTGATTTTTATAATAGTCGGCATTTTTTAAAATATTCCAAGGAATTTTTTCTTTTTCGGTTTTTCGTCGATTTTTGAAAGAGACGCCAGCAGTTTGTCCGCTTCCTTGCCGGATTCTTCGCTTTCTTTTACCTCATCTTCCTTTCGGCCTTCTTTGTCGATTTCTTTCATTTCCGTTTTCAATTCTTCAACTTCTTTGGCCAGCTTTTTGTCCTGTTCTTGCGTCTGCATTTCAATCTGCTGCTGCCGCATTGCATCCAACTGCAGTTCCGCCAGTCCGGCCTTCAGCTGTTCATCAGTTGCATTGCCAAAAGCTTGCAGCAGCCCGTTCTGCTCTTCCGGTTTCAGCAGCCCGAAACTTTTGGAAGCGCGAAGGGTGTTTATGAACTGGTTTTGTAAATTTACGTCTGCCATTTATTAAAAAAATTACGCTGCTTTTTCTTTATAAACTTTCATTTTTGCCTGAGTTACGCCCTCTGCTAACCTGCTTACGTAGGGTTCAAATGTATATGTATATTTCTCGCCATTCTCGTCTGCAACCGTAACCACCGGAAGCGCGATTTTTTTCTGCGGATCTTTATTTGCAGCCACAGCAACCTGATAATCTCTAATGGCATCCGCAACAGGTTTAGGCATGCGGGTTCCTTTTACTTCTTCACGCTTTGGTTTCTCTTCCCCTGCCCTCTCTGCGCTCGGGCCTTTGGGGCTCATGGCTGAAAGGCCTGCAAGTCCGGCAAGGCCGGCCAAAGGCGCTTTTTTCGCCTCCTCTGCCGGTTTATCTTTAGGAGCAGGTTTTGGTTTGTCCACAGCAGCAACCTTAGGGGCCTGCGGAGCTTCCGCGGCTTTAGGCGCCGCACCAGGTTGAACGCCAGCTGCAGCATCCAATGCGGTTGTATCTATTGGTTTTACTTTTGGCTGTTCCATTTTTCCTGCAGGTACTCCCTGTTTAGCCAAAGCTGCATCAGCTGCAGCATCTAAAGCGGCAAGCTGCGCATCTACTGGTTTTTCGGCCTTTTGGGCAGGTGCAGCCTGAAGCCTTGCAAGTTTATCAACACTTCTGCGCGCCACACGTGCATAAGCGGCTCTACTTTCCGCCAATGGATCATCCACGGAGGCATTTGGATCATTTTCCGCTCTCCTTGCATCTGCAATCTTGGCCAATACCTGCTCGGCAGCTTTTTTGACCTTTGCATCAGGGCTGTTTAATTGCTGCGTTGCGGCCTGCTCTGCCTGTGCATAAAAAGCCGTCCTGTCCGCTTTCTTGTCGTATGTTTCTTTTGGTTTTGCGGCAGGTGTTTTAGGCTTTTCTGCCTGTGGAACTGCGGCAATCTTTGGAGCCTCAGCTTTCTTTTCTACAGGTGCGACCGGTTGCAATTTGCCCATTATTTCAACATCAGGAATATCAACCACATTCGGCTTGGTTTTTACAGCAACTTTCTTTTCTACAGGTGCAACCGGTTGCAGTTTGCCCATTATTTCAACATCAGCAAGATCAACTACATTCGGCTTGGCTTTTACAGCAACAGCTTCCTTTTTTGCCGCAGGCCGCAGTGCCGCCACAGCCTCTCTTGCAGGAGCAGGTTCGCCTCCAGAAATTCTGGTAAGATTCGCCAGCAAATCCTGTGCTTGATTTATTTCACGTGCCAGGCGATTTACGTCGCTATTTTCTGTACGGACTACCTGTAACCGCTGCTCCAGCCTTTCTGCGCGCAGCGTTAATTTTGACTTGGTTGAAGGATCACTTTCCTTTTCAGCCCGTGCCATCAAATCCGCCACTGTTTCTTCAGCTTTTGCAAAAACCCTGTTTCGGTATTCAGGATTTTCGGATGTAGGCTCGGATTTTTTTGCCTCCGCGCCTTTTTCATTGGCACTTGGTTCTTTCGGTCCTTCACCGCCCCCGGCCATAACGAAAACCAGTCTTTTTCCCAGGAAAAGTTTTTTCTGTTCTGCCTTGTGTTTAAGCATATTTGTTTTTGTTTAAATTTGTATTTTTAAATATCATAAAATTATAGCACAAAACAGCTATTTGGTCAAAGCACCCCGCTCAGGCGGGAGTCGGTACGCTGCCTTTCCTAAGAGCATGTTGCAATAACACTTCTATTACTTGGCTTAAGTAAGCCGCAAATCGATGATTTTCGCCGTACTAGGACGGCAAAATGGCCAATCTCCCCATCCGTAAGCCATTTTATGTCAAGTATAATTTGCCAAGATTGCCAGATGTATTCTTATTTTTTGGAAAGGTTGCGAACCTCTGTCTTCGGGTGGATTTTCTTGGCACAAATTAAGCTTAATTCCCCAGAAGCAAATTAAGCCCGCAAGACCTTTTTGGCTTAAAAAGTTTTCCCCACCTGTTCCTTAACCCGGTCGATGTAAAGCATCCCATCAATATGATCCACTTCATGCTGAACGATGCGCGCGTTCAATCCCTTCAGTTTTAAAATATGTTCCTTTCCTTTGCCGTCCAGAAATTTCACAGTCAAAGTTTTATGCCGCCAGACTTTATCGAATTTTCCGGGCAAACTTAAACAGCCTTCCTCCCGTTCATCCATTTCATCCGACTTTTCAATGATTTCAG
>Ga0315281_10008104_pt1 | contig 14696 bp, 10 predicted proteins | sample YL17G07_0_MG_FD_204540 | JGI IMG/M metagenome (GOLD analysis project Ga0315281, IMG submission 204540) | Sediment microbial communities from Yellowstone Lake, YNP, Wyoming, USA - YL17G07_0 | ecosystem: Environmental > Aquatic > Freshwater > Lake > Sediment | place: USA: Wyoming | collected...
CTGCTGCTGGTGGGGCTGGAGCAACTGAGCTATGCCGAGGTGAGCCGGGCGCTGGACATTCCGGTCGGCACCGTGATGTCGCGCCTGTCACGCGGGCGCGAACGCCTGCGCGCCCTGATGTCGGGTACCGCTAACCTAACAAGTCTTAAAGCAGTGAAATGAGCAACCTTGCCGAAACCGATCTCCACGCCTATGCCGACGGGCAACTGGATGACGCGCGCCGCGTCCAGGTGGAAGCTCATCTCGCCAACGACCCGGCCGCGACCGAGAGCGTGCGCGTCTGGCGCGACCAGAACGAGGCGTTGCGCGCGCTCTACAACCCGGTGCTGAATGAGCCGGTGCCGCAGCGCCTGTTCGCTGTGCGCCCGTCGCGGGGCCGCTGGCCGTATTACGCCCTTGCCGCGGCAGCGATGGGAGTGAGCTTCGGGCTGGGTTGGATGTCGCATTCCTACCGCACCGATCGGTTGGTGGAGGCCGCGACACTGCCGCGGCGGGCCGCAGTCGCATACGCGGTGTATGCCCCCGAAGTGCGGCACCCGGTCGAAGTTGGCGCCGATCAGCAGGATCACCTGGTGAAATGGTTGTCTAAGCGTCTGGGGAACGAACTGAAGGTGCCGGTGTTGACGCAGCAGGGCTTCGAGCTCGTCGGCGGGCGGCTATTGCCCGGCGGCAAGGGGCCGGGAGCGCAGTTCATGTATCAAGACGCCAGGGGCCAGCGCATCACGCTCTACGTCTCCGTCAGGGACGCGGAGCCGCGTGACACCGCCTTCCGCTTCAGCCAGGAGGACAAGGTCGCGGTGTTCTATTGGATCGACGGCAAACTCGGCTACGCCTTGTCCGGCGAGATGGACCGCGCGAGCCTCCTGGTCGTTGCTACCGTCGTCTACCGCCAGCTCAATCCTTGACGGCTGTTTCGGTCATTCCGAAACAGCCCTTGAATCGTTGCAACAACTCATTAGTCGGCGGCGCCAAGTTCGACTTCGGCGGACGCGCCACGCCGCCGCGTCAGCCATTCCTGAAGGCGCTCGAAATAGATGTAAATCACCGGCGTGATGTAGAGCGTCAGCACCTGCGACACGGCCAGGCCGCCGACCACCGCCAGGCCGAGCGGCTTCCTCGCGTCGCCGCCGGCGCCGATGGACAGGGCGATCGGCAGGCTTCCCACGAGCGCCGCCATGGTGGTCATCATGATCGGCCGAAAGCGGACCATGCAGGCCTCGTACATGGCTTCGGCCGCGGCCTTGCCTTCCTTTCTCTGCGCCTCGATGGCGAAGTCGATCATCATGATCGCGTTCTTCTTGACGATGCCGATCAGCATGATCATGCCGACGAAGGCGTACATGTTGAGCTCGATGCCGAATGCGAGCAGCGTAACGAGCGCGCCCAACGCCGCCGTGGGTAGTCCGGAAAGAATGGTAAGCGGGTGGATGAAACTCTCATACAGTATGCCCAGTACCAGGTAAATGACTACGATAGCCAGCAGCAGCAACAGCCCCATGCCCTGCAGCGATGCCTGGAAAGCCTGCGCCGTGCCCTGAAAGGTGGTGTTGAGCGTGGCCGGCACCTGCAGTTCCTGCATCGCGCGGTTGATCTCCTCTATAGCCTGCGACAGCGCAATGCCGGGTCGCAGATCGAAGGAAAACGTCACCGATGGCAGCTGGCCCAGGTGGCTGACCGAGAGCGGCCCGACACCGTAGGTCATTTTGGCCAGGGTATTGAGCGGCACCAGCGCCCCGGTCGAGGAACGCACGTAAAGCATGCTCAGTACCGAAGGGTCGGTCTGGAAGCGCGGATCGAGTTCCAGCATCACCCAGAACTGGTTGGTCGCCGTATAGATGGTGGACACCTGGTGCGCGCCGTAGGCATTGTTGAGCGCCATTTCTATCTGCTGTGCGCTGACACCGAGCGCGGAGGCCTTCTCCCGGTCGATCTCCACCGTGACCTGTGGCCGGGTGATCTGCAGATCGCTGCCGACATCTATGAGGGCGGGCAGGGTCTTCAGCTTTTCCTCGATGATCGGAACCCAGTGATAGAGTTCTTCGGTATTCGCGCCCTGGAGCACGTATTGGTATGGACTCTTGGTGAGCTGCCCGCCGATGCGGATCGCGGGGATGTTCTGCATGAAGGCTTTGATGCCGAGCACGGTGTTGACTTTGGGCCGCAGTTCGCGGATCACCTCGTCGGCAGACTTGCGCTCCTTGCGCGGCTTGAGGGTGATGGTGATGCGGCCGACATTGAGCGCGGGGTTGAAGCCGCTGGCGCCAACAAAGGACATTACCGCTTCGACATTAGGATCCTGGCGGATGATCTCCGCTACCTGGGTCTGCAGGCTTGCCATCGCGTCGAAGGAGACGTCCTGCGGCGCCTCGGTGAAGCAGAAGAGCTGCCCCGAGTCCTCGCTCGGCAGAAAGCCCTTGGGCATCTTGGCGAACAGAAAACCGGTGACCACGACGATGCCGACAAATACCAGCATCGTGAAGCGGCGGTGCACCAGCGTCCAGCGCAGGGTGTAGGCGTAAGCGTTCTTGATCGCATCGAAGCCGCGTTCGAACAACATAAACAGGCGCCCGTGCTTCTCCGCGGAATGCGGCTTGAGGATGCGGCTGCACATCATCGGCGTCAGGGTGAGTGAGACAAAGCCCGAGATCAGCACGGCAACCATGATCACCACCGCAAACTCATGCAACAGCCGCCCGAGGATGCCGCCCATGAACAACACCGGGATGAATACGGCGATCAGGGAAATCGTCATGGAAACGATGGTAAATCCGATCTCTTTCGAGCCGTCGAGCGTCGCCTGCCAGCGGCTCTTGCCCATTTCGACGTGGCGCGTGATGTTCTCCAGCATGACGATGGCGTCGTCGACGACAAAACCGACCGACAGCGTCAGTGCCATGAGCGAAATGTTGTCCAGGCTGTAGCCGAACAGGTGCATCAGCGCAAATGTGCCGATGATGGACAGGGGCAGCGCAACGCTGGGGATGAGGGTCGCCGGGATATTGCGCAGGAAGACGAAAATCACCATCACCACCAGCACCAACGACAGCAGCAGCGTGAATTCGACCTCGTCGACCGAGCCGCGGATGGTGACCGAGCGGTCAAACAGGATGTTGATGTCGATGCCGGCGGGCACTTCGGCGCGGAAGGTGGGCAACAGCCGTTTGATCGAGTTCACCACCTCTATGGTATTGGTTCCGGGCTGGCGTTGGATCGCAAGCACAATGCCGCGTTTGCCCTTGAACCAGGCGGCGACCTTGTCGCTTTGCACCGAATCGATAACCCTCCCCAGTTCGCTCAGGCGCACGGGCGAGCCGTTGCGATAGGTGACTATGATCGGCCGGAACGCGGCCGCGTTGAAAAGCTGCCCGGTTGCCTGTACCGCGAACATGCGGTCTTTGCCGTAGAGCGTGCCGGTGGGCAGGTTGACGTTGGCTTGGGCGATGGCCTGCTCGACTTCGTTGATGCCGACGCCGCGCGCGGCAAGCTGATTCGGGTCCACCTGTACGCGCACCGCGTACTTCTGCTGCCCGAACACCTGCACCTGGGCCACGCCGCTAATGGTCGAAATGCGTTGCGCGAGGAAGGTTTCGGCGTATTCGTTGACCGTCGACAGCGGCAGCACGTCCGAGGTCAGGGCGAGATAATAGACCGGAAAATCCGCCGGATTCACCTTGCGAAAGAAGGGGGGCGCCGGCATGGCCGCGGGCAACTGGCGTGCGGCGGAGGCAATGGCCGAATTCACGTCCTGGGCGGCGGCGTCGATGTGCCGGTCGAGAGCGAACTGGATGGTAATCGCCGTTGTTCCCTGGCCGCTGACCGAGGTCATGGTGTCAATCCCAGCGATGGTGGAGAACTGCTTCTCCAAAGGGGTGGCGACGGCAGAGGCCATCGTCTCCGGGCTGGCTCCAGGGAGTTCAGCCGTAACCTGTATGGTCGGAAAATCGATATTGGGCAGCTGGCTCACCGGCAGCAGGCGAAAGCCGGCCAGGCCGAAAATCACGATTCCGGTCATGACCAGGATGGTCATGACCGGCCGCCGCACAAACAGCGACGCGATGTTCATGGTTTCCCGGCCGGCTTGGCGATCACGACCTTCAGCCCCGGTGCGAGGCGCAACTGGCCCTTGACAATTACTTGTTCGCCTTTTTGCAGGCCTTTTGCAATGATGGCGTTATCGCCATCATTGCGATTCACTTCGACCATGCGCACTTCGGCGGTCATGTCGGGCTTGACCAGGTACACATATTGGCCCTTTGGCCCGGTCTGCACTGCTTGCGACGGCACCACCAGCGCCTCCTTCTGATCGTAGAGCTTAAGGCTGGTACCGACGAACTGACCCGGCCAGAGGGCAAGGTCCTTGTTCGGGAACACCGCTTTCATCTTGATCGTGCCGGTGGTCGTGTCGACGGCGTTGTCGATGAAACTCAGCGTTCCGGCCACTGCCGCTTTGTCCGAATTTGGCGGCAGGGCTTCCACCGACAACGGTCCCTTTGCCATATAGCCGCGAATGGCGGACAGATGCTGTTCAGGTACGGCAAAATTCACGTAGATAGGCCGCATCTGGTTGATGATTACCAGCGGGTTGATATCGTTGGCCTTGACCATGTTGCCCATCTGCAACATCACCTTGCCGACAAAACCGTCGATCGGCGAGTAAATGGTGCAGTACTCGAGCTGCAGCCTGGCGTTCTCGACCACAGCCTTGCTTGCAAGCGCCGAGGCTTCGGCGGAATCGGCATTGGTGCGGAACTGCGCATACGCTTCCTTGGACACGAAATTCTTTCGCAGCAGTTCCTCGTAGCGTCGCTCCTGCGATCGGGTCTGCTCCTTTTGCGCGGTATCGCGCATCAGGTTCGCTTCGGCCTGGCGCAGCGTCGTTTCGAACGGCCGCGGGTCGATCTTGAACAGCGCCGCCCCCTTTCTCACTTCCTGGCCTTCCTTGAAGCTGACCTCGACGATCTGCCCGTCCACCCGCGCTTTGATCGCGACCGTCGCGTAGGCTTCGAGATTGCCGATCGCCTGGATTCGCACCGGCAAGCTTTGTTGCGCGACGGTCGCGACCGATACGGGAACGGCGGGCGCGACGTTGGCCGGCTTAACCTCCTGTGCCTGCGTCTCGGCCCCGCGATAGGCGAACAGAGTGCCGGCGGCAAGCGCGAGGCCGAGATGGGCGAAGGATATCAACTTCGTTGGTTTGATCACTCGGGCCTCTAAATCCGTTATTTCGGTTCGGGGCGCTATGGGTTCGGTCAGAACGGGTCGATGTATGTTACATGCGGATCGAGGCCGCCCGCTGGGAGCGCAATTCGGATTGCGCAATCTAACGCAAAAGATGCTCCAAGGCAAAAAGCGCCTCTGGGCGCTCGCGCTCCCGGATCAGGTGCGTCCTGGCCCCGTCCACCATGACCTCGGCCGCGCGCGGCCGACTGTTGTAATTCGAACTCATGCACATGGCGTAGGCGCCGGCCGACATCACCGCCAGCAGGTCGCCCTCGCGCACCGCCAGTTCGCGCGCCTTGCCGAGGAAGTCGGCGCTTTCGCAGACCGGTCCTACCACATCGTAGACAGCATCCGGCCCGCCGTCATTCCTCACCGGAACAATGTCGTGCCAGGCCTGGTACAGAGCTGGGCGGATCAGGTCGTTCATGGCGGCATCGACCACGGCGAAATTGCGCGCCGCGCCATGCTTGAGGTACTCGATGCGGGTCAGCAGCACGCCGGCATTGCCGACCAGGTTGCGCCCCGGCTCGAACAGGAGTTTCAGTTTGCGTGTCCCGACGCGCTGGAATACCTCGCGCATGTAGGCGCCGACGCTGGGCGGCGTTTCATCACGGTAACGAATACCCAGGCCCCCGCCGAGGTCGAGATGGCGCAGGCGGATCCCTTCTGCCTCCAGCCGGTCGACGAGCGCGAGCATTTTGTCCAGCGCCTCGATCAGCGGTGCGTACCCGACGAGGTCGGAACCGATGTGACTGTCGATGCCAACTATATCGATCTGCGGCAAACGGGTCGCTGCGCGATACAGCTCGAGCGCGGCATCGAACTCGATGCCGAATTTGTTTTCCTTCAGGCCGGTGGAAATATACGGGTGGGTGCGGGCGTCTACGTCGGGATTAACCCTGAACGAAACCGGCGCGCGCTTTCCCATTTCGGCCGCGACGGCAGCGAGCCGCGCAAGCTCCGCGGCCGACTCGACGTTAAAACACAGGATGCCGCTCTCCAGGGCGTACCGCATCTCGGCCGCGCTTTTTCCGACTCCGGAGAAAACTACCTTGCCGGGATCGCCGCCTGCGGCAATGACGCGCGCGAGCTCGCCGCCCGAGACAATGTCGAAGCCGGCGCCCATGCCGGCGAACAGATTGAGGATGGCGAGGTTAGAATTCGCCTTCATGGCGTAACACACCAGGACGTCGTGCCCGCCGCAGGCGGCATGGAACTGAGTCAGGGCGGCGGCGAGGGCGGCGCGCGAATAGACGTAGCACGGCGTGCCGAAATCGCGCGCAATGGCGTCCAGTGGAACCGACTCAGCGTGCAGCGAGTCGTCGCGAAACTCGAACATGGCGCCTAGTTTTGTTTGTTGCTATTGGACTGCTGCTGTTCAGCGCCCGGTTTTGGCGGCATGATGAGTGCGCCCTTGGAGCCGCAGGCCTCAAGCAGCACACAAAGCAGAATGGCGGTAGCGATCGCACGCATGCGACAATCTTAGCACGAGAGTCCCCGGTGCGAGACTGGCGGATGAGAGCTAGTTCAGATGACTGAAGGCCGTCGGTGGTCGTGGTTTTGTCTCGGTGCGTTGCGCGCGTCTCGTCACAAATTAGACACAGCGTCGTAGGTATTGGCGCAAAGCCAGCCACGCTCAGAGTGAGAATAGCTAAGACATGCGGCGTTATTTATGACGCCGTGTTTAGAACAACTGGTTTTTGACTTCCTCCGGACTGCGGGTGCCATCCTGGGACGCATCGCGTGTTTGCGCTGCCGGAATGTTTTCGCGATAGAAGTACTCGCTTATCCTGCCGTCGCTGGCTGCCTGGCCGGTGTCGGCATTGACACTGACACTGACGACCCCCTCGGGAACCTGCTGGAACATCGTGTCCACTCCCTTCAGCGCCTTGCCCATGTAATTTATCCAGATGGGCAACGCGGCTACTGCACCGGTTTCGCTGTTGCCAAGTTTGTGCGGCTGGTCGAAACCGATCCAGGCAATTGCGGTCAGGGTCGGCTGATAACCGGCAAACCAGGCATCGACGAGGTCGTTGGTGGTGCCCGTCTTGCCCGCCAGGTCCTTGCGTCCGAGCGACATTGCGCGCGCGGCCGTGCCATAACGCACGACATCGTGCAGCATGCTGTCCATGACGAAGGCGTTGCGCGCGTCAATTACGCGCAGGCTTTCGTCGCCGGCGCGCGGCGGCTGCGCCTGGGCGAGGATATTGCCGCGGTCGTCGACGATGCGCTGCACCACGTAGGGTTCAATGCGATAGCCGCCATTGGCAAATACCGAAATGCCGCGCGCCATCTGCCAAGGCGTGACCGAGCCCGCACCAAGGGCCATGGTGAGGTAAGGCGGGTGCTTGTCGGCGTCGAAGCCGAAGCGGGTGATGTAGTCCTGTGCGTATTGCGGACCGATGGCCTGCAGTACCCGGATCGACACCATGTTCTTCGACTTTGCCAGGCCCATGCGCAGGCGCATGGGCCCGTCGTACTTGCTGTCGTAATTGTGCGGTTCCCAGGTTTGCCCACCGGTCTGGGCCGCGTCGACCACTATCGGCGCATCGTTGACCACGGTGGCGGGGGTAAAACCCTTCTCCAGCGCCGCAGAATAGACAAAAGGTTTGAAGCTCGATCCGGGCTGGCGCCAGGCTTGAGTGACGTGGTTGAATTTATTGCGATCGAAGTCGAAGCCGCCCACCAGCGCACGCACGCTGCCGTCTATGGGGCTGACCGCAACTAGCGCCGCCTCGACTTCTGGCAGTTGCACGATTTGCCAATTGTGTTTCTCGTCCCTCTGTATGCGGATCAGGGCTCCGCGCCGTATCCTCTTGTTCGGCGCGGCTTTGTCGTCGAGCATTTTCTGCGCGAATTTGAGGCCCTCACCTGTTATGGTCGCCACCTCTCCGCCACGGCGGTAGGCACGCACCTGCTTGGGGCTGGCCTCCAGCACCGCCGCGGCGAAGAGGTCGTCGCTGTCGGACTCCTCCGACAGCGCTTCTTCGATGGCCTCATCCGGCTGGTTTCCCGGGGGAATTTCGATATAACCCTCGGGGCCGCGGTAGCCGTGGCGCTTGTCGTAATCCAAGACCCCGCGACGCAACGCCGCGTAAGCCGCCTCCTGGTCGGCCTTGGTGATAGTCGTGTATACGCGATAACCCTTGGTGTACACGTCGTCGGCGAAACGCTCGTACAGCATTTGCCGCACCATTTCCGCCACGTACTCAGCGCGTAGCGCGTATTCGTTGGCTTCGTGTTTGACCACAGTCGGCGCTTTCTGCGCTTCGGCGAACTGGGCGTCGGTGAGATGGCCCAGCTCGTGCATGCGTCGCAGCACGTAGAGCTGTCGTTGCTTGGCGCGCTTCGGATTGACCACCGGGTTGAAGTTGGAAGGAGCTTTCGGCAACCCGGCCAGCATCGCGGCCTCGGCTAGATTGATGTCTTTCAGCGCTTTGCCGTAGTAAATCTGCGCCGCTGCCGCGAATCCGTACGCGCGTTGTCCGAGGAAGATCTGATTGATGTAGATCTGCAGAATCTCGTCTTTTGACAGGCTCGCCTCGATCTTGAAGGCAAGCAGCGCTTCGTATAGTTTGCGGGTTAGGGTTTTCTCGCTGCTGAGGAAGAAATTTCTTGCCACCTGCATGGTGATGGTGGAAGCCCCCTGTCGCTTGCCGCCCGAGGTCAGGTTAGAGTAGGCCGCCCTGATGACGCCTTGGTAGTCCACCCCGGTGTGTTGGTAAAAGCGCTCGTCTTCGGCGGCCAGGATGGCCTGCTTGAGGATCTCCGGGACTTCACCGATGGCGACGATGGCGCGGCGCTCTTCACCAAACTCGCCGATCAGGATGCCTTCTGCGCTGTACACCCGCAGAGGCACCTTCGGCCGGTAATCGGTAAGCGCACCGAGCGAGGGCAGGTTGGGATAGGCCAACAGGAACATGAGGCCCAGAAGGGCGCCAGCGATGGCGCCCAGCCCGGCAAGGAGCAGCACCGGGAAGGCGGCCAGGCGCAACCATGTGGATGATTTGACGGCCAAGAATCACCTGCGCCGCGCCAAACGCGGGCTAAAATTAGAGTTTCAAAGGGGGCGAAGCGGCCCCTTGGTCACGGAGCGCGGTCTAAACCGCGCTCACGAGGCTTCAAAAAATGCCAACATTATAGGGTATCCCCGTCCGCTCAGCGTAGCAGCGCCCGTTGGGGCGCGCCAAACCCTATATGCATTATTTGCTTTACATCGTCTAGACTTGTTGCTAGCATTTAACGTAAATTATATGTATCGCGCCTAAACGGGCATAGTTCAAAGGGAAATTCGTCTTGAACCTTGATATCTTCAAGCCAAAAGCGCCGCAGCTTTTCGGGATGGACATCAGCTCTTCCTCGGTGAAGATGGTTGAGATCGTCGATGCCGGCAAAGGGGCGTTGCGCGTGGAGCGGTACATCATCGAACCCCTGCCCAAGGACGCGGTGGTCGACGGCAACATCGCCAACCTCGAAGCGGTGGCGGAAACGATCAAGAACGGCTGGAAGAAGCTGGCGACGCGCACCAAGAATGTGGCCATGGCGCTGCCCACGGCGGCGGTGATCACCAAAAAGATCGTGGTGCCGGCTGGCCTGCGCGACGAAGACTTGGGCGTCCAGGTCGAGACCGAGGCCAACCAATACATTCCTTTCGCCCTGGACGAGGTCAACCTCGACTACCAGGTAGTCGGCCCCGTGCCGTCGAATGCGGAGGAGGTGGAGGTGCTGATCGCCGCCTCGCGCAAGGAAAAAGTGGATGACCGCGTGGCCGTGGCCGAGGTCGCCGGCCTGAAGGCCCTGGTGATGGACGTGGAATCCTATGCGGTCCAGACCGCCTTCAATCTGATCAAGAAGCAGTTCCCCGATGACGGCAAGGAACAGAACATCGCACTGGTCGATATCGGAGCCAACCTCATGAACGTCACCGTGCTCAGAAACGACCAGACGGTGTACACGCGCGAGCAGGCTTTTGGCGGTAGTCAACTCACTCAGGATATAATGCGCCAGTACGGCATGAGCCAGGAGGAGGCCGAGAATGCCAAGCGTACCGGCGGTTTGCCCGACTCATTCGAAACCGAAATTCTGCGCCCATTCCTGGAAAATCTGGCGCTAGAAGTACAGCGCGCCATGCAGTTTTTCTTCACCTCCACCCAATACAGCAGCATCGAGCACATTCTGCTCACCGGCGGCTCGGCCGTGATTCCGGGGCTGGAGGACATCGTCGGCTCCCGCTCGCAGGTCAATACCCGGGTGGCCAATCCCTTTGCGGCGATGCAAGTGTCGCCGCGCATCCAGCCGAAGAAGCTGCTCATCGATGCGCCCTCGTTGATGGTCGCTTGCGGCTTGGCCATGCGGAGGTTCGATCCGTGATCCGCATAAATCTGCTTCCCTGGCGTGAAGCGCGCCGCAAGGCCCGCAATCTGCAGTTCTACATCCTGATGGGGATTGCCGGCGGCTTGTCCGCGTCTATCGTTCTCCTGGTGCACGGATATTACGCGACGCGCATCTCCACCCAGACAGATCGCAACACGTTCCTCAAGGCCGAGAACGCGAAGCTCGACAAGGAACTCGAGGAAATAAAGAAACTGAAGGAGGAGATCCAGGCGCTGCTATCGCGCAAGCAGGTGATCGAAACCCTGCAGGCCGATCGTGCGCAGACAGTGTATCTGCTCGAACAACTGGTGCGGCAAACGCCGGATGGCGTATACCTCAAATCGATCAAGCAGACCGGCGCCAAGGTCAATCTGACCGGCTACGCCCAAGCAAATGCGCGGGTATCGACCCTGATGCGCAACTTGGAGGCTTCGCCCTATCTGATGAACCCGGAGCTGGTCGAGATCAAGGCGGTTACGGTCAACAACAAGCGCCTGTCCGAATTCATCATGAATGTCGGCATCAAGCGTCAGCAGTCCGAGGCCGACGCGGCAAAGGGCGGGGCGGGCAAGGTAGGGCCCGGCAAGGCGGCGGCGGGCGGCGCGCCGAAGGCGGGGGCCGTACCCAAGGCCGACGTGGCGAAGGCAGGCGAAGGCAGCGCGAAAAAGTAGGAATGGCCTGAAGATGAATAATCTCCTCGAACAATTCAAATATCTCAATCCGAAAGATCCGGGGACTTGGCCGGCCCTGCCCAAACTGCTCGCCTTGATTGCGACTATGGTGGCCTTGGTCGTCGCCGGGTACGTGGTTGACTGGCAGGGCCAGGTGGACGAACTCGCGGCCGGCGCCGAGCAGGAGGCGAAGCTAAAGGAGGAATATAAGGAGAAGAAACAGTTGGCCGTCAACCTCGATTTGCACCGCGCGCAGTTACGCGAAATCGACAACTCTTTCGGCGCGTTGCTGAAGCAACTGCCCAACAAGTCGCAGATGGACGCGTTGCTGGTGGATATTAATCAGGCGGGCCTGGGCCGGGGCCTGCAGTTTGAACTGTTCAAGCCGGCGCCGCAGGAAACCATGAAAGATTTCTACGCCGAACTGCCTGTCAGCGTTCGGGTGACAGGTGGCTACCACGACATGGGGCAGTTCGCGAGCGACATCGCGCAACTGTCGCGCATTGTCACACTCAACGACATAGTCATCGGTCCGGCCGGCAAAGACGGCAGCGTGCTGGCGATGGACACGACTGCAAAGACGTTCCGTTATCTGGACGAGGAAGAGGTGGCCAAGCAGAAGAAGGCCGCCGCCAAGTCCTCCGCGAAGTCCTCCGCTAAAGCTGTAGCCGCCAAAAAATGAGAAATCTCGCCATCATCACGGCCGTGTTGTTTCTCGCCGCGTGCAGCGGCGACGAGCACCAGGACCTGAAGGAAGAACTGAAAAACCTTACCAAGGACATGCGCGGGCGCATCGAACCGCTGTCGGTGGTGAAGCCCTACGAGCCGGTGCCGTATCGGGCTCTTGATTTGCCTGACCCCTTCGGTCCGGCCAAGATCGAACTCGCGATGGCGGTGGCCGCGAAAAGCAAAGGCGGTGTGAACGGCGTGAAGGCACCCAACGCTACGCGGCCGAAAGAGCCGCTGGAGGCATATCCGCTGGAATCGCTGAAAATGGTGGGTACGCTGTCGCAGAAAGGCGTTACCTACGCGTTGGTGCGCGCCGCCAGCAGCGTGCATCGGGTAAAGGCAGGCAACTATCTGGGACAGAATTTCGGCGTCATTACCGGAATTACCGACAATCAGATTGACCTCAAAGAGTTGGTGCAGGATGCATCTGGCGATTGGACTGAGCGCAAGATCGCGCTGCAGATAGTCGAGGCGGAAGCGGCAAAAGGAAAGTGAGGATCTCTATGGCTAAAATTTTCGGTGTAATCGGCGTATTGACCGCATCCTTTTGGGCCGTTCTGGCAATGGCGCAGACGCCGCCAAACAGCGTCGAAGCCTTTAACGTGTCGCAGCAAAGCGGCAAAGTTATCATCAAGGTGACGCTGAAGGAGGCGCTCAAGTCGCAGCCGGGGAGCTTCACCGTCGCCAACCCGGCCCGCATCGCGTTCGATCTTTCCAACACCGTGAACGGTCTAGGGCGCAACAGCCAGAATATCGGCGAGGGCGAGCTTCTGAGCATGAACATGGTGCAAGCGGGCGAGCGCACGCGCATGGTGCTGAATCTGCGCCGGTCGGTCGCCTACGATACCCAGATCGACGGCAAGGATCTGGTGATCATCCTCGCCGCCGCGCCGGCGGCCAGCGGCAGCGGCGGGGCTGCAGTTACCCATTTCGTCGAAGACAAAAAGATCGATACGCACACCGTGCGCGACATCGATTTCCGCCGAGGCAAGGCCGGGGAAGGCCGTATCGTGGTCGATCTGTCCGACAGCTCGACCGGTATTGATATCCGCGTGCAGGGACAGAACCTGGTGATCGATTTCTTCAAGGCTTCGTTGCCGGACAAGTTGCGCCGACGCCTGGACGTGACCGATTTCGGCACGCCGGTGCAATCGATCAACACCTTTAACCAGGGCGAAAATGTGCGCATGGTGATCGCGCCCAAGGGCCTGTGGGAGCACAGCGCCTACCAGACCGATACCCAGTTCGTGGTCGAGGTGAAGCAGATCGTTCCCGATCCGAACAAGCTGACGCAGGGCAGCAGCACCGGCTTCACCGGCGAAAAACTGTCGCTCAACTTTCAGAATATCGAAGTGCGCAGCGTACTCAACGTGATCGCCGATTTCACCGATCTCAACATCATCACCAGTGACGCCGTCGGCGGCAGCCTGACCTTGCGCTTGAAGGAAGTGCCCTGGGACCAGGCGCTGCAGATCATCCTCGACACCCGCGGCTTGGGTATGCGCAAGAGCGGCAATGTGGTGTGGATCGCGCCGCGCGACGAGCTGGCAACCAAGGAAAAACTGATGCTGGAGTCGCAGCAGCAGATCGGGGAACTGGAGGCGGTGCGTACGGAGAGCTTCCAGCTCAATTACCAGAAGGCGGTGGATGTGCAGACGCTGTTGAAGTCGCCGGGCCAGAACGTACTGTCCAAACGCGGCAGCGCGGTGGTCGATGCGCGCACCAACACGGTGTTCGTGCAGGACGTCCCCACCCGCCTCGAGGAAGTGCGCAAGCTGATCGCCCAGATCGACGTGCCGGTGCGCCAGGTGATGATAGAGGCGCGCATCGTTGAGGCAAGCGATACCTTCAGCAAGAACCTCGGCGCGAAGCTTGGCTACGCTACTACGCAGTCAGCCCGCGCACTCGGCAACGCCCGCAGCTTGAACTACACCGTAGGTGGGCCGCTCCCATCCACCGCGCAACTGACGACGGGCAGCACCGGTCAGCAACTCGTGACGGGCACGCCGGATATCTCACAGATGCAGAACGTCAGCCTGCCGGCCACCGGTCTGGGCGGCTTCACTCCCGGCGTGCTTTCCACTATTCTGTTCAACAAGAGCTTCACCCAGTTCATCACCATGGAGTTGAGCGCGCTCGAAGCAGACGGCAAAGGCAAGATCATATCCAGTCCGAGGGTGCTGACGGGGGACAAGGTCGAGGCTTTGATCGAGCAGGGTACCGAGCTGCCGTATCAATCGGCGACTTCGAGCGGGGCCACCAGCGTGTCGTTCCGCAAAGCCAACCTGAGCCTGAAGGTGAAGCCGCAGATCACCCCGGACGGCAACATCATCATGACGCTGGACATCAACAAGGATTCGGTGGGTCAGGTGACGGCAGCCGGTTTTGCCATCGACACCAAGCACGTCAAGACAGAGGTTCTCGTCGAGAACGGCGGCACGGTGGTGATTGGCGGCATCTTCAGTCAGGATGAGCGCACAACCATCACCAAGGTGCCGCTGTTTGGCGACATACCGGTCCTGGGCAATCTGTTCAAGAACACCGGCAAGACGGACAACAAGACCGAACTGCTGGTATTCATCACGCCGCGCATCGTGGACGATCGTCTTATGCTTCGCTGATTGCTTCTTCCTTGGCATGGAAAAGAGCCGGTCGCCCGGCTCTTGTTTTTTGGACCGCCCATGCACAAACCCAGGCCGGGTT
>Ga0315281_10008105_pt1 | contig 14696 bp, 9 predicted proteins | sample YL17G07_0_MG_FD_204540 | JGI IMG/M metagenome (GOLD analysis project Ga0315281, IMG submission 204540) | Sediment microbial communities from Yellowstone Lake, YNP, Wyoming, USA - YL17G07_0 | ecosystem: Environmental > Aquatic > Freshwater > Lake > Sediment | place: USA: Wyoming | collected...
GGTACTCTGTCTTATATACTCCGTGTCCTGATACTCTCGTTTCCACATCTTCATTATGCCATATCGCCGCCTACTCATTCATCCACGGGCATGCCCGTGGAATTCTGCCCCTTCGGGGACAGTTAAAATTCCGAACTTCTACGCAAATTGTGAAGAAGTTGCGATGTAAGAATCTAAAGGGTGCGCTATAGAATATCGGGTCAATCAGAGAGATCGGGTGCACACAAAAAAGTTGCGAAGCTAACGTGTCGAATGCCGGTATCGTGCGTATTCTCAGGCAGAATTTTGGGGGAAACTCCAGAATATTTTTCCTGTCACCAAATTCAACCACCCTCTCGCGGCACTCGCCCCCTGTGAGCCTCAATGGAGAGGAGGAACGCCTTCCATTTTGTCCCTGCCGAGAAGCCACCCAAGCCCCGCTTCCCCACAACCCTGTGGCAGGGGACAATGAGGGGGAGCGGGTTGGCAGCGCAGGCGTTTCCGACAGCCCGGCATGCCCTGGGAGAGCCGGCTGAGGCCGCGATATCCTCGTATGCGCTCGTATCTCCGAAGGGGATACGCCTCATGCATTCCCAGACCTTTCTCATGAAAGGGGTGCCTTCCTGGAGCACATAGGGCACGATCAGGCGCGACCGCTCGCCTGAAAAATATTGTTTGATCTGCACCATCAGACGGTGAAGCGTGTGAGGGACTTCGTCCTCGCGCACAGGCACAGCTGGCCGCTGCCCGGCCGTGAGGGCGCTTCCTCTCTGTTCGGCTATCCACGACCATTTGAATAACCGCCCATCTGATGGAGGGGAAGGGGGTAGGATGATTTTTACTATTCCGCGCCTGCTCAGATAAATCCTCCACACCCCGCACGTTGACCGAACGGAGCAGGCGCGTGACACTCCATCCCCCATGGCGTTCGATGCGCTCTTCACTCCCGCAGAATACCCCCCGCTCTTCAACCCTGTCCAGCCGCGCTCCATATCAGCGCGCTCATCCCTGCCATGATAAACTGGCCATCGGCGAGCGCGTCGCACCACACACCGCCGGCGGCGAACCGCCTCCGGGAGAGAGCGAAATAGGTCGCACTATATGCGAACGGGACCGCCAGCGCGATTTTTAATCCCATGGGGATCGCCGAGGCGAGCACGAGCGCGCACATGCCCACCATTGCTCCTCCGAGGATGAGCTCTGTCCCGCGTATTCCCATCAACGTGGGAATCGTCTCCTTCCCCACAATCGTATCATCATGGATGGTGCGCAGGTCATGAAAAATCGAGCGGATGAACACGAGCCCGAACACATACCCACATGCCGCCGTCGCCCTGAACGTCCATGGCGCGTGCGCCACGAGCCGCGGACCCAGCACAATCGCCACCATCCACGCAGTCGCAACAAAAATATCCTTGGAAGCGGGGACCGTCCTCAGTGACCACCCCCCGTTCCACCTCACACACTTCCCTATCTTCTCCTCGAAGGAATAGTAGAGCCCCATGACGATTAGCGCGAGGTAACATATAAAAAGGACATTGTGGACGCGGGCCGCGATCCACAGACTCAATCCCCCCGACGCCACCGCGAGGAAGGACAATGATTTCCTATGGTCGTGATAATACTCCTGGGTGAGCGTCTCTTCACCGTGTGAGAGCAGCCCCCTCCCTGCAATCCTGTGTGCGAGATGCACACAGATGATACAGGCGCCGAGCCCCAGCGCGAGGGGGGCCTGTGCCGGAACCGCCTGGAAGAGGCACGCCGCCATGTACAGGCACACCGCCGCGAGCGCAGTATAGAGGTGAGTCCTTATCAATCCCTGGCCAATAAGCCTGGCGCATCTGGTCGCTCCCCTCCTTTCCAGTGACAGAATGGCGCCCAATCTCTCCACCACGCGCTCGATCACCCAGTGGGGCGTGCTCGCACCAGCCGTCACGCCGACTCGATTCACATGGCGGAGGGAGAGCGCATCACAATCCTTTTCGGACTCCACATGAAACACGGTCACTCCCGTCTCTCCGCATATTGTGACCAGCCGTGCGGTGTTGGCGCTGTTCCTCCCCCCCACCACGACCATGGCATCAACACTCCGGGCCAGCGCGATTGCCTCACGCTGCCTCTCCTTCGTGGAGCGGCATATGGTGTCACACACCACGCATTCCGACACGCGGGCGCTGATGTTTTCTGCGAGTTTTTGAAACAGGCGCACATCCTGCGTGGTCTGCGCCACCACGCACACTTTCGCTCCCCTGTCCAGCGCTTCGACGTCCTCCGGTCCGCTGATAACCCTCCCGAGGCCTCTGCTGTAACCCAGAAGCCCCTCAACCTCCGCGTGCCCCCTGTCGCCGATAATCGCGATTTCATATCCGCGGCGTGCGTATTTATTCACGATGGCCTGAACCTTCGCAACGTCCGGACACGTCGCATCGTGGAGGGGAAGGCCTATGCGCCTCAATGCCTCCCGCCGCTCGGGCGACACGCCATGGGCGCGGATCACGATCAGGCCTCGTGATGGAGCTCCCCTGCCCGCCAGCGATCTGATCCCCTTCCGCTCCAGGAGCTCGATTATCTGCGGATTGTGGATGAGCGGACCGTCCGTGTAGATGGGGCCGCCCCCTGTGCGGCTTAGCTCGAGTACGATGTCCAGCGCCCGTTTCACCCCCATGCAGAAACCAGCGCTCCGTGCGAGTTTTATCATGGGAAACCCTCAGGAAATCCCAAATCCCAAATCCCAAATCCCAAATTCCAAATGACAAATGACAAATACCAAATGACAAATCCCAAGTGATCGACAATCATTATGGCAATTCATCACAACACTATCAGTAACCAGAGACCAGAAATCAGCAATCGCGTTAGAGGTCCACGACCTCAAGTTTTCGACGGGCGAATGTGAGCGCGATGAGCGCGGTCGTAATGCTCACGACCCCGATCAGGCACACGCTTGCCCGGAGGTACATCGCAAGGGTAAATTCCGTGATCAGCCCCTCCAGATGACAGTAGAGGGGGATGCCCAGCAGCACGAGCGTCACACAGATATATACCATATTCAACACCAGGACCACTGTCCCGCCGAAGCCCGAGATCACCTCCGCGGGAGATGAGGCCCTCGGGTTGGGATACACGGCTCCCAGCCCGACCGACAGGCCGGAGATGGCAATTCCCATGAACAGCACCGAGGCGATTGAGCTCGCGAGCAGGAGGGGAGAGACCCCGAGCATCAGACCGGAGAGGAGGGCGAGCGGACCGGTGATTCCGACAGTGAATCCCACGCAGAGAAAATATTTTTCACCGAGGATCCGCTGAATGCTCAAGGGGGTCAACCCCAGGAACCAGAACCGCTTGAGATCAAGACTCATGAGCGGGAAGAAAAAACGGCTGCTGAGTCCCGCGAGCGTGAACCCCATTGCCGAGAGATTGAGGATGAAGAGGAGATATCTCCAGAACAGACTCCCCAGGTCGTACGGCAGATTCCAGAGGTTGAGGATATATATCCCCAGGAGGCCGAAGAAGAGCGCGAACTGCCCCCACTGCCCCGGATCGCGGCAGAAGCTGATGACATCCGCGCGCACAAGGCTCCAGACAGGCGAGCGCCAGGCGATACGGGAGGCCCTCCTCTGCCCGGGGGCCGCGACGGGGAGGCTGAGCCTCCGATTCCATGCGGTCGCGAGGAGACGCTCACCGGCCACGCTGCAGAGAGAAAAGAGCAACAGCGCATTGCTGACCAGCACCAGCCAGAAGAATGCCGCGTCCCCGTACGCCCCCCGGCTGAGGGCGAAAATACCATCAGCGACCCACCTGCTCGGCAGGAGGAACCAGCTCGCGAACTCGCATTTCGCCACAAGCTGATTCACAAATCGAAGAGACTGGTCCCCGCGCGGCGCATGCCCGCGCCCGTACCTCCAGAAGAGATACGCGGCGACCGAACAGAGGCAGGCAATCACGACCCGTTTCTTCAGCCCCAGCCGGCGTGGCGCGAATCGGCCGATGAGCAATGACACACCCATTCCCGCGGCGCCGCAGAGACCGACGAGCGGTGCGAAAAAAAGCCAGGAGAGAAAAAATACACGCATCCCGTAGCCCCCGGCACAGAAATAGGCGAGCATGAGAGGGATCGCCATGAGCAGGAATGCCCATGAACTCAAGAACACGGTCTCCCCGAGCTTGCAGCGTACGATCGCCGAAGGAGCAATGGGGAGGGAAAAGAGCAGCTCATTCTCCCGCCTCGCGAAAAGGACGGGGTAGGCCAGGATGAGGTTACTGGACACGAGCATGATGAACACTCCAAAGGCGAAGAGATACAATAGCCTGCCGATGAGGTAATCTCCTATTCCAGGGAAGCCATGGAGGAAGGTCAGCCCCTCGTACGTGATCGCGAAGCAGCCGCACACCCATGCCGCAATGAACAGCGCGACCACGATTGTCTTGAGGAGCGGCTCACGCCTGATCGCGCGCACCATATTCGCGAGGATCCTCCCCTTGAGGCGCAGGAGACATCCCGTTTCACTCATCGGTGGCTATCCCCCCATGCTCTCCTCCCCGCACCACGCACCAGAGGATTTATCACCGGTCAGGGGACTCTTCCGTGATGCGCAGGAATACCTCTTCCAGCTTCTCCAGGTTGCCGGCCCTCTCCCTCAGTTCAGCAACGGTTCCCAATGCGATGAGCCTGCCCCGGCTGATGATGCCAACCCTGTCGGCGAGCTCCTCGGCTGCGGAGAGGGTGTGGGTGCACATCAAAACCGCCCCACCCGAATCCGCACACCCCTTCAAGGCATCCTTGACCGAGCGTACGCTCCTCGGATCGAGGCCGACGAATGGTTCATCCACGACCATGAGCCTGGGCTTGTGAATCATCGCCATGGCGAAAACGAGCCTCTGCCGGAGCCCATGGGAGAGCTGCTCAACGAGCAATCCGCGCGCCTCGGAGAGACTGAACATCGAGCGCATCTCCCGCGCGGCGCGATTCCCCTCCTCGCCGGTCAGGCCGTACACGCAGGCCACAAAATCGAGCGTTTCATCCACGGTGAGCTTGTCATAGAGGAAAGGGATGTCGGGGACATATCCGAGAACCGACTTCGCCTTGATGGCCTCCCGGACGGCGTCATACCCGGCGATCCTGATGCTCCCGGCGCTCGGGCGCAGCAACCCCGCAATCATCTTCACCGTGGTGGTCTTGCCGGCGGCATTCGGCCCCAGCAGCGCGAAGAATTCGCCGCTCGCGATGGTGATGCTGAGCTCATCAACCGCGATCCTGTCGCCGAATCTTTTGCTGACCGAGACGAGCTCGATCATCATGCGCCTCTTCAAAAAGATATTTAATTGTAATCCCTCACTTACGGAGGGGGGGTCGGTGCACTTGTCATCCCCGTCCCGCTAAGCGGGATGGATCCAGCATAGAACCTGGACTCCTGCTGCAGTTTACCCCGAGCGTAGCCTCGGGGCAGGAGTGACACACTTAATAATATACCCCCCATAACTGAGAAGGTGTGAAAAAATTAGGTTTGTCGATTCGGCATATGTAACCCGTCGTGTAGGGGCTTGATTTATCAAGCCCGCTGACGGGTCGGATAAATCCGACCCCTACAAAAAAGGCCGGGAGGCAATTTTTTCACACCTTCTGACCCCTTACATTTAATCGCGGATCTGATCGGCCATGCCTTTTACTGAAGGGGCCTTCTGCAACCGCGCCGCGCAATCCGCCCAATCCGCTTCATCCGCGGTTGCCATAATTTTGCGCGAGCGTCTTGGGCTCCCTGATGGCCGCGATCTCGCCGGGGAGCTCCACCCTGACCACGCCGCCGCGGGTGTCAACCCACGCATGGATTTCCCCCGCAACAGAGGAGATGAGGCAGGTGCGGGTGGGAATGAGCACGCCGTAACTATTCACCACCTCTTCTCTCCCCGCGCTGAATGTCAACCCATTCTCAGCCAGCCAGGAGAGCGGCAACCGGGCGCTCCCCGCCGAAGATGAAAATAGCTCAGGGAACACCGCGGCGCAGGCGGGAGCGAAATCCCCGAGATCGTAGTGAACGCACAAATCTCCGCCCGCGATGAAGCCACCCAGCGAGAGCATCGCGGTGCCGCTGCGCACCTGAAGGGAGAACCGTTCAAATCCCCCGGGGTCGTTCAGGCTGACCTCTCCCTGTGCCAGGACTGTTTCCGGGAACGCCAGTTTCGCATAGAGGCGGACGGTGTATGCGATCGCGTCACTCTGCGCGTCCGCCGAGACGGCAACCTCCCCGTATCCTATCTTTTGCCGGGCGTGATAAATGCCGTACCAGCTCTCCGCGGCGGGCGATCCCCTGACGAGCGCGCTCATCGCGCCAAACGTCCCGGCGCGTGAAGGCGTGTAGCGGTCCCTGAACAGAAGGCCCATCATGACTGACCAGAAGATAAGCGCAGCGGTGAACGTGAGCCGCCCGAGGTTCATTCTAACAGTCGAGGGTTTAAGGCTGCGGGCTGAGGATACTCTTGTTATTCCCCTCAACCCTCAACCACGTTATGGGATTACCAGAATCTTGCCGGGGCGGAGGGGGGCATTCGGGCCGGAGAGTATTTCCTTGTTCGCGGCATAGATGGTCCTCCAGCGGTCAGCGTTGCCATAGAAACGGAGCGCGATGCTGCGCAGCGAATCGCCGCCGGCCACCTGATAACGCCTGACCGGCGCTTCCGCGGGGGGCCTCTGAGGCCTGCGCTCGGCGCCTTTTTGAGGAGCGGATTGAACTGTTTCGCGAACCGGAGACCGGGGCTGAGGAAGGATCGTCGCCCCCGCTGACGCTCTCCCCTGCGCCGCCGCACGCTTGCTCACGAGCATCTCTCTTTCCTGGCGGAAGCGCTGCTCGATCTCAGCCTTTTCTCTCCTGTGTTGCTCGTTGAGCCTCAAGAGCGCGTCAGCCTGAACCTTTTCGGATCTCCCGGCCCTCTCCTTCTCCCTGTCAACCTGCGCCTTGAAGTAGAGTGCCTCCCTTCGCGCATCGGCCAGCTCTCGCTGCACACCGACCTTCTCCCTGCCGAGTGAGCCGCTCAATTCGGCCAGTCTCTTCTCGTAACGTAACCGCAGCTCCTCTTTCTCCGCGTCGGCCTTCACCCTCGCGACGAGCTTTGTTGAATCCGCCGGGGTCTGGGCGGCGCCGCCCGCCCCGGAGCTTTCTTTCTCCAACCGCGCCTGCGTGAGGGAACGCGCACGCTGCGCCTCGGCCAGTGCTCTCTGGAGCTCACTCTTTTCCCTGGCAGAGGCGTTCGTGAGCTCCACGAGCTTCTTTTCGTATAATTGCCTCAGTCCCTCTTTCTCCTTCTCACCATCAGCCCTCACCTTCGCCAGGAGATGCGCTGCGTCCGGAGAGATCTGCGGCTGCGCTCCTGTCCTGGGGCTCTCCTTCGCGCGGTACTTCTCGATCTCCCCTTCCGCCTTTTTTGTCCTTGCGAGGAGCGTCTTGTTATCCTTGAGGTAGAGTGCGCCCTCCCTTTGCAGTTCGGTGACTTTTTCATTTGCGAGCGCGAGCTTCTGCCGGATAGACTCATCGCCGGGCTGCGGATTTTTCTCCTCAGAAACCACCTTTTTCAACGATTCAAACCTCTCGTTGCTCTTTTTAAGCGCGTCGTCGCTCGCCCTCTTTTGAGCCTGCAGATTGGCGACTTCCCCCTTCAGGGTCTCCAGCGTCTTTTCAAATTGCCCCTTTTCATTCCTGTATTTTTCCCAGAGCTGCGCCTTCTCCCTCTCCGATGAGCGGGTGAGCGAATTAAGCGCCTTCTTTGCCTCATCAACACTTACACCGGGGCGCCCCTTCGCTCCCTCTGAACCCTGTGCGGCCCTGGCAAGGAGCGTGCCCATCTGCTGCTTGGTCTGCGAGAGTTCTTCCCTGAGCGCCTCAACGGTCTTGAGATAGGCGTCGTTTTCAGCCCGTAAACCGGCGATATCCTGCCGCGCCTGCTGGAGATCCGCCTGCATCCCCGTCCCCCCCGCTGCCCCCCCCTGGAGATTCTGGCCGGATACAGGCCGCGCCCCGGCACCCGTGGACTTCTCCTCCTCCGCACTATGGATCCAGCGCGCGACCATGTCGGCCTTCTCTGACTGAGGCTCCAGTCTGAGATATTCTTTATAGTGAAAGATGGCCTTCGCCTTGTCGGACCGGTAATCATCATAGATGATACCCAGATCGAGTTGTGCCGCCGCAAGGTTCGGATCGAGTTGCAGCGACTTTTCATAGATTCTGATTGCGGCTTCAAAATCCCCCTCCCGGTACTTACTTGCCCCAAGCCGGTAATGGTGGAGGGCGCCCTTGTGCCCCTTTGTCCCAGCGGTATCACGCGACCCGCAACCGGGGAGGAGCGCCACCGCAGCGGCGATGAGCGCCAGAGAGACTGCAGACGCCACCGAACGGCGCCGGGGTAGCGGCATGGTGACCTTCATCATCAGGACATTCCCCATTTTTTCGCCGTCCCCTTTTGTAACATAGTGGGTGAGTCAGTGTTGAAATTTTTCACGACTGCATTATCGTCTTTTACCACGAAGGACACGAAGGTCACGAAGATAGAGGAATAGACTGATTAACCTGGTCTTTCTTCGTGCTCTTCGTGGTGAGAACCGCCTTTAAAATAAAACTGGGGAAACTCTGATTCATCATGTCTTTCCCTTCAGCCATGCACGCACCTGGGGAGCATACATCCCGTCCGGCTGCAAGCGGAGGTATTGCTGGTAGTGGTAGAGTGCCTTTTGCCTGTCCCTCAGCCCCTCGGCGTATATGGATCCGAGGCCGAGATGGGCGTGCGCATAGGCGGGATCAATCTCGAGGGCTTTCTGGAATGTGGCAATCGCCCTGCCATACCACCTTTTATCCTTATAGATTGCCGCGAGGTTGCTGTAGGCCTTGAGATAGTCGGGCTTGCATTGGATCGCCCTGCGGTATTCGCTGATCGCCTCCTCGTGCATCTTAAGACGGTCGTAACTGTAGCCGAGATTGAAATGAGTCTGGGGATTCGACGGCTCGAGGGCCAACGCGCGACGATACTCATCGATCGCTTCCCTGAAATTGCCCTGCCGCTGGAGGAGCACCGCAAGATTGTAATGGCTGGGCGCATTCGCAGGTTTCCGCTTGATGACCTGCTCGTACTCAACGATCTGCTCCTTCTCCCTTTCAACCGTTTTCAGTTTCTTCTCTACCTCTTTCGCATCGGCGGCCTTCGGCTGCGCCTTCAAATATTTACGGTAATACGAGGCCGCCCCCGCGCTGTCCGACCTGTACGTCTCCTGGATCCTGGCGAGCTCCTTGTAGGCAGAGGCGCCATCCGGGCCGCTCTTCGCAACCGTCTCGAGTTCCTGAACGGCTCTGCCATACTGTCCCAGGCGCTCATAAACCGCGGCGAGCTCACCGTGCACCCGCACGCGCTTCGGGTCGAGCTGGAGGGCTTTCAGATAATCCCTCTCGGCAGCGCCGAATTTCGTTTCATCCTGCGCGCGCCGGGCGCGCCCCTCGTACAGGTCAGCCGTATCCGATGTCAGATCGAGGCCGGGGTTGAGCCTCCGCGCTTCCTCCAGGGCCTCTGTGGCCGGCTCGTACTGCTTCTGAGTCACCAGGTAACGCGCATGGCGCAGATAGAGATCGGCGAGTGCGCCTTCGCTCACCTCGCCGGGCGCGAGCTTCTTGGCGATCGCGACCTCATCGATGGCCTTCTGAAACTTACCCTCTCCCGCCAGCGCGCGCGCGAGCTTCCAGTGGAGGGCCCCGCTGTTCGGGGTCAGTTCAAGCGCTTTCGAAAACCGCTTCCCCGCCTCAACGCACTCCCCGCTCTTGAGGGATTCATCGCCAAGGGCGCTGTACACGGAAACGAGCTCCGCCCCATAGGCGAAATCGGGCTGGCGTGATTTCAACCACTCATACTCTTTCTCAGCGCCCTTGAGATTGCCGGAGGCCATGAATGCTTCGGCGAGGAGGTCATGAACCTGTTCATTCTCAGGCGACTCATCGCGCGCCTTGGTCAATATCTCTATCGCTCGAGCCGCCTCCTTGCCCTTGAGGAGCTTCTCCGCCTCCCTGAGGGCGTCTTTCGACGCCACCGCGGCAGGGGTCGCCACAAGGGCTGCCCTCTGGCGCAGACTGCCCACGATTGCCATCACGTCGGCGGCGTCGGGGGCATTGATATTCGAGTCCAGATAGGCCTGGTAATGTTTCAATGCCTCCTCAGGCTTGTCCAGCCTCTCCTTATATATCTTCGCTATTTTCAGATGAGCCCGCGACGCGGCGCGCGGCTCGTTCGCAACGGCCTTCTTATAGGCGTCTATGGCTCTCTCGTATTGCCCCTTCTCCTCATACTGTTTGGCAATCAGTTGCTGCTCTTCAGGAGACTCCGCCAGGGAGCTCTGCACATCGGCGCGCTGCAACAGGCCCTGAATAATCTTCCTCACCGCGTCCGCCCTCGCCCCCCCGGGGTTGAGCGCGAGGTAGCGCTGATACGCCACCACCGCCTCGGCGGGCTTATTGAGGTGCGCCTGACAGAGCACGCCGAGATTGTAGAAACCGCTCGCATACGAGGGATCGAGCTCCACCGCGCACTTGAACTGATCGGCCGCTTTGTCATAGAGGCCGACCTTCCCATAGAGGACGCCCAGCTGGTTATACGCCTTCTTGAAACGCGGGTTGTCCTTGACCGCCTCCTGGAGCTCGCCGATCGCCCTGTCGTAATCGCCGCTCTCCTTGTACCTCATGGCCAGATCATAGTGGCGCTCATCCCGTGCCCCGCAACCGCAGAGCAGGATTCCCAGCAGCGCGAGTGTACCCCTCGTAAATATTTTATTCATGGGACCACCGGCAATGCGCTCATTCAACTCTCGGGGTATTTTATAATCTCTCATCGGATCAGGCAATACATAACCGCACCAGGACATTCCACGTTTTTTGTAAAATATGCCCGTTATGGTTACCATGTCATTCCTGCGAAGCTTGTCCTCGCGAAAGCGGGGAGCAGGAATCCAGCCATTATGCTTTGCTGAAGTGACAGAGGTCGATCGATCTGACTCTTTGCATAATAACAGTTGCCTATTGCAGCATCTTGCTGAAGATCAGAGTATTGCGCATCCCTGAGCCTGAAAAACGGGGAATGTCCTCATAACCGCACGGGGAGTTTCCCCACCTAATGAAAGGGCCTGTGAGCTGAAGGAGGTGGCTCTTTCAATAAATAATTCCTCGCCGCCAGACCTTCGCTATTTTATCACAGAGAGGGCGGAGAAAAAGAAGAGCACACGGGGAAAACAATGCAATTGTGTTACAAAGAGGAAAAGAGAAGCAGAAAAAACGTAAACGCTTCGCATCGTTCAAAAGTTACGGTGTCTCAGGGTTGCTCACAATTTCCTCCCCCTTGACGGTGAGCTTGTCCTGCTCGTCCCGAGCGAAGCCGAGGGAAGCGAAGCAGAAGGAAGGTAAGGTGGGGGTGTGAACTACAGTTTCGAGTTTCTGGTTGCGAGTTCCCAGGAGTGCGTCCGAGTCAGAAATTGCGTAACCAAGAGCTTTATATGCCGTGTCTCCATCCATGAGCTCATGGTCTGAGTGTACCCCATTCTCTACGTTCCAACCGTGGCTGTCTTTTTGTCCATCATGATGACGTACAGTGTTTCCGGAGTAAGATCGGATACTCTTTTTACAGGGGGTATCCTGCCCGCCTGAATCACGGCAGCATAGAAAGTAATCTCTTTCCCCGCCATCGTCAGCGGCAAAATAACCTGCGGCCGGACCGTCTTGACAAATGGCGCGTTCCAGCCCTGAACATCCTCATATACTGCTTTAATCCCCTTCTCTACCCTCCCATCGAGATAGAGTGTATAGGGGCCATATTGAGTGTCGGCAATCAGGTAAAAGTCGAAGGCAACATTGATATCCTGATTGAGCGAAAGATTTAAGATGGAATTATACCCCGCCCTCAGCGGCCCCGGATCAACGACCAGTAGCGGTATTGGTGTGGGCGTGGGCGTGGGCGTATCTATCAAAGGCGCTTCAGTTCCGGTGGGCCTCATGGTCGGTGTAATGGTTGGCGTCTGAATCGGGGTTTCTGTCGGAGTAGGCGGATTAGAAGGGTTATACTCGTCCGCTCCCATGTCGTACTCCGCCGTACCGCTGAAGTCCCCGTCGAGAGGCCGTGGATCTCCCTCGAAGTCTATCGAACCCCCGCCTTGCACAATGGCGTCGATGCATGGAGAGCCGGGGAGGAGGTGATAATCGTCGTTATCAGGATTGGCAAACATCGGGTCTGCCGAGATATTGCCTGTGCCGGGATCGCCGTCCTCGATATCCGAATAATAGGCCGTGGCGTTGCGGAGATCGTCACCGTTGTTCCAGATAATGGAACCGGACACCTGACACGCTGATGAACTCCATGCATGTATTCCGTATTCCGAATGTCCGGTAATGGTCGTTTGAAACAAATCCGCATCACTATATGGACCAACTCGCACCCCACACCGCCCATTCCTTGCGATGATGCTGGTACCCACCGTCAGAAACGTCTCCTCGCCTATGCCCACCCCGTATGCGTTCCCGATAATGACACAGCAAGCAATGCTACCATGTGTTCCTTCACCGCCAAAAGAGATCCCAGCACCATTGTTTTTCACGATGCACCGTGTGAGCGAGCCCCCTCCGTCAAGATCTACTCCTCCGCTATTGCCGATGATCTCACTATCAGTAATAGTCGATTCAAAAATCCCACACCCAATAACAGTATATCCATTGTTTTCCGTAAATCGTGAGCCGCTTATTACGAGGGGGCCAAATAATGCCTCTATCCCTTGATTATTATTTTCGAATGTACACCCGGAAATCACCAAATCGTCAGCGCTGAACTCTTCATCGGACGTATAGATCCCTGACTCATTCAATCTGAAGATACAGTTACGTATCGTGGCCCGATTAGAATAAGGCCATGGAGTATCCGAAAAAACACCGGCTCCATTTCCTGTGAAGGTACAATGAGAGATAGTCGTATCCGCGTTTGCGCAGTATATCCCACCCGCACCGCCGAAAAAGCCTCCTCCAGTAATAGTGAATCCGTCAACAGTCGCATGAGAGGCCGCCGTCACTGTCCTGGCATCGCTTCCTCCACCGCCGTCAATGATCGTTTCATTCACTTGAATATTGCGCGTCCAGCCCGAAGGGTCGTAGCCGCCGGAGAGGCTCTCGTACTCGTCCATCACCACGTTTTCCGTGTACGTTCCGGCGGCGACTCGCACCTCCACTGGATTCGATTGGGAGGCGGTCACCGTGCTGATCGCGTGTCCGATTGTCTTCCAGGGATTATCCGGAGAACCGTTCCCCTCCATGTCGCTCCCCGTGGTCTCGCTGACATAGTAAATGGGAGCTACCGGTGTGTTCGTTGGAGTCCGGATATCCCATGTAGGGGTAGGGGTGGGGGTGGGCCCTGGTTTGATGCAGTAGAGAAAAAAAGAGCCGATATACACCCTGCCGTCGCTCCCCAGCGCGGGTGAGGATTCTATGAAATCCATAGTCTTATAGGTCCAGTTGAGCGCACCATTTGAGTTAAACGCGTAGAGCTTCTTATCATAAGAGCCTACGTACACCCTCCCGTCGCTCCCCAGCGCGGGTGAGGAAGATACGCAATTACCAGTCCTATAGCTCCAGTTGAGCGCGCCATTTGAGTTAACCGCGTATAGCTTCTTATCATAAGAGCCTACGTACACCCTGCCGTCGCTCCCCAGCGCGGGTGAGGAAGATACGCAATTACCAGTCCTATAGGTCCAGTTGAGCGCGCCATTTGAGTTAACCGCGTAGAGATTGTAGTCCCAAGAGCCGATATACACCCTGCCGTCGCTCCCCAGCGCGGGCGAGGATGTTACATCACTACCGGTCAGATAGCTCCAGATGAGCGCGCCGTTGGGATTGAGGACGTAAAGTACATCATCTTCGGAGCCGACATACACCCTCCCGTCGCTTCCCAGCGCGGGTGAGGAAGATATCATATCACCGGTATTATAGGTCCAGTTGAGCGCACCATTTGAGTTAAACGCGTATAGCTTCTTATCATAGGAGCCGACATACACCCTCCCGTCGCTCCCCAGCGCAGGTGAGGAAGATATAGCATGATCGGTACTATAGCTCCAGTCGAGCGCGCCACTCGAGTTAACCGCGCAGAGATTATAGTCATAAGAGCCGACATACACCCTTCCGTCGCTTCCCAGCGCGGGAGAGGATGTTCCAGCATTACCAGTTTTATAGCTCCAGATGAGCGTGCCACTCGAGTTAACCACATACAAATTCCTATATTCAGTAGAGCCGAAATACACCCTCCCGTCGCTCCCCAGCGCGGGTGAGGAATTTATCCTCTCCCAAACCTGATATATCCAGTTGAGGAGGGGTATAGATGGGCCTGCATATTCGCTCCGCCCTGTGTGCATCGCATCGTGGCGGAACATCGGCCAGGGAGAGGTGGGGTCAGGCTGCGCGTATGGAAGGGTAATAAATGCGTTGTGTGCTATAGCGAGGGCAAGTCCATAAAAAACAGCTCGGTTTCTCATGAGACCTCCTGTTTACAACAGACTGCAGAGCTTAAAATTGGCCTCTGTACGAGTAATACCCAAAATAGGCTGTTTTAGGCATTACTCGGACAGGCTCCTAGCCCGACTTTCTCACTTTTCGGGCTAAAATGCATATTTTAGGCATTTGGAGCCATTTTAACCATCAGGTCTCCCACACATTTGGCACCTGATGCTG
>Ga0315281_10008107_pt1 | contig 14694 bp, 12 predicted proteins | sample YL17G07_0_MG_FD_204540 | JGI IMG/M metagenome (GOLD analysis project Ga0315281, IMG submission 204540) | Sediment microbial communities from Yellowstone Lake, YNP, Wyoming, USA - YL17G07_0 | ecosystem: Environmental > Aquatic > Freshwater > Lake > Sediment | place: USA: Wyoming | collected...
AGCAGTTCAAGGATCTCGCCGAGCGCGCTGGCTTCCATCTCGAATCCATGCTTTCCTTCAACCGCATCGGCGTTCTCGGCTGGTGGCTCAACGCCTGCCTCCTGCGCCGCAAGAACTTCGGCTACTGGCAAATCAAGCTGCTCAATCTCCTCACTCCCGTTTTCCGCCTGGTGGACTCCTGGTTCCCGCTTCCCCCGCTCTCCCTCATCGCCATCCTGCGCAATCCCGCCCCCGCCGCTCCGCGCGATTCCGCTCCTCCGAAGGCCGCAAGCTGATGCTGGCTGCCGCGCCTCCTCCGGACAATCCCCCATCTCCGGAATCCGCTGCCCGCTCCTTCTACGCCAAACTCCTTCTTCTCTTCTTTCTTCTCTCCCTGCCTTTCGCCAATCCCATTGTCCACGGCGATGGCGTCGGCTATTACGCCTACGCCCGCGCCGCTCTGATTCAGCATAATTTCCGCTTTGAAGAAGACTGGCGCCATGCCAATCTCCAGTTTGTTCAGTCGCGCACTCTCCCGGATGGCCAGATTATGCCGGAGGGCTACACTCAAACCGGGCACCTCTATAATCATTACCCCGTCGGACCCGCCATCCTCTGGTCTCCTTTTCTGGCCCTCGCTCATGCGGGTGTGCTCACCGCCAATGCTTTCGGCGCCCACATCCCCGCCGACGGTTTTTCCGCACCCTACCGCATCGCCATGGCCCTCGGCACCACCTTCTACGGATTCCTCGGACTCTTCCTGTCCTTTTCCATCGCCTGCCGTTTCGTTCACCCCCGCTGGGCCTTTCTCTCCACCCTCGCCATCTGGACCTCCAGCTCTCTTCCCGTCTACATGTATTTCAATCCTTCCTGGTCCCACGCTCATTCCGTCTTCGCCGTTTCCCTCTTTCTCTGGTTCTGGCTGCGCATTCGTCCGCAACCCACCCTCCGCCAATGGCTCCTCCTCGGCTTGCTCGGCGGTCTGCTGCTGAACATCTATTTCCCTAACGGTGTTTTTCTTCTGCTCCCCTTCGTGGATTCCCTCCGCGCCTATTGGTCCTCGCTGCGCTCGTCGGATCAATCCTCTTTCTTCCGGAAATTCTCAGGGAATCTTATCTTTCTTGCGGCCCTCTTCTTCGCCTTTCTCCCCACTCTCATCACCCGCCGGATTATCTTTGGCGGCTTCTTCCGTTTCGGCGCCTACACCGAATATCAATGGAATTTCCACGCCCCCTTTTGGCTTTCCGTCCTCTTTTCCTCCGACCACGGCCTCCTCACCTGGACCCCCCTCCTCGCCTTCGCCCTTGCCGGCCTCTTTTTTCCCACTCCCCGCTCCAGGGAAGTCGTCGCCTATTTTTCAGTCTCCGCCCTGGCCTTCTACTACGTCATCGCCTGCTATCCCTATTGGTACGGCATGGCCTCCTTCGGCAACCGCTTTCTGATCTCCCTCTCTCCGATTTTCATTCTCGGTCTCGCCCTTCTCCTCGAACGCGCCCACGCCCTCTTCCCCTCGCCCCGCCGCTCCTTTCCCGCCTTCGCTCTCCTCCTCTCCGCCTTTGCTCTCTGGAACGCCGGCTTCATCTATCAGTGGGGCGCTCACCTCATCCCGCCCCGCGGCCCCATCTCCTGGACCGAAATGATCCACAACCAATTTTCCGTCGTCCCCCGCAAACTCGGCCACGACCTTTCTTCCTATTTCTTCCGCCGCGGCGATCTCATGCGCACCATCGAGCAGAAAGACATCGAGCAATTGCACACCCCTCCCCCGCCTCATCCTTAGCTCTTTTTCTTTGCGCGCTTTTACGCAACGCGCCGCGCCTTGCACGTCCCTCCGCAGTTACGTAACCCTTCTCCTGACTGCCTTCCTTGCTTCCTGCCCGCAACTCCCCGTGCGGGCTCCCCTGCGTTCGGCTAGAATGGTCAAGGTCATTCCATCGGGGGACGTACTCATTGCATGGCTTTTTCCGGCACCAGCACCGCGCCGCTTGAACAACACTCCGCCGCGCCCTCGCCGCTCTTTCACATCGCCCCGCAGCGCGGCTGGTTCGAGCTTCGCCCGCGCGAACTCTGGGACTACCGCGAACTCCTCTATTTCTTCGTCTGGCGCGACGTCAAAATCCGCTACAAACAAACCTTCATCGGCGTCGCCTGGGTTGTTCTCCAGCCCCTCCTGACCATGGCCGTCTTCACCCTCTTCTTCGGCCATCTCGCCAAGCTGCCCTCCCAGGGCCTCCCCTATCCCGTCTTCTATTTCGCCGCTCTCGTTCCCTGGACCTATTTCTCCACCGCCCTGCTCGGCGCCACCGGCATCGTCGTCGAAAATCAGCGCGTCATCACCAAGGTCTATTTCCCCCGCCTCATCCTGCCCATCTCCGCCGTTCTCTCCGGCCTCGTGGACTTCTCCATCGGTTTCCTCATCCTCGTCGGCGTCACTCTCGGCTATGGCCTCCACCCCGGCTTCGCCGCCCTCTATCTGCCTTTCCTCCTCCTCCTGGCCGTCGCCACTGCCCTCGCCGTGGGCCTCTGGCTCTCCGCCCTCAACGCCCTTTACCGCGACGTTCGCTACGTCATGCCCTTTCTCATGCAGTTCTGGATGTTCGCCTCCCCCGTCGCCTATCCCGCCTCTCTCGTCCCCCAGCGCTGGCGCTGGCTCTACGGCCTCAATCCCATGACCGGCGTCATCGAAGGCTTCCGCTGGGCCCTCACCGGGCAGGGAAGTCCCCCCGGCGTTCTCGTCCTGGCCTCCTCCGCCGTGGTCCTCCTGATCCTCGCCGGCGGCCTGCTCTTTTTCCAGCGCATGGAAGGCACCGTGGCCGATCTGGTCTGAACCATGCGCACCATTTCCACAATTCGTTCGCGCTGCGTGGCCCGCCCATGAACCGCGTCGTCATTCACGCCGAGCAACTCTCCAAGCGCTACCGCATCGGCCAGATCGAGCGCCCCTTGCAGCTCCGCGAAGTACTCACCCGCGCCCTGCGCTCGCCTCTCAGCTTCCTCCGCCCCGCTCCCCGCGAAACCTTCTGGGCCCTCAAGGACGTCAGCCTGGAAGTTCGCGAAGGCGAAGTCCTCGGCCTCATCGGCCGCAACGGCTCCGGCAAGACCACGCTCCTCAAAATCCTCTCCCGCATCACCCGCCCCACCGCCGGCCGCGCCGAAATCCGCGGCCATGTCGGCAGCCTCCTCGAAGTCGGCACCGGCTTTCACCCCGACCTCACCGGCCGCGAAAACACCTATCTCAGCGGCGCCATCCTGGGCATGCGCAAACAGGAAATCGCCCGCAAATTCGATGAAATCGTGGCCTTCGCCGAACTCGAAAAATTCATCGACACCCCGGTCAAGCACTACTCCTCCGGCATGTACGTCCGCCTGGCCTTCGCCGTTGCCGCCCATCTCGAACCCGAAATCCTCCTCGTCGATGAAGTCCTCGCCGTCGGCGACATCAAATTCCAGAAAAAATGTCTCGGCAAAATGGGCGACGTCGCCCGCGCCGGCCGCACCGTCGTCCTCGTCTCCCACCAGCTCAATCAAATCCGCCGCCTCTGCCACCGCGCCCTCTGGCTCGACGATGGCTCCATCCGCCGGGATGGCCCCACCGCCGAAGTCGTCAGCGCCTACGAAGCCGCCATGACCGAAGGTGACCGCTCCTCCCCCTCACGCTCCAATTCAGCCACGCAAAAGGCCCGCTTCCTCCGCTGGGAAATTGCCGAGCCGCAAGGAAACTCGCCCCATACTTTGCACACTCTCGGTCCCGCGAAAGTCCGCTTCCTGCTCGAAGTTCATCAGCCCATCTCCCATGCGCACCATGGCGTCGCCCTCTACAACGCGGATCGCCAGTTGATGTGGGGCTACGGCACGGACAACCTTGACCTGCAAGCGGGCTTGCACGAAGCCGTCTATGAATTTCCCTCGCTTCCCCTGCGCCCGGGCATGTATTCCTGGCTGGTTACCCTCTGGGACGAATCCGGCGCGGTTGACCTCTGGGAGAGTATCCCGGATATGCTGGTGGCCACGGAATCCTATCAGCATGCTCGGGATGAGTGGGCGGGCATCCTGAATCTTCCCATTGCTTTGAAGATTGGTCCTTGCACCGAATCAAGATTCCCTGTAGTTTCTCCATCCGGCGGAAACCCCACATGACCGAGCACCGGCAACCCAGCGCAACTTCCTCCGCCGAATTTCACTGTTGGTATGCGGGCGATGCGCCCAGTGCGCTCGTCAAAGGCCGCTACAATCTCGATAAATTCGCCCGCTTCCTGCATCCCGGTCCCGTGGTGGACCTCGGCTGCGGCGAGGGCGCGCTGCTGCTGGCTTTGAAAGAGGCCGGCCACGCGGATCTCACTGGCGTGGAGTCCAACCCTGAACTCTGCGCGTTGGCGGAATCCTTCGGCGTGCGCGTGATCCAGACCGACCTCCAGCAATACCTGGCCGGCGCGCTCACTCCCGCGGCCTATTTCTATCTCGACGTCATCGAGCATGTGCCTTTCGCATTGAACCTGCGCCTTTTCGCCGCTCTGCCACAGGGCAGCCGGCTGATCCTGCAGACGCCCAACACCGAATCGATTCAGGGCCATCAGTTTTACCTGAATGTGCCCTCGCACCTGGCGCCTTATTCGCCGTGGGTTATTCGCAGGATGCTTGCGCGTTTTGGATATGACGTGGTCGCCGAAGGAACCGTGGAGGGCGATCATCCGCGCACTTGGAAAAACCGCTTGCGCGCTTTTTTTATTCGCAAAGTCCTGGGTCTCGCACCCGATCTTCTTCTCGGCGGGGGAAATTACTTCGTCGTAGCGGATCGCATTCGCCAGGAGGGCGAGGCACGCCTTGGCTAATGTGACCGTCTACATCCCGGCCTGCAACGCCGCCGCGTTTCTCCCGCGCGCCCTCGATGGTCTGCTCGCGCAGACCCACCCGCCTGATGAGATCCTCGTCATCGACGATGGTTCACGCGATGCCACCTGCGAAATCGCTTCGCGTTATCCCGCCATCACACTCATCCGCCACGGCTGTAACCGCGGCCTCGGTGCCACCCGCAACACTGCCTTTCAATCCGCCCGCAATGACCTCGTGGCCTCTCTCGATGCCGACTGCGTGCCCGACCCATCCTGGCTCGCCAACCTTCTCCCCCCCCTCTCTGACCCCCAAGTCGCCGGCGTCGGCGGTTTTCTCGTCGAAGGCGTGCAGCGCACAGTGGCCGACCGCTGGCGTCGCGCCCACATGCCCCAGGAATGGGGCGAAGCGCCTTTGCGCAACCCCCGCTTTCTCTTCGGCTGCAACAATGTCTTCCGCAAGTCCGCGGTTCTCGAAGCGGGCGGTTACGACGAGCGCATGCGTACCAATGGCGAGGACGCCGACCTTTCTCTGCGACTGCGTGCTCGCGGCTGGCTCCTCGCCTATGAACCCTCCGCCCGCGCGACCCATCTGCGCGAGGACACCATTCGCTCCATCCTGGACACCTACTGGCGCTGGTGGCGTTTCGGTGTGCGCGCCTATGCCAGCGGCGTTCGTCTGCGCTCCGTTCTCGGCCATGCTGTTTTTGTCCATTTCCGATACACTTTTCTTGATCTTGTGCGGCGCGACTTGCACGCGCGCCGCTTCAGTTTGCTGGGATTGGATCTTTTAGCGCTCGCTTATTTGCCCTATCGGGATTTCCGCCTGTGGCTCGAAGCGCAATTCGGAGCGCCGCCGCAGCGTGCTTCTTCGGAGGTTTGAGCGGAGCTATCCTCTATGCCGCCGAGAGGCAATAGGAAGGGGCAAACTTACGATGCAGTCTAAAACCATCCTCGTCACCGGCTCCAGCGGCCTCATCGGCTCCGAAGCCGTCTCCCATTTCGACCGCCAGGGCCACCACGTCGTCGGCGTCGACAACAACATGCGCCGCGTCTTCTTCGGCGCTCCCGGCGACACCACGTGGAATCTCGAGCGCCTGAAAGCCTCCACCAAAAACTTCACCCCCTCCAATCTCGATATCCGCGACCGCTCCGCCCTGGAAACTCTCTTCCGCTCCCACCGCTTCGACCTCATCGTCCATTGCGCCGCTCAGCCCTCCCACGACAAAGCCCGCGAAATCCCCATCCTCGATTTCGAAGTCAACGCTATGGGCACCCTCAATCTTCTCGAAGCCACTCGCCAGCACTGCCCCGATGCCGTCTTCGTCTTCCTCAGCACCAACAAAGTCTATGGCGACGCCCCCAACGAGCTCCCGTTGAAAGAACTCGAGTCCCGCTACGACTACGCCCGCCCCGAGGATTACGACGGCATCCCCGAAACCTGCCGCATCGACCGCACCCTCCACTCTCTCTTCGGCGCCTCCAAAGCCGCCGCCGACCTCGTCGCTCAGGAATACGGCCGCTACTTCGGCATGAAGGTCGGCATCTTCCGCGGCGGCTGCCTCACCGGCCCCTCTCACTCCGGCGTCGAGCTGCACGGCTTCCTCTCCTATCTGGTCAAAGTCACTCTCACCGGCGGCGCCTATTCCGTCTTCGGCTACAAGGGCAAGCAGGTGCGCGACAACATTCACAGCCACGACGTCGTCCGCGCCATCGAGGAGTTCGCCGCCCATCCCCGCCCCGGCGAGGTCTACAACCTCGGCGGTGGCCGCGCCAACAGCGTCTCCATGCTCGAAGCCATCGCCCGCATCGAACAGCTCGCCGGCAAAAAGCTCGCCTGGACCTATGTGGACCAGCCCCGCAAGGGCGACCACATCTGCTACATCTCCAATCTGAAAAAATTCCAAACCGATTACCCCAACTGGCGCATCACCGTCGGTCTCGATGAAATCCTGCGGCAAATCATCGACTCCCAGGAACAACAACTGCGCGCCGCCCCCGGTGTGCGATGATCAGCAGGGAGCTGCCACCTCAATGACCCGCCCGCTCGTTTCCATCCTCATCGACACCTACAACCACGAGCAGTTCATCGAGCAGGCCATCCGCAGCGTCCTCGATCAGGATTTCCCCGCTGGCCAGCGCGAAATCATCGTGGTGGACGACGGCTCGACCGACCGCACCCCGGAAATCGTCCGCAAATTCGCCCCCCAAGTCCGCCTCATCCGCAAATCCAACGGCGGCCAGGCCTCCGCCTTCAACGCCGGCATTCCCGAATGCCAGGGCGAAATCATCGCCTTCCTCGACGGCGACGACTGGTGGGCAGGCAACAAACTGTCGCGCGTCGCGCAAGCGATGGCGGCTGACCCGGCGCTCGGAATTGTGGGCCACGGCATCCTCGAATCCTTCCCCGACGGCACGCTAAGAAGTGTCGCCCCGGATAAATCGGAGCGCCTGCGCCTCAATTCGCTGGCTGCTGCCCGCGTCTTTCGCCTTCGTAAAAGCTATCTCGGAACCAGCCGCATGACCCTGCGCACCTCCATTGCCCGCCAGATTCTTCCCGTTCCGGAATCCCTTCTCATTGAAGCGGACGAATACCTCTTCACCCTGGCTGCTGCTCTCGGCGACCTTCTGATTCTTCAGCAGCCGCTCACCCATTACCGCCTTCATGGCGGAAATTTGTACATGGCGGCCGGTTCTGCCGGCGGCGGCCTCCTGCGCAAGCAGCGCTCCATGGAAGCCCTGGCGGCTTCCCTTCAAAAAGAACTCCCCCGCATCGGCGTTCCATCCAGCGCGGTCACCTGCGTCGTCGAGATCATCCAAGCGGAAGCCGACCAGATGCGCCTCATGCTGGCCGGCGGTTCTCCCTGGGAAGCCTTCCGCACGGAAAACAAAATCTATGAAGTGATGCACACTGACGCCTCGCTCAGCCACCGCCTCTTCCGCGCTCTCACCACGAGCCCGGCTCTCTTTCTCCCCCCGCGATGGTTTTATGCCGTTCGCCGCGCCATGGGCAAACTCTCCTGGTATCGCGCCGCCCGAAATAAGATTGTTCCTGTTCCCGAAATTACCCGCGTTGCGGGCCCGGACGAGTTCAAAGCATGAACCTTCGCACCGCATACGACGTCTGGCACCAGCGCGTCTTCGAATCCGCTCCCGAGCACGAGGACGCATCCTCCCCCTGGTACCAACTTGTCCGCGAGCGCCTCGGGCCCGTCGCCGGCCTGCGTATCCTCGAGGTCGCTTGCGGCCGCGGCGGCTTCGTTCATGAGCTGGCCCGCGCGGGTGCGCATGTGACCGGCTGCGATTTCTCCGCTTCGGCCCTCCGCATCAGCCAGCAGAAGCTGCTCGTCCCCGCTGCGCCCGCCTCCCCTCCTCTCGTTCAAGGCGATGCGCAGAAGCTGCCCTTCGCCGACCATTCCTTCGATCTCGTAATCTCCTGTGAGACAATCGAGCACGTGCCCGACGCTCAGCGCGCCGTCCAGGAAATGTTCCGAGTCACCCGCCCCGGCGGCAGGCTCTTTTTGACCACCCCGAATTACCTCAATTTCATGGGACTCTACGAAATTTACGCCAAGTTTCGCCATCCCCGCCGCAAGGATGACCAGCCCTTCGACCGCCGCCAGTGGTTTCCCCAGGTTCGCCGCTGGGTCCGCCGCGCCGGCTGGACCATCCTTTACACCGACGGCGCTGTCCATCAGTTCCCGTTTATTCCCGGCCGCAATCCCGTTCGTCTCCAATTGCTGGAGTCGAACCGCACACTGCGCCGTTTTCTTAGTCCTCTGGCTCTTCATTATTTCGTGGTAGCCCGGAAAATAAGTAGGGCGCGGCCATGATGAACATTTTAATGGCTGCATGCGTGCCACGGCGGCGCGAAGGCGGCGTGGCCGGCGTCGTTTCGAGCATCGCCCAGAGTTTGGAGAAACGCGGTCACCGGGTAACCTGTCTATTCATGGAAGACCTCCTGCCGGAGCCGGTGCGCTTCATGCGTTTCGCTGAATTACAATTCGCCATGCGGCTCGCGCGCTATATCACCCTGCGTCGCAGCGAATTCTCTGTTGTCAACCTTCATGCCCCCGCCGGTGTACTCTACGGCCTGCGGCGTCGTTTTCTGGGTGCTGCGGGTCCGCCCTATGTAATGACTCTGCACGGACTTGAGGAAAACCGCATTTACGCGATGAAGCGCGAAGCCCGCAAGGGCCGGGCTTGGAATTTTTCTTGGAAGAACCGTGCCTGGCATCGCCTCTATCACCAGCCTCGTTTTGATTGGGCTATTCGTACGGCGGACGCGGCGCATTGCTTCAGCCGCGACGTCTGGACCCTGCTCCACCTCAAGTACGATCTCGACGACGAGCGTGTAGCGTATATCCCTAACGGTGTTTCTCGTCGCTTTTTCCTTGATCGGGTCTACGGCAGCCCGCTCCCCCTCCGCCTGCTCTATGCCGGCACGTGGCTCGACCAGCGTGGCATCTACTATCTGCGCGAGGCTCTGCCTCGTATCTTTGCCGAGCGCCCGGAGACGCGCTTCACCTTTGCCGGGCCGGGCATTCCCGCGCCTGATCTCCGTGCGTTTTTCGGCGAGACCCTGGCTTCCCGTCTGGATATTCTCGATACCGTCCCCTGGGAAGAGATGCCGCAACTTTACGCCGAGCACGATATTCTGGTGTTCCCATCGCTTGTCGAAGGGCAGCCTTCCATCATTCTGGAAGCGATGGCCAGTGGCATGCCTGTGATCACGGCGGAGACCTGCGGAATGGTGGACCTCATCGACCACGAATCGGACGGCTGGCTCGTTCCTCCAGCAGACTCCGCCGCGCTGTCGCAGGCCATCCTGCAATTGACTGCGTCGTCCGAACTGCGGGAGCGCATCGGACGGGCCGCGCAGGCGCGCATGCGTCGGCACACATGGGAACGCGCTGCCTGCAGTTTTGAGAAACTTCTGGAGCGCACCATCGCTCGTGCGGCAATTGCGCGGAAAAGGAAATGCAGTTGACATCACCCGCAACCAAATCCATGCGCCACGACTGGGACGCGCGCGCGCGGAAGAATGCCTTCCACTACATCGCCTCCTGGCGCAAGGACTGGGACCTCCCCTCCTTTCTCGCCTCCGGCGAGGCAGACATCGAGCGCCTTGTGGTCCCCGCCTTATCTCGTTGTGGTTTGCCCGTAACGGGCAAGCGCATGCTGGAACTCGGCTGCGGCGCCGGCCGCATGACCCACGGCTTCGCGCGCCGCTTCGCCCAGGTCTACGCCTTCGATCTCTCCCATGAAATGCTCGCCCGCGCACGCCAGATTCACAGCGAACAAAAAAACATCCTCTGGCTGCTCAGCAACGGCTCCGATCTCTCCTGCGTCGCTTCGGATTCCATGGATTTTGTCTTCAGCTACATCGTCCTGCAGCATCTCCCGGAGCAATCGCTCGCCCTGCGATATATTCGCGAAATGCTGCGCGTCCTGCGGCCGGGCGGCGCCTTCCTGTTTCAGTTCAACGGCGGCTTTGCGCCCACGATGAATTGGCGCGGTCGCCTCTCCTGGGGGATTGTGGATGCCTTATGGTCCGCCCGCCTGACCAGACTGAGCCATGCGGCCGCTTCCGCCATGCATCTCGACCCGGCTGCGGCGGGGAAGAGTTGGCGCGGCGCCTCCATTCAAGTCGGCAGCGTCGCCCAATGCGTCCGCGATTCCGCCGGTGAGGTCCGTGAAATCAGTGGTGAAAATACGCCCATGACTTGGTGCTGCGGCGTGAAATCGGAAAGAAAGGACTGAGCCGCGATGCTGACCCTCGGCATCAACTATTCCCAAATGCACGACTCTTCCGCCTGCATCGTCCGCGACGGCCAGCTCCTCTTCGCCGTCGCCGAAGAGCGCCTCAGCCGCCTCAAGCACGACGCCGGCTTCCCCAAACTTGCCATTCAAGCCTGCCTCGATTTTGCCGCCGCCCAGCCCGCCGATCTCGACGAAGTCTGCTTCGGCTGGCAAACCGCCGGCCCCGGTTTCCGCCACGACCTGAAACTCTTCGCCCTCGGCCGCTACTCCATCACCTATCTCAACGTCCTCAACACCACCCGCCATTTCCTCAGCATGTGGCATCAGCAAAGCGGCGCCAATCGTTTCGCCCAGCTCTTCGGCCCCACCCGTGCCCGCATGCGCTTCGTTGACCACCACTTCGCTCACGCACTCAGCGCCGCCGCCTATTCCGGCTTTGACGATTCCGCCGTCGTGGTCATGGACGGCCGCGGCGCCTGGGAAGCCACTTCCATCTGGCGTTCCCGCAACGGCCGCCTCGAACATCTCCTCACCATTCCTTATCCCGATTCCGTCGGCGTTTTCTACAGCGAGTTCACCGCCTACCTCGGTTTCCAGCGCAACAGCGACGAATGGAAGGTCATGGGCCTGGCCCCCTACGGCAAGCCCGGCGTCGATCTCCGCCCCTTCATCGACCCCGCTGCCGCTCCCTACAAAGTTCACACAAAAAATCTTTTCTCCCGCGGCGTTCCGTTTTCCAAACTAATCGCCCACCTCGGCCCCGCCCGCCTCCCCGAATCCGAAATCGACGACCGTCACAAGGACATCGCCTTCGCCGTTCAGGACGCCTGCGAACTCGCCATGATGAGCGTTGTCCGCATGGCCCTCGAAAAAACCGGCTGCCGCAACCTGTGCCTCGCCGGCGGCGTCGCCCTCAACTCCAAAGCCAACGGTAAAATCGCCGCCTCCGGCCTCGTCGATAAACTCTTCGTCCAGCCCGCCGCCTCCGACGACGGCGTAGCCCTCGGCGCCGCCCTCGCTCCCTATCTCGATAAAGGCGGCCGCTTCCCCAATACGCCCATGCGCCACGCCTATCTCGGCCCCTCCTTCTCCGACGACCAGATTGAAGCCGCCCTGCGCACCTACAAATTGCGCTTCACCCGCCTCGACGACCCCGCCAAAACCGCCGCCGAGCTTCTCTCCCACGGAAAAATTCTCGGCTGGTTTCAGGGCCGCATGGAGTTCGGCCCCCGCGCCCTCGGTTCCCGCTCCATCCTCGCCGACCCCCGCGACCCCGAAATGAACGCCAAGGTCAACAACGCCGTAAAATTCCGCGAATGGTGGCGCCCCTTTGCCCCCTCCATGCTCGCCGAAAAAGCCCCGGACTACGTCGAAAGCGTCACCGACTCCCCCTTCATGATCCTCACCGCCCAGGTCAAACCCGCAATGCGCTCCGTCATTCCCTCCGTCACTCACGTGGACGGCAGCGCCCGCCCGCAAACCGTCGAAAAGGAAATCAATCCTCTCTATTGGCGCCTCATCGACGAATTCGGCCGCCGTACCGGCGTCTACGTCGTCATGAACACCTCCTTCAATCTCCGCGGCGAAGCCATCGTCCACACCCCCACCGACGCCATCCGCACCTTCTTCAGTTCTGGCATGGACGCCCTGGTGATCGGCTCTTTTATCGTGGAAAAATAATCCGTCCGCGCGCGCTTCCGCCGTAGCCGCCCTCTTCAGTCGCAAGACTCCGGGCAGCAGTCGGAGAGGGCGAGCCGTTCCCTTCCGTCTCCCCCGCCCCTACCACCCCCTCGCCAGCACCCCAATGATCCTCCCCAGCGCTTCCGCATCCCGCGTATCAATCACCTCCGCCGCCGAATGCGAATACCGCAGCGGCCATCCCAGCGCCACGTCCACCGCCCCATACCGCGGAAACACCGCCCCGTCGTTCCCTCCGCCCGTCACTCCATACTGCACCGCGATTCCATTGGCTCGCGCCATTTTCACCACCCGTTCTACGTACTCCCGCGGCACGATGTTCGAATTGTCCACCGCCCGCACCACGAATCCCTTCCCAATCTTGGCATCCCCAAACCGCTTCAATTCCAGCGGCGAATCCGCGCTCACGAACGTATCAATCGCGAACACAAAATCCGGCGTCCAGCCCTCGGCCGCCATCCGCTCCGCCGCCGCCGCTGCTCCCTTCAATCCCACCTCTTCTTCCGTCGACCAGATGAACGTCACGTCCCGCCCTGGCAATTCCGGACCCAGCGCCCGCACCGCTTCCACCAGCGCCGCGCAACCCACCCGGTCATCAAAGCTCCGCGCATTCGCCCGCGTTCCCAGCAGTGCCCGGTATTCCTTCGGAATCGTGATCCAATCTCCCACGGCGATCCCCATCCTCTTCGTCTCGTCCGCCGTTTTCGTTCCCACGTACACCCGCGCCGGCTCCTCCGCCCCGCGCGCCGCATGCGGCCATTCGAATCCCGCCTGCTCCCATCCCGCCGGCGGCTCCATCACTCCGCCCACGTCTCCCTTCGCCGTGTGTACCAGCGCCACATGCCCCAGAAAATATTCCGAAAATCCTCCGCCCAGAAAATCCACCAGTAGACTCCCGTCCGCCGCAATCTCCCGCACCTGATACCCGAGCTCGTCCATGTGCGCCACGAACACAATCCTCTTCGTCTTCCCCGCGCCCTTTCCGTTTCCCAGATGCAGTACCAGATTTCCCGCCGCGTCCGTTTCCGTCTTCGCCCATTTCGGCAGCAACTCCTTCACCTTTTCCCGCACCGCTCCTTCATGCCCGCTCGCTCCGTAGGACTCGCTCAGTTGGCTCAGCACCGTCCCCGCCGCCACGGACATTTTCTTTTTTCCCGCCGCTTCCGCCGCCTTCCGCGCTTCTCCCGCCCCGGCGTAAGCCCGTAGCAACTCCTGCAACGCCGCAAAGTCCGCGCTCGAGATCGTCTCCGCCGGTGTCGCCGCCCAGGCCGTCGCGATTCCCGCCAGCGCCAACCGCCCCGGCATCGCGCTGCTCTTCGCGTACCCCGCCATCCGCGGCCCCGCTGCCGCCACGGTTGTAACCGCAATGTGTTTCTTATCCGCCAGCGCCCGCAATTCCGCCGTAAACCCTTCCGCCGCGCTTCCCGCCTCTTTCCCGCCCAGCAACACTCCCGCTCCGGGTTCGGCCGCAATTTCTCCCTTGCCCGCCTCGCGCGGCCTCATCCGTCCCACAAAAATCATCTCCTCCGCCTGCACTTCGTTCAGCAACCGCTCCAGTCCCCGCCCTCCCGTCCACTGCTGCGTCAGAAACGCCACCGTCAGCGTTCCCTTCAACTCCTTCACGTCGATCCCGCGTACCATCTCCACCAGCGCCGCCGCTCCAAACCGGTCCCCCACCGCCGCTCCCGCGTACGCCGCTCCCGCTCCCACGTCCAGCAATTTCCGGTTGATCACCACCGCGTCCAGCACGTCCACTCCCGCCGCGCGCGCCTCCGCTGCGCTTCCCGCTCCGATGTCCACGTACAACTCGTCCGGATGATTCATCTTCGGCGCATTCTTTCGCCCTGGCTGCAAATGCGTCGAAAGCCCCGCGAAGACTCCCGCAATCTTCTTCCCGTTCCGCGTCATCACCCACGCCGGCTCCGCCGCGTGCAGCAAGTCAAACACTCCATTCGGCGCCGCCTGCGGCAACCTCTGCACCCGCAGGTATCCCTCCTCCGTGATTCCGCTCACCACGTACCCCGCCTCATCGATCGCCGTCGCCACCAGCCGCTTCGGCTCCCCGCTCCCCAGCGTCACGATCACATTTCCCAAATTGTCCGTCCGTGGCGCATACCCCTTCAGCTCCTCGCGAATCATTCCCGCCAGCCGCCCCTCATTCCCCGCCACCGCCGCCGTCTCCGTAAAGACCCGCAGCTCTCCCGCGCCGTCTTGCGCCGCCGTTCTCATGGTCAACGCCATCGGCAAAACCAAAATCCCCACCATCGCTGTCAGGACCTTCTTCACGGCTCCACTCCTTCTGCTTGTGTTTTGGATTCCTTCTCTAGCAGGTTGCTGAAAAAGTCTTCTTGCGGTCACCTCGGACACGGCGAGTGGTCTGCCGATTACAGAAAAGCCAAGAGAAAAGCAGATTCCTCGTCGCCTGTGG
>Ga0315281_10008108_pt1 | contig 14694 bp, 11 predicted proteins | sample YL17G07_0_MG_FD_204540 | JGI IMG/M metagenome (GOLD analysis project Ga0315281, IMG submission 204540) | Sediment microbial communities from Yellowstone Lake, YNP, Wyoming, USA - YL17G07_0 | ecosystem: Environmental > Aquatic > Freshwater > Lake > Sediment | place: USA: Wyoming | collected...
GTTTTGCCTGGTGTGCCCAAAGCAAAAGTCCACGCGCGCATCATCATGACGCCACAGCATTTCAAAATGCTGATGAACGCAATGAAAGATAACCTTGACAAGTTTGAGAAGAAGTTTGGCGAGATCAAAATCGCGGGGGAGATGCAGGGGGGTCTTCCGTTCGGATTCCAGCCACCGCCCAAGGATGAGAAATTCCACTAGTCAACGAAAGCCGGCTCAGGATACTTCGAGTCGGCTTTCTCGTTTTCTGAGCGAGCGCTCACTGGATTCGGTGAATTATTAAGTCCATCGATGCAATTGCTTCACACTCAGTGGGGCGATCGAACTTTTGTACACAATCCTTCCACTTGGCCTTTGGCATGAACGCGCAGAACTAAAGAATAAAACGGCTGAGGTCTCGGTTCTTAACGATGGAAGAAAGTTTCTTTTGGACGAGCTCTTTTGTCACTCGAAGTTCACTCTGTTTGATGCCATCCGGTGCGTCAAACAAAACCTCTTCTAATAATGTTGTCAGGATTGTATGAAGCCTCCGCGCGCCGATGTTTTCAACTTGCTCGTTTACTTCGAACGCAATCTTCGCCACTTCGCGTACTGCATCTTCCTCAAATTCCAAACGCACTCCGTCTGTTTCGAGCATCGCGGTGTATTGCTTGAGAAGGGCATTCTGCGGCTTCGTGAGAATCTTTACAAAATCTTCTTCCGTGAGGCTACTCAGTTCCACGCGAATGGGGAAGCGGCCCTGAAGCTCAGGGATGAGGTCTGAGGGTTTTGAAACATGAAACGCGCCTGAGGCGATGAACAGCACGTGGTCGGTTTTCACCATTCCGTACTTGGTGTTCACAGTCGATCCTTCGACAATGGGCAAAAGATCGCGCTGAACGCCTTCGCGCGACACATCCGGACCGCCCGATTGACCTTTGGCGCTGGCAATCTTGTCGATCTCATCGAGAAAAACGATGCCGGAGTTTTCGACACGCCGGATCGCTTCTGAGGTCACCTTATCCATGTCGATGAGCTTCTGCGATTCTTCCTGCGCAAGTATCTTTCTTGCTTCGCTCACACTAACTTTTCGCTGCTTCTGTTTTTTCGGAAGAATGTTGCCGAGCATATCTTGAATGTTTAGCCCCATGTCGTCCATCGGGATGGGACCGACGACCTGCATCAACGGCATTTGCTGCACTTGCGTTTCGAGCTCGACGATGCGTTCATCCAGTGCCCCGGAGAGGAGTTTCTCTCGAAATTTTGATCGGGTCGTATCTTCAGACATTTCTGATTCTGGCTTTGGTGTTTTTGGCGGTGGGACAAGAATATCCAGAAGGCGCTCGTCGGCGAGTTCGTGGGCTTTTTCCTTCACGCTGGCCAGCTGTTCATTCCGCACCATGTTTACCCCAATATCGGTCAAGTCCCGAACAATGGTCTCCACATCGCGACCGACATAGCCGACCTCGGTGAAGCGAGTCGCTTCGACTTTTAGAAAGGGAGCGTGCGCGAGTTTGGCGAGTCGTCTCGCAATCTCAGTCTTGCCGACGCCCGTAGGTCCGATGAGGATGATATTGTTCGGCATGATCTCTTCGCGCAAATTATCAGCAACCTGCAATCGCCGCCAACGGTTCCGCAGTGCTATGGCAACGGATTTCTTTGCCGCATTCTGGCCGATGATGTAACGGTCAAGTTCCTTGACGATTTCACGCGGGGTCAAATCTTGAGTCGGTTTTGAGGTCTTCTTCATTCGGTCACAATTCTTCGACGACAATATTCTTGTTCGTGTAGATACAAATCTCCGCTGCGGTTTCGAGAGATTCACGGACGATTGCGGCGGCAGTCAACGGTGTGTGCTTTTTGAGCATTCGTGCTGCGGCGAGTGCAAATGTGCCTCCGGAGCCGACTGCGACGATGCCATCATCCGGTTCGATGACGTCCCCGTTGCCTGAAATAACGAGCGCATGCTCTTTATCGAGCACCGCGAGCAGCGCCTCGAGCTGGCGCAGATACTTATCCGTTCGCCAAAGTTTCGCCAGTTCGACTGCAGAGCGTACGAGCTGGCCGTGATGTTGTTCGAGTTTTTCCTCGAAGCGCTCCAGCAGGCTGAATGCATCAGCGGCAGAGCCGGCAAAGCCGACGAGGACTGAATTGCCGTGAAGTTTGCGGATCTTATTCGAATGCTGTTTCATCACCGTCGATCCAATCGTTACCTGGCCGTCGCCCCCGATGGCGACTTTGCCGTTGTGGTGCAGGCCGATGATAGTGGTCGCGTGTATTCGCTCTTGTTCCATTGTTATCCTTGGATTTTTTTTCGCAGCCGCGCCACCGGGACGCCGAGTTGCTCGCGGTACTTCGCGATTGTCCGCCGGGCGATGGTGATTCCTTCTTTTTGGAGTTGCAAAGCAATGACGTCGTCATTTAGCGGTTCGTGCGAATCTTCTGAGGCAATAATCTCTCTGATTTTCCGCTTGACGACGACGTTGGAAATATCTTCGCCGCTTTCAGATTCAAGTCCTGGAGAGAAGAATGATTTGAGAGAGAAAACGCCGAATTCGGTCTGTACATATTTGCTATTGCAGACCCGGCTGATGGTGGAGATATCGACCCCGACTACTTCACCAACGTCCCGGTAGATCATTGGCTTCAACGTTTCACCATCATCAAACCATTCTCGTTGTCGATCTACGATAGCGCGCATGACCTTGAGCAGCGTCTCGCGACGTTGCACGATGCTTGCGATAAACCATTTTGCAGATTCAAATTTCTGTTTTACGAAGTCTTTCGTCGCAGCGTCTGGCTTCTTCTTTCCCTTCGGCGTCATCAGATCTTTGTAGGCAGTGTTCAACCTGAGCGATGGAATATTCCGGTCGTTCAAGGTGATCACGAAATCTCCATTGTCTTTTTGCACGATGAAATCGGGTGTAATGTAGTTTTCTTCCGCAGTGAATTCTCCATCGCCGGGTTTGGGATTCAACTGATGGATGAGCTCAAATACTTTTTTTAGAGTGTCGTTGCCGATTCCAAGCTTCTGTGCCAGGACTTCAAAACGTTTGTGCTTGAAGTCCTCAAAGTATTCTTCGAGCATCCTTATGGCTAAGCCCTTGATCGTATGCGGCACGTTCCCGACTTTCAACTGAGCGATGAGACATTCCTGAAGAGACCGCGAAGCAATACCTGGAGGATCAAGCAGCTGAATCTTGTTGATCAGTAGCTCAGCCTTTTCCGCTTCGATCGAAAGCCCAAAACTCAATTGAAGATCCTGCAGAATTTCTTCCGTCGTGCGGCAAAGGTAGCCATATTCATCGACGTTGCCCAAAATCTCCTCAGCCAACAGAATCTCCTCGTCGTCTACCGACTGCAATTTGAGCTGGGTCAGAAGCCTCTCAGCAAGCGGGATGTTCGAACGCATCGGGGGTTCGTACGACTCATCGTCCTCTGAGTAGTTTTTTGCCTCCGGGCTTTTGAAGCCCGCAAGGTCATCCTTCATGTAGTCGTCGAGGCCGTAAGCATCGTCCACCGCCTCCTCAGACTCTTTGTCTTCACGCTGTTCTTGCTCGGTGGAAAGGTCGATCTCTTCCCCAAGTTCGAGCATCGGGTTCAATTCCAATTCCGTCTTGACGCGCTGCTCGAGTACCAGCGTCGGCAGCTGGAGGAGCTTTAGATACTGGACCTGCTGAGGAGTAAGCTTCAGGCCGAGCTTGAGTGTTTGCTGGAGGCCGATCATTGAGTCGATTGCTTCAATGGCGTGCGAGCCTGCGAAACGGCTGCTTGAAATTCCTTGTACCAGCCTTCTCCGTACGCTCTCGCAAGGGAATCTTTGAGGAAGTCGGAGAGAAAAACATTTTCATTCCGACCACGTTCCCGAGCAGAGTCGCATTCGTGAATTGATTCGTACCGAAGGCGCTCGTGCCATCCATAATCCACCCGGATCGGGAAGAGATGGCACGAGATTGGTTTCCGCCAACCGATCTCGCCACGATGAAACGCCTTCTCGAATGCGCACTTTGCTATGCCTTCCTCGTAGAAAACAAACACGCAGGCACGCTGATTGAAACAGGGGGTTGTGTAGGAGCCGTAACGAATTTCGTACAATCCTTGACGGACGATGGCCGCGCGATGCTCATCGCTCAAATACTTTGATATCACTGGATATGCCTTGACAATTTCGTCTGTTTCCGGCTTAAGTAACGGTGCGCCCAATCCCCCCGGCATCGTACAACAAGCACCCTTGCACGCCTTGAGGTCGCACGCAAATTGTTCTCCGGAGATCTCTCCGGCCACTGCAATCCCTTGCACTGTAAACTGCTGGTTGCCCATAAAATTCAAAGAAGTATAAACAAAATTCGGGTGAAGGAAAAGAAGACCGGCCCCCTCCCAATTCCACGAAAAATATCTTTCCTTCTTGTTAACGGCAGTAACGAACTACTTGTCTAATCCATACAACACAACGGACTCCTGGTGAACCCTCAAACGCTCGACGAATCGGCGCTGCTTTCGCAGGTTCGTGATGGAAATGAAAACGCATTCAGAGTCTTGGTGGAACGGCATATGCGGCATGCATACAACATTGCATATGGATTCGTGCAGGATCACGACGACGCAGACGACATTGCGCAGGAGGCATTTGTCAAGGTTCATCGCTCGATCGCATCGTTCCGCGGCGATTCTTCCTTTGCAACATGGCTTCACCGAATTGTCGCTAACCTTTCGCTCACGAGAGTCAAGCAGCGCAAAAAAGAGCAATCGCGACGTGCAGATGTTGAAGAGGCAGACACAATGACGGAGCCTGCGCGAACGTCAGAACAGAATTCGGAGCATCGCACGCACATCGAACGTGCGCTTCACGAGCTGCCAACGCTACAACGAGCTGTTGTGTTGTTGAGGCACTTTGAAGGATTGTCAACAGCACAAGTGAGCAAGGTATTGAGTTGTTCAGAACCTGCAGTGAAAACGCATCTATTCCGCGGGCTCAAAAAAATGAAAGAACGGCTATCCTATTTGGAGGCAGAATTGTCATGAAATCTCATGCGTGGGTGCAAGAAAATCTCTACGAACTTGAAACAGGAACGCTCTCCGAGAACAATCGAGCATTGGCAGAGGAACACCTTGCACGGTGTGCCGAGTGTTCACACGAGCTTAAGGAATTACGAGTTACGCTCAAACAAATGCCGCAACAATTGTACAATCCATCCAGCCTTCGTCCGGAAATGCATTGGCAAATGTTTGCCCAACGCGTCGAACGGAAATTAGACTCCGCATCGGAAGTCGAGGCTTCTTGGATTGAGCGGTTCCGTGAGATGGTACTTGGCCATCGAATGGTGTTTGCACTGGGATTTGGCTCAGCACTATTGTTGGCGGGCGTTACAGTGGGAGTGTGGATGACTATGCAAAAAAACGCAGGCGATGACAGGAGCCGCTTCGCGCAGCAGGAATTAGGGAGCCGTCATGCGCTCGTCCAAACAGCCTCGCTCGAAGAGCGCACTGAGCAGTATCTCGACCGCTCGAAAATACTGCTCGTGGGGTTGATTAATACCGACCCTCAAGTCGCAGAAAAATCCAAGATGGATTTCAGTCGACAGGTCGAAGTCTCGCGAGAATTAGTGAAGGAATCGCGTCAGCTTGTTTCGGAACTCAACGACCCTTCGCAACAACGGATGAAGAGGCTCGTGTCTGATCTGGAAATGATTCTCCTGCAAATCGCAACGCTGCAAGGTGAGGTCCAGTCGCCGGCAATCGAAATTGTGAAAAGCGGTGTCGATCGACGAGGGATTCTCTTCAAGATCAATTTGGAAGAAATCCAGCGCGCGCAATTGCCAAAGCAAGTATCCAAACCAAGTAAACAAAGCATCTAAAATAAGGAGAGACGATATGTTGTCGAGAAAGAACTTACTCATTGCGATCGCCATTGGGTCGCTGGCAGTCGCGCAACCGAGATTCACGGCTCCAACGCCCGTACCCCAGGTTGAAACAAAGATTGATGAATTAGATTTCGAATTTCCGGAAATGCCGCCGCTCCCCAACTTTGAAGAAATAGGGGGGATGCTAGCCAAAGTCGAAATGGGGCTTGCTCAATTGCCTCACAAGTTCGGTCCGATGAACCTCGAGATTGAGGAAGCTGCAATCGTGCAAGCGAGCGCATCACTCGATCAGCTTCGTTTAGCCGATCTTGAACTCCTTATGTTCCAAGACCCAGCTCCGAAGCCGGCCGCCGTCCCCCGAGAAGCGAGGCAGGCGAGATCCGCGCGGCCTGCTACAACGATAGCACCTAGAGCCGGTACAAGTTCGGGTGTTGGCGTAACTGACGCAGAGCCTGCGATTGCTCCTCCAGCATTCTGGACGAAGCAGGACCCCGTTGCCGGAAAAGCGTATCAGAATGCCTACAATCTTGTGCTCGACCAGAAATGGACTGAAGCGGCTAAAGCGCTCGATGAGTTCACCGCGAAGTACCCTCGTTCCTCCTGGATGGATGCGGCGCGGTACTGGAGATGTTACACGCGGGAAAAATCAGGAGAAGATCAAGAGACCGTATTTAAATGCTACCAGGACTTTGTGGACTCAAAGCCGAACAGTAAGTACGCAGATGAAGCAAAGTCTAGCTTGATTCAACTTGCCGCAAAACTCTCCCAGCAAGGGAAGCCGGAATATTCCAAGACTGCCAAGATGTATGAAGAAAGCCAGGACGAAGAAATTCAGTTGACTGCGCTCTACGCGCTCCAAAACTCAGGCAACGAGCGAGCCTACAACGCCGTCGTTTCGCTTTACGACCGGGCGAAGAGTGAACGTCTGCGTGAGAAGATCGTCTATGTGCTGGGCAGTTTCGAGAACGAAAATTCTTCAAAGAAACTGCTTTCAATTGCGACAGCCGATCCGAGCAGACAGGTGAAGAAAAGTGCGGTGTACGCCCTTTCGAATGTGAAGAGCACAAACAGAACAACAGTATTGAAACAACTCGTAAGCAGTCAGGCCGATGCCGAAGTAAGCAAAGCGGCTCTCTATTCGCTCGCCAATGACGATGACGACTCCATTGTTCCGTTCCTGACGGAGATTGCATTGAATAGCGCGAACGGGGAGCTGGCCAAAACGGCGACGTACTCGTTGGCAAACCATCACAGTGACGAAGTGACGAAGGCATTGAGGAAAATACTTAAAGATGCAAAATCAAGTGAAGTGCGCAAAGCGGCCCTCTATTCATTCGGCGATCGCAAGGATACGACTGCAATCGGCGTGTTGCGCGGGGTGGCGCTGACGGAATTGGATCGTGACATGCGCAAGACCGCTACGTATGCAATCGGAAACATAAAGAGCAAGGGAGCATTTGATGCACTGTGTGAGATCGTCAAGTCCGACGTTGACGAAAAAACGAAAGAAGCCGCGCTCTATTCACTCGGGAATTATGGGGGAGAAGAAGCGCGCGGATTTCTAGTGAAAGTCGCCGCTACGGAAGAAGACGAACACCTTGGAAAGACAGCAGTCTACGCACTGGGGAGTACGATGCACGGGTCGCGCGATGCAAAGCTCTATCTCGATATTCTTCGCAGTGCGAAAGCAACGGAGGTTCGAAAGGCAGCCCTTTACCAACTCGGAAACAATGAGGACCCCGCTTCAATAAAACTTCTGGGCGAGATCATCCAAAATGAGAAGGACTCCGACCTGAAGATGACTGCGGTCTACGCCATTGGCAACGTGCGGACTGACGAGGCAGTGGATGCCTTGATGAACATCGTGAAGAAGGATCCAAACAAACGCGTTCGTACCGCTGCGGTCAATGCGCTCAGTAACATTGGCACAAAGAAGGCGCAGGATGCGCTCATCCAGATCCTTGAAGGAAAAACCGAGGAACCGAAGAAATGAAATACGCTTCCTGGAAGGTTGTTTGGATAGCCTTGGTGGGGTCGCTCCAAACGCTGACTGCCCAACCCGTCACAAAGTTCGCAGGCGAGGGTTCGATCGAGCGGCGATGGGATTGGGCAGTCAAGGAAGCGGTTGCGCGTGGCACGAATGATTATTGGATTGTATACGGCATCAAACGGCTGATGGATGAAGATTCGTATCTCTCCTCAGGTTCGAGCATTTTTGGCACGATGAGCACACAGCACGATTTGTATGATCAGCTGCAAAGATTCGATTCCACCGATGACGATATCAAACACGCGGCCAAGCACGGGCTTCGACGTTACAATGAACACGGTCGGAGCATTGAAAAGAAACTGAAGGACGTCGCGATTATCGCGAGACGTTCGAATGGGATATTCACTTCGATCGACGTCAGCAATCTGGAGCTTGATTTTCGCTTTAGGAATCTCCTTGTGTATTGGCTGGGAGTGGCTGAAAAGGAAGAAAGTCTAATGTTGCTTGTCAATCTCTCTTCGTCGTTTGCAGACCCCAAGCAGCGAAAACATTGGGTCCGCGCCATCGGCCTGCATCAGTCTCCCTCAGTGCGCGCCGCGCTCACGAAGGTTCTCGAATCGGATGAACACCCGGAGGTTCAAGCCGAGGCTGCTGAATGGCTCGGTGAACAAAATACGAACGATATTCTTCCGGTGTTGGAAAAGACCGTGATCAAAGCAACAACAGATCGGTTGATAGAGGCTGGAGTGAACGGCATTAGCAAAGTAGAAACCGATGAATCGACCGAACTTCTTGTCAAACTGGCGAAGAACGGGAAAAATTCCAAAGTGAGGAAAAAGGCGGCGTTCTGGTTGGGTCAGCGAGCGACGGCAAAAAGTGATGCTGCATTGAATGACATTCTGGAAAACGATATCGACGTCGATGTTCAACGCCAAGCCCTCTATGCAATTGCACAGAATCGGGATCTCAATGCTGTCGATCGACTCATCAAGGTTGCACAAACCCATTCCAAATCATCCATCCGAAAGCAGGCCATCTATTTGCTTTCTGATAAAGCAGAAGGGGATGATCGGGCGTTGGATGCTCTCATTGCATTCACAAAGAAGTAGGCGCGAGAGAATGTTGTAGACAGAGTAGAATTTCTGCTTACAGACTCACAACCTTTTTAACCCCACCTGAGTCTTAATTACAGTTATCAATCATCCAATTTCAGGAGGGGCGGCATGAGATTCATCGGATCGTACGCGGTTTTGCTTTGCCTGTTTGCCAACCAACTCACTTCCCAAGAGAAACTGCAGATCAGAGCTGAACGAGCGCTCCAACCTATTCAGATCGATGGCGTGCTCAGCGAATCTATCTGGCAACGTCCAGGCCTAACGGACTTCAAGATGAAACGGCCTGTGGAGGGAATAGCCCCATCCCAGAGGACAGAAGTTTGGGTCGCTTTCGATGATGCGGCAATTTACGTCGCAGCCCGGATGCATGATACAGCGCCCGATTCCATTATGCGTGTCCTCGGCCGACGCGATTTCGACGTTACCGCCGATTGGTTCTGCTTTTACGCCGATCCGTACCACGACAAGCATACTGGTTATTATTTTGCTGTAAGTGCCGTAGGATCATTGCAGGACGGGACGCTCTATAATGACGATTGGAACGATGATTCGTGGGATGGCGTGTGGGAGGCGAAGACCAGCATCGACAGTCAAGGATGGTCGGCTGAGTTACGCATTCCTTATTCACAACTCAGATTTATCGAGATGCCATCGTACGTTTGGGGTGTCAACTTTCGTCGCAGCATTGGACGGACGAGCGAGCGCGACCAGGTCGTTTACACACCAAATAAGGAGAGTGGTTTCGTCTCTCGGTTCATCGAACTCAATGGAATCGAGAACATCACACCGCCCCGGCAAGCAGAGCTCCTCCCGTACTTTACTTCACGCGCCGAATATCTTCAGCATTCTCCGAATGACCCGTTCAATAATGGCTCGCGGTATTTGCCGGGCATCGGCGCGGATCTCAAAGTTGCACTTACCTCCAACCTGACGTTGAACGGGACTCTCAATCCCGATTTTGGCCAGGTGGAGGTCGATCCCGCAGTGGTAAATCTCAGCGACGTCGAATCCTACTTTCAAGAGAAGCGGCCATTTTTTGTGGAAGGCTCGAACACATTTAGTTTCGGGCAGGGGGGTTCCAACAGCAACTGGGGATTCAATTGGGGAAATCCGACCTTCTTTTATACCCGTCGCATCGGTCGCAGTCCGCAAGGGAGTTTGCCCGGTTATGATTATGCGGATGTTCCGCTCGGCACCCATATTCTGGGCGCGGGAAAAGTAACGGGCAAGATCGGCGACAATTGGAATTTTGGTACTGTCCACGCCCTCACCTCGCGGGAATTTGCAAAGATTCAACTCGCGGGCGCCCGGTCCGAAGTTGAAGTCGAGCCCATGGCGTACTACGGCATTGCTCGGTTGCAGAAAGATTTTAATGACGGCAGACAAGGGTTTGGAGTCATTGCCACGAACACCACTCGGGTTTTTGATGACAATCACCTTCGTGATGAAATCAACAGCAACGCAATTACCGGTGGTGTGGACGGTTGGACATTTCTTGATGACGACAAAGTTTATGTCGTAAATGGCTGGGTCGGTTTTTCGCGGATCGAAGGAAACTCTGCGAGGATGATCGCCCTCCAAAGAAACTCGCGACACTACTTTCAGCGTCCCGACGCAAACTATCTGAGCGTTGACTCGAACGCCACATCAATGAATGGGTTTGGCGGACGCATTGCGTTGAACAAGCAAAAGGGGCAGTGGATGTTGAACATGGCAATTGGCGCGCTCGACCCAGGTCTCGATGTGAACGACATGGGATTCCAATGGCGCAACGATGTCATCAACTACCACATTGCCGGCGGGTATAAATGGACGGACCCCACGCCATATTACAATTCAGCACGTGTGCAAGGTGCTTTGTTTGAGAGTAGAGATTTCGGCAACCGTGCAATTTGGCACGGTATCTGGACGAACGGGAGGATTGAGTTCCCGAATTTCTGGAGCTCGTTTGTTGGCTTCACCTATAATCCATCATCGCTCGATACCCGTGCCACACGAGGTGGACCGGCGCAGCTCAATCCGTTGGGACGAGAATTCTTCGGCGGAGTCTCTTCCGATAGTCGGAAACCTGTAATGGCAGAGCTTAATTGGTTTAGCTATTTCGGCGGGGGTGGTGAGCAATATAATCTGAATCTCTCCTTAGAGATAAAGCCGGCCCCCAACGTGAATATCGGATTCGGCCCGGGATGGAGTCGAAATATGTCAAGCGCTCAATGGGTGACCTCTTATGCGGACCCAACAGCGGTGGCAATGTACGGAAATCGTTATGTCTACGCAGACTTTGATCAAACGACCATCTCCGCTGACGTTCGATTGAATTGGACTTTCTCGCCGCAGCTCAGTCTTCAATTATTCATGCAGCCTCTTGTCTCATCGGGCAAGTACACAAACTTCAAGCATTTCCTAACTCCCGGCACGTTCGACTTCGAGACGTACGGCAAAGGCACTTCAACGGTTGCCTTTCTTCCTGGCCAGAATGGAAACAGCGACAGCTACGATGTTGACGCAGACGGAGCGGGAGCCAGCCCGACGGTAAATATTGGCAAGCCGGATTTCAATTTTACTTCACTCCGAGGGAACGCGGTGTTACGCTGGGAGTATCGACCCGGGTCGGCGATCTACTTTGTTTGGACGCAAAGCCGTGCCGACAACATCAACGACGGAGAGTTTCAGTTGAAGCCATCGTTTGATCGCATGTTCACTGCAAAGCCCGATAACATCTTTATGGTGAAATTCACCTACTGGTTCAACATGTAGGCATAGTTTGCCCTTCCATTAGATCGGCTCGACACCGCTTCGTGTGTCGAGCCGTTTATCTTGTCCTTTGATGAAACAGTAACCTCTATCTTCCGTATCCCCTCAAGCGTATCATTTCATCCACCACCCGTTAGGGAGATACACATGAAGAAGCTTCAACTCTGTTCTTTCCTGCTTTTGGCCCTGCCCTTGCATGCGGCAGACGGTGTCAAGGGCAATCTCGTCACAGTCAATTGGCTCGAGAAAAATCTCAAGAATTCTGAGATTGTGATACTCGACGCCTCACCTTCCCAGAGCTACTTCACCAAACACATTCCCGGCGCAATCAACTACGACATCTATTCGTATGGTCCCAATGAAATGCCAGCCGCCGAGGTTGAAAAACGCTACCAGTCCTGGGGAATTAGTCGTGGGAAAAAGATAGTCATCTATGATGGAGGCGGCTCAAACCTGGCCACAAGACTCTTTTTCTCACTCGATTATTATGGCTTCCCGACAAAGGATATCTTCATTGTCGATGGCGGGCTCTCGAAGTGGGAAGAAGTTGGATTGCCGGTCACTAAAGAACCCACACCCTCTCCAAAGAAGGGTTCATTTACCCTCAAGAAACTGAACAAGAGCGTGCGAATTGATCTTCCAGAATTCCTCACTGCCTCTGGAGATCCCGTCAACAATGTTTTGGTGGAAGCTCTTGACGCCGGCTGGCATTACGGAGGGTTCAACATGTTTGATAGACCCGGCCACATTCCCAACGCGATTCTGCTTCCCGTCGTTGACTTTTACAATCCGGATAAGACTTTCAAATCCCCCGAAGAAATTAAGAAGATGGTGAACTTTTTGGGAATCAAACCTGATCAACAAGTCAATAGCCACTGCGGAGGAGGGATTGCCGCAAGCGTGCCGTACTTCGCGTTGAAATACTTGCTGGACTACCCAAACGTAAAACTCTATCCGGGGTCTGAGTTGGAATGGTTGGCCGATCCAAGAGAACTCCCTTTTTGGACGTATGATGCTCCCTTTCTCATGAGGGAAGTTGATTGGCTGAAGAGTTGGGGCGGAAGGATGTTGAGGATGTACGGAATCTCGCAGGTCAGCCTGATAGATATTCGCCCTTCATCCGAATACTTCCAAGGCCATCTCCCTTTTGCGCTGAATATTCCGGCAGAAGTCTTTAAGAATAGCATCAATGATCTTAGCGGGATGGCCAAGGTTCTGGCTTCGGCCGGCGTGAATGCATCCCACGAAGCAGTGGTAGTCTCCGGCGCAGGGCTGACCAAGGAATCAGCTCTTGCCTTTGCCATGCTGGAGAAGCTTGGACAACATAAAGTATCGGTCTACATCGATTCACTGGGGAGTGGTGCGCAGGTTGGTTTTGGCGTTACCAAGGATACCACAGTTGTGGGCGTGAAGAAATCTCCCTACGACCTCTCCATTGTGCCCACAAATTACCCAGAGAACTTTCGCAAAGACATTTTCATTGCAGACCCGAAGAGTACGCACGGAGATTATCCGAAGGTTTTTATCGCGTCGGGAAGAAATATGCCGACAAAACCTCCAGAGGGCAAAGTTGTGCACGTTCCATATTCTGATCTCTTGAATGCCGACGGCACTCCGAAAGCCGCGAAAGATATCTGGGAGATCCTTACAAAGGCCGGGGTACCGAGATATGCGGAACTTGTATGCTTCTCCGACGATCCCGGCGAGGCAGCAGCCAATTATTTCATTCTCAAGCTCATGGGGTTTCCTGATATCAAAGTGTTGGTGATCTAATAGTGCTTGTTGAAAGCTGGTTGAGTTAGTCCGTTGTCAGGATGTTTAGTGCTAAATGCAGGAGCATCCTTGTGGCAAGCTTCGCCCGCTTGCTTAGTTTCCAGCCTCACATTCACATCGATAAAATAGCGACTCGGCGTAGCTGGATGCGTCGTGTCGCTTATTCTGTTTTGTAACGGAACAATATTCTCAATTTTGCGTTAGTAGTGGACAAGCAAGCCTACTTACAAACTATCCAAGGAGACAATGATGAATCGTATTCGGTTTTCCTCTGTTCTATTAATTGCATGCGTTCAGTTCCTTTCATCGCAAAACCAACTGCTCGTAACTACGGCTTGGGTTGACGACCACAAGAACGACCCCAATGTTATCCTGTTTCAGGTGAGTGGAAATCGGAAAGGGTTCTTGAACGGACATATTCCTGGTGCCCGCTTTCTTTGGTTTGATCATCTTTCGCCCTCCAACCCAGACGAATCAACAGCGCTTCCGACGATGGAACAGGCAAAGTCGAGTCTGGAAGAGTTAGGAGTTTCGAACGCCTCTCGAGTCATTTTGTATGGAGGGCCCAATGTAGTCACTCTTCTTACAAGGACTTACCTGATGTTTGAATATCTCGGGATTGCACAGAATGTATCAATCATGAGCGGCGGGATGGACGCCTGGAAATCAGAAAAGAGAGTCACCTCGACAGAGACTAGTCCGACTATTCAACGGGGGAATGTATCGATAACAGCGCATCCAAATTTGATCGTGGATGTAGACTGGGTGAAAAACAATCTGAAGAACCCATCAGTTGCGATTGTCGATGCTCGTGGAAAACGAGCGTACGACGGGGCACCGGGTGGCCCGCAGCGAAGCGGACATATTTTCGGCGCCAAACTCGTAGTCATTGATAGCCTTGTCGACTCTTTGAATCGGTTCAAATCGCCGGACATACTAAGAAAATATTTTGCCGACGCCGGAATTAATCCAAACTCAAAGATTGTAACCTATTGTTGGGTTGGCCAAATGGCAACCGTTCCATATTTTGCAGCGAAATTGCTCGGTTACGATGCGGCTTTGTTTGACGGCTCGTGGGAAATCTGGAGTGCAATGGATGAATCATATCCAGTTGAACAGACGCCTCCTCCGCCAAAGGTGGGGAAATAATTTGTGAGCGCCAAAGAACCACAGCCATATCTAAACCCATACCTTGCTGGTATTGGAATTGGCATTGTGTTGG
>Ga0315281_10008109_pt1 | contig 14693 bp, 10 predicted proteins | sample YL17G07_0_MG_FD_204540 | JGI IMG/M metagenome (GOLD analysis project Ga0315281, IMG submission 204540) | Sediment microbial communities from Yellowstone Lake, YNP, Wyoming, USA - YL17G07_0 | ecosystem: Environmental > Aquatic > Freshwater > Lake > Sediment | place: USA: Wyoming | collected...
CGCAGGCAACCCCCGACACCGCTCCGCCCATCATCACCGAAGGCCCGATCGTGATGAACGTTTCGAGCCGGGGGGGAACGGCGCGTTGGATCACCGATGAGTCGGCGGACAGCGTGGTCGAGTACGGCCTGACGACGGAAACCCTGGGTCAGCGGGTCTCCCGGGCGCCCCTGGTTCACCAACACAACGTCTCCCTGACGAATCTCACGACGGACACGCTTTACTATTACCACGTCCTCTCCACGGACGTGCGCGGCAACGGACCCACCTCCAGCGCCGTCCATTCCTTCCGGACCGACACAATTCCAGACTCCCTCGAACCGGTGTTCCTGGACGGGCCGCGGGTTCTCGACGTCAACCAGAGCAGCGCCACCATTTATTGGGAAACCGACGAACTCTCCGATACCGTGGTGGACTACGGCGAAGGGTTGGCCCTGAATCTCCGTTGTTCGGATTCCACCAAGACGCGGATTCACCAGATCACGCTGACCGGCCTGACAGGGGGACAGTCTTACTCCTTCATGGCGTCGTCCACGGATATGAACGGCAACACGGCTTCGAGCATCGAGAGCATTGAGCCGGGCGGAGGCGGGGCAGAGTATCCGGTTCCGCGCCGCGCCGGGGGACTCAGTTTCACCACCAATTTGGAACCCGACGTAACGCCTCCTCACATTACAGAAGGCCCGACCGTCTGGGTCGTCACGGACAGAATAGCCGTAGTTCGCTGGGTGACGGATGAGATCGGCGACACCCGCGTATGGTACGGACTGAGCGCGCAAGGCCTGTCCCATTTCTCCGGGGAGCTCATGCACAAGTTCGAGCACGTGGTGATCCTGACGGGTCTCACGCCGTCCACTCCGTACGTTTTCCAGGTGGGCTCGGTGGATACGACCCGAAACGGGCCCGAGCTGAGCCCCGTGGTTGAATTTACCACGCAGGCGGCGCCGGACCAGACTCCTCCGGTGATCAGCCAGGGTCACCTGGCCGTGGGGGATACTAACAGGGCGAGAGCCAGCATCTCCTGGTTCACAAACGAACCCGCCACCAGCGGAATCATATACGGGACCAGCCCGCTCGAGCTGCGGTACACAGCGAGCGCGGAAGGGTACGGCGTCAATCACTCCGTAACGGTGACTCACTTGGCCGCGGGAACCCGTTACTATGGCAGGGCGGTATCTAGCGATCCCTCCGGGAACACCACGATAAGCGGCCTCATGGAGTTCATGCTGCCGGCCCCGCTACACACCGGGTGCAACCCGCTAGTTTGGGGGAATTACTAAGACCGCACTACGTACTCCTGCGGGCTTCAGCCCGTTTTTCGTCTCCGCCTTCGTGTCCTCGCGGTTTCCCTATTCTTTCGTCTCAACCCCGTCCAGAAAATCCTCCCCTCTTGGCAGGACCGCGGCCCGCAGTTCCCCTTCGGACAATTGGACGCGGACGTGGTCGCTGACGCGCACCTGGTTCTCCCTGGTGACGACACGGCCGTCCCGCGCCCGGCTGACGATACTGTATCCCCGCGCTAGCACCGCCGTGGGATTCAGCGCGCCGAGCCGCCCCGACAATCCCTCGACGCGCCCCCGCGCATCCCGCATCCTGGACTGAAGCGCCGTCTCGCCCCGCGTGGAAAGATCGTCAAGACGCTGAATGGCCTGGCGGACCAGATCGAGCGGCTGGCGGAGCCCCCAACTGCCCATGAGCCTGCCAAGTTCGAGCCGCCGCGTCCGCACCAGCTGCGCGAGTTGCCGCGCCAGCGCCATCTTCAGCCGCGTTACCTGTTCGGCAAGCACCCGCGCCTCCCCCACCACGATCTCCGCGGCGGCCGAAGGCGTGGGGGCGCGCACGTCCGCCACAAAGTCGGCGATCGTGAAATCGGTCTCGTGCCCCACCGCCGAAACGACCGGGATTCTGGAAGCGGCAATCGCCCGCGCCACACGCTCGTCATTGAAGGCCCACAAATCCTCGAGCGATCCTCCGCCCCGCCCGACGATCATCACGCCTATGGGCGGTTCGCCTCTTGTCTCAGAAAGCCAACTCAACACGTTTAACTGCTCGATGGCCCTCACGATCCGGGGCGGCGCTTCGTCTCCCTGAACCAGCGTGGGCGCGATCACGAGTTCCACTCCCCGAAACCGCCTGCGGATCACATGAATGATGTCGCGCAGCACCGCGCCCGTGGGGGACGTCACGACGCCGATGCGTTGCGGGAGCGCGGGCAGCCGCCTCTTGCGCTCAGGGGCGAACAGCCCTTCCTTTTCCAGCCGGTCCTTGATCTCGAGAAACCGGCGATAGAGGTCCCCCAGCCCCGTCTCCCGCAAACTCGACACGATGAGTTGGTACTGTCCCCGCGCCTCATAGACCGATATCCGGCCCACGGCGGCCACCTGCAATCCCTCGCGCGGCTCAAAGGCAAGGCGCGCCCGCGCCGCGTTGAACAGAACGCACGACAGAACCGCGCCCTCATCTTTCAGGTTGAAGTAGGCGTGGCCGCGCGCCGAGAGGGTCCAGTTGCCGATCTCTCCCTCGACCTCCACCTCGCCGATTTCGGTTTCGAGCAGACGCTTCACCGCGCGGGTCAGCTCGCTCACCGTCCACGGCCGCTTCTCGGAGGAGGTTTCGGAGGATTCCTTGCGAGGCGCCATTTATCTTTTCGCATTCGGACGGAAATGAGTCATCATGAATCCGCGCCTACCCTCGGCGGAACGCTTCGGGACGCTTGTTCAGTTGACTATGTCCGGGGGTTAGTGTAACCAATAACAGAGAAGAAAGACAACCCGGATTTTCCGGGCTGGGAAAAAGGGATGTATCTTGATGGAACTACCAGATCGGAACGCCAGATAAAGTAGCGCGGGCGTCCCGCCTGCGAACCCGCATCCGGTCTAGAAACGTGGCGGAAGGGAGGCGCACCCTGTGAACATGGCATATAAAACTGGCAGGCGGGACGCCTGCCCTACCTTGCCGTTCCTTGTTCTGCTCGCCATATCTCTTCTATTCATGGCCTGCAAAGAAAAGCAAGAACAGCGCCCTCAGCCGACCCAACAGAAGCCCTTCCCGAAACCCCGCGAGAAGAACGTGCCCGCCCTCACCGTCTGGACCACCCTCGACCCCGCCGAACCCATGGCGGGCGTGGTGGAGCAGTTCATCCACCAGCACAATCTCCAGAACCCCAAGGCAAATGCTTCCTTGTACTACCTCCCCGAATCGGATTTCCAGCGCCGGGTGGGCAGCCTGGACAAGGAGGACTTGCCTCCCGACCTTTTTCTTCTGCCCTCCCCCACGATCCTCGACTTGGCGCGCCAAGGCCTTCTTGTCCCCATGGACGACCGGCTGAAGGCGGCCGAGGTCGAGCGCGAGAAGGTCTACGAAGCCGCCTGGCGCGCGCTCGAAAGCGAAGGCCGCCTCTGGGGCATTCCCATCAGCGCGGACATCAGACTGCTGTACGTGAATGACGACTTGGCGGCGGGACTCACCTCCGAAACCCTAACTTCCGGCACGCGCGAGAACCCGAGGTGGGATGAGTTTCTCCGGGGCGGCGCGGCGGAATGCGAGGACTGGTTTTCTCGCGTGTCCGAACTCGCGGACAACGCGACTTCCATCACGTTCCGCTGGCGCGCGCTCACGAAGGCGGGCGACAGAAACATCTCGCGGGATTCCTTGCGCCTGTTTGCCGTCTGCGTTTCTCGGAAAGGTCTGCACCCTCCCGAGATGTCTTACTTCCTGTGGCGGCTCGCCCAGAGTCCGGACCTCGCGAGATCCGTCTGGCGTCAGGGGCGCGCGGTTCCCATTCTGCGCAACGACCCGGAGACCAGCGCTTCTCTTGAGAAGGTCCATATCCAAGGCCCCTGGCTGGACGGGTTCTGATCCATGCGAAACCGCGCCGAAACCTATCAGACGGCCGCGCTGGTTCTCTGCATCAGCGTGGCCGTCGGCATTGCGGTGAACCTGCATATCCGCTCGCTCAGCGTGAACACCAGGGAGGCGGATACCTACTACACCTGGGTGGAAGGAAAGCGGATTCTGGCCGGCGAGAACCCCTATGCCCGGGTCCTCGCCGGAGACATGCGGGAGAACGACAAGTACGCCACATATTTCCCCCTGCTGTACCTGATGTCGGCGGCATCGCAGTGGGCCGGCCTGCGCGATTACGACTCCTGGATCTTCTTCTGGCGACAGGTCTTTTTTCTGTTCACCCTGGCCGTGGGATTCCTGATCTTCTATGTGCTCTATCAACGGCGCGGCGCGGCGGTCGCCTTGTTGGGCTTTCTCCTCTGGCTCTTCAACCGGTGGACCCTGACATCCCTCATGGCCGCCCACCCCGAATCGTTTCCCATCTTCTTCCTTCTGCTATCGGTGCTCATCTTTCCCAAGCGCCCGCGGACCGCTCTCCTGCTCCTCGGCGTCTCCCTGGCGCTCAAGCAAATCGCGGTGTTTGCCGCGCCGCTTTACCTCATCTGGGTCTGGCGCGACTCCAAGGGAAGCTTCCGGCGCGTTCTATCCGCAGCTGCGGCGCTCGTCGCAATTCCGCTTCTTCTATCGCTCCCGTTTCTGCTCTGGAATGCCGAGGGATACCTGAAATCCATCTGCTTCTCGGCAACCCGCTATCCTCTGGTCTATGGCGGGGTGAACTCCCTGGACGTTCTGCTCGGCCTCCCGGGGTTGGCGGCCCGGCTGCCCATGCTCGCGCTGATCGGGCTGGTCTACCTGGCCGCGTGGCGCCGCCGAGTCGGGCCCTTCACCGGCATCTTCCTGGCGCAGTTCGCGTTTGCGGCCATGAACACCGTTCACTTCCCGCAATACATGTGCTGGATGATAGCCCCTCTTCTGGCGGCCCTGGGCGAAAACTTCACATGGTTGCCTGGAAATGGCGAGAGGCGTCTTCTTCGCTCTCAAAAATGAGAACGGCGCGGGAAATGTCCAGCACGTCGAGAATCTGCCGGTTGGTGGAAAGAACGTTGCTGAAGCAGATCTCGCCCTTGCGGCGGGCCACTTTCTCCAGGATCGAGACAAGGCTCGCCACGCCCATGGTGTTCATGGTTTCGGTCTGGCTGAAGTTGATGAGGATCCTGTTCTTGCCCTTGTGGATAAGATCGGCGCACATCGAGTCAATCTTCTCGCCCAAGGGACCGTTCAAGTAGCCGCGCGGATAGAGCACGGCGTGATTGTCCCGTTCCACTATGTCCACGATGTTTCCCGCTTCCATTTTGGTTTAGGCCTTCCCGGCGGCCGGGGCCTCGGCACGGGAGGCTGCCGCCGGATTGCGCTTCTCCATCCGCAACCGCGTGCCAAATTCAAAGGGTTCAAACACCACCTTGTCCATGAACTTGCGCATCAGGAGCAGTCCCCATCCGCGCTTGTACGGCTCTCCGATTTTCCTCTCCAAGGCGGGTTCTTCCACCATCTGGGGATCGAACACCACGCCTTCGTTTTCCACCACGATCACGAACCTCGCCGGGGTGGCCTCATACCGCAGCCGGACCATCTTTTCCGGGTTGCGGCTGCGCTCCACGGCGTTCAAGCAGGCCTCCAGCACCGCCATTTTCATCTGGGAGACAGCCTGGTCGCTAAAACCGCAGGCAGCGGCCAGTTGCTCAAGGGCGCCGGCGGCCACGAGCTCCATGTCGGCCTGCGGAGACAACATCAACTCGACGGTCTTCTCCGCAACCGTGTCCGGTCCGGCGCTCACGATCCGCGCTTCGGACTTCCACGAGGGGATTTCCTCCCCACGGACCGCGCCAGCCTCCTGTCGAGAGCGGAAGCCCTCCATGAGCATCTCCCCGAGAATCTCGCAGGATTCCCAGCTGGAAGCGTGAAAGCGCAGACTCCGCATCCGCTCCAGGGCGTCGGGAGAAAAGCGGCCGTCGCTGATAACCCACCCGGTCACCTGTTTGACGTTGAACTCCCGGGCGATCCGCCGGTTCACACGCTCTATCTCGTCCACTTCCTCCGTCGTGATGACCCCAGCGTCGCAGAGGTGGGCGATCCACAGGATTTCCTCGCTCCGGTAGCATTTCGGCCCGTCAAAACACCATGCGGTGACCACGGGCATGGGAGGAGGTTCTCCGCGGCGCGGCGGGATTTCGGCGGTTTGCGCGAAAGCGCCGATGCAATAGGGCACGCGGATGGTTTCCTCGCGGCGGCCCATAGCCTGGGCCAGCGAGGCGGCCTGGGTCCCCGCAGCTTCGCGCAACGCCTTGGATTCGGGGGCGGAGACCGAAGCGCCGGGACCGGACAAGTGCGCCTGGAAGAGCGCGGCGGGCACTTCCTGCAACCGGAAAGTGTGCATGAGCATCGCGAGATGCCGCGTCTTGCGCTCACGGTCCTTCACGCTGATGCGCCGCGGCGCTTCGACAAGGCGTTTGCGCTTGAGCGCGATCTCGCTGCGCACGAGGTTCTCTCCGCGGTGATGACGCGCAATGAACAGATGAAGAAAGTCCGCCAGTGCCGGCACGGCCGAAGGCATCCAGCGGCCCTGTTCATACACCGCCAGGTCGGCCCTCGCCAGCCGCCGCAACAACCTTTCCTCATCCTCGCCGAGCGGCCCGGCGCCCGCGCCGCCGCGCTCTTCCCACTGCAGGCGCGTGTGAGCCGTCCGGGCAAGCAAAGCCGGGTCGTAAGAAGACCCCATCTCCGCGAGGTGAAGGGCGTCCTGGAGATCGCGCGCGGTCGGGCCTTCGAGAACGTCCGCAATGTAGCACTGGATGAAATGATCCGGCGCCGTCAGGGAACGCGGAGTCTCACCGGCCTGCCGCACGAAGTTCGATAGGTAACGCGGAATGCCGCCCCACAGCGCAAGATGGTCCTCGAGAACCTCTGGAACGTAGTCCAGACCGGCCTCGCGCCCGCGCTGCGCAAGAAAACCCATCGCCGCCGCGGAAGTGAGCGGCGCAACCTCCCAGTGCTCAGCCGCCGCGGGGAGCGGCGGCAGGAAGGGGTGATCCGTCGGGCCGGCGCGCCGCGAGGTCCAGATGCGGCGGACCCGGCCATTGTCCTCGATCGCGGGAACCACACGCGTGAGATGGTGCTCGAAGCCGCGTTCGATCCAGCTCGCGTGTTCGGCGCCATCCAGCAGGATAGTCACGCGGCGCTCGAGGCGCTCGGCGGCCCCCACCAGGGCCTCGAAAGCCCATTCAATCGGATACGTTCCCTCGGCCGAGAGATCATCGAACCGGGAAAGCCGGCCCAGGGCTTCGGCGAGGGGATTCAGCCGCGCATCATAACAAAGGTCAATGAGTTCGGGCAAAGAGCGCAGGACGGACCGCGCCATCTCCTCGTCCCGCCGGTCAAAGGCGACCCATTGCCACGCGGCCTCCATCAGGAAACGGCGCGCCCAAACAGCGGGGCGGAACGGAACGGGCGGGATCGAGGGAAACAGCGGCGTCTCGGCGTCCTGCTGGTTGAAGAGTTCCCAGTAGAAACGGCGCAGAAGAACCGTTTTGCCCACACCCATGGGACCGTGAAGCAGGATTTCGGCGGGACCTTTGCCTTCGCGGGCGCAAAGGGCAAGCAGCCGCGTCCACACGGGCGAATGAACATCCTGACACCCCGTGCGGCGGTCGCCGGCGCGCAGATATGGGCCCGGGGAAGTCACGACGGAATCTCCTCCCCTCCCTGAAATCCCGAGGCTAGGTCCTCAGGCGTGAAAACCTCGTCTTCATCATCCGAAGATCTGTCCGGGGCGGCCAGTCTTTGACCTTCGGGGAACGGACCGGGGTCCTCCACCGGCGGTTCCGCAAGAAGATCGTGTTCCATCGCCGCCATCAGACTCTCCAACGTGCGTCCATCCGTGGGGTACTCCGCAAACACGCCTTCAAAGAAAAGGGAACCGGCGGGACCACGCTGTCCGGGAATCCTGGAAAGAAACCTGTCCTGGGCCAGGATGAGCAAACGCCGCAGAGCGCGGTCCGTACGCTCCCGGCTCGTCTCTGGAAACAAAAAGACCAGCGTATCGGAGAGTTCGTCCCGCTGCCGCCCCGGCCAACAAGAGGTAATCAGGTCAAAACTCCGGATCACCGACCTCAGAATCCGCGCCACGCCCCTGGCGATCAACTCCCGGATCTTCTCCTTCTGATCCGTATTCTCCGGAAGCCATGCCGAGGTGTTGACGCGCAGCAAGGCCATGGCCATGGGATGGTCGTATCGCTTGCACCTTGCCACCTCCTTCGCAAAGCGCTCCTCCATTGCCTGAAAAGGCGGCACTCCCATCCCCTGGACCGTGTCAGGCCCCACGCTGCTTCCGGAGTCCTGCATCGGGGAAGAAACCTTGGGGGTGAGAGTGGATTCGATCGAGGAATCCGGCGGCGCAACAGAGGCCGGCTCCGGAAGGTCAGCCGGTTTCGGAAGGTCAGCCGGCTCGGGAAGGCCAGCGGCTTTCGGAAGGTCAGCCGGCTCCGGAAGGTCAGCGGCTTTCGGAAGGTCAGCGGGCTCGGGAAGGTCAGCGGCTTTCGGAAGGTCAGCCGGTTCCGGAATCAGGCTGCGAGCGCGCTCTGCCATTTCCTCGAAGAGGGGCCGCAGCTTGCCCGCATCCTGGAAACGGATCCGCTCGCACCCCTCCAGGATCTCCGCGGCCTGCGCCCCCGCCGCGACGGCCCGGTCCACAAAGCCGCTGAACTGCGCATAGCTGGCGAAAACACGCCCGCCCACCAGCCATCCCGCGGCGCCGGTGGCGCTGCCCGAAACATCGGAGGACTCTTTGTCACGCTGGACCAGCAGCATCGCGTTTGACACCCCAAACGGACACGTAAAGGTCTGGAAGGGCACACCAGCGGGCGACCGGGCCGGCGGAAAACCGCATCCCCGGTCGCAAACTTCGCTGCCCGCCTTGGTTCTGGCGGCGGCGGCGCAGTAAGAAGGCACGCTTCCGGGCAAAGTCCACCGTTGCCCTTCGAGGCTGAAGAGTTGCGCGCTATAGGCTATTTCAACCGAAGGACACACAACCATTGCCCTTCTTCCCGCACCGAAAAGAGAAAGAAAACCCTCAGACACCGCCGGGATGCGTGTCCCTCCATCACACCCAGGGTCAGTGTATCCCGGGCGGATTCATGAGTCAAAGGAAAATCGGTCGCAAAGCGGAAGGAACCGGTTCCGACGGATTGCGAGAATCCCGAAATTTCCTGTTGCGTTCCAAAAAGAGGGATTGTATCGTTAGTGTCCGCCGCCGGGGGAAGACACTCCTGAACGGCAGGAGGAGAGGGGAATCCTGAATCCTCTCTTCGGGAGCCGGCGCCAAAACCGGTTCCCTGGCAGTGCCGAAGTGGCGGAATGGCAGACGCGCATGGTTCAGGACCATGTGGGGGCAACCCCGTGGAGGTTCAAGTCCTCTCTTCGGCACCACCCTTAATGCGGGGGGAATCTACTCATGAGACTTTCTGCAGTGGCCTTTCTCATCGTGCTCGGCGCGTGCGTGATGCTCGCCGGATGTACGGCTACCACATATCGCCTGAAAAACACGGCCACTTACGACGCCGATGGCAAGCTTACCCAGCACGTATTGGAGGAAGAGATCGTTCAGCCGCATCGGATGGCAAAACCGTTGCCCATCGACAACATGTACGATAAGAAGTGAACACCCGCTACAGGGGTGTTTCCCTTTCCAGCCGGAGTTATGCCACTTATGCGATCTGATCCCACACGCTCTGATTGCATCGCACCGGAGTTTACGGCGCCTTGTTTGTCCTGTTTGGCGTGATGGAGGGCGCGCATCGCCGTGGCCACCTGCCACGGCGGCACTCCGCTTCACTCTGTTTCGCTCTGCTTCACTCTTCTTCACTCTGCTTCACTCTGTTTCGCTCTGCTTTACTCTTCTTCACTCTTCTTCACTCTGTTTCGCTCTGCTTCACTCTTCTTCACTCTGCTTCACTCTGTTTCGCTCTGCTTTACTCTTCTTCACTCTGCTTCACTCTTCTTCACTCTTCTTCACCCTGCTTCACCCCCGGCCTTGATGGGATAGCGCTTCCGCCCTTCGCGGCGCGCTTCCCTTCCTCTCCTTTTTAGAGTGTTGACCACTCTTAGAAAAACCGATAGACTGATTCTTTGGAACGCCAAAGGCGTTCCACAGCAAAGCCCAGGGTCGCGAAGCCACCCTGGGAACACGGCAGAAACAACTAGACCCAACCCTGAAAGGGTTGCATAACAAGGTTTCCGTCATACAAGGAAAGAGAGAAACACCCATGAGCAACCGAGTCATTGTTTTCGATACCACTCTGCGCGATGGGGAGCAATCCCCCGGATGCAGCATGAACGTCCACGAGAAGATCGAAGTGGCCAGGCAGCTGGTCCGCCTTGGCGTGGACGTGATCGAGGCCGGTTTCCCCATCTCCTCGCCCGGCGATTTCGAGTCGGTGCGCGCCATCGCCTCCGAGATCCAGGGACCGGTGATCTGCGGCCTGGCGCGCACGCTGGAGAAGGATATCGTCCGCTGCGGCGAGGCGATCAAGCCGGCCAAACGCGGCCGCATCCACACCTTCATCGCCACCAGCGACATCCACGTCCAGAAGAAGCTTCGGATGTCCAAAGAGAAGGTCATCCAGATCGCGGCGGACGCGGTGAAACTCGCCCGCACTTTCACCCCCGACGTCGAGTTCTCCCCCGAGGACGCGGGCCGCACCGATTGGGGCTACATGCGCGAAGTCCTCGAAGCCGTGATCGAAGCCGGCGCCACCACCCTCAATATCCCCGACACGGTGGGCTACTGTACGCCGGAGCAGTTCGGCAACTGCATCGCCTACCTCAAGCAGAACGTGAGGGGCATAGACAAGTGCGTGATCTCCGTGCATTGCCACAACGACCTCGGGATGTCGGTGGCGAACTCCCTGGCCGCGATCAAGCAGGGGGCCCGGCAGGTCGAGTGCACCATCAACGGCCTGGGCGAGCGCGCCGGCAACGCCTCGCTCGAAGAAGTCATCATGAACCTGGTGGTGCGAAAGGACTACTACGGCGTCGAAACCGGTATCAAGACCGAGGAAATCTACCGCACCTCTCGCTTGGTCAGTCGCATCACCGGGATGCAGGTCCAGCGCAACAAGGCCGTCGTGGGCGCCAATGCCTTCGCCCATGAGGCCGGCATCCACCAGGACGGAATCCTCAAGGAACGCTCCACCTACGAGATCATGACGGCGGAAACGGTCGGCTGGACCGGCGACAACCTGGTGATGGGCAAACACAGCGGACGCAACGCCTTCCGCTCCAAGCTGGCGGAGCTCGGATTCGCCGACCTCACCGACGAGGAGATCAACAAGGCCTTCGAACGCTTCAAGAACGTCTGCGACCTCAAGAAGGAGATCTACGACGACGACCTTTTCGCCATCGTTCAGGAAGGGCTGTCCCGCGTCCCCGAAATCTACCAGCTCGAATACTGCCACATCACAAGCGGCACCTCCACCATCCCGACCGCAACGCTGAAAGTGCGCAAGGGGCAGGAGGTCGTGCTCAAGTCCGCGCACGGAGACGGCCCGGTGGACGCGATCTTCAATGCGGTCTCAAGCGTCGCGGGGATGGAGCCCGTGCTCGAGGAATACCAGATCGAGGCGGTGACGGGCGGCGGGGATGCGCTGGGCCGCGTCAACGTTCGCATGCGAATCGGCGAAAGCAGCGTGAAGGGTTCGGGAACCAGCACTGACGTGATTCTCGCAAGCGCCAAGGCGTTCCTCAATGCCTTCAACCGCTACGAGATGGTGCGGTCCGCCCCGAAGACAGGGGAAACCCTCACGCAGCTCTGAAAGTCCGTTAACGCCTTCAACGGACGTGACTGGAAGCGGAGCGGCTCTGCCGCCCTGTGACCCCGCCCTGTGTAGCGGCGACAACCGTTTCGAGCGAAACGATTGCTCACCAATGCGACACGGTCAGCGGTGCTCGGTGCGCACGAAGTAGCCCCGCCGTCCCTGACAGTCTCGGTAACCGTCCTGGGTCTTGTGCTTCCGTAGTGCGGGGTCGTTGTTGGAGTGATGAAATTCCTTCTGGCAGTAGGGACAACGAAACACGTAGGTCGGGCCGTAGCGACTCGTTGGTCGTCGTTTTGAACCGTCTGAAAAACCGAGGAGAGATGAGCGCGGAAAACCGGGTAACCGGTGTGTTGCCGGTGGTGGGATCGTACCATAGCCGCTCAGTTCAATTCGATAGCGTGGCGAAAAGGACGTATTGGTTGTCCGGAGATTCCGGATTTCCGCCAACTTGAATGCCTTGATGTGCTTAGAATCCACTTCCCAAGCATAGAGAAGGAGATTTCCGGTTGCGGGTCGGCGCAAAGAGTACGGTTCGGCCCGGCGGTGTTTGTCGTGGTAGTCGAACTCGACAAGAAGATGGTTAGTCCCGGCAAAGCGGATCGCCTCGGACGGCAAGGCGTCGCCCCGATACTGGATTCCAGCGGGCGCGAAAGCGGCTTCCGCAGGCGGGTAGACGACCGGGGCAAGCTGAGTCGCAGGAAGGACGGCCTCAGGCTGATCGATCCACTTGAGAAGAGCCGGCAGCCTACTCAGCATTTGATCCAGATCGGGCAACGCCGGCAGCTGGTGTCCGAGCATGTTATGCCACTCCGAGTGAAGCTCGGCCTCGTTCAGAATCACTTGCAGCAGTTGATCGGCGGATGGCGTTTCAAGACCCTTGACGGAGCACTTCATCCTGAAGAGAGTCCGAGTCTGGAAAAGATGAAAAGCCTCCGGCTGGTTGTCCAGAAGATACACCACGTCGTACAGGTCGCGGGGACGCGTTCGTTCGTACAGGGCGCGGGTCTTCTCCGCAAGTAGTTCATCGAAGGTGTAGGTGGAAACGCTGGCCCCTTCAGGCAACTCATCCGGGTAAGCATGCAGAATCGGCCGCCGAACCGGTGCTTCCTGCACCGGTTCGTACCGGGTAAGGTCGAAGAGCACCCGGGGCAGGTCGCGCGGACCGCCCAGGGGTCCCCGGTATGATAGCCGAACCTGAAACGTTGGGAAACCCTGCTTGTTTTGCTGCGACCGGACCTGGACCAGTTCGACCGGGAACTCGATCCCGCTTTCTTTCTGCGTTCTCAAGGTAATTTCAGTTGCGATTTCTCGCAAACCTTCTACCGTGTAAGCGGCTTCGGTAAGCAAGGTGAAATCGAGATCCTCCGAGAAGCGATAGGTTTCAAAGTAGCACTTCTTGATACAGGTGCCGCCCTTGAAAACCCACCTGGACTCCGTCGCGGGAAGCGCTCCGATCACGGCCAAGAGCCAGCCGAGGACATAGTCCTTTTCCACGACACCGGGACGGAGTTGCCACTCCGCGGCCCGGTCGAGGATATCCTGTTTGCCGATCATGAGTCTTCCGCTTTCCCGCCAACATCCACGTTTACCCACAAGCCCCATCGGCGGACTAATCTCCCTTTCGCGCGCACCTTTGGATCCAGGCGGATGGCGCCGGTCGAAAGATTGTCTGAGGCCTCCTCAATCATCTTCTCCTCGCCGGGCCAGAGAACCTCAGCAAGAAAGCCAAGCCTTTTCCATACAACGCCCTTGCCTCTCCGTCGAACCGTCTGCCGAAGCCGGTCCATGTTTCGCTGCTCACTGGCGCCATACTCTCTCATGACTTCAGCCAGGTGGCGAACTCCACCGCAGAGCCAGGGATTCTGAAAGCAATCAACCAGGGTCTGTTCCGCGCTTGAAACGGGAACCCGCTCCGAACCGCGCCAGGCTGAGGCATCCGCCACTGCCTGCCCGGGTTTGACCTGAAAGAGCCGGAAGGCATGACCAAGGAGAGAAACCGACCGCTGCCGAATCGGCACGGCGGTGATTACCAGTGTTTCCCGGAAAAGCTGCTCCGTCAGCCCCCAATGCTCGGCCGCACTCCACCCGCCGATGTAACATGGAGCAAAAACCTCGCGGGCCAAGACCCAAGAGTCCTCGCTGATGACCGGTCGTCTGGGATCGGTCTCCAGAGGCAGGATGAGGTAGAGACCTCGCCTCACCCGACGCAGCCAGCCTCGGCGGGCTAGCGACGCAAGTTTGAGCGCGGCGTCGTGTGACGACAAACCGAGCACTTCTCCTGCCGCCGGGACGGAGATCAGCCCCGAGTGTGCGGAGCGGGAAAGAATCGAGAGAAGAATCTTATCTGGTGGTGTCAAGTGAGGTACCTTGTGGTTCTCGGGTTTCTGAGGTCTGCTATTCTTTGTGTAGAAGTTTCGTGTATTTCCATACATCTACATAGAGAATATACCACCCTCTTGCAACAGAGGCAAGTTGGAATTGTCCGGTTCGATGGTGTCGTCAGGGGTTAGCCTGACATAAGTCGGAACTGTGGGCTGGCTGGCGGATTCTTCCACCGCGGCTGCGGTCATCAGCGAACTGAGACGCAACGCCGAACTGGGCCAAGTCTGCGTCTTCGAACCGGACGGTTCTTAGCCCCGGCATACTGTTGGAGCGCCTTGCGCAGGAGTAGATGTTGCAGACGGTCCGTCGCGCCAAAGCCAGGCGAGACCATGTCGCAGCTTTGAAAACTCGCGCTTTTCGCGGCTCTTTTCCGGTTCTCTTACTCCACCCGGATTTCGATCTCGTCAGAAGGCTTGGGCAACGATCCCAAAACGGCCGCCGAAACGATGCGCCCCGTCGGCTTCGGCGGCTCCATTCCCGCGGGCTTCTCCCCCACCGGTGCTGTCACCGGGGGTCGGACCGCCGCGGGCCGGTCCGGTTCCGGCATAGCCAGGATTCCTCTTCTACGGATGGTGGCCACCTCGGTCCCTTCCGCTA
>Ga0315281_10008110_pt1 | contig 14693 bp, 13 predicted proteins | sample YL17G07_0_MG_FD_204540 | JGI IMG/M metagenome (GOLD analysis project Ga0315281, IMG submission 204540) | Sediment microbial communities from Yellowstone Lake, YNP, Wyoming, USA - YL17G07_0 | ecosystem: Environmental > Aquatic > Freshwater > Lake > Sediment | place: USA: Wyoming | collected...
AGCTCGTCTTCGACCCGCCGTGGTCACCCGACCGGATGAGCGAGGATGCGAGGTTCGTGCTCGGCTTCGGACTTTGATCGCGAGATGCCCATGACAGGAAAGGGAGGAAGCAAGCGATGAAGGCGTATCTGCTCGACGAGTTCGGCGCAGCGCTGGCCGAGCGGGAGGTGGACGATCCCCAGCCGACCGGCAAGGAGGTCCTCGTCCGCGTGCTCTCCACCGGGCTGTGTCACTCGGATCTCCATTTCCAGGACGGCTTCTTCGACCTGGGCGGGGGTCACCACCTCCCCATATCCGAGATCGGCTTCACCCTGCCGGCCGCGCTCGGGCACGAGGTCTACGGCCTGATCGAGGACTTCGGGCCTGAGTCGGGGCTCGGCGCCGGCGACCGCGACAGGGCCGTGATCGTCTACCCCTGGCTCGGCTGCGGGGAGTGCGAGTTCTGCACGTCCGGCCGCGACAACATGTGCCCGGCGCCCCAGCAGATCGGCGTCCAGCGGCCGGGCGGGTACGCCGAGAAGGTCGTCGTCCCGGACGCCAGGTTCCTCGTCGACGCCCAGGGAATCGATCCGGTCCTCGCCGGCTCGTACGCCTGCTCCGGACTGACGGCCTACTCCGCGCTCAAGAAGCTCGGGGCGATCCAGGACCGTTGGATCGCCATCATCGGCCTCGGCGGCGTGGGCCTGATGGCGCTCGCGGTCGCGAAGGGCATCGGGTTCGAGAAGGTGGTCGCGATCGACATCGACGACGCGAAGCTGAAGACGGCGAGCGAGGACTACGGCGCCGACAAGGTGTTCAACGCGAGAAGCGACGACGTCGTCGGCGCGATCGTGTCGGAGGTCGGCCGTCTCGCGGGCGTCGTCGACTTCGTCGGCTCGAGCGAGAGCGTGGGCCAGGCCGCCGGGCTGCTGAACGGAGGCGGCGTCTCCGTGACGGTCGGCCTCTTCGGCGGAGAGCTGCGCTTCCCCCTGCCCGCCCTCGCGGTGCAGCAGCTCCAGTTCCGCGGCTCGTTCACCGGCACCCTGGCCGAGCTCGGGGAGCTGATCGGATTCGTGCGGCAGGGGCGGATCAAGCCGATCCCGGCCAAGCCGGTCCCGGCCGCGTCCGTCAACGACAGCATGCAACAGCTACGCGAGGGCCATGTCACCGGCCGTCTCGTGCTCACGCACGGATAACCCGGGCAGGGTCGATCCGGGCGGGCCGTGACCCGTCCCGCTTTGACCCCCTCACCGGTGCACTCTAGAGTCGCCGCATGCCGCTGCGGACTCTCGACGCACGCTCCGCCTCGACGGTGGAGACGCTCTGCGAGCTGATCGTGCCCGGGTCGAGCCGGGTCGGCCCGGTCGTCTACGTCGACGCCGTGCTGGCGGGAATGCCGCCCGAGGCGAGAGCGGGCGCCCTCGCGGCGATCGACGCGCTCGCGGACGCGGCCGCACGCGGCGCCGACGCGCTCGCCGAGCAGGAGCGGACGCCCGAGTTCGCGCTCGTCCGGGCGCTCGCGGTCGAGGCGTACTACAGCGACTTCGTCGCACCGGGCAGGGATGCGTCCGGCGCGTGGGCCGAGATCGACTTCGACCCGCCGCTCGCGGCGGGCATCGTGAAGGACTGGTCATACATGGGGATCGCATGAGGGACGAGTTCGACGTCGTCGTCGTCGGCTCGGGCGCCGGCGGCGGCGTCGTCGCCGGCGAGCTCGCACAGTGCGGCCGCGACGTCCTCCTGCTCGAGACCGGGCCGCACAAGACGGCCGACGACTTCGCCCGCTGGGAGGCGAAGGCGACGCACGACCTGTTCTGGCCGTTGCGGCTCGCCCCGCTGCCGGACGGCGACGTGCTCGCGTTCCTCGCCGGCCGCTGCGTGGGCGGCACGACGACGATCAACACGAAGGTCGCGCTGCGCGTCCACGAGCGCGACGTCGCCAAGTGGCATCCCGCGACGGGCCTCACCAAGGATGGGAGCGAGCCCTTCACGGCCGCGGATCTCGACCCGTACTACGACCGGGTGGAGGACTTCCTCGGCGTGCGCGAGCGAACCGACTGGACGAAGAGCGTGTTCACGGTGGAGGAAGGCTTCCGCGCGCTCGGGGCCGAGCTCGAGCCCGTTCGCTCGTACACCGACACCGAGTGCATGAGCTACGGGTCCTGCCTGCAAGGGTGCCCCACGAACGGCGGCAAGTCGACGATGAACACGTACATCCAGTCTGCGCTGACGAGCGGCCAGCTCGAGCTGCGGGCGGGGGCGAACGTCGAGCGGGTGCTGATCGAGGACTCCGCCGGCGGGCCGGAGGCGACCGGCGTCGAGTACGTCGACGAGGCGGGCACGCGCCGGGCCGTGCGGGCGAAGGTGGTGGTCGTGGCCGGCGGGGCGCTCAACACGCCGCAGCTCCTGATCCGCTCGGGCCTTACGCAAGCTCCGATCGGACGGCACCTCGGCCTGCACCCGGCCCGCCTCATCTACGGCCTGTTCGACGAGCCGCAGGACGCGCACATCGCCTACCCGATCACGGCGCACTGCATGAACCACCAGCACGACGAGAACGGGGGCTTCGTGATCGAAGCGGCGACGATCCAGGATCCGATCTCGTTCGCGACGACGCTCTGCGACGAGCGCGGACCGCTCTGGGGGCCCCGGCTCGTCGAGGCGGTGCACGGGTTCCGGCACTGGATCGGCCTGCTCGCCCTGGTGAACGACGAGAACAACGCCGCCGTGATCGTCGAGGACGACGGCGGCGAGCGGTTCGACGTCGACTTCCAGCCGAGCGAGCTCGAGCGGATCGACGCGGCCTTCCGCTTCAGCCGGGAGGTGCTCGAGGCCGCCGGCGCGACGAGGGTCTGCTGGACCGGGCTCAGCTCGACGCACGTCCAGGGCAGCTGCCGGATGGGAGACGATCCGGCGCGGTCGGCCGTCGACCGGAACGGCGAGGTGCACGGCATGAAGCGTCTCTTCGTCGGCGACGCCTCGCTCATTCCACGCACGATCTCGGTGAACCCGTCGCTGACGATCATGGCGCTCGCGACCAGGCTCGCCGAGCACCTGGAGACCGACGAGAGCGGGTATCTCGGCTCCTGAGCCGTGGCTCCCAGGCGCGCAGCTCAGCGGGTCGCGGCGTACTTGCAGCGATCCTGGATCGAGCAGAAGTCGCAGTTGGTCAGCCCCTCGGAGCCCATCTCCCGGCTGCCCGCGCCGAAGATGAGCGAGAGGGACTTGAACGGCGACATCAGGTCGGCCGGCCCGAGCTCGATTCCGACCTGCGTGGCGTCGAGGAGCTTGAAGATGATGCGCTGCTCCCGGATCGGCCAGGTCGACTCGCCCGGGGAGAGCGGGCTGCTGGTGCGCCAGCCGTCTTCCGCCAGCTGCGCCTGGATGCGCTCGTAGAGCTGCTGGCGCATCTGGTCGACCGCCCACGAGCCGAGCTCGTCGAGGAGCAGCATCTCGAGGTGCCGACCCGCCGCCTGGTACTCCCGGACGCGCTCGTCGAGCGCCGGGCCGATCGTGCAGAGCGCGACGTAGAGCTCTTCGGCTCCGCCCACCACGGACGCGACCGGCCCGGAGCCGATGCGGGTGCCCCCTGCGAGCTGCAACCGCTCGTGCAGGAAGGCCTCGACGGCGTACGCGCGGTAGCAGGCGGTGGGCGCGGCGAGCGCCCCGATCTCGTCGAGCAGCGGGGCCAGCTTCGACCTGAGCACCGGGCGCTCGAGCCCCGGCCCGTGGAGCTTCAGGAAGGCCTCTTCGTCGAAGGCCAGCTCGAAGTCGCGCGTGACGACCAGTTCGCTCACGTCGGCGATCCCTGCGCCTCTCCGAGCAGGCAGTTCCGGGCATAGAGGCGCGGAAACTTGGGATAGCGCGCGAGTTCGATGTAGTCGACACGGCCGCAGAGCTCGCGGGCCTGCTCGCGGACGGCAGACGAGATCAGCGCGAGTTTCGCGCCCATGCCGGCGGCGTTTCCCACCTGCTTGAAGCGCTCGAGCGGCAGCGGTGGGAACATCCCGATCGCGATCGCGTTCTCGAGATCGATGTAGCTGCCGAACGCGCCCGCCACGACGATCAACTCTATGTCGTCGAACGCGAGGCCGCTGCTCCCGAGCAACACCTCGATACCGCTCTGGACGGCAGCCTTGGCGAGCAGGATCTCCCGCAGATCGTCCTGCGTGACCGTGATCGCGCCGCGCCCGTCCGTCTCGTCCTCGCCGGCCAGGACGAACTCGCGCCGGCCGTCCTCCTCGCGGACGCCGAAGTGGGAGCCGAGCTGGATCCGCCCGTTCGGGCTCAGCACGCCGGCCAGATGAAGCTGGCCGAGGGCGTCGACGATGCCGGAGCCGCAGATGCCGATCGGCGGCGCCCCGCCGATCGTCTGGAGGCGGACGGCGTCCGCCGTGACCTGGATCCGCTCGATCGCCCCCACCGTCGCGCGCGTCCCGTGCTTCACGTGGTAGCCCTCGAAGGCCGGCCCGGACGGGCACGAGAGCGAGCGGATGCTCCCGCCGGCCGTCACGAGCGAGATCTCGGTGTTCGTGCCGATGTCGAGCGCGATCGCGTTGCGGCCGCGCCATTCGTCGGCGGTCGCGAGCAGCATGGCGACGTGGTCGGCGCCGACGAAGGCGGCGATGTTCGGCGGCAGGTACAGGTAGGAGCCGCGGGCGAGCTCGAGGCCGACGTCCCGCGCCTTGACGGTGAGCTCGCCGCTCACCGCGGGCACGAACGGCGCCAGGGCGAGCTGCTCCGTCGGCAGGCCGAGCAGCAGGTGGTGCATCGCCGTGTTGCCGACGACGACGGCGTCGACGACGGCCGCCGGCGTGAGGCCCACCTCGGCGCAGAGCTCCTCCGCCAGCCGGTTGAGGCCCGCGACCGCGACCTCCTGGAGCCGTCGCCGCGACTCGGGCGACTGCCTCGCGTAGACGATGCGGCTGACGACGTCCTCGCCGAACGGGATCTGCGGGTTCGTCGTGCCTCTGGTGGCGAGGACCCGGCCCTCCTCGAGGTCGACGAGGTAGCCGGCGACGCCGGTGGTGCCGAGGTCGACGGCGAGGCCGACCGGCTTCGACCCGGGCGCCGCGACGTCGACCACCTCCGGGCCGCGCACGTGCGCCGCGCAGCGCCACTCCCAGGCGCGGAGCTCCGGCGACAGGCGGCGCAGGACCTCGACGTCGAGCCCGTCCACGGCGAGGCCCGCCTCCCGCACGCCTGCGAGCACCGCTTCGCCGTCCGCGAGGGGGTGCTCGAGGGACGGCGGCCGGAGCGCGAGCTCGACGGTCTGCACGATCGGCTCGACCAGGATGCCCGTCTCCAGGCTCTCGACCTGGCTGCGCATCGGGATGCTCATCGACTCCCGGGGCACGCCGAGGGTGCAGTCGCTGCGCGGCTGGGTCATGCACGCCAGCCGGTAGCCGTCGCCGATCTCGTGGGCGCTGAGGTGCTCTCGCTCGAGCTCGGTCAGCTCGGTCGTCGCCCCCGCGACGACCTGGACCTTGCAGCGGCCGCAGTGGCCGTGCCCGCCGCAGATGCTGATCAGGTCGACGCCGAGGTCGCGGGCGAGCCCCAGGAAGGACTGCTCCGGGGCGCAGGCGCCCCGCCGGCCAAGCGGCTGGAAGTCGACCTCGTAGCCGTTCGTGGAGTGCCTCTTCCTGGGCACGGGCGTGGGCGGACAGTAGTGATAGTCGCGGACGTGCGTCCGGCCCATCGGCGGCTCGGGTCGGAGTGCGGGTTTTCCGCACCAACGCATGGGCGGATCACGGATGGAACTCGCTTCGGTTCTCTGGAAGTCTGTGGCCTGTGCCCGGCGAAACCGGCGGGCATGAAGTCAAACCAAAAGGAGGCGAACCGCTGATGGAGCGAGACCTGGTCGACGCCCTAGCCGAACTGAGGGAGGATGAGGCCCTCGCGATCGTCCGGGAGCGGCTCGAGGCGGGCGTCGACCCGCTGAGCATCTTCGACGACGCGAAGCGGGCGATGGAGATCGTCGGCCAGCGCTTCTCCGATGCGGAGTACTTCATTCCCGAGCTCGTCTACGCCGGCGAGATCCTCAAGGAGATCGCCGCTCTCGTGAAGCCGAAGATGACCGCCGGCGCCGAGATGGCCTCGCTGGGCACCGTGATCGTCGGCACCGTCGCCGGTGACATCCACGACATCGGCAAGGACATCGTGGTCTTCATGCTCGACGTCAACGGCTTCGAGGTGCTCGACCTCGGCGTGGACGTCCCGGTGCAGAAGTTCGTGGACACGATCCAGGAGAGCGGCAGCTCGGTCGTCGGGTTGAGCGGGTTCCTGACGCTGGCCTTCCAGTCGATGAAGGACACGGTCGACGCGATCGACAAAGCAGGGCTGCGGGACCGCGTGAAGATCATGATCGGCGGCGGTCCGATCGACGAGCAGGTGAGGAGCTTCACCGGCGCCGACGCGTACGGCAAGGACGCGATGGCGGCTGTCGACCTGGCCAAGTCTTGGATTGGAGCGTGAGACGATGACCGAGAACTGGGCAGAGATGTCGGCCGACGAACGGCGGGACGCGCGGATCGCGGTCTGGCGCGCGGCGGAGGGCGTTCCGTTCGAGAGCCCGGAGGCCGAGGCGGCCTACCGGGCCGGCGTGGACCGGTATTGCGACGCGGTCGCGGTGACGAAGGAGCCCGACAGGGTGCCGCTCATCGCGAACGCGACGTTCCTGGCGGCCGACCTCTACGGCGTGTCGCCGCACGCGTTCATGTACGACACGGATGTCCTGACGTCGACCTTCGACCGCTTCCTCACCGAGTACCGGCCCGACTACTTCTTCACGCCGGCGATCATCGGGTCGGGAAAGGTGCTCGAGATCCTCGACTTCCAGCAGTACGCCTGGCCCGGCCACGGCGTCTCGGAGGAGTCGGGCTACCAGTACGTCGAGCGCGAGTACATGCTCGCCGAGGAGTACCAGGCGCTGATCGACGACCCGTCGGACTTCTGGCTGCGGATGTACCTGCCGCGGATGTGCGGCGCCCTGGAGCCGTTGTCGCGGATCGCCCCGCTCACGGATCTCTGGGAGGTCGTCTCCGTCACGGGCCAGATGATCCCGTTCGGCGTTCCCGACGTGCAGGAGGCGCTGCGGGCGCTGATGGAGGCGGGGCGCACGGCCCTCGAGTGGATCCAGAAGGTCGGAGCGTTCGACATGACGGCCAAGGGAAAGGGCTTCGTGGGCGCCGCCGGCGGCTTGACCAAGGCGCCGTTCGACATCCTGGCGGACACCCTGAGAGGCACGCGGGCGACGATGCTCGACATGCATCGCCGGCCCGAGCAGGTGCTGGAGGCGGTCGAGCGTCTGACGCCGCTCGCGATCAAGCAGGCAGTCAACATGGCGAACCAGCAGGGGAACCCGGTCATCTTCATCCCCCTGCACAAGGGAGCCGACGGCTTCATGTCCGACGAGCAGTTCAGGACGTTCTACTGGCCCTCGCTCAAGAACGTCATCGTCGGGCTCGTGAACGAGGGGTGCCTGCCCCAGCTGTTCTGCGAAGGCGGCTACAACTCGAGGCTCGAGTATCTGGCGGAGATCCCGAAGGGGACGACCCTCTGCATGTTCGACCGCACGGACATGCGCGAGGCGAAGAGGATCCTCGGCGGCCGCGTCTGCATTGCCGGGAACGTGCCGGCCGGGATGATCGTGACCGGCACGGCCGACGACGTGAAGGCGTACTGCAAGGAGCTGATCGACGACGTCGCCCCGGGCGGCGGGTACATGATGAGCTTCGGAACCGCGATGGACGAGGGCAAGCCCGAAACGGTGCACGCCATGTTCGACTTCACGAGGGAATACGGCGTCTACCGGTCGTGAACGATGAGTAACGCAGAGCGCGACTTCGTCGTCATCGGCGAGAACATCCACGCGACCCGCGTCGTGCGCCGCTCGAGCCCGAGCGTGGCGGTCGACGAGCACGGCCGCGAGGGGATCTCGTTCGTCGACGCCCAGGGGGTCGAGCGCAGCCTGCCCGTCTCGGAGGCCGAGCGCGAGAGCGCCAACTACCAGGAGGGGCGGATCAAGCACGTCCGGCTCGCCGTCTGGACGGCGATGAGCGGCGACGAGCCGGACGCCTCTGCGGCGCTCGCGTATCTCGAGGCGATGGCGGCGGGCCAGATCGCGGCCGGCGCCCGCTACCTCGACCTGAACGTCGACGAGGTCTCGCTCGACCTCGCCGAGCAGATCGCGGCCATGCGCTGGCTCGTGCGGACGGTCGGGCCCCGGGCGAGCGTGCCGCTCGCGATCGACTCGCCGAACCCCGAGATCATCGAGGCGGGGCTGGACGAGGCCGCCGCCGGGACGTCGGGCCCGCCGATGCTCAACTCGGCGTCGCTCGAGCGCGTCGGGCTCCTCGATCTGGCCGTGCAGAGCGGCGGCCCCGTCGTCCTCACCGCCGCGGGAGAGTCCGGCATCCCGGGCGACGCCGACGGCCGCGTCGAGAACGCCGGGCGCATCGTCGAGCTCGCGCTCGCCCGCGGCATCCCGCTCGAGCGGATCTACGTCGACCCGCTCGTCTTCCCGATCTCGGTCGACAGCGCCTCGGGGGAGCAATGCCTCGCCGCCTTCCGCCGCCTGCGCGAGCGCTTCGGTCCGGAGATCCACCTCACCGGCGGGATGAGCAACGTCAGCTTCGGGCTGCCGAACAGGCGCCTGATGAACGATGCGTTCCTCCTGCTCGCGATCGATGCGGGCGCCGACAGCGGCATCCTCGACCCGGTCGCGAGAAGGGTCGAGCGCGTCCTCGCGACCGATCGCGGCACCCGGCCGTTCCAGCTCGCCGTCGACGTCCTCACCGGCGCGGATCCGAACTGCCGGGCGTACCTCAAGGCCCACCGCGCGGGCGAGCTCGAACTGCCCGAGGCGGCTGTCGGCTAGACAGGCCGCGATCAGCCGGCAGGAGCGGCGGACGGCAGGAGGATCACGGCACACCCGGGGAGGTCGCCCTGCTTGATGACGCTGACGATCGGCCCCTGCTTCTTCGACGTCGATCTCGTCGGCGCCGCCGCCGCTTCGCCCTGCGACGTCGTGGCAGTCTCGGTTGCCGCCGGAGCCGTCGTGGTGGTCGAATCGGGCTTGGGCGGCTCGATCTCGTTCTGGTAGTCGCATTGCTTGTTGGCGCCGCCCGTGGAAGCGCTCACACCAATGGCGGTGTAGGTGTCCTTTGGGAATCGATAGCTGATCTTCTGCGTCGCATCCCCGCTTGCGTCCGGGCCGCTCACGGCGACATAGCGGTTTTCGCTCGTGTAGGGCCCGCCGCGAACGCCCTGCTTCAAGCCGACAATGAGCGTGACGAGTCGCTCGCCGATGCTCAAGTTGTGGGCCGTCGCCGTCGCAGTGAGCTCGAGCGTGTCCGGATTGAATTCAGCGGTTACCGCCGGCCGGGGCTGGTCGTTCTGCGTTTTCCACATGCCGACGACGCCGACCATGAGACCGATCAGGAAGAGAAGAGCGGCTGTCACACGAGAAGCGACGTCGAGCTTCTGCAACCGCCTCTTCTTGCGTGTCGAGTCCTTCAGACCGGTCCAAGCCGGCTTGACGATTGCCGTGACGAGCCACAACGTCGCCGCTCCGAGCACGCACAGGAGGGCCAGGATGAGAAGAGAACCGTGATCGCGCTGCATCCGTTGCAGCGCACCGGTAACTGCAAGCCCGCCGAGCGTCGTCAGAAGCGCGGTGGCCGGTAGTGCAGGTGGGTGACGCCGTCCTCCCCCCTCGAGGATCCGCGTGCGCTGCAGCTCGGCCTGCTCCGGAAGAAGACCAAACAGATGGCGCCCTTCGCCGAAGAGAACCGGCGCTCGGCCTCGGTCTCGGCTAGTTGGAGGGCGCACGCGTAGGCGGCGCGCGCTTCGTCGTTTCGGCCGAGGCGACGTAGGAAATCGGCGCGGGCTGAGTGGAAGTACAAGTAGCTGTCGAGGTCGAGATCGTTGAGGAGGGCGCGCGCGTCCGCCGGTCTTCGATCTCTGCGAGCGCGACGGCGTCCAACCCATGGAGCATCACGAAGTGGCCCCTTCGCCGTCGAGGAGCGAGAGCTCAGTGCGAACGATCTCCATCGCCACCGAGGCTTTCGGATAGCCGACGTAGACAGCCAGGAGCGTCACGAGGGCCTCAAGCTCCTCTCGGTTGGAGCCTTGCGCGATCGCCCAACGGACATGTGTTCGCAGCCGCTCGGTAACCCCGCCCTGCGAGATAAGCGATGCGACTACGATCAAGCTGCGATCGCGCGGCGACAGGCAGTCGTCGACCCAGGCGCCAGCAGCGGCATTCATGGCCTCGCCGGCAAAGCGGTCGCCGAAGTTCGCTCTGAACCACGCGACAGCCCCATCTGGCGTCATGCCGAGTTGGCTCGCGTACGCGTCGGCGCCGAGCGCTTCGCGCGACTTGTCCGCGTTGCCGTCAGTCATTGCGGTTTCGTTGAAGGGCGATCCCGCCCCGAGCGCCACGTTCGAAGATCTCCTTGGACACGGCGAGGTGCGCTCGGAGCATCTCTTCTGCCGCATCGGGATCTCGGCGGCGGCAGGCTTCGAGGATCTGCCGGTGACCCTCCGCTTCCACCGCGTACGTATCTTCGTAGCGGTCGATCATCGTGACCGCGGCGCTGTAGCGCTCCCAGACCTGGAGCGTTTGTGCGACGAGTCGTGCCAACCAGGTTGAGCCAGATCCCTCGGCCAGCGCAAGGTGATATGCGGTGTTTCCGTGCACGATCCCGGGCCGGTCGACACGTTCATACGCTGCGTCTTGCGCTTTGATGCATTCCGTCACTCGCTCGTCCAACGACCGGTCGAAGGACCGGGCGGCATGGCGTACAGCGACTGACTCGAGGCCGACGCGGGTGTCGTGGACGATGTGCAGCTCGTTCAGACTGAGGTACGTCACGTGTGCGCCCTTGTAGGCGACGTGCTCAGCGAGGCCTAGCACTTCGAGCTGGCGAACGGCTTCGCGAATGGGCGAAATACTCATGCCCAGGGAGCGTGCGAGATCCTCGAGCCGTAGCGGAGCTCCTGGGGGTAGCGACCCCATCACGATCATCTCGCGCAAGGACGAAACCGCTTCCTGAGTCATCGTCTTGCGATGGTTCGAAGCGCTCGGGGCGCGGTCGGTGGAGGAATGTGCTGTCACTTCGGTCACGGGCTGCCCATCAGCGTACAAGGTTTGACTTTTTATCATAAATTTGATCACATACGCTCCATCGACGTCCCGTCGTTCCGAAGCTGCCGCTCCGAACCGGAGCCAGGAGGAGACTCATGAAGCCGCAACACGTTCGCCTTAGATCCCGATTCTTCGTCTTGGCTGGCCTCGGCGCGCTCATCGGCGTCGTTGCGGCCTCCGCTGCAAGCGCCCACCGCACGGGGAGCGCGACTGCTGCAGCCGGCGCGAGCGATTGCACCAAAGGGGACAGCACCGGCATATCCAAGTCGACGATCCTGCTCGGCCATACGACGGTCTCGACCGGCGAGGCCGGCTTTGTCGGGCAGCAGGACGACAAAGGCATCAATGCCGTCTTCAACGCTGTGAACGCGGCGGGTGGCATCAACAACCGCAAGATCAAGTCGCTCAGCTACGACGACGCGTATAACACTGCGAAAGCGCAGCAGGGCGCACGACGCCTCGTTGAGTCCGACCACATCTTCGCTTGGGTCGGTGGAGACGGCACTCCGACCCTGTTGGCAGTGATGCCCTATCTCGAGCAGCACAAGGTGCCGATTGTCGCTGACTACGGCCCAAGTGACTCGATCGGCACGATGGCGAATCCGTACGTGTTCAACATCTGGACGAACTTCACGCAGGAGTATGAGATCGTCACGGACTACGTCATTACCCACTCGGGCGCGGGGAAGGCAAACGCCCCGATGGCGTTCCTGCGGTACAACATCAGCCTCGGCGCCGATGCACTCAAGGGCACCCAAGCGGCGCTGCAGCGGCACGGCCTGAAGCTGACGGACGTCTTCCAGACGCCAACGACGAACACCGACTGGGCCTCCGTCGCGGTCGAACTGAAGAAGACGAACGCGAAGTGGGTCGGCATCCAAATCTCTGAGACCCAGGGCGGCCAGCTGCTGCAGGAGATGCACAAGATCGGCTACTTCCCGCACGTCTTCGGCGAGTCCGACTTCGTCGACTCGTCCTTCGGCAAGACGTTTGGCAAGGACGCAAACGGCTTCTACGCGGCGCTCAAGATCCGGTCGGCATCCGATCCGTATCCGCTATGGCGCAAGGTCCAGGCGACCTACAAGAAACAGACCGGAAGCGCAATGACGAGTTGGAACGCGACCGGATATGCCCAGGCCCTGCTCGCGGTGAAGGCGCTGCGGACGATGAAGGGGCCGACGCGTGAATGTTTCGTGGAGGCGCTTCAGAACATTCGCAACTACGACACGGGGATCCTGCCTCCCATCACGTTCGGGCCGACCGTCCGGCAGGGCGTGCAGGCCGTTGGCGTCGCGCAGTGGCAGAACGGCAAGCTCGTGCAAGTCTCGCCCTTCCACAAGTTCTAACGGCTCCGGCCGTAAGCTCAACTCTCGACGGGCCGATGCGGCGCTCCAGACGGGGCTCCGCATCGGCCGCTTAAGGATTCGTGGCAAACTTCATCCAGGTCACCCTCAACGGCGTCGCGTCGGGCGGGCTTTACGCCGTCCTGCTGATCGGGATCCTGCTCATCCACCACGTCAGCCGCGTTATCAACTTCGCGCACGGACAGTTCGCGATGGTGGGCGGTCTTGGCGGCTATTACCTGATCAGCAAGCATGGGTTCACGCTTTGGGCTGCGATCGCGGTGGCGATCCTCGCGACCTCGATCGTCGCTTACGTTGCGAAACTCCTCACAGATCTTGCCAGCAAGGAAGGCGAGGGATACGACTTCGTCCTCCCGCTCGGCGTCTTCTTGTGTCTCACCGCATTCGGCCAAGCCGTTCTGCACAGCGGGCAGGCGTCGAACTTTCCTCGTTTCACCTCCGCCTCGTTCCGACTTGCCGGAGCTTTCATCAACGTCGACGTGCTCGTCACGATCGCAGTGACGTTGCTGTTGGTCGCCGCCGTATTCTTCGTGCTCGAGCGCACGACGATCGGACTTCAGGTTCATGCGATAGCGACCGACCCTGAGGTGTCGGAAAGCCTGGGTATCAATGCGCGCCATCTCCGCGCCGGTGTCTGGGTCAGCTCGGGAGCCGTCGCCGCCGTCGGAGGCGTTCTGATCGCGAACCAGGCGCCGGTCGACGCCTTCTACGTGACCCCATTCCTCATCAACGCCTTGATCGCCGGCGTCTTCGGCGGCCTTCACCGCGTTCTCGCACCGATCCTCGTCGCATTTGCCCTCGGCATCTTCGAGAACTGGGTCGTCTTCGGGTTCGGCGCCCAGTATCGCGACGTGGCGGTGTTCGGCCTCGCGATCGTTGCGCTCGGTGTCGCCCCCGTTCGCTGGTTCGCCGAAGGCGCCGAAGCGCGGGCATGAGCGCTCTAGCGAAGGCTGTATGGGGTAAGGCCCAGGATCGAGCCTGGTTCGTCGCGTTTGCGGCGATGCTCATGCTCGTACCACTCGCGACATCCGGCTGGTCGCAACGCGAATTCGCTCTCGACCTGGGAGGACAGGTCGCGGTCTTCACGGTGGTACTGCTTGGGCTGAGTCTGCTCTACGGCTGGACCGGCCAGATCGCACTCGGCCACGCAGCCTTTGTCGGACTGGGCGCCTACGCGACCGCGATCATCGATCGCACCGCCGGCGTGGGCTTCCAAGGTGGCGGCGCGTTACTCGCTCTTGAAGAACTTGGCGCAGTGGTAGCCGTTTGCGCGGCGGCCGGTTTGCTCATCGGGCTTCCCGCCGTACGCATCTCCGGGCTGCAGCTCGTGATCATCACCTTCGGGGCGGGACAGATCTTTCTCTGGTTTCTCGCCACCTACAGTTCTTTCACGGGCGGCGACCAGGGTCTTAGCGTCGCACCGCTCGACATCGGCAACTTCTCGACGGTCGACGTTACGACGCGCTACGTCGCAGCGATCGTCGTCGCCCTTCTGCTGACGCTCGCCGTCGGCCAAATCCGGGATGCACCAATCGGACACGCCATGCGCGCGATCCGGCACAGTACCCTTGCCGCCCAGTCGGTAGGCGTGAACATCGCGCGCACGAAACTACTCGCATTCGTGCTCTCGGCAGTGCTCGCCGGGATTGGCGGCTGGCTCTATGCACATGAGCTCTCCACCGTTGCCCCCGGCTACTTCGATACTTTCGCCTCAATTTTTCTGCTCGCCGCAGTGCTGATCGGCGGCAACGGAACACTCGCGGGCGCGTGGCTTGGGGCGGCCTATCTCATCCTCGTTCCCGAAGGAGTGCAGAAGCTCGGACAAGGCGGAAACTTCTACACCACGGTGAGCGGCCTCTTCCTGATCGCGGTCGTACTGTTCGCACCACACGGCCTCAGTGATCTCGCTCGACGAATTGGAACTGCGATCGCCGCCCCGCTGCGCCGCGTTAGAACGCAAGGCCCTCCGGTGGAGACGACGGGCGCCGCCACTCGTATACCCCGGGCGCAGACAGGCGGCGCTCCGAGTTCTCTCACGGTGGAAAGTATCAGCGTTCAGCTTGGCGGTGTGCGCGTCCTGAGCGACGTTTCGATCGCACTCGACGCAACGGTTATCAACGGCATCATCGGCCCGAACGGGGCTGGGAAGACGACACTCCTGAACGTGATCACTGGCCTCGTCACGCCATCACATGGGACAA
>Ga0315281_10008111_pt1 | contig 14692 bp, 16 predicted proteins | sample YL17G07_0_MG_FD_204540 | JGI IMG/M metagenome (GOLD analysis project Ga0315281, IMG submission 204540) | Sediment microbial communities from Yellowstone Lake, YNP, Wyoming, USA - YL17G07_0 | ecosystem: Environmental > Aquatic > Freshwater > Lake > Sediment | place: USA: Wyoming | collected...
GCGGATGCTCACCTCCATCCTCAAGCCCTCCTCCGGCTGGGCGCGAGTGAACGGCTACGACGTGGAAAAAGAACCGGCCGGGGTGCGCGCGAGTGTGGGCGTCCTGACCGAGCATCACGGCTTGTACTACCGGATGCGTTCCGAGGAGTACCTGGATTTTTTCGGGGAACTGTATGGACTCTCCCGCGTGGTCAGCCGCGCCCGGGCGGCCCAACTCCTTGAGCGCTTCAATATGGCCTTCGCCGCCGGTAAACGCTTGGGTGAGTATTCCAAAGGGATGCGGCAGAAGTTGGCCCTCATCCGCGCCTTGCTCCACGATCCGCCCGTCCTGCTCCTCGACGAGCCGACCTCCGCCATGGATCCGCAATCCGCTAAACTCGTGCGCGACGCCATTGCCGAACTGCGCGCCGACAAACGCGCCATCATCCTTTGCACGCACAACCTCCCCGAAGCCGAACAACTGGCCGACCAGATCGCCGTCATCCGGCGCGGGCGCGTCATCACGCAGGGCAGTCCCGCCGCGCTCAAACGGGAACTCCTCGGCCAGCCCATCATGGAACTCCGCACCGCCTCGCCGCTCAACGGCCTCGCCGCCGATCTCGGTGACATGGTGACCGTAATTGAGACCGGCCCCGACTGGTTGCGCTACCGCGTGCCTGAACCCGCGCAGACCAACCCGCGCATCCTTCACCGCCTCGCCGAACAGAAAATTGGCGTCGTCACGCTGGCCGAGGTCACGCGGAGTCTCGAAGACGTGTATTTGCAAATTGTCGAATCGGTAGATGGAATGAAGCAAGACGCATAATCCCGTCACCTGTTACCCGCCACATGACATTCTCTACTGCCCGCCACACTTTCTCCCGCGCCCTGATCATCACCCGGCGCGAAGTGCAAGACCAACTGCGCGACTGGCGTATCATCCTGCCGGTTGTCACGCTCACGCTGTTCTTTCCTCTACTCATGAACTTTACCGCCAATCAAGCGGTGCGCTTCGTGGAGCGTTATGGCGCGAACATCATCGGCGACCGGCTGGTACCGTTTTTGCTCATGGTCGTCGGGTTCTTCCCGACTTCGGTGTCGCTGGTCATCGCGCTCGAAAGTTTCGTGGGCGAGAAAGAACGGCATAGCCTCGAGCCGTTGCTCTCCACGCCGATGACCGATCTGGAGTTGTACATTGGCAAGACGTTGGCCGCGATGGTCCCGCCGCTCTTCGCCGCCTATCTGGGCATCGCGGTGTACCTCAGCGGCCTCTCACTCACCATCGGCTGGCGGCCCGAACCCGTATTGCTGATTCAAATCCTCGCGCTCACCACCGTGCAAGCGGTGGTGATGGTCAGTGGCGCAGTCGTGATCTCGGCGCAAGTCACCTCGGTGCGGGCTTCGAACCTGCTGGCCAGTTTTATCATCATCCCCTTCGCGCTCCTCATTCAGGGCGAGAGCCTGATCATGTTTTGGGCGCAATACAACGTGCTGTGGTGGGTGCTGGTGGGGCTGGGCTTCCTCACGGTCGCCCTCGTCCGCATGGGCGTGCGGCTTTTCAATCGCGAGGAACTGCTCGGGCGGGATATAGACGAAATTAACCTCAAAGCCGCGTGGGCCACGTTCCGCGCCGCTTACGCGGGCCGAGCCCGGGGGCAGGGGCTGGTCCAGTGGTATCGTCTGGAAATCACCGCCACCCTCCGGCGTCTGGCTATTCCGCTCGTTATTCTCACTGGCGCGTTAGCGGTGGCTGTCATCATCGGGTACAATTATGCGGCGCAGTATCGTTTGCCTTTGGAGGCGGGCGATTTGCAGGACATTACCAAAGGTTTTGGCGAGCGGCTGGCGCAATATGGCTTGGTCTCGCCCACCGGGGCCGGCTGGGTTTTGCTCATTAACCTGCGCGCGTTGGCTATCGCCACCGGCCTGGGCGCGTTTTCGCTCGGCGTGTTGGGCGTGATTTTGCTCATGCTCCCGCTCGCGTTAGTGGGCTATTTCAGTGGGCAGATGGCGCTGATCGGCATTAGCCCCGTGTTGTTCTTCGCCGCTTTTATCTTGCCGCATGGCATCGCGGAAATCCCGGCGGCCATTTTGGAGGGCGCGGCCATTTTGCAGCTTGGCGCAAGCATCCTGGCTCCGCCGCCGGGCAAGACCCTCGGCGAGGGCTGGCTAATGGCGTTAGCCGACTGGGCCAAAGTCTCACTCGCGTTGATGGTACCGTTGCTCATTGTGGCCGCTCTACTCGAAACTTTCGTCACCCCCCGCGTAGTGCTGGCGGTCTTTGGCGGCTAACTGGGAAAACCATGTCTAAACTGATTATCTTGGGGTCCGCCTGTGCGGTTCCCGACGAGAAACACGAAAACACTCATCTGGCTTTGCCGGGGCGGGACGGGAATTTCATCCTCATTGACTGCGCCGGCCAGCCGGTTTTGCGCTTGCGCCGGGCCGGGCTCGATTACCATCGCCTCAGTGATCTCATCCTCACTCATTTCCACCCCGACCACACTTACGGTGTCTCCATGCTCATCATGGAAATGTGGTTGCGAGGCCGCACTGAGCCGCTCCGCATCTACGGCACGGCCCATTGCCTGGAGCGCGTCGAGATGATGATGAAGGCTTACGACTGGGACACCTGGCCGCGCCTCTTTCCCATCACCTTTATTCCGGTGGGCGAACACTCCGGCGCCGCTGTCCTCGAAAACGACGACTTCCGTATTTTCGCCGCGCCCGTCAAGCACTTTGTCCCCACCATCGGCCTGCGCATCGAAGACAAGCACACCGGTCAGATCCTCGCCTACTCGTGCGACACCGAACCCTGCCCCGGCGATAACTGGCTGGCGCGCGACGCTGACGTGCTTATACACGAGGTGGCGGGCAAAGGCTTCGGCCATACCAGCGCCGGGCAAGCGGGTGAGATCGCGAGCGAGGCCAATGCCAAAAAACTGGTCCTCATCCACTACTGCGTAGATGGCAAAGATCTCTCGGTGCTCGTCCCCGAAGCCTCAGCGACCTACGCTGGCCCGGTGACGCTGGCCGAAGATTTCATGGAACTCGAATGGTAATTGGTTGACTATGACCCGTTTGCGACTCTTGACCCCATTGCTGATTCTCGTCCTCGTGGGCAGTGTGGCGGCTCCAGCGGTGGGGGACACGGCCTTGCCGCAACCCGTGCGGACGCCGGCCTCCCGCCCGGGGCGGCTGATCGAACTGCGCGCCGATCCGACCAATCGCCCCTATCACGTCTCTGTCCCTGCCGCCCTCGCGCAAAAAATGAAGCGCCCCGGCGCGCAATCCGCCACCATTACCGTCAACTATAATCCGGGCTTCACCCCTGAAGCGCAAGCCGCCTTTCAAGCGGCGGTGGATATTTGGGCGGCGCTCATTAGTTCTCAGGTCGAGATCAAGGTTGATGCTTACTGGATGGGCTTAGGCACAGGCGTGCTCGGCTCCGCCGGTCCGTGCCAGTTTTTCCGCGATTTTCTCAATGCGCCTGTCTCCGGCGCATGGTACCCGGTGGCACTAGCCAATTCTATGGCCAGCTCTGATTTAGATCCGAATGGCGACTGCAACACCGTACCGGGTGGCTACGACATCCGCGCGCGGTTTAACAGCAACCTCGGCCTGTGGTATCTCGGCACCGACGGCAACACGCCCAACGGCCAATATGACCTCATGAGTGTGGTCTTGCACGAACTCGGTCACGGGCTGGGCTTCACGGGCTCGATGGATTCCGGCCCGCCTTATTGCAGTGATAGCGCCGGGTGTTGGGGAGATGGCAATAACCCCAACAACCCGTTCATCTACGACAAGTATGTCGTCAACGGCGCTAATCAAGTGCTGATTGACAGTTTCCCAAACAACTCGGCCGAGATGTTCGCGCAATTCACCAGCGGCAATCTTTTCTTCAACGGCCCCAAGACCATGCAAGCCAACAATGGCAACGCCGCCAAGCTGTACGCGCCCGCTACTTGGTCGGGTGGCTCCAGCATCGCTCACCTCGACGAAGATACTTACCTCGCCGGTAACGCCAATGCGCTCATGACGCCCTTCCTCTCCGATGCCGAGTCGACCCATAACCCCGGCCCGATTACCCTCTGTATGTTCAAAGACATGGGCTGGCAGGTGGACACTTCGCTTGTGACCACACTTCCGGTTCCTCTCGCCCAGCCCGCCGGGAAATTTGACCCGCTCACGGCGCCGATCATCATCTTCTTGCCACTGGTCAACCGCACTGGCACGGCGTGTTAGAAACCGGAATAACCATTCTGCTCAAAAATAACCGCCGCCCTCAACGAGGGCGGCGGTTGGTTTATTTTACACGCCTGACTCAAGACTGAGGAAGGCTGTGTAGCCGTATCATTTCTGCGGCTCCACCACCTTGCACGTTGCGTGCATGAAGTGAAAGTCGCCGCGCGGCGGCACGAGGTCCATCACCTCCATCACCTCCACTTCCATCTCGCCCACTTGAATGCGGTCGCCCACCTTCGGTATTTCACGCAGATTGATAATGGCTCCGCCAGATTCCGAACCGGGAATGACAATGCTGACTTTATAGACCATTGTGACCTCCGTTGCACCAGTTGCCAACCGGCTCTACCGCCGGGTTAAATGCCGGTGGCGCAACTTGAACGACAAATCCGCGGCGAGATTGCGGTACACGATCATGCCAATCCGCGTATCAGACTGGCACAACTGCTCGAACGCCTCGCGCCCGATGGCGTTGACCGAGGCATCGGTCACACACCGCACGGTCGCTGAACGCGGGCCGCGATCCACCAGCGCCATTTCGCCCACCACCTGCCCGGTGCCGAGATTCACCACCGTGCGCGGCGCGCTCTCCCGGCTCTCGCCGATCGTCACCTCCACCAGCCCGTCGCGGACGATATACATCTCCTCGCCCTCTTCGCCCTGCGTGGTGATCGTGTCACCTTTGCGATACCGCACCTCGCGGCAAATGCCCGCCACCCGGGTGAGTTCCGCGTCGCTCAACCCGTCGAAAAATTCCACGCCTTTGAGCAGTTCAATCATGTCCATGGATTTGCTCCTGTAGCCCGAATTGCCAATTCGCGTTACGGTTTGGAATAGGCCGCTTTATACACTCTGGCATAGGCGACGTAATGTTCCGCCGTGCGTTGGATGCGCTCCCGGTCGGATTCGCTCACCGAGCGGACGATTTTGCCCGGCACGCCCATGACCAGCGATCCCGGCGGGACGACCATCCCCGGGGGAACCACCGCCCCCGCCGCGATCAGGCTCCCCGCGCCAATGCGCGCCCCGTTAAGAACGGTTGCCCGAATCCCGATGAGCGCATCGTCCTCGACAATCGCCCCGTGCACGATAGCCGCGTGGCCCAATGAGACTCTGGCCCCCAGTATACCGGGTTCCCCGGCATCGGCGTGCAAGATGCAACCGTCCTGCACATTCGTCTGCGCGCCAATGACGACTGGCTCGGTATCCCCACGCACCACCGCCCCAAACCACAGGCTGGCTTCCGCGCCGACGGTCACGTCGCCGACCACCACTACGCCGGGCGCGAGAAACGCCGACGGGTGAATCTTTTCCAGGTGGGGCGCTACGTCGGGGATGGTCATCGCAATTTGATTTTAGTACACGGCGGAGGAGAATGCAATTAGAGGTGCGTTTCCATCCCCAGGGTGGGCGCTGGTGGCCAAAAGATAAAAACCAACGCCGGAATAAACAAAATTGGTATCGCCCAATGGGCGCGCACCGTAATGGCTAAAGGATAATTGAGAAACGGAACAAGCCAACTCAACGCCACGAGCAGGGCCATCTGCCAGGGCGATTGCGGGATGAGCCACAACGGCACTAAATCGTAAGCGGCGCGGAAGGGCAGGGTTGCCATGCCGAGCAGTAACCGGGCGCGAGGAGAGCGCCACCGCCAGAGTGCGCCCAGTAATAGCGGGCCAAACGGCAGGCTGAGCAGAGGAATGCTATATTCGTATTGCCCGAGCATGGCGAGCCAGCGCCATGGCCAGGCCGGATAAATGACCAACGAGAGCAGCCACACGCTAGCGGCGACCAGCACTCCGGCTCGCGACGAGCGATTAATCGCTACTGGAATCGCCGCCTGCGGCTTCACCAGCACGAGGAGCGGCGCCAAAAGTGGAAAGAACCACGCCGCCATGATGAGCGGCGACCACTGCGCGACCAGCAACGCGTAAACGTAGGGAAAAGAAAAAAACACGAGTAGCCGCCACGGCGTATCGCGCGCGAGAATACCATACGCCAACAGGCTGGAACTGAGGCCAAAAAAAAGCGCGCTCGCCAGCGCATCCGATAAAAATACAAAGGGCGCTCCGAACACGGCGGCGGGCAGGGGGTAGGGGATGTTCAGGTTGGAGGGCGCGAAGGCGTAGGGATCACGTTGCTGAAGCAGATCGCGGGCGGTGTACAACGCCCAACTGAAATCACCAGCCCCCAACAGCACCCGGCGCACCGCATAGCACAGCCCGGCGGCGCACAGCCCGACGAGAATAGTCAACCCGATGCGCCCGTACTCTGGCCGCCCGGCAAGCGCGACTTGAATTTTTAGCCGCGCAGTTTGCCCCATCAAACCCGCCTCACCATCTTCTTTTTGGCAAAAGTACGCCAGTTGTCATTCTCGAAATAAAATTGCTCAAACAGCCACACGTCGTCGGCCTCGTCCCGGATGAACTTGTTGATAAACGGCCCGGCGCGATATTCGAACACAAATGGCAGCGTGTTTCCCTCGCGTTTGCCGTGCCCCGGAATGCACGTCAACCCGACGCCAAAAGTATCGAGCAAGTGCATTACGTACAAATCCTCGTCCGCGTTGTAGCCGACGTAATACACGGCTTCGTAGGGCAACTGACCCTCCCGCGCGGGCAAAGTGGATTGGAAGTACATCTCGACGAACAGCCCGCCGAGCGTCCACTTGCTCTCCATGGATTGTTGCAGGGGCGTCACGCCCATCTGCCCGGTCAACTCCCACTGGCCGACGAGTTGATTCAGAAACTCGGTGGGGGAGGTCATTTTTTCACCGCCAGCACCCACCACCCCGCGCCCCACCATTTCGAGAAGCGCGAGTTGGAGAGATCGAAATCTTTCCACCACTTCTGCATCAAATCGGTTTTATAGAAATTGAGCAGTGCGTTCGATACAACGGGGATGCGCCCCACCGACGTGACCGGGCGGTTGCCAAGCGCGTGTTTCACCGTGCCGCCGCTCTTCTCCAGCATCGCCACATAATACTCGAGGGAGTAGGAGTTTTCGTAAAAATCGGCTTCGGTGGCGCGGGCGAGTTCGCGGAATTTTCCAGCCAGCGTGTAGTGGATGACTTTTTTGGCGCGCGCTGGAATGTAACTGAAAGTCTCCACCGAGAAGCGGCGCGGGACGAGGTCGGCCCAAAAGAGGCCGCCTTTTTTCAACACGCGCATTTGTTCGGCGATGGGTTGTTCGATGTCGGAGAAATGTTCGAGCAGGCCAAAACTCATGACCACGTCGAAAGACTCAGTCCCGTAAGGCAGAGTGAGCGCGTCGGCTTTCACGAAGGCCGCGCGGGCGGCGGGTTTTCGCGCGTGCGCGGAAAAATTCCGGCGGGCGAAGGTCAACGCCTCGTCGGACAAGTCTACGAGACTCACGTCCCAATCGCGGGTGTTGTGAAAGAAGAGCGAAACGCCGCCGGAGCCGCACCCCACTTCGAGCGCCCTCTGTGATCCCGTTGGCAGAAACCCCGCGAGCCGCTGGAATTTCACCGCCTCCCACAGTTCGGGGAAACTCTGGCAGCGTTGGATGTCGCCTTCGTTGTAGAACAATTTGGCCCTCGTCCAGATGTGGTCGAAGACTTCGTGTTCGCCGGTATGGGTGTCTACATGGTTCATATTATTTTCAATTCTCACTTTGGATTGTACCAAACTCGCGTCCTGCGCCGGGCTGGGCAGTTGCGGTTTGATTTTGGGAGTTGCCTCTCTTTACCCCTGTGGTAAAATCCTTAAAGATACTCATGCTTCCAACCGTAACTTTCAGGGAGGTGTAATGATGACTGCTCATCGCCCGCGCGAAACTGGGGATAACTACACGCTCATTGAAGTCCTTTTTTCCGGCGTCACCACCGCGCCCCGCTGGCGGGTCGGTCGCCCCAGTCGGGTTTGGCGTCCACCCACCGACGTTTACGAAACCGAGGCGAGCCTCGTCGTCCAAATTGAAATTGCGGGAGTCGAGCCGGAAGATTTTCACATCGAACTCTTCGACCACACCCTCGTCCTCAGCGGCGTGCGCGCCGACCCCAACCCGGACCGCCGGGCGTATCACCAAATGGAAATCCACTTTGGCGAATTCCGCGCCGAGGTGGAACTCCCCCGCGCGGTGGACAAAGACCACATCGAAGCCGAATACGGCAACGGCTTCCTCCGTGTCACCCTGCCCAAACTTCGTCCCGTTCAAATAAATGTCGAAGAATAACTGACCTCATCCGTTTCATCCGTTCAATTCATTGACTAATGACTGCTACCCGCTGGACGACCCCCGACCTCAGCACCCATCACCTCAACGACTTCGAAGCCGACTGGCCGAACTACGCCTTCATGCCGATTGGAATGCCGGTTGAATTAGCCAAAGGTAGCGGCGCGGAAGACTCTGACGAAGCCTCCGACGCCGCGATTCCGGATACCCTCGCGATTCTTCCCCTGCGCGGCGTGGTTGTGTACCCGACGACGGCCATCCCCCTGACGGTTGGCCAACCCCGCTCGGTGCGCCTCGTGGACGACGCCGTCTCCGGCCAGCGCATCATCGGCCTCGTGGCCTCGAAGAACTCTGAACTCGAATCTCCCAGCCCAGACGACCTCTACCGCATCGGCACCGCCGCCGCCGTACATCGTCTCTTCCGCGCGCCCGATGGGACGATCCGGCTCCTCGTGCAGGGCCTCGCCCGCTTCCGCCTCGGCGAGTTCGTGGAGACCGAACCGTATTTCAAAGCCCACATCGAACTCTTGCCCGAAACCATCGAGGCTGGACTCGAAACGGAAGCCCTCATCCGCAACGTGCGCGACCAGTTCCAGCGCGTGGCCGACCTCGTGCCCTCCATCCCCAGCGAACTAGTCAACGCCGTCCTTAACGTCGAAGACTCCAAACAACTCGCTTACACGGTTGCCACGTATCAGCGCATGGATTTGGGCGACTCGCAAAATGTCCTCGAACTCGACTCGACCAACTTGAAACTCAAGCGGCTACTGACGCTCCTCGGCAAAGAAGCCGAAGTGCTGGAACTTGGGCGCAAGATTCAAAGCGAAGCGCAAACGGAGATGGAAAAAGTCCAGCGCGAGTATTTCCTGCGCGAGCAGATGAAGGCCATCCAGCGCGAACTGGGCGAGAACGACGAGCAATCCGCCGAAGCCGAAGAGTTCCGCAAAAAGATTGAAGCCTCCGGGATGCCCGAAGAGCCGCGCAAAGAAGCCGAGCGCGAGTTGGGTCGCCTCCGCAAACTGCCCACCGCCGCCGCCGAGTACGGCGTTATTCGCAGTTATCTCGATTGGCTCACGGCCCTCCCGTGGAACAAGCAAACCGACGACAACCTCGACGTGAAGCACGCGCGCGGCGTGCTTGACGAAGATCACTACGGCCTCGACGACATCAAAGAGCGCATCCTCGAATTTCTGGCGGTCCGCAAACTTCGCGCCGAGCGCAAAGCCGATGTTCCGGCGGCGGCCCCGGTAGACCACATCCGCCGCGAGCGCGAGGGCGTCATCCTCTGTTTCGTCGGCCCGCCGGGCGTGGGCAAGACCTCGCTCGGGCAATCCATCGCCCGGGCGCTGGGCCGTAAGTTCATCCGGATGTCGCTCGGCGGGATGCGCGACGAAGCCGAAATTCGTGGCCACCGCCGGACGTACATCGGCGCGCTCCCCGGGCGGGTGATGCAAAGTTTGCGCCGCGTGGAGACGAAGAATCCAGTCTTCATGTTGGACGAAGTGGATAAACTGGGCAGTGACTTTCGCGGCGACCCGGCCTCGGCTCTCTTGGAAGTGCTTGACCCCGAACAGAATCGCGAGTTCCGCGACCACTACTTGGATGTGCCGTTTGATCTCTCGCAGGTCATGTTCATCACGACCGCCAACCAACTCGAACCCATCCCCGGCCCGCTCCGCGACCGCATGGAGATTTTGCAACTCTCCAGCTACACCGAGAACGAGAAAGTCTCCATCGCCGCGGGCTACCTCCTCCCGCGCCAGATCAAAGAGAGCGGATTGAAGCCGGAAGAAATCGCGTTCACTCGCGAGGCCATTCAGGCCATCATCCGCAGTCACACGCGCGAGGCAGGGGTTCGCAACTTGGAGCGGCAAATCGGCTCGGTCTGCCGCAAGGTCGTCACGCGCCTGGCCGAGGGCAAACTCACGGCGGCCAAGATTGACAAAGACGAAGTGACCGAGTATCTCGGCAAACCCGAATTTTTCTACATGGAAGAGATCGCCGAGCGCACGTCCATCCCCGGCGTGGCCACCGCCCTGGCTTACACGCCCGTCGGGGGCGACATCATGTTCATCGAGGCCACGCAAATGCCCGGGGCCAAAGGGTTTCAGCTCACGGGGCAACTCGGCGAGGTTATGCAAGAGTCCGCGCGGGCCGCGCTCTCGTACATCCGCGCCAACTCGAAGGCCCTCGGCCTCGCCGATGACTTTTTCGCCAAGCACGACATCCACATGCACGTCCCCGCCGGTTCCACGCCTAAAGACGGCCCCAGCGCGGGGGTGACGATGGCGACGGCGCTGGCTTCGCTCATCTCGGGCCGCCCCGTGCGCTCCGACGTGGGCATGACCGGCGAAATCACCCTGCGCGGGCAAGTCCTGCCCATCGGCGGGCTGAAAGAAAAAGTCCTCGCCGCGCACCGCGCCGGACTCAAAGCCGTCATCCTGCCCAAGCGCAATGAGAAGGATTTGGACGACGTGCCGGACGAGATTCGCCAGACGATGAAGTTCATTTACGCCGAGCGGGTGGAAGACGTGCTCAACGCCGCTCTCGAAGCGCCCAAGAAAAATGGTCAACGGGCGGGCGTGAAGCGGAAAATTAAAAAGTGAGCAGTATCAAGGGTGGCCGAACTGCGGTATAGGACAGTAGTGCTCTTGCTATCCGCCATTTACTATCGGCTATCAGCCAAAGGAATTCACCGTGTCCAAAGTAATGATTGTTGACGACGATCGCACCATGAACACCCTGCTCCAAACCTTGTTGGAACTGGATGGTTTCCAAGTAGTGCTGGCCTCCCGCGCCGAACTCGTCTTCCCCACCGCCCTTGCCGAAAGGCCCGACGTGATTCTCATGGACATCCACATCGGCGACGCCGACGGCCTCGAAATACTCAAGCAGATCCGCCAACATCCTGAACTCGGCAAACTCCCGGTCGTCATGTCTTCCGGCATGGACTTGGAAGACCAATGCACAGCCGCCGGGGCGAATGCTTTTGTCCTCAAACCCTATCCGCCGGAGCAATTGTCGGCGGCGTTGAAGAAGGTGACGACGTAAGACACGCTATTTATGCCTGCCCGAGACCTCTATCACGATGCCGTAAAGAATGCCCTCATCAAGGAGGGCTGGACGATTACTCACGACCCACTTAAATTGGCGTGGGGCGGGAAGGATATGTACGTTGACTTAGGGGCGGAAAAACTGCTGGCCGCCCAAAAAGGCGAACAACACATCGCAGTTGAAATCAAGAGTTTCGTCGGCGCCTCGGAGTTAGACGACCTCGAAAAAGCCCTGGGTCAATACATCCTCTACCACGACGTTCTGGCCGAGACTGAACCCGACCGGGTGCTTTACCTCGCCATTCCCCAGAAAGTCTTGCTGAACATCTTCGATGAGCCTTTGGGCAAACTGTTGCTAAAAAACCAGCGTGCCCGGCTAATTGGCTTCGACCCTCGAGCGGAGGTAATTGTCCAATGGATACTTTAGACGCTTATCGGCAAATCATTGAACAAATCCTCACCGATTACGCGAGCGTGCCCTACGCTTACGGCGACATTCAAACTGAAACTATTTTTGACCGCACCCGTGACCACTATTTACTCGTCAATGTCGGCTGGCGCGATGACTACCGCGTTCATGGCGCCATCGTTCACATTGACATTCTCAATGGGAAAATCTGGGTTCAACGTGATGGAACCGAGCACGGTATCGCCACGGATTTAGTGAGGGCGGGCATTCCCAAAGACCAAATTGTTTTAGGCTTCCGTGAGCCGGAAGTTAGGCCGTATACTGAGTTTGCAGTTGCCTAGTCCAGGCTACCTCCAACCTCACCTCTCTATTTCAAGAAAGTAACACCGTGACCCGCCCTTCTAAAAAACAACGCGCCACCCCCCTCGCGTGGCGCACCATGGATCTCCACCTCCATACCCCCGCCTCCAGCGACTATCAAGAGCCGAGCGTCACTTATCTCGACATCCTGCAAAAAGCCGAAGCGCGCGGCCTCAACCTCATCGCTTTCACCGACCACAACACCGTCGCCGGTTATCGCCGCATGAAAGAAGAGATCGCCGAACTCGAACTGTTGGAGCGCCTCCAGCGCCTCATCCCCGCCGAGAAAAGCCGCCTCGCCGAATACCGCCGCCTCCTCGGCAAAATCCTCGTCCTCCCCGGCTTTGAATTCACGGCCACCTTCGGCTTTCACATCATCGGCCTCTTCCCGCCCGAAACCCCCGTGCGCGCCGTCGAACACCTCCTGCTCTCCCTCAAAGTGCCTGCCGACCAAATTGACCTCGGCTCCGCCACCGTCGGCGCCACCTCCGATGTCCTCGCCGCTTATCAAGTCATTCGTGAAGCGGGCGGCCTCGTCCTCGCCGCCCACGCCAACTCCTCCAACGGCGTCGCCATGCGCGGCTTCAACTTCGGCGGGCAGACCAAAATCGCCTACACTCAAGACCCGCACCTCCACGCCCTCGAAGTCACCGACCTCGACCAAAAAAGCCGCCGCTCCACCGCCGCCTTCTTCAACGGCTCCAAACCCGAATACCCGCGCCGGATGCACTGCGTGCAAGGCTCCGACTCTCACCGCCTCACCCGCGACTCGAGCGGCAAAAATCCCGGCGTCGGCGATCGCGCCACCGACGTGCGCCTCAGCGAAGTCACCTTCGCCGACCTCAAAGAACTCTTTGAGTCCAACGACTTCACCCGCGCCCGCCCGCACTCCGGCAAAGCCCAGCCCGAATTTGACTACGTGCAACACGCCCGCGAAGAAGGCGCAAACATCATTCAGGACTTTCACGCCTCCGCCGCCACGCGTGGCGCCAAACTCCAAGCCATCATCGCCGACGTCTGCGCCTTCGCCAACACCAACGGCGGCACGCTCTACCTCGGCGTCAGCGCCGACCCTACCGAAAAACCCCTCGGCCTCGAAAGCCCCGCGCAGGCCCTCACCGAACTGCGCTCCGCCATAGACCGCCTCATCACGCCGCACCTCGACTGCACGGTGGACACCCTCGAATCCAAAGGCAAGACCATCGTCCGCATCCTCATCCCGCGCGGCGACGACCCGCCTTACGCCATCGAAGACAACAAAATTTACGTTCGCCAGGAAGCCGAAACCTCCCTCGCCGTCCGCGACGAAATTGTGCAACTCGTCCTGCGCCGCAAACAGACTCTGGGACATATCCCTGCCCCCCAACCAGAAACTCTGCCCGAGGGTTTTACCGCTTCCGCTGAATTGTCGGTCCCCCAACCCGCGCCCGCGCCGACGGCTGAACCCCCGGCGTTAACCCCGCCCCGCACTGGCGTCGAAATCGTCTCCGCCGAAGAACGCGACCGCATCTACTACTACACCGTGCGCGACCTCCGCAACGGCAACACCGTCAAAAACGTCACCCGCGCCTCGGCCCGCAAACTCTGGCACTACGCCATCACCCAACGCGAGACCGAAGCCCTCAACCCAGACTCCGTCACCTGGCATGGCGATCTCGGCCTCTGGAAAAAACGCAAAGTCGCCGGAGCCACCCGCTACGATTTAGTCCAACGCGCCTCCGACGGCGTCTTCCACGTCTACTACGGGGTCGGCGAAGACGGCATTCATGGCGAATGGAAACAAGTGGTGGGCGGCGAAGATGAGGGATGAAGGAAGAAGGCTGAAGTCTGAAAATTCCCAATCCCAATCCCCAATTACTAATAACTAATTTGTCACTCCGTGCGCCTGCGCTCCTTTGACCTCGCTACTGACTACGCTACCGTCCTCGCCCTCTGGCACGCCTCCACCCCGGGCGTAAAAGTGGGCCGCTCGGATACCCCCGCCGAACTCGCCAAAAAACTCGCCCGCGACCCCGACCTCTTCCTCGTTGCCGAAGACGAGGCTGGAAAAATCATCGGCTCCGTCATTGGCGGCTACGACGGGCGGCGAGGATGGGTCTATCACCTCGCCGTCGCGCCCGACCAGCGTGGTCGCGGCCTCGGCCGAGCCCTCATGACCGAACTCGAAACCCGCCTCCGCGTCAAAGGCTGTCTGCGCTATTATCTTCTCGTCACCCCTGACAACCTCGACATTATCGAGTTTTACAACCGGCTGGGATGGGAGATAATGCCCAACACGATTATGGCGAAGGACATTGATTAGTGGGTCACGCTTGGAGCGTGACCTTGCTCTAAGTAGTTTTGGATTTGGATATTGGGAGTTGGGATTTGAAAACAGGCATCCTCACCATCTCCGACCGTTCCGCGCGCGGTGAGCGCGCAGACGCCTCCGGCCCCGTCATCCACGAGT
>Ga0315281_10008112_pt1 | contig 14692 bp, 12 predicted proteins | sample YL17G07_0_MG_FD_204540 | JGI IMG/M metagenome (GOLD analysis project Ga0315281, IMG submission 204540) | Sediment microbial communities from Yellowstone Lake, YNP, Wyoming, USA - YL17G07_0 | ecosystem: Environmental > Aquatic > Freshwater > Lake > Sediment | place: USA: Wyoming | collected...
TCAGGGATAAACCCTGACGTATTTCTGCAAGCGCTTCGGTGCCGGCTCGCCGCCGTAGATGTTGCCGTCCCGATCGACCGCGACGAACTCCGCGCCGTTGCCGGCCGTCGTCCGCGGGTCGCCCCACGGGAACTGGATGAACCAGTGTAGCCAACCGGTCTTCGCATCGCCGATGCCCTGCGCCGACCGTCAGCATGCGGCGGCGTCCGATCCGGTCGGCGCGCGGTCGTGAGGAACAGCGAGACGACGGTGTCGCCGACGAGTTCATCGTCAGCAACAGGCCCGTTTGCGACGCGCTCAGGCCGATGCCGACCAAGTAGAACACCAGGACGACGGACAACGAGCCGTACGCGAACAGCCGGATGAATCGCGTGGCGAAGAGCAGCCACGCATCGCGGGTGAGATGTTGCAATGCGGCTGGGGTGATCAAGTCAGACCCGGCGCTGACGAACAACGCAGAGGCTCTTCAGATAGATGAGTGCCGAGCATCCACTGTTCAGTATGGAACACCCGGCATGGCTTCGGCGCCTTACTGTTGCCCTTCGGCCTAAAGGATGGAGACTGTATGACGCTACGGAGAATGTTCGTCGCCGCACTGGTCCTCACGACGTTGTCCATGCCGGGCGCAACCGCAACCTCGGCGCAAGAGGCAGAGTGGAAGACAGTCGAAGACGCCTTCGGATTTCCTGGAGCCCACTTGCCCGCGGGGGTGATTCGCTTCAACATGCCGCGCGGGGACCTGCACGTCACGATCGCGGGCACCGACGTCAAACCCGGCTTGGCACTCGGCGCATGGGCAGCCTTCCGCCACATGGGCGCCAACGATGCGATGGTGATGGGTGATCTTGTACTCACGGAAAACGAAGTTGCGCCAGTGATGAAGGCGCTCCAGCGCGGAGGCGTCGAAGTCACGGCGGTGCACAACCATCTGATCGGCGAATCGCCGAGAATTCTGTACATCCACATGGGCGGACACGGTGATCCGGTGAAACTCGCCCAGACGATCAAGCACGCGGTTGGGTTGACCAAATCGCCGTTTCCGCAGGGCGGCGGCACCACGGAAACCGCGGCGGATCTGGGATTCGACGTGGCCGCGGTGGAGAAGATCATGGGCCGCGCGGGCACCGTGAGCGGCGGCGTACTCCACTTCAGTCCGCCACGTGCGGAGAAGCTCACTGAAGAGGGCATGGATACGCCCCCCTCGATGGGCATGGGCACTTCGGTCAACTTTCAGCCCACCGGGAATGGACGCGCCGCCATCGCCGGGGACTTCGCCATGACGGCGAAAGAAGTGGGACCGGTGATGAAGGTACTGCAGGACAACGGTGTGCAAGCCGTCGCGCTCCATAGCCATGCGCTGGACGACGTGCCACGACTCTTCTACATGCACTTTTGGGCGAACGACGACGCGCTGAAGCTCGCAGCAACCCTGCGCAGCGCGGTCGATCAGACGAACGTCACGAAATAGATGACTGCGGATGGCGTGGGACCGTTGCTGATCCGGGTCGCTCGGAAGCAAGTGGGCGGCTCGCTCATAACGGTGTTCGTGTGCCTAAGCGTCGCCGTGCTTTTCGGAGAGCGCACGACGATCAACTTCGCCACGGATGATCCCGGAAAGCCGCCACAACGATTCACGTTCGTGCTGACCGGGCAAGGCAGGCCTGGAGTCTGGCTCGTCAGGACGGACGATGCGGTTCACGGGAACGTGTTGGTGCAGACGGACGCCGACCCGACCGATAATCGGTTTCCGGTGGCCGTGTACAACGACTTCACCGCCGGGGACGTCGATCTCACCGTGCAGTTCAAACCGGTATCAGGACGAGGGGATCAAGGTGCCGGCCTCGTCTGGCGGTACCGCGATCAGAACAACTACTACCTCGCGCGGTGCAACGCGCTCGAGGACACGTGCACGATCTACCGCGTGGTGAACGGCCGGCGCGAGGCCTTCTCGAGCCAGAACGTCAAGGTGGCCTCAAATGCCTGGCACACGCTGCGTGTGTCGGCAAGCGGTGACCAGTTCGTCGTGTACTACGACGGTAAGAAGGTGTTGGACGCGAGGGACGGGACGTTCAAGGTTGCCGGCAAGGTCGGGCTGTGGACCAAGGCGGACTCGATTATCTATTTCGACGACCTTTCCGTGGCGGGCAAGTGAAAAGGGCTGCCGCGACGCTGCTGTGGGCGACCGTCGCCATCTTCATCGCGGGAGCCAATCAGGAGGCGTTCGCCATTCCACCGCTTGTGGCCGGGGACGTACCCACCGCCGACAAAGGCGGGGCGGAATTGTTCCTGGGAACGCGCCATCAGAGGACGGGCGATCTCGAACGCGAAATTCCTTTCATCGAACTCGTGCTCGGTGTGTCGGCCTGGCAGGAACTGACGGTCGAGGCGCCGTACCTTTCCTTGACTCCGGCTCAGAGCAGCGTGCGGACAGGGTTCGGAGACGTCGTGGTCGGGACCAAGATGGTGTTCCTGCGCGAGGCGGAGCGGCGACCTGGCGTGGCCCTTTCCGTGGAGGCAAAGCTGAATAACGGAGACTCCAGGCAGGGATTAGGCTCTGGGGCGGTGGACTATGAGCTTCGGCTCAGGTCGCAAAAGACCTTGGGCCGGTTCACCGCGCTGGGGAACGTGGGCCATACCTTTGTCGGAACACCAGTCATCGACGGAGTTCGGCAGGAGAGGCGGGACACGTGGTTCTTCGCCGTCGGCCAGGAATACCGGGTCGCCGAGAAGACCAAGTTCGTTTCGGAACTTTACTGGAGAAACAGTGACATCCCTGGAGAGGCCGCGACCTTTGCCGGAGACGTGGGGTTCAAGCAGGAACTCCGTTCAGGCCTGCAGGTCCAGGCTGCGGTCGGAAAGAGCCTCAGGAGTGGAAGCCTGGCGGAACCGCAGCTGCGAATCTATGTTGGTGTCAAACTGGCATTCCCGGTTTCCCGAGTCGTGTCGTCATGAGATTGAAAGAGTCGTCCCCACCGCTAACCATAGATGCGGACGATTCCACTGATCGGCGGCGGCGATCCGCCATGGCGAACGGTACGGCCACGAAACGCTGCTGATCGCCGAGGATGAAGTGGCGGTGCGGAGACTGGTGGCGTCGGCGCTGCGGCACGACGGGTATCGCCTGCTGCTCGCCGGCTCCGCCGAAGAAGCGCTCGCGGTGCCTGCGATGAAAGACTCGATCGCGCTGCTGCAGAAGCCGTTCACCATGCACGAGCTGCGCCGCCGCATCCGGGCCGTCCTCGATCGGTAGAAAACGGAGGGGACAGAGGGAACGGGATCACACAGAGAAACAGAGCAACGGAGAAGAACAACAGAGAAGAAATAATGGGTTCTTCTCTGTTTAGTCTCCGCTTCTTCGTTCCTCCGTGTGATTCCGTTCCCTCCGTGCCCTCCGTTATCGCGGGAATGGCGCGAGACCCGCCTTTACGCCCTCGGGTAACGGCGTCCGTGCCGTGTTCATCACCATCGCGAGCATCGTGTAGTAGCCGGTGATGCCGAGGACGTCGATGACGCCCTGCTCGCCGACCTTCCCGACCGCCCGCGCGTACGTCGCGTCGCTCACGCTCTGGGTGCGCTGCACTTCGTCCCACAGCGTGTAGACGGCGTCTTCGTCCTCCGCCATGGCGTCGGGCCGCCGGCCGTCGGCGATCGCCGTGACGACATCAGCGCGGAGGCCGCCTTGCAGGGCGAGCGGCTGGTGCGCGTTCCATTCGTACTGCTGCGTCCAGCGGCGGGCGGTCAGCAGGATCACGAACTCGCTGAGCCGCGGCGGCAGCGAGCTCTTGAACCGGAGATAGTCGCCCATGGCGCGTGCGCGGCTCATCACCTCGGGGCTGCGCAGCAAGGGCACAAACGGACCGGAGATGTCGGCGGACCGCGCAGCCTTGAACTCTGCGATCGCCTTCTTCTGGGCGTCGGTCAGCCTGTCGGCCGGAATCGGCGGCATGCGATCCTGGCCGCCCGCGCACACCGCGGAGCCGAACACCGCGGCAACAAGAACCATGGTCCCGAGGAACGCGTGCATAAAGCCTCCTGGCTCAGGAATCTAGCACGGGGTTCCGCGCGGTTCGCCGATTGAATAGATAATAATCAGGCGCCCATGGCCGTTCCGCCTCCCCGTAAATCGCCGGTGCCCGCGCAGCCTTCGGCCGCCGACATCGGCGATCTGCTGCAGATCCTGGTGTTTCGGCATACGCTCTCGCGCGAACAGGCCGAGCGCGTGCGGAAACAGACCCGGGGCAGCTCCATCCCGGTCGTGCAGACGATCGTCAAACTTGGGCTCGCCACGGAAACGCAGATCGGCGAGGCGCTCGCCGCGTTTGCCGGCCTGCGCTTCGTGCGCATCAACCCGCTGGAGCTCGATCTGGACGTCGTGACCGGCGCGCTGTCGGGCCCCTTCGCGCGCAAGCACGGCATCGTCGCGCTCGCCAAGACCGACCAGAAGCTGACGGTCGCCGTCCACGATCCGTTCGCGCCGTTTCCTTCCGAGGACATCAAACGCGTCACCGGCCTGCTCGCGATCGAGAAGGTCGTCGCCACCCGCTCGGATATCGACGCCGTCAACAAGGGCTTCTACGATCTGAAGACGAGCCTGAAGTCCGCCGAGAAACAGCTCTCGGATCGCTCGCTGCCCGCGTTCGAGCTCGGCAACCAGGAATACCTCTCGTCCGAAGTCGAAGAGCTGGATCCCGCTGCCGGACCGGTGGTGAAAGCGCTCGATCACCTCCTCGGCTACGCCTTCGAACAGCGCGCGTCGGACATTCACTTCGAGCCGAAGCGCAACGTCACGCTCGTGCGGCTGCGCATCGACGGGATGTTGCACGACGTGCACGTGATCCCGAAGATCGTCTACCAGGCGCTGGTCTCGCGCGTGAAGCTGCTCTCGGGCTGCAACATCGCCGAGAAGCGCCGGCCGCAGGACGGCCGCATCAAGCGCGAACAGGGCGGCCACGAAATCGAGCTCCGCGTCTCGACCATGCCCACGGCGTTCGGCGAGAAAGCCGTCCTCCGCATCTTCGACCCCGACGTGCTGTTGAAGACGGTCAGCGAGCTCGGGTTCTCCTCGACGGATCTGCCGAAGTTCAACGACTTCCTCGGGCGCACGCACGGCATCATTCTCGTCACGGGCCCCACCGGCAGCGGCAAGACGACGACGCTGTATTCGGTGCTGAAGCAGCTGTCGAAGCCGGAGCTGAATATCGTCACGATCGAAGACCCGATCGAGATGGTGCACGAAGAGTTCAACCAGGTGGCGGTACGGCCGGCGATCGATCTCACATTCGCCAACGCGCTGCGCACGGTGCTGCGCCAGGATCCCGACATCATCATGGTGGGCGAGATCCGCGACCAGGAGACGGCCGAGCACGCCGTGCAGGCCGCGCTGACCGGCCACCTCGTGCTCTCGACGCTCCACACGAACGACGCGCCTTCGTCTGTCACGCGGCTGCTCGATCTGGGCGTCCCGCACTTCCTGATCCTCTCCACCGTCATCGGCATCGTCGCGCAGCGACTGGTCCGCGTGAACTGCGGGCACTGCGCCGTTGCGCACACGCCGACGCTCGAGGAGTCGGTCGCGCTCGGCATGTCGCTCGAGGCGCTGCAGGCCTGCAACGTGCGGCGGGGCACCGGCTGCCTGCATTGCCGGCAGACCGGCTACATCGGCCGCGACGGCGTGTTCCAGGTGATGCCGATCTCCGAAAGACTCCGCGGCCTGATCGCGAAGCAGACGTCATCGGTCGCCCTGCTGGATGCGGCGCGCGAGGAAGGGATGCGGACGCTGCGCGAAGCGGCGATCGAGAAAGTGCTGCAGGGCGTCACCACGGTGTCGGAAATGGTCCGCGTGACCAGCGCGTAGCCGATGCCCTCCACGTCGATCATCATCGGCGTCGCGCTCCTGCTGGTGACGCTCGCGCTCCGCGGCGCGAGCGTGAATCGCCTCGTCCGCAGCCGCCTGCTGACGTCGTGCCTGCTGTTCGGCGCCTACGCGATGGGCGCGGTGCTCGTTCGGTACGGACCGCTACCGCCGGAGGTGGCGGAGCAGATTCGCTCGTTCAACCCGCTGTTGCTCGCCTTCGGCCTCGCGACGCTCGTCGTGGTCGTCGCGATCAACCCGTGGCGTGAAGACCGGCTGCCCGATCGCTTTCCGACGATCGTACAAGACGCCATCATCATCGCCCTGTTCGCGCTCGTGGCGACGCTGTTCATGCAGGAAAAGGTGCTGGCGACGACCGCCGTCGGCGCCGTCGTCATCGGCTTCGCGCTGCAGGACACGCTGGGGAACCTGTTCTCCGGCCTGGCGATCCAGATCGAGAAACCGTTTCGTGTGGGCCATTGGGTGACGATCGCCGGCACCGAAGGCGTGGTATCCGAGGTGACGTGGCGCGCGACGAAGATCCGCACGAAGGCCGGCAACTTCGTGATCGTGCCGAACAGCGTCGTCGCGAAGGAAACGATCACGAACTACTCGGAGCCGACGCATGACACGCGGCTGGAGGTCGAGATCGGCGCCAGCTACGACGCACCGCCCAACGAGGTGAAGGCGGTCATCGCCCGAGCGTTGCGCGACGAGACGCTGCTGGTGCGCGGCCGGGAGCCCGAGATTCTGATCGCCGATTTCGCGGCGTCGGCGATCACCTACCGCGTGCGCGTCTGGACCACCGACTTTGCCGCCGACATGCGGGTCCGCGATCGCGTGCGGTCGCACATCTACTACGCGTTCCGGCGCCATGGGATCAGCATCCCGTACCCGATTCAGGTGCAAATCGACCAGGAGCCGCCCGCGGCGCTGCCGAGCGACGACGGCGCGCGCGCGCCGCTGCTCGACGATGTGGCGATCTTCGCGTCGCTGACCGTGGAGCAGCGCGCGCAACTGGTCGCTTCGTCGCGCGCGCAGCTGTACGAAGCGGGTCAGGTCATCGTGCGTGAAGGCGACCCGGGCGAGTCGATGTTCGTGCTCAGGCGCGGAGAGGCGTCGGTCACGATCGCACACACCGACGGCGAGCTGGCGCGGCACCGCGACGGCGGGTTCTTCGGCGAGATGTCGCTGCTGACCGGCGATGCGCGGAGCGCGACGGTGACGGCGGTTACCGATTGCGAGCTGATCGAAATCGCGTCCGAGGCATTTCGCCGTGTGGTCCTCGCCGACGCCGCGATCGTGGACCGTGTGACCGCGGCGGTCGCCACGCGGCGGGCCGAGCTCGATCAGCACCGCGCCACCAGACCGTCGGGCAGCGCGGTGACCGAAACGCCGCAGACCCTCGTCGACCGTGTACGCCGCTTCCTGCGCCTTTAGCGGCTAGGCGATCCCCTTCTTGAACGCCGCGATCTCGGCGTCGGTGACCGACGCCTTCACGATCGCCGGGTCGCCGCCGCCCTTCGCCGCGCGATCCGGACCGACTCCCCGGGATCCGCCCGATGCCGACACCTGCGCCGTCTGGCGCTCGGAGGCCGGCGCCGGCTTCAGCGAGCCGAGGCCGAAGCCTTTCTTGGGCGCCGCCTCTGTCTTTGTGTCCTTGGTGTCCTTCGTGTCTTTGCTCTTGTCGTTGGCCGGCGCCGTCGATCCCGTCAGCCCCGCGGCGCCGTCTTCGACGGTCGCGATCGCGGTCACCGCCGTCGGCTCGTACTTGATGTTCTCCTTGTAGCGCGCGTCGACGGTCGCGCCGGTCTTCGCGCCGGCGAGCTTCGTGATCGCGTCGATGCGCTCCTTCGTCTCCGGATGCGAAGCGAACAGGCCGTTCTGCGCGGGCTGATCCTTGTTGCGCTCGTCGAGGCGCGTCAGAAACGCGGCGAGCGTGCCGGGGGCGTAGCCGGCCTTCTCGGTCAGCGTCACCGACACCTTGTCCGAGTCCATCTCGTCGCCGCGATCGAACTTGTTCTCGAGGACCATTTCGTACGCCTTGTTGGCGATCTTGTCCAGGAACGGCCCGCGATCCGACAGCGTCTCGCTCGTGCCGAGCTGCACCGCCTTGTTCTTCCTGATCGCGTTCACCGTGTGCTTGTGCGCGACGTGGCCGATCTCGTGCGCGAGCACGCCGGCCAGCTCCGCTTCGTTCCGGATCAACCCGAGCGCGCCGCGCGTGATGTGGACGATGCCGCCGGGCGATGCGAACGCGTTCACGCCGTCCGTGTCGAGCACGATGAAGGTCCAGTTCAGCTTGGGGCGCTCGGATTGCTGCGCGAGCAGCGTGCCGACCAGCGTCACGTACTTGTGGACGGGCTCGCTCTGCACGACGCCGAAGCGCTGGCGGATCTTGGCACTCACGTCCTCGCCGATCTTCCGCTCTTCCTCCTCGGTGACGTTCAGGTCGTCGAACTTGTCCTTGGCGTCTTTGACTTGCTGCGCCCGCTTGAGCCCCTGGCCCAGGGCGCCAAGCTGCGCGTAGGCCGGGGCGCCGAGTGCCAGCAACGCGACGATCAGGATCGACTGCTTCATGGGTGTGCCTCTTCTTTCGCGGTCCGGCTAAAGCCGGACACTACCGATGTCACGGGCCCGGCTAAAGCCGGACGCCACTCCCGACGTCGGTCCACCACCGATTTCACCGGTCCGGCTAGAGCCGGACGCCACCAACGTCGGCTACTCCCGGCCGACGACTTCGTAGATGGCGACCGGCTGCGTTTTGCCTTTGACGACCACGTCGCCGAGCGGCCGGAGCCGATACGGGCGCCTCAGCCGTTCGCGCGTGGCCTCGCTGATGATAATCCGAGTCCCGTACTGCTTGTTGAGCGATTCGAGCCGGGACCCGAGGTTCACGGCGTCGCCGATCACCGTGTAGCTCATGATGGCTTCCGACCCGATGTTGCCGGCGATCATCGGCCCGGTGTTGATGCCGATGCCGATGTCGAGCTCGGGGCGGCCCTCGGCCTTCCAGCCCGCGTTCAGCGCCGCGAGCTCCGCGATCATGTCGAGCGCCGCCTCGACCGCGTGGTCCGCGTGGTAGGGATCGTCGAGCGGTGCCCCGAACAGCGCCATGACCATGTCCCCGACGAACTTGTCGAGCGTGCCTTTGTGCGCGAAGACGAGATCGACCATGCGGGTGAAGTACTCGTTCAGCATGCCGACGATCTCTTCGGGCTGCCCGCGTTCGGACACGCTGGTGAACCCGCGGATGTCGGAAAAGAGCACGGTCATCTCGCGGCGCTGGCCGCCGAGCCGCGCGAGCGCCGGGTTGGCCACGAGCTGCTCGTACACGTCCTTCGACACGTACTGCCCGAACAGCTTCTTCATCTTCCGCTTCTCGCGCCCCTCGACGAAGTACTGATACGCGACGCCACCGAACAGCGCGAACGACGAGGCCAGCACCGGCTGCGACAGGTTCAGCCAATAGCCGTCGCCGAACAGCCGCGTGGCGATCCAGCTGACGAGCACGAGGAACACGACGGTCGCCGCCGTCGCCCACCAGGCGGGCGCCATCGTGGCGACGAGGCCGACGGCGATTGCGGCCGCCGTGACGGTCGCGATGCGGACGGCACGGCTCGCTTCGCGGATGAACCGATTCGACAGGATGTCGTCGGCTGCCGCCGCGTGTATCTGCATGCCGGGCATTTTGCCGTTCGAGAATGGCGTCTCGAAGACGTCGTACAAGCCGGCCGCGGTGGTGCCGACGAACACGAGCTTGTCGCGGAAGATCGCCGGATCGATTTGCGGCGTCTTCTTGTCGAGAATCTGCTCCTCCGAATACAGCAAATCGAAGAAGGCGTAGGTCGGATAGGTGCGGCTCTTCAGGTCGTCGAGCAGCGCGGGGCCGCGGAAGTTGATCGGGCCCCAGAGGTAGCGGAGGACGCCGTCCGACGCCTTCACCCGGCGCTCCGACAGCGGCGTCACGCGATCGCCGTAGTGCAGTCGCGTTCCATCCAGACCGACGTCCTGCGGACGAATCCCGGCGGCGCGGAGCGCGGCGGTCACACCGAGCGACGGCACCACCCGGTGATGCGTGCGCACGAACGGAATCGTGTGGCGCAGCGGACCGTCGGGATCGAGGACGAAGAGGTTGTGCCCCAGGCCGGAGGCCGCGTCAGCGAGCCGCGTGAACGGCGGCAGCACGCCGCGCAGCTCGTAGATGCCGGGCACGTCCAGCGGATAGCCCGTGTCGGGCAGCGTCAGATTCTCCACCTCGGCGTCGTGCGACGCGTCGGCCACAAGAATGACGTTGCCCGCCGCCTTCACCGAATCGGCCAGCATCTGATCCGACTCCGCGCCGCTCAGTGTCGATCCGCCGAAGTCGAAGCCGCGCCGCGTGTCGGCGTCGGAGAACACGACGTCGTACGCGATCACCTTGGCTGGCGCGCGGGCGAGATAGTCGAGCAGCATCGAGTGCACGGCGCGCGGCCAGGGCCAGCGGCCGGCGTTCGGCTGCAGGCTGCGCAGCGAGTACTCGTCGATCTCAATCAGCGCGATGTCCGCGCGCGCCGTCTCCGGCCGCGCCGTGTGCGTCAGCCGCCAGTCGTAGGTGCGGAGCTCGGCGAGCTCGAAGGGGCTGAGGCCGCCGCGCGACACGGTGGCGAACAGCCAATCGGCGCCCAGGACGAGGGCTGCCGCCGCGATCCCGATCAGCAGGGCGGCAATGCGCTTACCCGCCATTAGTACGGGTACGGCTCCACGGTCCAGCTGTCGAACGTGCGCGCCTCGAGAAAGAGCGCGAAGAGATCGGCGTCCAGCTCGCCGTCGGTGACCGCGTCGTTCAGGATGTCGATCGCGCGCGTGATCGGCACCGCTTTCTTGTACGGCCGATCGGCCGCGGCCAGCGCGTCGAAGATGTCGGCGATGGTCATCATTCGCGTTTGAATCGGAATGTCCGGCGCCGACAGTTTGTTCGGGTAGCCGGTGCCGTTCAGCTTCTCGTGATGGCCGAGGGCGATCGCGGGAATGCGCCGAATCTCCCGCGTCCACGGAATCTGGCTCAGGAAGTGGTACGACAGCAGCACGTGCGACTCGATCTGCACCCGCTCGACCTCCGACAGCGACCCCTTGCGCAGCGAGAGCAGCCGCACCTCCTCGTCGTCGAGCAACGGCCGGGACGATCCGTCGACGTCGCGGTACGCCAGGCCCGCGATCGCGCGCAGCTTCTCGAAGTGACCGTCGGCGAGCACGGTCGGCTCGTTGGCCTCTTCGATCGCGGCGAGGTGCCGGTCGAGGTCGGCGATGTCGTTCTGCAGGCTCGCGTCGAACGCGGGCTCGCTCGCGAGGTACGCGTCGCGACCGTGCGCGAGCACGTAGTCGAGCCGCTTCTGCATCGCGGCAAGCTCGCGGCCGCGCCGCGCCAGCTTGAACCGGTCGCGCACCAGATCGAGCTGCGCGGGATAGAGCTTCTTCGCCTTCACCAGCACGTCTTCGCGCACGCCCACCTTGCCGAAGTCGTGCAGCAGTGAGGCGTACCGGAGCGTGCGCATGTCCTCGCGCGTAAAACGGACGCCGGCCAGCGGACCGCTGTCGGCTCGATCGACCGCCTCGGCAAGCGCGATCGTGAGGTTCGCGACGCGGAAGGAGTGGCCCGACGTCGCGGGATCCCGGGCTTCAATCGCCACGACCGACGCGCGGACGAAGCCCTCGAAGAGCTTCCGGATGTCCGCCCAGAGCTGGCTGTTCTCGAGCGCGACGGCGGCCTGCGCCGCCAGCGACGTCGCCAGCGCGTCGATCCGCTGCGGATAGCCGTTCCGGGCGTTGATCAGCTGCAGCACGCCGATCACGTGTCCCTTCGGCGTCCGCAGCGGCTTGGCGAGCACCGATCGGGTCCGGTAGCCGGCGTACAGGTCGAACGAGCGATTGAACGAGTAAGGGGCGTCGGCCGGGATCGCGTAGGCGTCCTCGAGCATCACCGTCTCGCCGGTCTGCGCCACGTAGCCGGCAATCGACCGATCGCTGACGTCGATCGAGCTCTCCTCGAACGGCACGTCGACCGAGTCGTTCTGCGCGATCATGAACCGCAGCCGGCGCGGCCGCTCGCCATCCCGGTCCGCCTCACCGTCCCCGGGCTCGACGATGTAGAGGGAGCCGGCATCGCTGGAGGTGATGTCGCGCGCCTTGGTGAGAATCATGGCCAGCAGCGTGGCCGTGTCGCGCTCGGCCGCCAGGGCCGCTCCGACCCGGTTCAGTTCCTGGAGCTGCGACGCGAGCTCACGGAGCGTGATCGCATCGGTCTGATCGGTCGCCACCGGCCGATTGTATAATCCTCCAGGAATGAACACGCGAAAGAAGCTTGCCGCCCTGGTCCTCTCGCTCTGCTGCGGCGGCGCGGTCGCCGCGGCCGCGGACAGAATCTACACCGCGCCGAACCCGTCCGCCGAGCTGAAGCGGCTGTTTCCCACGGCGGCAGCCTTCTCGCCGCTGACGGGCGACCCGCTGCATTTCAGCGCATATGCCGCCGATCCGAAGGCCAACCCGTCCGCCCCGCCGCTGGGCGTGGCCTTCTGGACCACCGACCTCGTTCCGCAGGAGCACGGCTACCACGGCCCGATTCACATCCTCGTCGGCATGGACATGACAGGCGTGCTGACCGGGGTCGTCGTCACGTACGACTCCGAGCCGTACGGCTACTTCTCCGTGGAGCCGCCGAAGTTCGCGATGCAGTTCAAGGGCAAGACCATCCACGACACCTTCCGGGTCGGCGTTGACGTCGACGCAGTCTCACGTGCCTCGATCAGCATCAGCAGCGCGACGCGCGCGATCCGCGACAGCGTGCGCACGGTCGCCAAGCAACTGCTGCCGTCCGAGGCCACGAAGTAGTGGACCCGGCGGTCGAGAGCTGGCGCGACATCCTCGGCCCCCAGGCGCTCGATCTCGGGCTGCTCACTGCGTTCATCGCGATCGCGCTCGTCAGTTTCTTCCGCAAGAGCGTCGCGCTGAAATACGTCACGTTCGTGGCCGCGGTCGGCTACATGGGGTTCGCCAAGAGCAGCCTCGTGTCGGTCAGCGACGTCTTCCGGCTCACCGACTTGAGCGTGCCGGAATTCAAGTACAGCCTCACCTGGTACGCGTTCATGCTCTTCGTCGTTGGGTCGACGGTCCTATGGGGCCGGGTGTATTGCGGCCGCGTGTGCGCCTTCGGCGCGCTAACGCAGTTGATGGACCCGATCATCCCGAGGAAGATGCGGTTCGAGATCCCCGTGCGGATCGAGAAATACGCCAACCTGATCAAATACGGCGTCCTCGCCACCGTGCTCGTGTACTTCATCGTCACGCACGACGTGGCGCTGCCGGTGCGCTACGTCGAGCCGTTCTGGATGTTCAGCCTGTTCGGCACGACGGGGATGTGGGTCGGCCTCGGCGTACTGCTCGTCGCAACCCTCTTCGTCCGCAACCTGTACTGCCGTTTTCTCTGCCCGGTCGGCGCGGCGCTGGGCATCATCTCGAACCTGACCGTGTTTCGCATCAAACGCTGGTCCGAGTGCAAGACGTGCAAGATCTGCGAGAAGACGTGCGAGTGGGGGGCGATTCGCGGACCGAAAATCATCGCGAGCGAATGCGTGCGCTGCGACGACTGCGAGCGGCTCTACATGGACCAGAAGAAGTGCCCGCACTGGCTCATTCTGTTCAGACGCAAGGGGAATACGGCCGTCCCTGTCGGCTGACATGGCGGACTGCGGATTGCGGATTGCGGATTACGAACGGTCACGGTGCATCGGTAGTGTGAGGCATCCTTGTCCCGCCGAAGCCGTGAAACGGCGAAGGCGAAAGCCGGACACCACGACGATACCGCGTCGCGTTTCGACATGAGCTGGCCACGCGGGTGGCCGCTCCAGTGGCCTGTCCTGTGGGTTTGCACAGCGCCACTCGCGGGTGGCCGCGAACGGGCGCCCGCTCGGGCGCGCAGGCGTCAGCCGTGGTCAGCGCTCTTCGCCGAGCACCCGAGGGGGCTGTTCGCGGACAGGCCCCGCCGCGGCGCTTTTCATGCTGACGATACGGGCCACGTGTGTCGCGGCCAACACCGGCCGCACGTCTTTCACCCTGAATACGCAGGGCTGAAGCCCTGCGCCACGCTGAATCGGCGGGTCGAACCTTCTAGGGCGAGTCCGTCGGTTGAGCGAGCAACACAAACCGCCCCTTCAGCCCGGACGACACCAGCACCTCGTTCTTGACCGTCACGATCACCGCCTCGAGCTGCGGGATGCGCTCGACGAGCGCCATCCCTTTTTCCGGCCCCAGGATGAACACTCCTTTCGCGACCGCATCGGCGAACACGGGGCTCTCGGCGGCAATCGTCACGCTGCGGCACAACCGCGCCGGTTGTCCGGTCGCCGGATCCAGGATGTGGTGGTACCGCACGCCGTCCTTGATGAAGAAACGCGCGTAGTCGCCGGACGTACTGAACGTGCTGTCGGTGAGATCGATTGTTGCGAAACTCTTCCCCTCGGGACCGCGCGGATCGTTGATGCCAAGCCGAAAGAGCCGGCCATCCTTGTGGCCGCCGACGTAGAGATCGCCGCCGGCCTGGATCATGAAATCGCGCAGGCCCGCCCGCCGGAGGATGTGCATCGCGTGCTCAACGGCGTAGCCCTTCCCGATGCCGCCGAGGTGGATCTTCATCCCCTTACGCCTGAGAAATACCGTGCCCGCGCGATCGTCGATCTCGATTTGCCGGTAGTCGATGAGCGGCAGCCGGGCGCGGATCGCCTCCGGGCTCGGGATGGTGTTGTCCTGGTCGTGATCGAACTTCCAGACGTCGGTCAGCGCGCCGAAGGTGACGTCGAACGTGCCCTC
>Ga0315281_10008113_pt1 | contig 14691 bp, 14 predicted proteins | sample YL17G07_0_MG_FD_204540 | JGI IMG/M metagenome (GOLD analysis project Ga0315281, IMG submission 204540) | Sediment microbial communities from Yellowstone Lake, YNP, Wyoming, USA - YL17G07_0 | ecosystem: Environmental > Aquatic > Freshwater > Lake > Sediment | place: USA: Wyoming | collected...
GACAACAAAATGAACTGAAGTATGATATTTAGATATGAGTACTAAAGATATGATGACCAATAAAGCTCCTGTAAGCTGCGTAGGAAATTGATATTCTTTAAACATCTTGCTGATTAATATAGATGTTACGGTAATAACAATAAGACCGACTGCAGTACCTGCAGCAAACAATCCTATTTCCGGGCCGATGTTAGAAGCGGGGCTGTTGCTCTCCTTATACCAAGCCCAAGATAGTAGCATTACGAACAGAAACACAGCAATAAAGAAGTTGACTAAAATAGTATATCCGCTTGCAGGCGCGTTAGGGTTACTTTTCTGCAATGCTTTTTCGCCGTGATTATATATCCATGTTAATGCTTGTCAATTCTCAAGATAAATGACCACTTTTAAGGCAAAATTCTCACGGTAATTTACCACCCCAATTCTCACGATTATTTACCACCCCTGGGTGCACCGGAACCGATAAACATATCATCATAGGCTCAGCGTTTGTAATAAGGAGGTTGAGCCTATGGCAAGAAGGAGGTTTTCGGTGCGAGATATCGCTGAAATTCTGGAACACTGGCAAGCAGGCAGAAGCATCTGTGCCATTTCGAGGAGCCTTGGTGTATGCCGAGCTACCGTTCGCAAGTATGTTTACGCTGCCGAGGCCAGGGGATATCACCAGGGTAACCCCACACCACCTCAAGGGTGGAAGTTATTCCTAAAAGAGGTGATTCCTGGTCCGCCAGACCCATCAACGCGATCAGAAGTTTTTGCTATGCTTATTCCCTATCAGGACTATATCAGGTCAGCCTTAGCCACTACTACCGCGGCGACGATATGGCAAAGATTGCATGATGAAAAGAAGGTGAAGGTATCCCAGTCTAGTTTCTATCGCTATCTCAGTTGCTTTCTGACCGATGTATGGAAGAAACCCCGCATTACCGTGAGACGGGATGATCCACCGCCGGGAGAGGAAGCCCAAATAGACTTCGGTTATCTGGGGATTTGGCAGGATCCCAAAACCGGTAAGAGGTACAGGCTATGGGCTTTTGCTCTGATCCTGTCCTTCAGCCGACACATGTTTGTTCGGATAGTTACCAAAATGGATCAGCGTGAGTGGCTTTTGTGTCACATCTTAGCCTTTCAATTCTTGGGTGGGATGCCCAGGAGAATTGTGCCGGATAATCTGAAGACCGGGATAATCAAGCCAGACCTTTATGATCCGAAGTTTAACCAGGGTTACCAAGAACTGGCTCATCACTACGGTACCATCATTGACCCGGCCAGGAGCGGCAAACCGAAGGACAAAGCTAGAGTAGAGCGGATTATTCCTTACATCAGAGACAGCTTCTGGTCAGGGAGGAGTTTTACCAGCCTGGAAGAGATAAATGAGCAAGCTCTGGAGTGGTGTCTCAGGGTAGCCGGGATAAGGCAGCACGGCTCCACCCATCAGATGCCGCTAGCCTTGTTTCGCCTGGCTGAAGAGAAACAACTCCAGCCGCTGCCGGTAGTCCCCTATGAGATAGTCACCTGGCAACAGGCCAAAGTCGCCCAGGACTGCCACCTCCAGGTCAGTGGTACTCTTTACTCCGTGCCTTACCAATATGTGGGTAAATCCGTAGACGTCAAACTGGGAAGCAGCGTTATTGAGATTTACCTTGACTATAATCTGGTAAAGACCCACTTAAGAGGTGCTAAAGGGAAAAGGGTTACGGATTGGAATGACTATCCACCGGAGAAAGCGGCTTTCTTCCAGCGTACCCCTGACTGGTACCGGCAAAGAGCCGGACTGATCGGCATCTCGACTGGAGAAACAGTGGAAGCTCTTTTGGGAAAGCACGCTTTTCACTATTTGCGCCAGTGCCAGGGTATCCTGAGGCTGGCTGAGAAATACGGACAGGAGAGACTGGAGCAAGCTTGTGCCCGGGCTAATGCCTTTGGTGATCCCAGTTATTACACAATAAAAACGATCTTGGAGCGGGAATTGGATAAGCAACCGCTCCTCTTTGAACCGGTAAAAACGGCCGGAGCCTTTCTACACGGTCCTGAGGGACTCTTCTGCCCCATTAAAAGTTAAAGGAGGGATATAATGGCTGATATGCATCAACTGGAAAATAAAATGAAGTCGCTCAGACTAAACGGTATGCGGGATACCCTGGACGTGAGGCTGAGTCAGGCGCAAAAAGATAGCCTGGGTTTTACCCAGTTCCTGGAGTTACTTCTGGAGGATGAGATGCAACACCGGGCGAATAAGGGGCTGGCCAGCCGGATTACCAAGGCACACTTTGAGGAAGAGAAGAGCCTGGAAGCCTTTGATTTCAACTTCAATCCGAAGATGCCATTCCAGTATATCCATGACCTGGCTACCTGCCGGTTTATCGAGAGTAAGGAGTCGATTATCTTCTGTGGACCGGTGGGCGTGGGTAAAACCCACCTGGCACAAGCACTCGGGCATCAAGCTTGCCGTCAGGGCTATAATGTCCTGTTTATCAAGTCCAGTCGTCTCCTGTCTGACCTGGGAGGCGGCCGGGCTGATGATACCTGGGAGAAAAGGCTGCAACATTATCTGAAGCCCAATTTGCTGATACTTGATGATTTCGCTCTCAAGGAATTCACCAAGACTCAGGCAGAAGACCTCTATGAGCTGATTGACCGGCGTTATCGCTCCGGCTCTTTCTTGGTCACAGCTAACCGTCTGCCTGAAGACTGGTATCCCTTGTTTCCTAACCCGGTCATCGCGGAAAGCGCTCTCGACCGCCTCGTTAGTAGCTCCCATGTTATTACGCTGACGGGTAAAAGTTACCGGTCACTACTTCGTCCCGATAAAGCCATTGCTAAGGAGGTGGTAACTGTGTGATACTATGCCTTAAAGTGCATCCGGGGGTGGCATATTAACTTGAGAAACAGGGTGGAACATTAACTTGAGAATGGGTGGTAATTTAACCTGAGAAACGACAGTCTAATGCGGAATACTTCATGTCTTTTTTCTCTCAGGGCTATGAAGAATACAGGGAAGAGATCTGGAAGCGATTCATAAAATTACATGAGACCGAATTTGACGAATTTCGGCCGCTGGTCTCGGTTATCCCAGGTGTGCATGAAGTATTCATGAAGTTGAGAGAAAAAGGCGTGAAACTTGTGATTGCCTCCAACCCCATTTGGCCGCAGATAGTACAGATGAAGCGCTTATCGTGGGCAGGCCTTGGCGATTGGAATTTTGAGCTGGTCACACATATCGAGAATATGTCCTACTGCAAACCGCACATCGAATATTATCTGGAAGTATGCAAAAAGATTAACGAAAAGCCCGAGGGATGCCTGATGGTCGGTAACGACCCGGTCAATGACCTCATTGTAGCCAAAATAGGGATGAAAACGTTCTTGGTAACGAACGGCCCCGAATTCGATGGTTCGGAGCTTGAACTCAGCAAAAGCATTCGCGACGATACTGCATCCGAGCTGATTGCGCCTGATTTCCAGGGGCTGTTGTCCGACGTGCCTGGCGCAGTTGAGACTCTGCTTAAGGGATGAATTTGGCAAACCGAACAGAGCTTTTCGATACACAACTCTGCTTTCCTCGGGTTTCACAGAAGCATTGGCGGTAGTAAAATATGCTGCGAAGTATGCAACGGTAAGGGCCTAGTCTGAGGGCCTCTAGTGCCAAGCAGGCCAAGTGGTCAAAAGAAGAGCTGAGCGGACGTCAGGAGCCTAAATAGAAATTCCCCCACGAAGGTAATGAGAGGAGCTGAGTAGAAATGAAAAGCAAAGGACGACATCACAGCGAACATGCTGCCGGCAAAGGCCACAAGCCCCACCCCACGCCTTCCGCAGGCCAGGGCGCGAGGCTGAAGATGATGGGGCTATCAAAGAAGCTAAAGAGCTGAGCGGACGCTAGGAGAAGCCCTAAGTCTTATATCACACCTTCCTCAGAATCTTGGCGATCTTGAGCGGGGCGACCAATCGGTTGATGAGGTTCGGGTCTGCAAAGATGGGCGATAGGCGTCACCCGGGGTGAAACATTAACTTGAGGATGGACGACAATTTAATCTGAGAAACGACAGATTAATGAATACCACAAAAAGAGCCCGCCGATATTCTCAAAGCGGGCTTTTGCATAAGCAAAGAGGACACAGACTAATGTTTAGCTAAAACTACTTCCCTTTCAATAGTTTGAACAGTTTTCTGCACGGGTGTGCGTGCAGAATGCAATTACAAAAATGGAATTGAGAGTGAAGTTGATGGGGAATCCTCAGAAATGGTACAGCGACACATTAAGCGAAGCGAGGGCAGACGCGACCGCTCAAAACAGAGAGAACGTCAACCCTCCTTGATATGCTTCCGTGTCAAGTCCCGCAACAAGACCGGGGGTGACGACCCTTCCGGCCAGGGGGAACTCATCGAGACACGCACCTGAAGTCTAGAAATTTCAATGGACTTATAAGGCTTGAGGCTTCCCCGGAGAATCCTCTCTAGCGTATCGGCCAAATTGCCGGACTCGTCTTTCTTCTCATCTACATTATCACTGACACCGCCACTGGTCCCCATATATGTTTGGGTAAGCTGACACGAAATCTGGACATCATAAGTCATTTTATGACTAGGCTGCAACTTTGGCATTTTCCTTTACCCCCTATCAAGTTCTGCATTGTCATTTGCTATAGTTATACCATCCATTTTTAGCCTATTGTAGGATGCCATATATACTATGTCAACTCAAATGGGACAGCCACCGCTAATTCAAGTGGATAGCACAGCGTTTCAGGAATCTTAATGATAAGCCCTGTAGTCAAAATCTGAGGGCTTTAGGGGCTTAAGGTATAGAGATTCCCCTATGTGAAAGGCCAGCATGAAGCACTACAGGCGCAGCTAGAGTGGGCTTGGTAGCATCCTAAAATTACTTATGAAAAATGCCGAAAAATACAATCGGGAGGACGATTGCCAATAGTGCTACCACTAATATTAAGAGGAACACCAAATCTCGAGGCGACACCTTGGGTTCACTTACACTAAGGGTACCCGTAAACTGGCCGATGCTTACGTTAAGTGTGCCAATGGCTTTGGGTATAATAATGAATCGAACGACAGTGCTTGCACCCGGCCTCAAAGTCACGGTTCGTGATTGACTGAAGTCGCCGGTCATACTGATTCTCATAGAGCTGGCAGTATCACCCTTATTAGTTGCGGTGACTGCTACTCTAACCCGACCATATAACTGTGTTTGCTCTGAGCTTATAGAGAAGTTGCTCAGTACAATGTTAGTCTGACTTGGGCCTCGTGGAGCAGTCACACTGAAACTGCCCGCAAAGGGACCTATGGATACATTAAAGTTGCCGATAGTCTTAGGTGTTATAGTTAACTTTGCGATACCCTTTGCTCCAGGCTTTAAGGTTATGGTCTGTGAGCCAGTAAAATCTCCAGTCATGGCGATTGTTTTAGAAGCAGTAATAACACCATTATTAATTGCCATGACAGATATGTTGACGGAGCCACCCAACTGAACGTTCTCTGGGCTTATGAAAAAGCTACTTAGCACTATTTCCGCTGGTCTCTGCCCTGCAGGTTGAGGGGGTGCTGCCGGTGGGGATGAAGGAGGTTGCTTCCCTTGCCTCCTGAGCCATTCTTGATGATAATCTCGCCTTTGTGCGGGGTCACTCAGAACGTCGTGGGCACGATTAATCCTCTTCATATGCTCTGTGGCTTGTGCACTCTTGTCCTTGTCAGGATGGTATTTTTGAGCCAATTTCTTATAGGCCGCATCTATAACTTCAGGTTCAGCCGAAGGGTCAACCTGAAGGATCTTATAATAATCTTCCCAATCAGGCATGGTTCTCCACCCAGATTTGCACTACTTTCCGAATTGCTATCTTGCTAGACTGGCTACTTGCGACATTCTACTTCCATATCTAAATTGCCGCAAGGAGTGCACTTGTTAACTTGGGGAATGAGAACCTCATGAAGCACTACAGGGCGGTGTTGTCATAGGTGGGCTTGAACCCCTGTGCGTGCAGAATGCAATTACAAAATTAGAATTGAATGTGAGGTTGGCGGGGAATCCTCGGAAATGGTGCGGCGACGTATCAACTCAATCACTTTCCATGACAGCATGAAGCACCACTGGGCGCCGAGCATTTATACTTTCTTCAGCAACTTCTACTAAGTAACCTGCTTGGTAACCATCTCGATTGGCTCGCCCAGCATCCAAGCTTTGCGCTCTTCCATTATAAGATAGAAGACCAAAGGCTTATTGCAGTCACTACAGCTGGTCTCTGCGATACCGTTGAAGTCGTCTTTGCAAGTTGTCATCCCAGTCCCGGTACCACATTCAGGGCATCTAGCTATGAGGTGATTCTTGTCAATGCAATGGTAGCTAACTAGCTTCATCGTGTCCCCCCTCCGATGTTTGTTGACTAAATTCAATCACACTGCCTAGACAGGGAACATTCCATACGACCGCCGTTTTCCCCCTCAACCCTCTCCGATTAGCAGTTTATCTCCTCTGTCAAAACAATACTTCTTACGACATTGTAACGGGATATTCAAACTGGTGCAAGAAGCGTTAGTCACATTTGTGAACAGCATGAAGCACTGTGGGGTGGTGGTAGGGTAGGCTTAGTAGCAATATGAACCGCTGCCCGCGCGGCTACTATGGAGTATTCTGAGACTCTTGGGACTTAATATAAACAACTTAGTTAACAAACGGCCATTTTGTTAAGTCGACTGACTCTCATACGTATGTTTCAGTCTGATATCTGTATCAATATTCCGTTGTAGATATAGCTAGGTTTGCGGCAGCCTAAGGGATCACGTCCATTTCGTGAGTATCTCTTCCCTCTGGAAAGTCTTCGTGCTAATAAAGAAGAGAATTACATCAAACAAGAGGATAATGGCTGAAATAATAAAAAGGTTGTTCGCGTTAAGAGATATTGAGCCTATCTCGCTCGCAACGTAAATTGCGGCAAACGGAAGTATCATGAGTCCCCCCAAAAGCTGGGCGGAACGAACGTCGCTTGCTCTGGCCGATATGATAACACTAGCCTGGACAGAAAAAATAGCCGACAGTGGCGGAACAGTAGGAGTATTATGCCCATGGTCCAATTCGGAAAATAAGAATAGCCCAATGTCTGGTGAGTAAACTGATTTATAAGCGCCATAAAAACTCCGGCGCCAATATAAATTGCCACAATGGGCGGCAAGAAGGCTGCAATGCTTTTGCCCAGAAGAAGCTCTCTGTCCTTTATGGGTGTTGCCAGAAGCGGCTCAAGGCTCTTCTCGACTTTTTCGCCTACCAAGCTGTAAGAGGCTATGGCTGTGGGCAGGTATGCCGCCCCGATGATAAAGAAAAATGAGAATGCGTCCAATACTCTAGGCAAGACAGAAGGTGAAATGCCCCCGTGTTGACGTCCTCCAAAATGAACCACCAGGGGAAGACCAATGGAAACAATAAGTGGGAAAAGGATGACGGAACGCAGCACGCTCTTGTTCCTCCAGAATATTCGGAGGTCTTTGGCGGCGATGATCCACGCTTTTGAAAGCCTCATATTATCTACTTCACCGTTTTCAGGTAAACATCCTCTAAAGTCGGGGTGAACTCAGTAACTGACTGTATGCGACCACCAGCAGAGACGATGGCCTCAATAATAGTAGGAATGGCCGTGTCGATATTGCCCACATCTATGATTAATTTGTTTTCGTCAATCTCGACCTTGTGGGTTGTCACCTTCTTGACTGCGCTGACAATAGCGTCGTTGACTTGGACAAGCTGGATTTCAGTCTTGACTCCCCCGAGAGATTCCTTTAGCTGTTGTGGAGTGCCTATGATCAGCAATCTGGTCTTCAATATCCCGATTCGGTCACATATCTTTTGCGCTTCATCAAGGTTGTGGGTATTGAGAAAAATAGTCCTGTTTTCCTTCTTAAGCTCGAGAATAAAATCCCTCACCGCTTTAGATGCTTCCGGATCTAGGTTGGCCGTAGGTTCGTCCATGAACAGAACTTTGGGCTCATGAATAAGGGCACGCGCTATCGCCAATTTTTGTTTCATCCCTTTGGATAGCGTTCCGGCAGCGACATCTTTTTTCTCCCATAGTCCCAGCATCTTTAGGAAACGCTCGATATTTTCTTTCCTTGACTTCTCATTGCATTCGTACAGCTTGCCGTAGAAGTCGAGGTTCTCGTAGGCGCTTAGTTTGTCATAGAGGCCCACATTATCGGGAACCAACCCGATCATCTTCCTGATCTTCAAAGAATCGGCGATGTTACCAACTTCGTAGTCTGCTATCCTGGCTTCTCCGCCAGTCTTTGATATGAGGCAGCAAAGCATTCTAACGGTGGTGGTCTTTCCCGCACCGTTAGGCCCGAGGAAACCGAAAACCTCTCCTTCATGGATATGGAAGGTTAGTCCCTCTACCGCGGTGACCTCATCAAACTTCTTAGTAAGATTCTGAGCGTCGATCAAAGTGTATCAACTCATCCCGTATATTCTGGCAGAAAGAGAAAGGAGGACCCGAATAATTGTAGCATTAACGTCAACACCGGTTATTGTTACCCTATTCGGGATGTTTGTACTGACTAGTGCTTAGTTGTCAAATTGCCCGCAATTAGTTCAAAGCTAAGTTGCACGTTCCTGAAGCTGCAAATACTTACGCTCATTTATGCAACTAAGTACTAGGAAGCCATTTTGTTAAGTCGACTGACTCGCGGCAGGTTCCTTTGCCTTAACTTTTGCCTGAAGCCACCAAGGGATGGGGTAGTTAAGAAATGCGTTAGGTGGGTATAACACCGGCAATCTGAGCTGCCAAAGCCGGGGACGATAGGCGCTGCTCCGGGGAGTTCTGCCAATATCGCATTCCACGTACATTCGAGCCTATCCTCCCCCAAGGCACACCATATTTGAGCTACCGTGGCCTGTTGCAGGAGATAGTCTATATGCCAGTGGAGCCGTTTCTCTGACTTCAGATGATGCTTAAGCCTGCCATGCAGTCCTGCAAGGGCACTGCCTACATAAACGTAATAGCCTGGTGGAAAATCGTGGATGCCTAGCTTGCCGATCCGCAAGCGAAGCCAATCCTTCGAGAGAATGACCAATGCATATGTGCCGCCGCGTGCCACTGTCCCATTCTACCGTGTACCGTGCATGCAGGCAATGAGAAAGAGGCAAGTGGACGTCCACTACCTACAATTACATGCCGAGACAGCAGATGAACATGAAAAACATAGCGATTTGTTGCCTGTCCAGGTTCTTCAGATCAGGCGGCAGTAGAGCCACTTCTGGTATGATGAACCAGGCGGTAGAGAGATTCTGTTCTAAATACCGTACTATGCAACTTCAGCCTTCTCAGATTGTGTGATATTATTTAACATGATGTTCATGTTCAACTATGAAACCTTGGTGGACCCTCATTTGAGAGAGCTCAGGAAGTTTACTCCTGAATTCTCTGGCATGAAGGCCGGAGACAAGGTAATCGATATCTGCTGTGGAACGGGAGCACAAGTTCTTGAGTACGGGAGTCGTGGCATTGTTGCTACCGGCATAGATATCAGCCCAAGCATGCTCAAAATAGCTACAAGAAATAAAATGAGGCAGAAGGCGGTAAATGTCTCCTTTCAACTCGCCGACGCAACTAAATTGCCTTTTCTGAATGGTTACTTTGACTATGCGTCTATATCTTTGGGATTACACGACAAGGGAAAGCCTACTCGATATAAAATCATTTCTGAGATGCAGAGGGTTGTCAAGCAAAATGGAGCCCTTATCCTGATAGATTTCCAGGTTACGTTACCAAAGAATGTATGGGGCATGTCTGCGAGAGTCATTGAATTCCTCGCTGGCTGGTCGAACTATCAGGGCTTTAAAGATTATCTTGCAAATGGGGGACTCGAGGATATACTGAAGAATCACGGTTTGCGAGAAGAATGTAGAACCACCCTCAAGAGTGGACTACTAGTGGCTACGAAGGCGGTGAACGGTTAAGCTATTATCGGTCATTCAGGTCAAGACCTTCAACAAATCGCGATTTCTTAAATTCCTGGCCGCCCACACGAAGAGTGCACAGAAGCTTGACCCGTTTGCTTGCACAATAGGGCGGATTGTGCAAGCCACTGTATCTGGCAGAGCGTAGAAATTCCGAGACACCTGAACCATTGACATCAATAGTGAAAACAGCATAATCTTACTTGAAGCGGATGCTGGGGAAAATGAGCAGTCAATCCCTGAGAAGAGACTGAGGATGGGGGTATAGATATGGGTAACAAGGGAAGAAAAAATGTGAAGAAGCCCAAGAAGCAAGTGTTAGAAAAGAAAACACAGAAGGCAGAACAAAAGAAGACATAAAGGCACTCACCCGTGATTTAAACGATGCTAATAACCAGGCTTGGCAATTGCCTATTTGTTTAGTAAGTCACTTTCGTCCATATTGTTCAGCAAGGAGGAGCAAGATGCCGTCAGTGAAGTACATCGAACTCACCAAGGCTGCTTTCTCGTCTCAAGGATTCCCACCTTACCAGTGGGTGGTAAATAAGACCGCTCCTTTTACTCCTTTTGAAAAGAACCTCGGGGAATGCCGCGTGTCGCTGCTCAGCACCGGCGGATTTTATATTAGGGGAAAACAGAAACCCTTCGATCCCACCAAAAACGATCTCACCTTCAGGGAAATACCCAAAGACATTGATGTCAGGGAGTTGGCCATAAGTCATGACAACTACGATCATACTGATGCCGAGAGTGATGTCAACTGTGTTTTTCCGATTGAGCGCTTCAGGGAACTAGAAAGGGAGGGTTATATTGGCGAGCTTTCTCCGGTAAACTACACAATCATGGGGCGCATCTTTCGCCTCACCACCCTCAAGAATGAGCTCGCTCCACAGATACTCAGTAAGCTGAAAGTGCAGCACGTGGATGTCTTTTTCTTGGTTCCTGCGTGACCGCTTTGCCATCAGTCCGTGGGACTGATTGCCAGGACGGTGGAGGAGGGAGGGATACCAACCATCTCGCTTAGCTCGGCGCGGGATATTACAGAATTGGTTACACTGCCGAGGTCAGTCTTCATAAACTTCCCGTTGGGACATACAAGCGGGAAACCGTTTGACCACGATCTCCAGACGAAGATTATTAAAGATGCGTTCGATGCTCTCAAATCTATCAAGGAGCCAGGAACTATTGTCGATCTGCCCTACCAATGGCAGGATAATGACGATAGCTGGGAGAGAGAAATATGTGTGTAGAAGATGAGGCATAGCGACAATGCTGACAATCTACACACTTAGTTTCCCGTGGCAGGAGTAACAAACCGCTTTCTTGTGCAATGAGATGCTGAACTGCTTTGGATTGAAGACTTGACCAACAACGCGTCATACACTACCATTTTGTCAATCATCTCTTAAGCCGCTTTGCCCACTGTTAGCGGAACTTGTTTACCTTGGGCGAAATCACCATCTGGCAGTACCCCTGCTCCGGATGCCGTGCGAAGTATTCCCGGTGGTAGTCTTCTGCAGGATAGAATTTCTCGAGAGGCCCAACCTGCGTCACGATGGGTTCCTTCCAAAGGCTGGCTTTGTTGAGTTCCCTGATGAGCTCTTCGGCGATGGCTCTTTGCTGCTCGCTGTGATAGAAAATGGCAGAACGGTATTGTGTGCCCATATCCGCACCCTGCCGGTTCAATGTCGTTGGGTCGTGGACTGAGAAGAAAATCTCCAATATTTCCTGGTATGAAATCTTCGTAGGATCGAAGGTCACCTGAACCGCCTCCGCATGGCCCGTCTTATCGCTGCATACTTGCTGGTAGGTAGGACTTACGGTGGTACCGCCTGTGTAGCCGGAGATTACGCTCTCTACGCCTTCAACCTCACGGAAGACTGCCTCGATGCACCAGAAACAGCCGCCTGCCAAGGTCGCGACTTCCGATAGTGCACTTTGGTTCACATCTGCGCCTCGGGCACAAACTTCAGCACAAACCTGTTCATACAGTAGCGTTTACCGGTCGGCAGCGGGCCGTCATCGAAAACATGGCCAAGGTGGGAGCCACACCGGGCACAGAACATGCCTCTTGAGGTGGGCGGGCCAGAGACGCAGCTCCGCCGTCTGACAATCAATTATCTGTGAAAGCTACAACGAGCTCGGCCCCGCAATTGGGACACGTAACGTAAACAACGGGGGGAAGTTTACCAGAGTGGGCCATGGAAAACCGCTTATGGCAGACAACGCAGGTCGCTGTCGGGTTTTTCTTGCTCGAATTAATCATCCTGTAGATGCCCAAGGCTGCCAACCCCAATACGGCAGTGGCGGCAAGGAAATTCCCCCAGTCAGTTTTTTCTCCCGTGTACTGCTCATAGCGCTCTTTCGCCTGCGCCAATGTCTGCATCTTCCCGAGCGTCAGCCCAATACTCGTCCGTTCTCGTTTTGTCATTCTCGTACCTCACGCGTTTCTTACGAATAAGTTAATATGGATAATTATAGGTACGTTGTCAAGGGTAGGTTGTATGGACGAGTGAAGACGGCAAAAGTCTTAGCTTATTTGTCAGACGATGAATAGACGAGAATTGCCTAAAGTCATAGACAGCGAAATATTGAGGACCGGAGATCAGACGATCAAGCATACAAGGCAAAGACTGTTTAGTTGTTTGCAGGTAAGTTACTTGTATGCGCGAAACTCTGGTTGTCTGCTTGTCGTGAGATTCTTGTCTCCTCGTCGTCATCCAATCATCTTCTTGTCAGCTTCTCGGCGCCATGATGCCATCAGTTAGGCCGTCTGTCCGTCAAAGTTATTCAGTCGCTGGGCGTCGTGGTGCACGTGACCCGGAGCGGTGATCACTTTCCCCAAAGGGATACAGCGTTCGAAAATCAGGATACCTGGGTTGATGCTGAGTTTGTCAGTGGGAATAAATGGCTCCAAAAAGGCCAAGTTTGCGCTCGGGGCTCTAACTCAGCGTCGTGAGTCAAAGCCCTGGTTGAACAGAACGACCTTTGTTGCGATGTGGTAGTTGGGATTCTGGCTCTAATAACGCCGTAATCAAGAATGAAATTGATGGCTCCTCGAAGCTAAGAGGAAAATTTTCCCCATCCTCCCACTTCGTCTTATCCTCGCCTCCAGCGCACACGAGCTAGAGGTTCCTAACATATGCCTTCGATTACGCACGCCATAATTCATGACAGTGTCTTACGCAATTTCTCTGATGGGGACGCAAACGCCGTGGGCTGATTTCTAGCATGGTAAAGGGGTGTTTGTCAATATGTAGCGTCGTGACTCCCGTCACGAAAAAAAGCGTTGCCTAAATCAAAGGGGGCTCTGCACGCAGTGTCGAGCCCCCTAGCCCTTATGCTAAATTGAGCCTTCTACTTCAGTGAGTAGGCGCCGTGCTTCTCAGCAGGGAAGTAATCGCCAGGCAGATAGGTCTTGCTCTGAGCGTACTTGGTCGGGCTGTACTCCTCGAGCTTGAGTGCCTTCCTCTTACCATCGATGTGAGCTATGGCATCTTGCACAGCTTTTTTATGGTCCGGTTCGAAATAGAAGGATGCGCCGACTTTCTTTCTCCAGCCATCGGTTATTATCTTAGTGACCTCAGGGCTTCCGCCAACCGGTGAACCCACACCCATCCACGTGGTAACACCGGAGGCTACGAAGTAGATACCAATGGATATCGCCTTCTCGGACATCCATTCCGGAGCGAATCCAGCCACAGGCAGGTCGCTGATATCCTCACCCAGACCACCCTCGCAGGCTGACTGGGCTAGCACGGTCAGGATACGGGTATTGTCCACACAAGAGCCCATATGGAGCACCGGCGGGATGCCTATGGTCTGGCAGATTTCCTTCAGCCCCGGGCCGCACTGTTCCATGACTTCAGGAGTGAGCAGTCCCGCCTTGGCGCAGGCTATGGCGTTGCATCCAGTGGTAACCACCAGAATGTCGTTCTTGATCAGCTCCTGAACAACGTAGAGGTGGGGGTCATCCATGGTCACCCTGGGGTTGTTGCAGCCGACCACGCCGGCAGCGCCGCGTATGCGCCCTGCCATAATAGCATCGTTCAAGGGGCGGAAGGACTCGCGCAGACTGCCACCCAGCATATAGGCAATATATTCATGGGAGAAGCCAGCGACCAGGTGGTCCTGTATATCAGGGATATGCACCTTGCCCCTCTTAGGGTAGTTGTCGATAGCCATGCGAAGGATTGACTTGGCAATCTCCATAGCCTTATGCTCTTCGAACTCAATGTGAGTCGCACCCTCGATCTTTGCCTTGGGTGAGGTGGTAATTATCTTGGTATGGTAGTTCTTGGCAACCTCAACTAAGCCCTGCATGATGCACTGGATATCCACCACCATAGCATCCACAGCACCGGTAAGAATTGATAACTCCTGAGCCAGGAAGTTACCCAGCAGAGGCACGCCCTGTCGCATCAGGACCTCGTTGGCAGTGCAGCAGATGCCGGCGAGGTTCACTCCCTTGGCGCCCTTGGATTTAGCATAGTTGATAATCTCAGGGTCGCTGGCCGCTGCTACAATCAACTCGGAGAGGGTGGGCTCGTGGCCATGTATCACCACGTTTACCTCGTCCTCGCGGAGCACGCCGAAGTTGGATCCTGAAGCTACCGGGCCGGGGGTCCCGAAGAGTATATCGCTGATGTCGGTGCTGAGCATAGAGCCGCCCCAACCATCAGCCAGAGCAGCGCGCATGGCATGGTCCAGAATATGTTCAGCATCCTGGTCAACGC
>Ga0315281_10008114_pt1 | contig 14690 bp, 15 predicted proteins | sample YL17G07_0_MG_FD_204540 | JGI IMG/M metagenome (GOLD analysis project Ga0315281, IMG submission 204540) | Sediment microbial communities from Yellowstone Lake, YNP, Wyoming, USA - YL17G07_0 | ecosystem: Environmental > Aquatic > Freshwater > Lake > Sediment | place: USA: Wyoming | collected...
GTTGTTCAGGAGGACGCCGCTCCGCTTGACGTTCAGCGCGGCGAGGAAAGTCTCCGCGGCCTGGGCGGGCTTGTTCTCCTTCATGAGGACCTCGCCCTTCCTGTTTGCTACGTCGACGTCCTGCGGGTTGGCGAGGAGTATTTCTTCGTATATCGCGAGCGCCTCCTCGAGCTGGTCCATCCGCTCGCTCGCCAGCGCCATGTTGATCATCGTCTGCCTGTCGCCCGGCATGAATTCGAGGATCTTCGCCCCGATCTTCACGACTCCCTCGTTGTCCTCGAGGGCGATCAGGCAGGATTCCTTGAACTTGAGAATCGCGAGGTCGTCCGGGCGGATCTGGAGCGCGAGGTTGAATGCGTCCAGGGCCTCCTGCGGCTTCCCCAGGGCCAATTGGGCCTTCCCCTTGTCGAATAGCGCGTCCGCGTCTCTCGGGCTCAATCGAAGGATATCGTTGCAGATCCTCACGATTGCCTCGTTGTCCCCGAGCGCGACGATCGCGTCCTTCATCATGCGGAGCGCGTCGATGGAATCTGGAGAAATCCGGAGGGCAGCCGTCAGCGGCGCCAGCGCTTCCCTCGCCTTGCCCATCCTGAGGAGCGTCTCGGCCTGATATATCAGCGGGACGACATCCTGGGGGCGCATCATCGCAACCTTCGAGAAGGCGTCTAGCGCCTCCTGCAGCCGGTCCAACTTCGTGAGTGCCAGACCGAGCTGGAAAGTCGCATCAGAATCAGTTGGGTCCATGTTGATGACCTTGCCGAAGCTCGTTGCGGCCTGCTCGTAGTGCTTCAGCTCCATCAGCGCCAGCCCTCGGCCGAAGTGCGCCCCCTTATCGTTCGGGTCAAGGGATATGCTCTTCTCCAGCGATTTGAGCGCCTCCCCGAAGCGCTTCCTGGCGAGCTCGGCCTCGCCGAGGATACGCCAGAGCCTCGGCTCTTCGCCGTCATGCTTCAGCCCTCGCATCGCCGTCTCTGCGGATTCATCGAAATTCCCAGCCTTGTAGAACGCGACCGCGAGATCGAAGGCAATTATCTTGTCGGCCGGGTCAATGGCCAGCGCCAGCTTGAACGATTCGATCGCCCGCTCGAGGTCGTTCATGTGGTCGTACGCGACCGCCTTGTCGAGCAGCGCGTGCTTGTTGTTAGGATCTATCTTTAGGATCCGGGTGGAGACCTCGATGACGCCCTTGTCGTTGGGCATCATCTTCTGCACCTCCTTGAGGCTGTCCAGTATTGGGACGTTATCGGGCTCCAGCTTCGACGCTTTCTCCAGCGACTTGATCGCATCGACGTGCCTTCCAAGCTTCATCTGGGCGAGGCCTTTATCGTGAAGTGCCGATGAGCTTCCCGAGTTCTGCCGGAGGATCTGGTCCGACCAGTCGATGACCTCCTCATGCCTCCCGAGGTTCTTCGCCGCGTCCTTGAGCTTGACGATGACGCTGATGTTGTCCTTAGAGAGGCGGTGCGCCTCGCGGTAAGAATCGTAACTCTGGTCGAACTTCCCCAGTGCGAATTGCGCGTCACCCTTGTCGATGTGTGAATCCAAATCGTTCGGATCGGCGACCAGTATCCTCGAGCAGACGTCGATGACCTCCGCGTGCTTCTCCAAGTGCTGCAGAACGACCTTCTGGTTTCGCAGGATACCGACGTCCGTCGGCGAGATCTCCAGCGCGTGCGCGAACGCCTCCAGCGCGTGCTTGTAGTCCTTTTTCTCGCTGTGCAGCGTGCCCAGCTCGTTCCAGAGGAACTTGCTCTTCGGCTCGACGGCCACGCCTTTCTTCAAAGCATCGACCGCCTCGTCGATTTTTCCAGAGTCGCGCAGTATCTTGCTCTTGAACTCCCAGCCCTCCCCGAAGGATGGATCTATAGACAGTACGCGCGCGATCGCCTGTAGCGACTCGTCTCCCCTGCTGTCCTCGAACAGCGCCTTGGCCTTACCGAGCCAGAGGTCCCTGTCGTCGGGTTTCAGGAGGATCGCCTCCTCGAATACCCTTACCGCATCCGGGTACCTCCTCAGGTGGAGGAATGCCTTCGCCTTGCCTTCCAGCAGCGTCGCTTCTTTCGGATTGAGCTGAATGAGCACGTTGAAAATCTCTACATCGTTCGGATCAAGCTTGGACGCCTCGAGGAAGCTCTGGACGGCCGACTCCCTGTCGCCCTTGGACTGGAGGATCCTCCCCTTCTCCATCCAGAAGCGCTTTTCTTTCGGAGCGGCCTTTATGGTGATGTCGATCTCCCTGATGGCATCATCCAGCGCGCCTGAATGTCGAAGGGCCATCGACAGGGAGAACCTCGCATCGGTCAGCCTCGGGTCGAGCTGGACAGCCATCCGCGCTAAGTCGGCGGCCTCCTTGTATTTCTTGAAGGCGATCTCCCTCAGGACGACTTTCGACAAAAGCCCGGAAAACTCGGATTTCATTTTCGAGATGTCAGCATTGAATTCACGGATATCAAGAGCCAGGCGGTCGAGTTTCTTCTCCGCGTTAGAATCAGACGATTGTAAGAGTTGATCAACTTCCGCAAGAGAGCGCTCCATCTTGTCGAAGGCTCTTTTCTCCTTATCCAGCACCGAGCCGAGAAAGCCCATCCCATCACACCAATGATATCCAAAAGAGTGTGCTGGGATAAATTCTTTTACCAGTGGAGTGTCGAGCTAGAAATGATGGTGATTGCCGAGGTGATTTGTGCGATATGCCGTTTTGTCAGACGAAGAAAATTCGATTTTTCACTTCATTTTGTTGATCGTTTCCAGCAATAATAAGAATATTTGTTGAGAATATTTTTATTAAGCCAGTAACGGAATTAATTAACAATAAAATACACTAAACGACATTTCAGATATGTATAAATAACAGAGGATTCAATACAGCAACTCGCATCTGACAAAACGTCAGACGCAAAGGATGGGATGACCGTGTGGTCAAAGCGCAAAAAGAATCCAGCCATGTCGACAACTGAGATCATCGAGTGGATGCAGAAGCACACGATAGGTGACCTGAAGGTAATTGCATCCAGAGCAGAGAGGAATGGAGAGGACGCAACCCCGGTGAAGCGCCTTCTCACGGATCTCGAGCAGCTCGAGGCGGAAACGCTTGGAGCAAACGAAATGGGCTCGATTTCCTTGGCAATGGATGAAATGCGCTTTACGCCACGATGAGCGCAGGGAACTCAGCGAAAACTCTGGTGGACAAGGAACGCGGACGGTGAACAAATGAAACCAAAGACAAAGAAAGAAGTGCAGGCATACAGAGGCCATGCGATCGAGAGGTTCGAGATGGACTCGGCACCTCTAGAGATCCCAGAGGAGCATGGCACGAGCGCAACATACGAGTGCGGCGTCTCGATATTCGAGGAGAAGGAGGAGGCTTTCTAGCCTATCTCGCGATAACGCCATAACCCCCCAAAACAAGCAAAACCCCAAAGTCGGAAGGGACCTGACGGTAACACCTGTAAAAAAGTGCAGGTGCCGGGATTTGAACCCGGGCCGTTGGCTCTCTTCCGACCCCCAACACATTATCCGGAGGTCAGATGGAAGGCCAAAATCCTGACCAGCTAGATTACACCTGCTTCTTCAGACACAAAACTGATTGATGCTCAAATAGATTTCCTTATCGGCGAATCAGGTCACAACACCGGGGGTTGCTGATTGGCCGCCTGTCTGACCTTGCTTTCCTTCTCGCGCACTGCCGAGAGCCTCTCGATGACTTTTTGAGCGGTCCCCTGATCCGCGGCCTCGTGCAGCACGCCTTCGAGTATATCTGAGAGTCCAGAGGCACGACCAAGGAAGTTCTCGAACTTCAGTCGCGCGCTCGTGATGCTGTCGAGCTGCTTGACCGCGAACGAGTCATAGGTCTTCTGAAGTTTCGCCACTGCGACATTGACATCGTTCCAGGCGCCGGAGACCTTCTCGCGGGAGACGATCAGCGAGTCGGCGACCTTCCTCAGCGATTCTATCCTTTCTTTCTCGTCCGTGACCCTGGATAGGAGTCTCCCCTGACGAAGCGCCATCCTGATCAGCGCGTGCTCTTCCTCGCTCATTATCGTTTCGAAATTCTTGAGCGCCCTCACGACGGCGTACTCGATTGCTGCTGTATCTTCATCGGTCATAGACGAGGAGGCATGAGGTCGCTATAAAATAAACCTTAGTAAAAAAAGGGGTGGATGGGCGTCTGGCAGGACGCTCATCCTTGGATGTCTTGAAACGGAGCCGAGAAGGGTTGGGAAGCAACCGGGCTCCGTTTCAATCGGGATGCAATTCAATGTCAACGATCGAATCATCGCAACCCAGGAGGGCATAGACTTCCTCCCAGCTGCAGTCGTCGCAATCGGCGCTCATCATTCTCCTCATCACCTGCAGAGCTACATCGGAAATGAAGGCTATATCCTCGACAGCAGGGGGTGGGCGAAAGTAGTGGCCATCATTATCCATGATGGCGAATGTGCACGGCCTCTCCCCTCTTCAGGGCGACCATAGACGCGCCGTTCATCCGAGCCGTTCCGACGGCCCTGATCTCGCCGCCGTGATGCACGTAGACCTCGTCGCCGGAACGGATCTCGTCGGATGCGCTCGTCACGCCGATCGAGAAAACATTGGTCTTCGGGACGAAGTCATCAATCTCGACCCCGAATTTTCCCGATCCAGCAAGGGCTTTCCCCCCATCCAGGGTCAGCGACAGGCTCCCTTTGTCCGGCACGAGGGAGCACAGCTGCTTCCCTCCTTTTAGGACCCTGACCATCGGATACCCGCCACGGACCTCCGCACCTTCCAGCAGGAACTCATAGGCTTCCCCGAACTGGTAGGACGCCATCGAGCGAATCTCCTCCGCCGTCCGCTGGTTCCAGCCGGGCTTGGGAATATCATCGCCGAAAGACCTCAGCATCTCGGTGAGCTTCTCCAGGTTCTCCTTCCTCGTAACGCTCTCGCCACCGGTGTGGACCGCTCCGGCCTTCTCGAGCATCTCTCCCAGGAATTCCCATTCATCGTCGATGTGCGCGACGATGTGAGAATATTTCCTCCTCGACAGCAGCCAGCGGAGCAAGTGCTTGATGATATTCTTCTCGTCCTCATCCCAGTGGCCAGTCACGGGGATGTCGTACTGCTGGGCCGGATAGACGGTCTCCAGTTCGCGAGGCACGATGCCGAGCGGCGACGTGACAATCACCTCTTGGACCGATGAGGCGATCCCCGAGTTCCTCACCGCCTCGCGGAACATCCTGTGCGTCTTCGACAGTGAGTACGGCTTCCTGGCGGAGCATGGAAGGAGAAGAAGGACCTCGGGCGAGCTGGGCGGGAGATAGCGCGTCTCTATGCGCTCCCTGTACCTCCTTATCTCCGGCCTCCAGAGGGATTCCTTCGAGCTTGCCAGGAAGGGCCCCCCGAAGGTAGGGGTCCATCTCTCGAACGAACAGTACTCTTCTAGATCGGCGAATCGCAGCGCTTCGACCATCCACGCCGCATGTCTGGCGCGAAGCTCAACGAGGTGCCTGAGCGTTCCCTCGCGGATCGCGTCCCTCACGATGGCGAGCTCCGACTCCAGCTGCCTCAGGTTGTGCTTCAGTATCGCCCCGTGGTCAGGATCCTTGCCGATCCCGACGACTCTCTCGAGCTCCTGCGAGCCGGACTGTATGATCCTCCCGTTCATGATGACCTGACCGAGCGAAGAGCGGACCATAGTGCCATAGGGATCCACCAGGTCGATGCCGAAGTAGCAGAGCAATGCGAGGTTCAGCGGGTCCGCCGCGCCCGGCGCATACACCAGCTTCCCCGGCCCGAGCCTCTCCCTCAGGTTCGAGAAGAAGTGCGCGAACCTCTTTGGCTCCCGGCTGAGTAGAAGGGCGTCCCCGACAGGGACGATGTCGCCGACTGTACCGAAATCGATCGATGAGAACACAGTCGCGAGATCCTTTTCATACGCACTCTGGGCCGGTCCTGCCCCCCTGAAGCCGGGATCTATGCCAGTGTCAATGCGCGGAGCCCTTTCGAAGAACCTCGAGGGGAGCAGGTCGATGACGTTCTTCGCCCCCCCCGGCGGGCACGAGCCGTCTGAGACGAATGCCCTGGCGAAGGATGGCGGTTCCACTCCCTTGCCCGAGACATAGAGTATCTCCGGCGTGCTGAGATCCAAGCATCCCGACTGAAAGGAGGTTATCCTCCCCAAACAGTTCTCCTTGACTACCTCTAACATAGGCTGTTGGCAATTGTCGTCTAGCGGAATAAACTTCCGCCAGGGAATCGACTGTCCGCACACGCAATCCCAACATGCGAGCGACAATTTGCGGACAGGTAGGAAAAAGTCTAAGTACGGAGGCGGTTTAGTTGAGTCCGATGAGGGCTTCGATTGCAAAGATACTCGCAGGGAACGGCACCTGCAAGGACGTCCTCAAGTGTCTTTTCGGATTAGGCGAGTTCGAGATGACTGTCTATAAGGGGTTATGCAAGATGGGTCCTGCCAGGGCTGACGAGCTATCCCCGTTCCTAAAGAAGGACAAGAGCACGGTGTACCGGGCTCTGCAGAAGCTCGTGGGCGCCGGCCTCGTGGTCAAGCAAACCGAGACCCTAAAGCGTGGAGGTCATTTCCATAATTACACGGCCGTTCCGCCGGAGCAGGTCAGCAAGACTATCAAGACCTGCATCGATGAGTGGTTCGAGAGCGTGAAGACCGCCATAGAGAAGTTCGACATCCCGTAATTTGCCAGTCGGATGTAGCCTAGAATGTATTTATTCATAGAACGGATTACATGGCTCGATGTCGCAGGAGTTCAAAGGATGCGACCTTGTCGCCATCCGGGATTTTTCTAGGGAGAGCATCGAGCATGTGATGGACCTGGCGGAGAAGATGGTCCCGGTCGCCCATGGGGACGAGCGGTGCACGCTCGCTGCTGGTTATGTTCAGGGTTCGCTGTTCTTCGAGCCGTCCACGAGGACGAGGCTTTCATTCGCATCCGCGATGGCCAGGCTCGGTGGGACGACACTCGGGTTCGACCAGCCCGGCGGATCCTCGGTCCAGAAAGGGGAGACACTGGCGGACACGATCAGGATGGTCGACACCTACTCTGATATCATCGTTCTAAGGCATCATGCGGAAGGCTCCGCGAGGCTCGCGGCGCACTTCGCGAAGAAGCCGGTCATCAATGCGGGGGACGGGGCCGGCCAGCACCCGACGCAGACGATACTCGACCTGTTCACGATAAGGAAGGAGAAGAAGAAGATCGAAGGCATCAACGTCGCGCTGGTCGGCGACCTCAAGTACGGGCGGACGGCGCACTCCCTCGCGGAGGCGCTCGCGCTCTTCGGGGCGAACCTCATGTTCGTCGCGCCCCCGGCGCTGCAGATGCCGAAGGAGACCGTCAGGTCGGTGGAGAAGCTGGGCTCTAAGCCGCAGATAGTCAACCAGGTCGAGCAGGCGCTGTCCGACGCAGACGTACTCTACGTCACAAGGATCCAGAAGGAGAGGTTCCCGGACCTCGCGGAATATCAGAAGGTCGCCGGGTCCTACAAGATCAACAACGCGCTCCTGAAGGACGCCAAGCCTGACCTCTCGATCATGCACCCTCTGCCGAGGATCGACGAGATCAACCCGGAGGTGGACCAGACCCCGCACGCGCTGTACTTCCAGCAGGCCTTCTACGGGGTACCGGTCAGGATGGCCATCCTCGCGCTGCTCCTGGGGGTGGTGGACTGAAGGAGTTCAGGGTCACCCCGATAAGGAACGGCACCGTGATCGACCACATCGACGTCGGCATGGCGCTGAAGGTGCTGAAGATCATCGGGATCAAGGGCGACAATATGCAGAGCACCGTTAGTGTGCTGCTCCATGTCCCCAGCAAGATGGCGGAGTGGAAGGACATAGTCAAGATCGAGGACAGGGAGCTCGACCCGAGGGAGCTGGACAAGATATCGCTGATCTCCCCGAACGCGACGATCAACATAATAAGGGACTTCAACGTCGCGGAGAAGTTCGTCGTCGAGGTGCCCGACATCGTCAAGGGCATCGTGAGATGCCAGAACCCCGGGTGCATCACGAACCTGAGCGAGCCGATCGAGCCGGAGTTCGTCGTCGAGTCAAAGAAGCCGCTGCTCCTGAGATGCATCTACTGCGACAGGATAATGACCGACGCCTCTGACTATCTAATCTGAACCGAACCAGTTTCTAAGGAGGTCCGCTGTGCCGCACCTGAAGTATCATCCAGAGAGATGCATCGGCTGCGCTGGGTGCGAGGCCGTGTGCAACATTCAACGTGACGGCCTCCTTTCGACGATGCTTTCCAGCATCATGTTCCACGTCGAGGAGGAGAACGGTTACTTCGGGATCATCATCAAGCGCCAGGGAGGGGAGCTGCTCATCGGCAGGCCCGAAGGCGTCGAGATCAGGAGGCCGGGGGAGATCACCGGCGGGAACGCATCCGCTAAACCGATTGCCATGCGCCCTGCCTGCGACATGTGCCACGGGAAGCCGAAGTGCGTGATGTACTGCCCGACCGATGCTCTTGAGGAGGGCGACTGAAGATGCCCAAGCTGTTCAACGGGAACATGCTCTTCGTCGATCTGGCCGAGGGGACCCTCGAGGAGCGCAAGATCGACGACGACCTCTTCAGGCGGAGGATCGGCGGCGCCCCTCTCTTAGCATCCCTGACACCGAACGAGAGCATCGGCCTCGCAGCCGGGCCGCTCACAGGGCTGCCCTGCCCAGCTGGCGGCATGGCAGTCGCCTGCGTGGAGTTCGAAAGGAAGCACAGGTTCGCACCGGTCCTGCTCAATGCGGGGCTCGAGCTGAAGCTCACAGGTTTCGATGCGGTCGTAATCGAGGGGAAATCCGAATCGCCAGTATACCTATGGATCAGGGACGAGGTCGCGGACCTCGTCAAGGCCGAAAAGCTTTCCGGAAAAGACGCCTGGGAGACGATTGTGGGCATCCGGAAGGAGCAGGGCGACCAGCGGGTCCAAGTCATATCGTCCTCAAAGGGGACGTCCGCCTCCCTGGACTATGTCTCCGGGTGGGACGGCATCGGCTTCGGGGGCGCGATGCGGGACATGAACCTCAGGGCCATCGCGTTCAGGGGCATGGGGGAGGTACCGCTAGCCGATCACGACGCGGTTCTTTCGAAGTGCTCGGAGATGATGAAAGCATCAAGCAAAACAGTCGGCCAGAGGAGCGGGGTCAGGAGCCTTATTCGTCCCGAGTCTGCCGCCAGGATCAAAGGCCTGAAAAGGGACCGTGCCTGCTTCTCCTGCCCGTATCCCTGCATGTCCTATGCCGATACCGGGGATGCGACACACCAAAGCGCGCTGCTCATGGACCAGATATCGATCAACAACATCGCGAAAGCTTCAGGGGAGGGCGACCTTACAGCGCCGCTTGTCAGATTGCACAGAAACGGTTTTTGTCTACGAGGCGATATGGGTGCGTCAAAGTCGCCGCTAGACGGGCTGGTGGAAAAGATAATCTCAGGTCAGGAAGGAAGCTCATCTACCGACGGCACATTCGATACGATGACCGAGGGCGTAGGAGAATACGACCTGATAGCGGCTGGATACGTGCTCGGAGTGTGCCCGAGGTTCCTCGGCCTGATGCAGCCGCCACTCACATCATATTGCGAGCTGCTCGACCTCGCCGCCGGCGAGAGTATCAAGCGGGAAACGATCCTGGGGCTCGGGAACTCACTCATGATGGAGGGTACGAATGGGCGAGCATAGCATCGGCCTGATACTTCTCACTGGGATGCCCGGCTCCGGTAAGGAGGAGTTCGTCAAGGTATGCATGGGGCGCGGCATAAGGGTGCTCAGGATGGGCGACTTCGTGCGGGCCGAGGCGAAGGAGAAGGGGCTTGCGCCGACCGACGAGAACGTCGGAGGTCTCGCGCAGAAAATGCGGGAGGAGGAAGGGTTCGATTACTGGGCGAAGAAGACCGCCGAGGCGCTCGATGATCGGCTGACCCTTGTCGACGGCCTCCGCGGGAGAGCCGAATACATCCTTTTCCACAAGCGGGCGAAGAGCGGCATAGCGGTCGTCGCTATCCACTCCTCTCCGAATGTCAGGCACCAGCGCCTTGTCGCCAGGGGCAGGAGCGATGCCCCGAAGTCCCCGGACGAGTTCGAGCAGCGCGATGTCAGGGAGCTGCGCTGGGGGCTCGGGGACGTCATCGCCCGCGCGGACTATATGCTCGTGAACGAGACATCGCTCGAAGACCTGAGGGCTCAGGTGGAGGCGGTCCTTGACGACATCGCCGAGGGAAACAAGGCGTGCGTTTTTGTCAATTAGGCCCTGCGGCAGGGACCTGTTCGAGCTAATCCCGAGGAAGGGCCTGGCCATCGACCTGAAGAAGGCGGGGAAAGCCCTCGCTCACATCGGCTTCTCTGTCACCGAGGTCTCGGAGATGGCACTGACCGCGAGCGGGCCCCACGAGATCAGCCTCTTCCCGAACGGAAAGCTCATCGTCTTCCCGGTGAAGACCAACGGCGAGGCGGAGCAGGTCGGAGAGGCACTGCTCGATGCCCTCATTTCCGAGGAGGGCTGCGTTTCCGAGGCAGTGCGTCGACTATCGGACTAGATATACGCAGTTATATGGAGAAGGCTGGAGTAAGTCATCTGGCATCTTATCCATCCAGATTTTAGAACCAAGCAAACTGCTATATATGGAGGGCTTTTCTCATCAATTGGAATTTCATAATCGCGGGCTGGCAAAATGACGACGCAGGGAATCATTCACATCGAGAACCTCACGAAGAACTTCGGGACGGTCCGCGCGGTCGACAACCTCTGCCTCGACATTAAGGAGGGGACCACGGTCGGGTTCCTCGGGCCAAACGGTGCCGGCAAGACGACCACCATCAAGATCCTCACGAACCTCATCCACGCGACGTCTGGGAAGGCGTTCATGCTGGGGATAGATGTCACCAAGGAGCCGCGCGATGCATTGACTAACGTCGGCGCGGTCGTGGAGACTCCGGAATTCTATCCGTTCCTCACGCCCATCGAGACTCTCGCCTACCTTGGGAAGATCAGAGGCATGAAGGTCGACGAGATCGAGAAGCGCACTGCAGAGCTCCTCAAGACCGTCAAACTCACCGAATGGAAGGACCAGCGGATAGGGAAGTTCTCAAAGGGGATGAAGCAGAGGCTAGCGATCGCCCAGGCGATGCTTCACGAGCCGGAGATCCTGATTCTTGACGAACCGACGAGCGGCCTCGATCCGAGGGGCATGGTGGAAGTCAGGGAGATCCTGAACGTCCTGCGCTCCGAAGGGTACACGATCTTCATGAGCTCGCACCTCCTGGCCGAAGTCCAGGAGACCTGCAACTACGTCGCGATGATCGACCTCGGGAAGCTCCTGATCTACGACTCCGTCGACAAGCTCGCCAAGATGGCGAACATGAACCAGATCGAGATCGTCCTCGCGGACGCCCCGTCGAAGGAGGCTCTTGAGAGGATCGCCCGGTTCAAGGACGTCGCGAAGATACAGCAGCCGGCCCCGCTCAGGCTCTACCTCGAATTCACCGGCGACCCGAACATGCGGTACCTCCTTCTGAAGGAGATGCTAGCCGCCGACATGAAGGTCCTTACGTTCAACCCGCGCGGCCTCGCGCTGGAGAATCTCTACATGCAGCTGGTAGGTGATTCCAGATGACCGATTGCGGGCCTGTCAAGAGGACCCTTCCGACGCACTTCACCCAGATGCTGACCGTCACCAGGTACGAGATGCTGAAGTACATGAGGAGCCGGAGGCTCATCGGCGCCATCGCCGTCATCATCCTCATCGTCGCATTGATCTACATCATACCCCTCGCCCTCAACCAACCGTACTCTGGGCATGTCACGCTGGAGCTGGAGATGAATCCGCTGAGCCCGTTCTCCTCCTACGACTTCCTGAACCACAGCCACATCACGAACGAATCGATCGTCGTCAGCATCAATGGGACAGAGATCCCCCGTACGAACAACTGGACTTACAGCAGTTCGATGAATGCCGTGGTGATCTACCAGAACGCAACGGGATTGGCGGGTAAACAGGTCGTCGCGGATTTCGACTTCGTGGAGCCTTCGAAGAACTTTGCCTCGAGCTTCATGCAGTTCGTCAGCACTCTTATCATCATCTGCATCGTCTTCTTCGGTGCGGATGCACTCGTCAGCGAATACCAGACGAGGACGGCGTACCTGCTCTTCCCGAACCCGATCAAGAAGGAGATCATGTTCCTGGGGAAGTTCTTGGCCAGCTTCATCGCCAGCCTTTTGATGGTAGGGCTCTTCTATGGTCTGATCGTCGTACTGTCATTGCTGTCGGTCGGCGGGGTCGCGTTCTACCTTCCGCTCTCCTTCGCGTTCGCGGTTCTGTTCCTAATATCCATACTCGCAGTCGCTTTCTTCATCAGCTCGATAATGAAAGGGTCCACTGGAGCGATCGTCCTGACCTTCTTCCTGATGTTCATGATCCTGCCGATAGTCCAGAGCGTCGGGATGATCTCCGGCATGAAGATGTGGTTCCTCGTGACGTTCACCGGTGACCTGGCGAGCACCTCGCTGAGCTGGGACCACTACCCAGTTGATTCCGTAGAGACCTATCCCGGGATGGGGTTCACTCTCTACAACTACTATCCTGATCCGGGGACGAGCGTCGTCGTGATGGTCGCCTATCTCATCGTCTTCGCGGCCATCAGCATGTACCTGTTCAAGAGGAAGGAACTGACCGGGTGAGCCATCGTTCGGACGCACAATCCGGGTAATTCGGCCCGCAGATGAAACCCTCTTTTCAATTCGAAATTCGGAATAATTTACGCCAGACATTCTCAAAATCTGATTTTTCAGAGAAAAGACTATTATAAACGACGACCATTTACTGGCTAAGGGATGGGATATAGCGTGAGCCAATTCGATGCTCGATTGCCAGATTCTCCAATTTTGCTCTCCTGCACTCGCCGACCGCTCCGAATGAGAATTGAGACCGCGATAGCGGAGAAGGTGAAGTGAGGATGGAGCCTGCCCTTATCCTCATCTATCTGGACGTCTGCTTCGCCCTGGCAGCATTCGCCTACTTCCGAAAGATTCTGGACATGAAAGGGTCGGTCACAGCGTTCTTCGTCGGCGCTGTCATCAGCCTGCTCGGGAGCATCCTATGGCTGGTCATGCTGCTCATCTTCCTCCTGACCAGCTACGCGCTGACCAAATACAAGTTCGAGCTGAAGAAGCAGAAAGGGCTGCACGAGGGGACGCAGGGGGAGAGAGGCTACAGGAACGTCGTCGCGAACGGTCTGGTGATGACCTTCATCGCCGTGTTCGCCTGGATCGACGGCCCTATGTTCGAACTCTCCACCGCGAGCTTCATCTTCGTCTCGGCTTTGGCCGTCGCCGCAGCCGATACCGCAGCGAGCGAGATCGGGGTGTTCGACCCCAGGCCAGTGTTGATCACGACCCTCAAGCGGGTGAAGCCCGGGACGAACGGCGGGGTTTCAATCACGGGGCAGCTCGTCGCGTTCATCGCCGCAGGGTTCACAAGCGCCGTCGCCTACATGCTGTTCTCACTCGACCCGCATCTGGTCGCGGGTTCATCGACCGTCCTGATCCCGATGCTCTGCGGGTTCTTCGGCTGCCAGGTCGACAGCGTCATCGGGGCGACGATCGAGAGGCGGGGGAAGATCGGCAAGCTCGGGAACAACTTCATATCGATTGCATCCGGCGCCGCCCTCGCATGGCTGCTTTCCCTGTTAATGTGAGCTGTCACAGGATCTCAAGGAGATCCGAAAGTGCTTGGATTCTATCCTCGCAAGGCGCCTGTTCGTTATCCCTATCAAGGAGGACCGCCTTCATCCCGACCGCCTTCGCTCCCTCGTAATCGGCTTCAAGATCGTCCCCGATGTGCATCGAATGCCGCGGGGCAGCTCGCATCTTCTTCAGAGTGTGCTGGAATATCTCCTTCTTCGGTTTCCTGATAAGGACCTCGTTTGAGAAGGTCATGTGGTCGAAGTACTGGTCGATGCTCAGCCTGTTGAGGATGATCCTCAAGATGTCGCCGGGCGTCCTGCCGGTGTTGGAGATCAGACCGATGCGGTATCCTTTGGATCTCAGAGATTGTAATGTCGGTGCGACATCCTCCATCAGTACAGGTGGATGCTTCAGTAGGGTTCCGACATAGATGTCCCTGATGGTCTCGTACCTCTTTTTCCCGAGCTCCGAACGGAGCTTCGGGTCGATGCAATTGAGCATGAAGAGCAGGTGGTCGTCGACCGGTAAATCCTTCTTCCTAGCCCAGACCTCATCGCAATAATCTCCTGACTGCCTGTACGCCCGCTCTAGCGGCTCCAGCCCGTAATCAAACCCGAAGGAGTGAAGCTTGGAGCGCATCTCCTTGACGCGGACCTTGCCCAGCTTGGGATTCTTCCTCGGGACCTCCTGGATGAGCGTGTCCCAGAGATCAAAAGTGAGAGCCTTAAGTCTCGGCATCGCCTTCACATTCATGATAGCCCTAAGCCGTATTCAATTCTAGCTGAGGCATTGAGAAAAGATAATCGTTTGGCCGAATTCTCATACAGCCAGGTGAATGATGGAACATTTATATACGACCTCTCAATTAGTCGGTTACAGAGTGCGTGACGGCCAAAGCGGTGGGGCCACACCTGGTCTCTTTCCGAACCCAGAAGTTAAGCCCACCCACGTTCTCCGCGGTACTGTGGCGCGCGAGCCCACGGGAGGCCTAGGCTCT
>Ga0315281_10008115_pt1 | contig 14689 bp, 10 predicted proteins | sample YL17G07_0_MG_FD_204540 | JGI IMG/M metagenome (GOLD analysis project Ga0315281, IMG submission 204540) | Sediment microbial communities from Yellowstone Lake, YNP, Wyoming, USA - YL17G07_0 | ecosystem: Environmental > Aquatic > Freshwater > Lake > Sediment | place: USA: Wyoming | collected...
AACTTGCGCGGCGATTGCCGCAATATCGCTTTCGTATGGTGGGTGGCGCCGACAGCCGGGAATACTTTGAAGCATTGCGTAGCCTGGCTGAGGCTGTGCCCAATCTGGAATTTGCGGGTTTTGTCGCTCACGTAGATATTGAGCCAGAATTCGACGGCGCGCGGTTGTTCGTTAATACCTCCAAGTTCGAGGGGTTCCCCAATACCTTTCTTCAGGCTTGGGTGCGTGGTGTTCCCACGGTCAGCTTTGTAGACACTGGATCGTCGGTAAACGGTGAGTCTGTTGTGAACCGAGTAACAACGGTGGATGATATGGTAATCGCTGTGCGAGGCCTTATGGTAGACGATGCAGCTTGGCGCGAGGCCGGAGCGCGATGTGCGACCTGTCACGCAAATCAACATTCAATGCAGGCGGTTGTGAGTGACTACGAGGCCATCTTCGAGAAACTTTTGGCATCACGTCGGTAAAAGGGCGAGGCAGAAAATATCGCTGATATGTGAAAACCGGTTCGATTTCCAGCGAGACCACACAACGTGAATTATCGGTAACCTATTTTAGGAATAAGCACGGAAATAAATATGAATCCACATGAATCGGAAGTCGGTCGCGGCGAGCGCTTTGAGTTTGGAAAAAACTGGAAAAACTTTCTCAAGGTTCTGGATGAACGGCGTATTCAGCGCGCGGAAAAATCGTTGCTCGATATGCTCAGATTATCGAGCTTGCAGGGTAAGACGTTTCTCGACATTGGCTCCGGCAGTGGCCTGTTCAGCTTGGCAGCTCGACGGCTGGGGGCAAAGGTACATTCGTTCGATTACGATCCACAATCGGTGGCCTGCACGCGCCACCTGAAAGAAGCCTACTATGCGAACGACCCGGACTGGAAGGTTGTAGAGGGATCCGTACTCGATGAGACCTATGTCCGCTCGCTCGGCCAGTTTGACATCGTCTATTCCTGGGGCGTGCTGCATCATACGGGCGACATGTGGCGGGCGATCGCTAATGCCGCGATCCCAGTAAAGGACCATGGGTTATTGTACATTGCGATTTACAACGATCAGGGATCGTGGAGTCGCCGTTGGCTCAGGATCAAACGTGTTTACAATCGTCTGCCGGGCTCGCTCAAGCTACCATATGTCATGATCGTTATGGGCACGCGCGAAATCCCCTCGATCATCAAGGATATGATCCGGTTCTTACCGGGTCGTTATTTACGTCGATGGACCGGCTACGCAGAAACCAGCATGAGAGGTATGAGCTATTGGCACGACCTTATTGATTGGGTGGGTGGTTATCCTTTCGAGGTTGCGAAGCCAGAAGAAATCTTTGAGTTCCTGAAAGTCCGCGGGTATATCCTGACCGAATTGCATACTTGCGCAGGTGAATTGGGGTGTAACCAATTTGTATTCCGTCTTTTATAAAAGTATGAGCGAAAGCGGATCTAAACAGCGTTGGTCTATTATCAATCAGGTATCGGCTGGCATATCTAATGCACCTCAAGATTACCGCGGTATATTCTCCTGCGGGGTGGTGGGCTCATTAGCTTTGATACACTCCGAGCCTGGACGCGAATCATTTGTACAAACGCGGCGTATGCCCACGTCTCTCCTTCGCGTCGTTTGCCATCTGTCATGACACTTCGGAAACATAAGCAACACACCCATGGGATCCCATGTAGTCTCTCCGGCCGAACACTGGCCAGACAATGGGTGGTGTCTGGCCTGTATCACTCCCGCGACTTTACTGTCTTCTCGACGTCGCAAATTCTGATACCTGTTCTACAGCTCCTGCAAACGCCTTTGGCAAAGGCCCAACAACTGGAAATGCGTGCCAACGTTGCGGCTGCGGACTTGGAAAAGGCCCGAGAGAGAGGAGGGAGACCCAGGAAAGTTGCGTATTACACGAGTGCGCTAGGGGGTCTGGGAAGTCCTGTCGCGCACCACGAGGGCCGGCGCACAACGCATGATTTCATAAGAACGGCGGATACATGTCTTCGCAGTTAGGGCTCCGTCATCATGCCATGATGCTTGCCATTGCAGGTGTCGTGGAGTGGGGCCTTCAGATTCTGCTGCCTGTGTTTTTGGTTCGAGTCCTCACGGGAGACGAGTTCGGTGATTACCGCCTTGTCTGGTTAATTGCGATGACAGGTCAGGCAGTGTTTACGTTCTTCATGCCTCAATCACTCTTTTATCTTCTCCCTCGTGCCGATGTTTCAGAGCAACGCCGTATAATCGGAAATACTACGATCTTCCTAATTTTTGCAGGGGTCGTTGCTGGCGGTTTGTTGGTGCTTGCCATGCCCTACCTTTCTCCGGCTGTACAGGGGCTGCAGCGTTACTCAATGGCGGCTCCAATTTTTCTTTCGCTTTGGATTGCTGCGTCTTTGTGTGACACGTTGCCAACCGCAGACGGTCGTGCCGAATTGCAAGCAATTGCTACCGTTGTACTCGCTGTTGTCAGGGCGCTGCTGCTGGGACTGGTAGCGATTGTAACGCGCGATATATCTACCATCTTATGGGCAATGTGTTTCTTTGTTCTGATTAAGTTGGGAGTGACTCAACTTTACGTATATTGGGTAAAAGGTTTCAGGAGTCTGAGCGCCGATACGGTGTTACTTAATGCGCAGATTAGCTATGCATTTCCTTTTGCCATCGCCAACGGTTTCTTTTTATTGAAACTCCAAGCAGATCAGTGGGTCGTCGCCAGTTCGTTCCCGCCTGCGGTATTTGCCTTGATTTCAATCGCCACGGTCGCGCTTTCTATCTCAACGATCATTCGCAATCCGGTTAATAATGCACTGCTTCCAAAGTTTAACTTGCTGTTTAGAGATGGGGATATGGTGCAAGCGCGAGTCTTGCTCGCCAAGAGTTATGCGGGCGTCGCATTTGTATTGGTCCCCACACTGGGGCTGTTTTTTGTTGCGGCCACAGAGATTGTGGAGCTCGTATATACATCCCTATACTTTGGCGCGGCACCGATAATGCAGATCTACTTGGCAGGCCAGGTCACCGGCGTTTTTGCTGCCGGGCACCTTCTTGCCTCGGTCAATCTGGGAAAACAGTCGGCCATCGCAAGCAGTGCAGCATTAGCGCTTTCTGTTGTATTGAGTGTGCTTGGCGTCAAGTTGTTTGGAGTGAATGGCGCCGCAGCCGGCAGTGTCGTCAGTTTGTTTGTAACGGAAATATGGGCCTTGGTTGTAGTTGCGAGAACCCTCGGCACTTCTCCATTCAAGATCATACACTGGGACTTCTCGGGCAAAGTAGTTGCCGTGGTACTCGTTGCGGTGGCTGTGGTACTTTTGGCAAAAGAAATGCGATTGGGTAGCATGAACACTGTCGTGCGACTGGTTGCGGAATCGTTTCTTTATATGGTGTCGGTCATTGTTGGAATGGTGATGATCGGTATTCATCGACATGGGCTTTCAATAGCGCGGGATCTGTTGCGCCGTCGCAACTAATGTTAAGCGCGTGATAGCGAAGCTCTTAGGCACATCAAATTTGGCAATGGTGATGGCGCATCGGGTGATGTAATAGTTGCGTCTGGATCAAAATGGTTGCAATAGGGCACCGTGTACAATTGTTCGCCAACCATCGGCAAGCAACGGGATTCGGGAAACTGTATGGTAACAGGTATTGTAGTAGCGAGAGTGTAAAGAATGACTACGCTGGTGATAGTGAACAAACCGATTACGACGCTAAGTGACGGACATGACCTGCGAGTCTGGCACTTGTGTCGCGCGCTAGCGGAATTCGAGACGCTAATTTCTGTTTGTGTATCTCTGGGAGAAAATGGTAACGCACAAGCGAATGAGAAGTCACTTCGTACTGACGACATATTCCTGGACGAGATAATTGCGACCAACCGCAGTCCTGAATTACCATCGTGGCGACGGCATTTACGCTGGAGTGAGGTGAATCTTTATCGTATGGGCTACCCCGAATTTTATCGGGAGATTGTGAGTACCATAGAAAAAGCGTGCCTGCAATATTCGATTCAGCGTTTGATCGTGTTTGGCTCACATCTTGCAGAATTTTCACTTCCTTTCCGTGAAAAAAAGATTTTGTTCGATGTTTGCGATAGCGTTGTGCTAACGCATGAAAGGGCGATGCGCTATCATTGCAAGGGTTGGTCAGCAGAGAATGTGCGAAGGTGGGTGGCGTTGCAACGCTGGAAGCAGACTGAGAGACAGCTTCCACATTGGTTCTCTCATGTTACAACTATTAGCAATGCGGATAGTGAAGCCATTATCGAGCTTGCAGGGCACCGAGGAAAAGTTTCGACGGTACCAAATGGTGTGACACTGAGCGCGCCTGCAGATACGTCGTGCAGACGGCCGGCAAGAAGAGGGGTAGCCTTCTGGGGGAATCTTGGTTTTGAACCAAACCGTGAGGCGCTTAGATACTTCCTTAACGAGGTGTATTTTCCGTATCTCCGGAAATTCAATATTGAGTGCGTCATTGTTGGCCGGGGTGCTGAGCCTTGGCTTGCCAATCTGGCCAAGACGGATCGGAACATCCATGTAGAGGGATTTGTACAGGATCTGCGTTCGGCGATCGGAGAATATCCGGTCATGGTAAATCCCATGGTTATTGGAAGCGGGATGAAGAACAAGGTTCTCGAGGCATTCTCGATGGGTATGGGAGTTGTGTCGACGTCTTTGGGCATGGAAGCGATTTCAGGCGCGATGAAAGACGAACATTATCTGGAAGCAAATACTGCGGAAATGTTTGCCCTGTCAATAAGGCAGCTATTGGACAATACAGAACAATGCGCAAAGATTGGCGAACGGGCAAGAAGTCTGGTCAGCCAACGCTATTCGTGGTCCGCCGTATCGTCAAAATGGGTTATGATTTTTAAGGAACTTGGGGAGGACAGCTGTGAGAACCGTATTTGATATTGGAATGTTTGACGGGGCTGACACGCGATATTACTTGGAAGAAGGCTATCGGGTGGTAGCCGTGGAAGCAAATCCAAGACTAGTGGAGAACGCCGCAAAAAAATTTCATGGCTATATCTCATCGGGCCAGCTGTTTATTGTTAATCGGATTATTGGATCCGATAATAACAAAAAAACACTATACGTTTCCGGCGATGATCTTGGTTCAAGCTCCATTCTGGAAGACAGGGTGGCGGGACGCAATCCGGCTGGCTCGTATGATGTAGAGGGAATTACCATTCAGGAGCTGATAAAGAATCACGGAATCCCATACTTTCTTAAAGTCGATATTGAGGGAGCCGACCATCTATGTGTTCAGGGTCTATCTAATGATATTCGGCCTGAATTTCTGTCGTTTGAGGCTGGATCCAACGCTGAGGAATTGGTGGCACATGCGCATGCGATCGGATATAGCCAGTTTAAGGTTATTAACCAATGTAATTTTCTGACATTGGGCCGCGAGCGACGCCTTTATGATCGTGTGATCCTGCGAATGATCAGGATGCTTGGGTATGCAGAACCAAAAGAGGTTAGAAGAGCAGGGCGCTTCTTCCGGCTCGGCCATAGTTCTGGGCCCGCGCCGTGGTGCAGCGATGGAAGCTGGGTCTCCAAAAATGAGTTGATTTCACAGTGGCGACGGCTATGTGCTTCCGGTGACACGTCGTATTGGTACGATATCCATGCGCGATGATGATTCTTTTAAGAATAGCTAGCAAATACAGGCCGATCTAAGGACCGGACCACGCATGGGCGAGATGTGAGACGAATCGCCGTCGAGTGATTCTCATTTTTGTGCATGGTGGATGAGTACGAGGCATAGTGCGGGGATATGAGAAGATGAGGAAAGTCGTCGTCCTTTGCTATGTTTTTATGGGTCTTCTTATTATCGCCTGCAACATATCGTGGGCAGCAGCTCCTGTTCTGAAGGAGTCGTTCCCTCGACTGATGGGAATGAACATCGGCGCCAAGAATTATCATGACAAGCGCTACCAGGAGGAGATGTCACGGCTCGATATCGTTATACTCGGTTTTTACCCTGGATGGGGACCGCAGCCAGGGGCGTCCGTCCAGGATGTAGTGCTAGCGATCAAGCAACGAAATCCACATATCTTGGTAGGCCAGTACACGGTTTTGGATGAAGCCTACGACAATCTGGATATAAACATTGCAGACAAGGATAAATACTTCAAGCTCAAGAAGGAAGCCTGGTGGCTTCGGAATTCAGCAGGCCGGAAGTTGCAATGGACGGATGAAAATAATGCCTGGATGATCAATATCACTGAGTGGGCAAAACCCGACGGCGAAGGGCGTCGGTACCCTGAGTGGTTAGCCGATCGAGATTACAGGATGTATTTCGCGCCGGTTCCAGAGTTCGATATCTGGTATTTCGACAATATCAACTATGGCCCACGGGTTGTAGCTGACTGGGATCTGGATGGTCGGGATGATGACAAGAGCAATCCCGTTATCGAGGCTGCTTACCGGAGAGGTCACAGGGCGCAATGGGACTCAGTGCGGCGCCTTGCGCCAACACGCTTGCTACTGGGTAACACAGACAATGACCTGAGTTATCCCGAGTTCGTCCAGGCCCTGAATGGCGCTTTTCTCGAAGGCATCATGGGGCTTAAGTGGTCCATCGAGACATGGGGAGGCTGGTATAAGGCAATGGATCGTTACTGGGCGGCAGTGAAGAACACGGCCCTGCCCCATCTTGTTGGATTCAATGTTTGGGGAGATCCGGAAGATTACAGATTCTTTCGATATGCCTATGCATCGTGTTTAATGGGGGATGGCTATTTTTCGTTTACCGATAAAAATAAAGTTTACAGCAGCGTGCCGTGGTTCGACGAATACAGCATAGATCTCGGAAATGCGATCGATCCGCCGCAGAAAGTCGCTGGGCAAAATGGAATATACAAGAGAGCCTTTAAGAATGGCATGGCAATTGTGAATCCGACCACGCGCGCTGCCGAGGTCGATTTCAGCGAGCCACTCTACCTGCTTGCAGGCATACAGGACAAACATGTTAACAATGGGAAACGTGTTTTGAAGCTAACCATCGACCCGAAGGATGGGCTCATTTTGAGCCGATATCCCGTGGTTCCTCGAATATATAAATCTTCAGCCGAAGATATGCGCAGGCTTATTCACTGAGTGAATCTGTAATAACGACACAGGCGATGGCCATGTACCGTGGTGTGTGCATATGCAGAACGAGAATTACCGTTACAGACTCTGCCCGAGCGGACCAGCTTTCCAGGATACCAGACCATTAAATAAATAAAGAATTTTACCTTCCAAACCAGTAAGTCAACAAGATACAACACCAAACATGTGCGGCATTGCGGGTATCTATCATCTTGTCGGACGACGACCGGTTAATGCCGATTCGCTGAAGCCGATGATCCGTTGTCTGGCGCACAGAGGCCCGGATGGTGAGGGGATATATATTGATGGACCAGTCGGGCTTGGTCATCGACGTCTCGCAATCATCGATTTATCAACGGGGCAACAGCCCATGCTCAGCGATGATAGGTCGCTTGCGATTACTTTCAATGGAGAAATCTATAATTACATTGAATTAAAAGCTGAGCTTTTAGTGCTTGGCTGCCGATTCCGTACTGAATCAGACACGGAAGTAATTCTGCGCGCCTATGAGACATGGGGAACGGACTGTCAGGCCCATTTCAATGGAATGTGGGCATTCGCCTTGTGGGACGGCAGGAAACAACAGCTGTTAGTTTCACGGGACAGGATTGGCGAAAAACCGCTTCACTATGCCTTCTATGATGACTCATTCCTGTTTGGTTCGGAGATCAAATCCATTCTGGCTTACGGCGTTCCGGCCAAGTCCAGGATGGAGTTGCTGGAAATTTATTTGATGTTGGGTTACATCCCGGCGCCGCATACGTTTTATCAGGATATCCATAAACTGCGGCCTGGACATTATCTCCTGATCAAGGACGGTAAGGTTGCGGAGCATGAATACTGGAGCTTTCCGCAAATAGATGAAGGCGAGATGATTGTGGATAAGTCCGCAGTGTACGCAGAGTTCAGCCATCTGTTGAGCGATTCTGTGAAGATCAGGATGCGCAGCCATGTACCGTTTGGGGCCTTTTTAAGCGGTGGGCTGGACTCCTCCAGTATTGTTTCGCTGATGTCACAAAATACCGACCATCCCGTTGAGACGTTCACCATCGGATTCAAGGAAAAACTGTTCGATGAGCGCGCGCTGGCGCGACAGGTCGCCACGGCGTTTCATGCGAACCACCACGAACATTTGGTTGAACCCGATATTTTCGAGGAATCTCTTCAGAAGGTGCTGCATCATTATGACGAGCCGTTCGGAGACTCCTCCGCCATACCTACTGGCCACGTTTCTCGCCACGCCAGTCAGTATGTCAAGATGGTATTGACCGGAGATGGAGGGGATGAAGTATTGTCCGGTTACACGATTTACCAAGGAGAAAATTTTTCCGCGCAATACCAGCGCCTGCCTCGCTTTGCCCAGGCAGGAATTCCCTGGGTTGCTGCAGCGCTGGCGCGTCCATTGCGCGGCAATCTGCGCTACCGGTTGAATCGTATTGCCAAGGTGAGTTCGGCAGCGGCTGCACCGTTTTCCTCCAGACTCATAAGTAAGCTCGCGTTTATGAACCCAGAAACAATCAAGGAGTTAACTGGTGATCTGACGCATGTCTGGCGTATCGAAGAATTTCTAGATGAAGCCATGCGTGATTGCCGATACAGTGATCCTTTCTACAAGTTGATGTACTTTCAGTTCAAGGTTTCGTTGCCAGATGATATGTTGGTCAAAGTCGACCGTATGAGCATGGCCTATTCTTTGGAAACGCGCGTTCCGTTTCTGGACCATCGCCTTGTCGAGTTCATGACGAAGGTTCATAAGGACGTCAAGATGTCTGGCTACACGCGAAAAACCATACTGCGAAAAACAATCGGCAGAACATTACCCAGTGCGCTGTTGAGAGCGCCGAAGAAGGGATTTGTCGTCCCCTTAAGGGAGTGGTTCAGAGAGGGGTCGTTTCGCGAACACTTGCGTGATCTGTTGGACATGGAAGACGCGCTCGGCGTCCGTAAGAATATTATTGAACGTCTTATCAAAGCCAACTTGGATGGCAAGACAGATAGTGGCAATTTTATATGGATGCTGTTTCTGCTCGGACGCTGGCGGCGGGCTGTAGGCTGAGTGTAAAGTGACTAATATTCTTATAACCGGCCCTTCTCTTGCCGATCAGGGTGGAGTGGCTAGCTACTACAATGCTGTTCTTCCCTACCTGCGCAGGCAGGACGATTTCTCCATTCATTACATGGAAATCGGTGCTACCAAGGGTGCCCGAGGTATTCTGTACCCTATGGGAGACCAAATCAGATTCCGCAGGACGCTCGCCGGGTTTGACCCCGCTGTAATTCATGTAAACCCATCGCTTGTCCTGAAGAGTTATATTCGCGATGGCTTGTTCGTTTACCAGGCCAAGCGTCTGGGTTATCCAGTCGTCGTGTTTTTCCGAGGGTGGGATAAAAAATTTGAACCCGCCGTGGCGACAACGTGGCAATGGTTTTTCAAGAGAACCTATCTCAAGGCGGATGCGTTTATCGTCTTGGCCTCCGCGTTCAGGGACAAACTCATGGAGTGGGGTGTGACGGCACCCGTCTACCTTGGTTCAACAACAGTTTCTGGTGATCTCACGCGCAATTATAGCTTTACCAAAAAGACGCAGCAGTTGGCTGCTGAACCGGAGATCAAAATATTATTTCTTGCCAGACTGGAGAAAGAAAAAGGCGTGATGGAGACAATGGAAGCCGTGTCTATGCTGCGCATCAAGGGGAGACGAGTCACGCTTACGGTTGCGGGTGATGGCACTGCCATGGAAGCCGTCAGGAAATTCGCAGGTCTGCATGATAAATCGAAGGAATTCTTATTTGTTGTGGGCGATGTTCGTGGGGACAGAAAAATATCGTTGCTCACATCACACCATTTGTACTGTTTTCCATCCTATGCAGAAGGCATGCCTAACTCTGTGCTTGAAGCCATGGCGTTTGGAATGCCTGTCATTACGTGTCCGGTTGGTGGGTTACGTGATTTCTTCGAAGATGGGAAGATGGGATATCTGGTAAAACCAGGAAATGTTACTGGTATCGTAGACGCTATCGAGCGGCTGATAGATGCGCGAGACATGGCGAACAGCATGTCTGTGTACAATTACCGTTATGCTACGGAGCGGTTTTTAGCGCCCGGAGCTGCAGATTATCTGGTGAATGTATACCGGCAGCTTGTATCCACGGAGAAGCGTTAAAATGTGTGGAATCGCAGGCATGATTCTTCGACAGCCAGTGCAGGGTGGAGCAGCAATCCTGCGTTCCATGGCACGAGCGATTGCCCATCGCGGCCCGGATGATGAAGGATTCCTGGAGACATTTACACAGGATAGCGCACGTTTCGTTGGTTTGGGGCATCGCAGGCTGTCCATCATTGATCTCAGCACCGGACATCAACCCATTTCCAATGAAGATGGCAATATCCATATTGTATTCAATGGTGAGATCTATAATTACCAGGCGTTACGCGACGACTTGATAGCGCGCGGTCACAGATTCACCACTGCATCGGATACCGAGACCATCGTCCATGCTTACGAAGAGTTCGGCGAGGCGTGCGTCGAGCGGTTTCGCGGTATGTTCGCGTTTGCCATCTGGGATGGCAAACGCGATAAATTATTTCTGGCACGCGATCGTTTTGGCAAGAAGCCTCTTTTCATTCACGAACAGAATGGCGATATTCTGTTCGCCTCCGAGATTAAGTCGCTGCTTGCTTGTCCTGGTGTTTCGGCTGAAGTAGATCTCAATGCAGTGTGGGACTATCTGGCCTACCGATATGTGCCGGGTCCCGCCACGTTGTTTTCAGGAATCCGAAAACTTCCGCCGGGTAGTGTCGTTGTGTGGGAAAAAGGTGTGTTGCGCGAACATCGCTACTATATTCCTCCGGACCAGAAGCCCTGGAATGGCGATGAACTGCCTTCCGATCCTGTGGGACGGTTTCTTGAGTTGTTGGATGAGTCGGTCAGAATCAGGATGGTGAGCGACGTACCTTTCGGTGCGTTTCTTTCAGGGGGCATCGATTCTTCTGCCATAGTGGGGCTGATGGCGCGCCACAGCTCGTTGCCGGTGAAAACGTTTTCAGTCGGCTTCGCCGAATCCAGCTACAGCGAACTAGGTTATGCGGCTGACATTGCCAGGCAGTTTAAAACGGAGCATCACGAACTTACGGTTTCGCAAGACCATCTGATGGAAGAGTTGCCTGCTCTCGTGCGGTACCGCGATGCACCAGTGGCTGAACCGTCTGACATTCCAATATATCTGCTTTCGAAAGAGGCGAGGCGTGTCGTCAAAATGGTGCTGACGGGTGAGGGAAGCGATGAGTTTCTGGGCGGTTACCCGAAGCATGTGTTCGAGCGCTACGCATCTGCATATCAGATATTGCCGGGCTTTCTGCGGCACGGGCTTATCGAGCCCTTGGTGCGTGCGTTGCCGTATCGTTTTCGACGGGCCAAAACAGCTGTCATAAACCTAGGACTTGACGATAGGGAAGACCGCCTGCCGCGGTGGTTTGGCGCACTCTCACGCAGGGAGTGCGATGAATTGGTTGCTTTCCCGTCACCAACAAACCGGCATGGTGGGGCACAGTTCGATTCGCTGACCGGAGACAGTGGGTTGCGGCGTATCTTGTACTTTGACCAGACCAGCTGGCTGCCGGATAACTTGCTTGAGCGTGGAGATCGCATGACGATGGCGGCCTCGATCGAGGCACGCATGCCTTTTATGGATCACGAACTGGCTGCTTATGTGTCTACTTTGCCTGATCGCTATCGGGTGCGGGGACGTCAGACCAAGTGGATTCTGCGCGAGGCCATGAAACGGTTGTTGCCTAAGGCAATCCTCAAGCGGCCGAAAGTCGGATTCCGCGTGCCGGTCAACGAGTGGTTCCGTGGCCCGATGCGCAACTACCTGTATGAGTATCTCTTGAGTGCGGACTCAAGTACCCGGGATTATTTCCGCACCGATGTGCTCGAAAGGTTGCTTAAGGAGCATGTCGATGGAAGACAAAATCACGAAAAAGTGCTCTGGAGTTTGCTTAATCTGGAAATCTGGCATCGGCAATATCTGGGTGCCAAGTGACCGGTCTTGCCTGGAAACTTAATCGTCTTTGCGCGATGAGGGCGCGAGAAATTGCCCATCGCGGAGCGCGCTGGGCAGGCCAAAGGCTGGAACGGGCAGCAGTGGCTGCTGGATATGCGCCTTTCCCAGCACAGCCCGTGGGTGCGCGGCTTTCTCTTTTCCCCCAGATTTCCAACTGGCAATCCGCTTGGCAAACACGCTACAACATCGATCCAGAAAAACTGGAGATGCTGATGCGCGGGAGAATTGATTTTTTTGGCCATCCGCCAATGGATGTTGGCGATCCGGTTGATTGGCACCGTGATCCACAAACAGGTATCCGGGCACCTCTCGTCTTCGGTAAGGATATCAACTACCGCGACGACAGCCTGGTAGGCAACGTCAAGATTTTATGGGAGTTAGGGAGGCATCAACATTTGGTTCCGCTCGCCGTGGCCTATGCCGTTACAGGCGACAACCGATATAAAAATTCTGTGGTAAACCAGATTGATGGGTGGATACGTGACAATCCCTACGACTTGGGCATTCATTGGTGCAGTTCACTTGAGCTTTCACTTCGCCTGATATCATGGTCGGTCGTGCATAGCTTGATCGCGCTGCGTGACGGTCCTGATGGCTTGTTCAATGCGGTAAAAAAACCAGAATTGCTGGGTCTCTCCATTTATCGCCAGGCCAGATTTGTTTGGAATCACCTGTCACTCTTTTCTTCCGCCAATAACCATCTGATCGGTGAGTTGACTGGTTTATGGACCACATGTTGCGTATTCGATTTGGGAGCAGAAGGCGACCATTGGAGCCTTGAGGCAAAGGCTGCGCTCGAACGCGAAGCGCGGCTTCAGGTTCACGATGATGGCGTGGATAAGGAGCAGGCTATTTACTATCACCTTTGGGTTCTGGAATACCTTCTCTATGCCTGGCTGGTTGGCGAGAGAGCAGGAGAGCCATTCTCCATTGAGTTTCGTGAGCGTATCGAAGCCATGGCGCAATTCTTGCGAGATTTGACGCCAGCGGGGGGAAAGCCACCACAGGTGGGAGACTCCGACGATGGTTTTGTCACTCGCTTTGAGCCCCGTTGGCCTCAAGACCCTTATTATGAAACACTTTCTGCTGTAGACGAGGTGTTTAAAAGCGCCAAGAGGCAATCAATTTTCCCGACGCAGAAAGGGTTTTGGTATAAAATGATTTTTAGTGACTCACTAGAAAAACGGGATGTTGAGAGACCAAGAAAAGATTTTGTACATACATATCCTATCTATTATTGGCATGGGGGTTATGCAATTTTAGGAAATGGACCGGCCCATGTAGTCTTTGATGCAGGTCCGCTGGGATATCAATCAATTGCTGCTCATGGACACGCGGATGCGCTAAGCTTCTGTTTGGCAATAGATGGTGAATGGTGGCTGATCGATCCAGGTACCTATTCCTATCACAGCGAGCCTGTTTGGCGTGATTATTTCAAGGGGACATCTGCACACACTACATTAGTCGCCGATGGGATTGACCAATCACGGAGTGGGGGGGCTTTCTTGTGGCTAGAACATGCCAACGCAATACTGGAGCCAATGCCTGATTCGTCAGATGGCATCCAGCGGGTAAAAGGATGGCATACTGGATATAAGAATATTGGCCTCTTACATCACCGAGAAATTCAGTTGTCGCGAGAAGGGGGCAGGATCAAGATTATCGATACCGTAGAAGGAACAGGAAACCATTCTCTGATGCTGTATTTTCATTTTGCGCCGGATATCGAATTAGCGTACCTGACCCAGGAGGGCTACTGGGTTGCGAAGAAAGAAGGGTCAAAAAGGGTTGTAAGCATAAAAGTGGATAGAAGGTGGGAATGGGAGGTCATTAAAGGGGATACGGATCCTATTCTTGGCTGGTATTCCAGTGCTTTTGGGAAAAAACAGCCTAGCCCGACAATGAAGGGTTCATGGTATGGAGAGACTCCGCATCGTACAGAAACATGCATAGACATCGATTATTTGAAGTAATCATGTTAAGACTATGAATATGAGCGAGGTGGTATTTAAATGAAAACGGCTGCCGATCGGCGAAAAGAAGTAGAGAACTTCTGGGATAATAAACCGTGTGATTCGGAGCGAAGCCATAAGGTACATGGTTCAAAGGAATATTTTCAAGAAATTGAAGAAGACAGATATAAATACCAGAGCCATATTATAGATGTTCTTAATGGAATCGACTGGCATGGAAGAAAAGTACTGGAGATTGGAACAGGGGTAGGAACTGATGCCCGCGTAATAGTCGGAAAGGGCGCTGATTATACAGGAATCAATATTGATCAAGGCTCTGTTGATCTGACAAAAAAAGCGCTGGATACATTTTTGCTCGCTGGTAAAGTCCAAAGATGTGACGCAACCTCAATGATATACAAGGATGGGGTTTTTGATGTGGTGTATTCATTTGGGGCGATGCCTTGTATACCAGATCTTGATAAAGCTATTGAGGAAATATATCGAGTCCTCAAACCGGGAGGGGAAGTAGTAGCGTTACTTTATAATAAATCCTCCATTAATTATCACGTCGAAATTATGTTTCTAAGGA